>JAABUK010004704.1_pt1 | contig 21937 bp, 20 predicted proteins | sample 5559141 | NCBI WGS metagenome assembly JAABUK01 (sample SAMN10711869, study PRJNA513367) | rock metagenome | isolation source: Antarctica rocks | place: Antarctica: Victoria Land, Pudding Butte nord | collected 2016-01-03
GAGCGCTTCGGCGTCGACGATGCCTGGCCGGTGGTCTGCGAGCCGTTCACGCAGTGGGTCCTTGAGGACTCCTTCGGCGATGAGCGACCGGAGTTGGAGCAGGCTGGAGTGCAGCTGGTCGATGACGTCGAGCCGTACGAGCTGATGAAGCTGCGGCTGCTCAATGCCAGTCATCAAGCTTTGTGCTATCTGGGTTACCTGTCGGGCTACCGCTACGCCCACGAGGTGTGCCAGGACCCGCTGTTCGCCACGTTTCTGAGGTCTTACATGGACCGCGAGGCCACTCCTACGCTTCCGGCTGTTCCGGGCGTGGACCTTGAGGCATACAAGCGCACGCTGATCGAGCGGTTCGCCAATCCTCAGGTCCGTGACACCCTTGCTCGACTCTGCGCCGAAAGCTCCGACCGGATCCCCAAGTGGCTGCTGCCTGTTGTGCGCCACCAGCTTGGGACCGGCGGCGACATAGGTCGGGCTGCCTTGGTGGTGGCTGCCTGGGCACGCTACGCCGAGGGAGTCGACGAGCAAAGCAGACCGATCGAGGTGGTCGACCGGCTGCGCGACAAGCTCATGGCAGCGGCCGCCCGGCAAAGGCAGCAGCCGACTGCGTTCTTGGAGGATCGCGATTTGTTCGGTGACCTCATCGACGACGAACGGTTCGTCGCAGCCTATAAGTCGGCGCTCGAGTCGTTGCACGCCAACGGCGCACGCGCAACAGTCGCGGGTCTGCCTACTAGGTAGTGTCAGCCGGCTGAGACGTAGCTACTTGACCGCGCCGAGTGATAGACCCTGAACCAGCTTATCTTGCGCCGCGAATCCGGCGGCGATCACGGGCAAGGAGACCACCACGGCCGCAGCGCACACCTTCGCCAGGAATAGACCCTGACTAGTCACGAAACTGGTGAGGAACACGGGTGCAGTTGACGCGACGGTGGCCGTGAGCACCCGCGCGAACAGCAGCTCGTTCCAGCTGAAGATGAAGCAGATAAGCGATGTGGCGGCGATCCCCGGCAGCACCACCGGGGCGATCACCGATGACAGCGTACGGATGAGTCCAGCGCCGTCGAGGGACGCTGCCTCGAGCATCTCTACCGGCACCTCGGCGAGGAATGATCGCATCATCCACACGGCGATCGGCAGGTTCATCGACGTGTACAGCACGATGAGCAGCCAAATGTTGTCGAGGAGCCCGGCCTTCTGCGCGAACAGATAGATCGGCAGCAAGCCGGCCACGACGGGCAACATTTTGGTCGACAGGAAGAAGAACAGGACGTCGGTCCATTTCTTCACCGGCCGGATCGACAGCGCGTACGCCGCCGGGATCGCGAACAACAACACCAGCAGGGTCGAGACGATGCTCGCGGTCATCGAGTTAAGCAACGGCGGCCAGGGGCTGGTACCGGTGGAAGCTCCGAAAAATTCGCGATATCCCTGCAGCGTCAAGGGCGCAGTTAGGGACGGCGGATTGGTCGCGGCATCCTGCTCACTGTGCAGGGAGGTGAGCACCATCCATAGAACTGGCAGCACGAACAAGATCCCGACCAACCAGGCCAGAAGGCCCAGCAGTGGCGCGCTGCGGCGGCGCTTCTTGCGGCGCGGAGTGCCGGCCGGGGTTCGGGTGGCGGGGATAGGTCCGACGTCGGTAACAGAACTCATCGGCCAGTCTCCTCGCGGAACAGTGACGACACAGTGCGCAGGGCGAGTGTCGCAATGATGATCGTGCCGATCACGACGACCACACCAGCCGCCGACGCCCGGCCGTAATCGTGGGCGTTGTAGAACGTCTGGTACGTCGTGTAAGGCAGGTTCGCCGACCCCAGGCCGCCTGAGGTGATCGTGAACACCGCGTCGAAGTTCTGCACCACATAGATCGACCCGAGAAGGCCGCCGAGCTCCAAGTACTGCCGAAGGTGCGGAAACGTCATGTACCGGAAGATCTGCCACGCCGAGGCCGCATCAACCCGCGCCGCCTCGATCACGTCCAACGGTCGGCTTTGCAGGCCAGCAAGCAAGATCAGCATCATGAACGGAGTCCACTGCCAGATCAGGGCCACTTCGATGGCGATGAGCGGATTGTTGCTGATCCAATCGGGCTGCGGTGGATGACTGGAACCGAACAGCTGCCAAAGCCACGTCAGGGAGCCATTGAGCAGGCCGTACACCGGGTTGAACAGCGCGTGCTTCCACAGCAGCGCGGCGGCTACGGGCACAACCAGGAAGGGGGTGATCATCATGGTGCGCACAGCACCTCGCCCGAAGAAGGTCCGGTCGAGCAACAGCGCGATACCCATACCAAGCAAAAGGCTCACCAGCACCACGGTGGCGGTGAGCAGGATCGTCGTCAGGACCGATTCGCGCATCGCGACGTCGGTGAAGACCCGGCGGAAGTTGGCTAGCCCGGCGAAGCCACGCTCGTTCGGGTAGTAGGCGTTCCAGTTCATGAAAGAGACGATGAGTGTGACGACGAACGGCAGCTGAGTCACGACGATGATGAAGATCAAAGCGGGCAGCAAGGGTGCCCGTCGCGCCCATGCCGACGAACGACGCAACGCGCTCTTGGACCGGGGGGGACCTGCTGGCCGCTGGGCGGTCTGGCGGTCGAGGGCGACGCTCATGCCGCCACCTCCAATAAGGTCGTCCTTCGAGGATTGATCATGACCGCGTAGCGGACATGCGGACGTGGGCCGGGCCGGGCGCCGGTAACTATCACGGTGAGCGCCGCGCCCGGTACCGTTCGGCCACCCCGTCAGCGAGTTGCTGTCCACGCTGCAACGCCGAGGCCACGCTTTCCTTCCCGGCTATCGCCGAGCTGACGTTCTGGGACACCTGGGTGCCGAGGTCGGGGAACTCGGGGATATCGACAAACTGAATCCCGATCGCGGGCCGTGGCTGCACCCCCGGGTTGCGTGGGTCCGCAGCCTCGATCGCCTTCAGGGTCGGCTCGGCGAACGCCGATGCCTGCTTGAGGTAATCCGGATACCGGTAGGTGGAGGCGCGCTTGCCGGACGGTACCCTGGCCCAACCCAACTGAGTGCCCGCGAGCTTTTCGTACTCCTTGCCGGAGGCCCACGAGATGAACTTCCAGGCGTTGTCCTTGCGGCTGCTCGCCTGCTGGATCGCCCAGGACCAGGCGTAGAGCCAGCCAGAATGCGCCGTATTCACCACCGGCGCCGGCGCGTAGCCGATCTTCCCCCTGACCGGTGACTGCGCCGACTCCAATGAACCAGCGGCTGACGTAGCGTCGTACCACATCGCCGACTTGCTCTGTTCGAGGTTGTTGAGGCATTCCGTGAAGCCTGCCTGGGACGCTCCGATTTCGCCGTGAGAGCGCACCAGGTCGACGTAGAACTGGGTAGCTCGCTTGAACGCTGGCGCGTCGACCTGAGCCTTCCAGTCAGCGCTGAACCAGGTCCCGCCAAAGGTGTTCACGACCGTGGTCAGCGGCGCGAAGATTTGGCCCCAACCCGGCTGACCCCGCAAACAGATCCCAGACATCCCCGGTTGCGCCTTGTCGACCTTCGCGGCGATGCCAGCGACTTGCTGCCAGGTCGGCTTCGCCGGCATCTGCACACCTTTTGCGGCCAGCACGTCCTTGCGGTACATGAGGAACGAGGACTCGCCGTAGAACGGCTCACCGTAGATCTTGCCGCCGGGGCCGGACATCGACAGCGTCATCGGCTTGAGGATGTCGGCCTGGTCAAACGCGGCGTCCTTGGCAAGATAGCCGCTCAGCGGAGCGATCCACTTGCTCCGCGCGTAGATAGGGATCTCGAAGTTGCTCAGCGTCGCGACGTCGTACTGTCCCGCCTGGCTGGAAAATTCCTGGCTGATCTTGTCCCGCACGTCGTTCTCGGGGAGGACCGTGAAGTTGACCTTGATACCTGTGGTCGCTGTGAAGTGCTTGGCGGTCAGCTGCTGCAGGTCGACCATCTGTGGGTTGTTCACCATCAACACATTGAGCGTGTTCTTTCCACCACTGCCGCCCGAACCGCCGCCCCACCCGGCACAGCCGCTCGTCAGCAGCGTGGCCGCCAAAGCCGACACGCCGACAAGGCGCCTACCGGGTGCCGCCTGAGCCATGATCGCCCGCTTCCTCGGGCCGGCTCACAGAGGACCCGACCCATTGTGTCTCGACCAATCAGATGCGCTGGAGTCTGGCGCTTGTCACCGGTCCTGGTCAATACTTACTAGCAACTTGGTGACCGCGGCGCTCAAACGAGCGCCTTGGAGGGGCCGTACATGGTTGTCTTCGTCGGACCGGCTCAATTGGTCCTGACTGCGTCGGTAGCCCGCCGCTACTACGTCGACGGACTCTCCAAAGTCGAGATTGCCGAGGAGTTCCACCTGAGCCGATTCAAGGTGGCGCGGCTGATCGACACCGCTCGTGCCTCCGGTCTCGTGCGCGTCGAGATCCGCTACCCCGGAGCCGTCGACGTCGAACTGTCCAGCCGCCTGCAAGAGGCCTACGGTCTGCAGCACGCGATCGTGCTCGACGTCCACGATGATCATCCGGAGGCGTTGCGCCAGCACCTCGGGGAAGCGGCGGCGGAGCTGCTCACCGAAATCGTCACCCGCGGCGACGTCCTGGGCCTCGGTTGGGCGCGGTCGGTCAGCGCTATGGCAAGTGCCCTGAGCCAGCTGCCTACCGTGCCTGTCGTGCAGTTAACGGGCGCCCTTTCCCGCCCGGATGCCGGTGCCAGCTCGATCGAGGTCGTGCGCCAAGTGGCCAAAATCTCAGGGGGACGAGCCTACTGCTTCTATGCCCCCCTGATCGTAGGGGACGCTGCGACCGCGCAAGCGCTGCGACGGCAGGCAGAAGTTGCGCAAGCCTTCAAGCAACTGCCCTCAGTGTCCAAGGCGATTGTGGGGGTCGGCCTTTGCCAACCCGGGCAATCGACCGTCTATGACGCCGTCGGCGCCCGCGAGCAGCGGGAGCTACGCCGGTGCGGTGTCTTCGCCGACATCTCGGGCATCCTCGTCGATGTCGACGGCAATCCAGTCGTGACGGAGCTGACCAGCCGCATGATAGGCGTAAGTGCTGCCCAGCTACGGCCCATTCCAGAAGTTTTGGCCATCGCCTACGGACCGGTGAAGGCCCCTGCCGTCCGGGCGGCCTTATCGGCTGGCCTCGTCAACAGCCTGGTGACACACGCAGCGCTGGCGGACGGCCTACTGGCCGCCAGGTGAACCGTCGACCGACCAGGGCAAGTGCCCGTGGTAGTAGGGACATGCGCGAAGTCCCCTTAATAGGGGGCACGGCCAATCACGGTTTGGTCGTCCGCGTCGGCCAGACGGTGCGACGCCCCGCCCGGCCAACGTCTGCGGCGACGTTCGCCCTGCTTCAACATCTTTCGGACGTCGGATTCGAGGGTGCGCCCCGCGCGCTCGGCGTCGACGCGGAGGGTCGCGAGGTGATGTCATACATCGAGGGGGACGCGGTGATTCCGCCGTACCCGAGTTGGGCGCTGACCGACGACGCTCTGATGAGCGTCGCAGCGCTCCTGAGTCGGTATAATCAAGCGGTCGACTCGTTCGACCCGGCACCACACGTCTGGCCACCCTCGCCGCCGGCACCGTTCGCGGCCGGCTCGGTAGGGCACAATGACCCTAATCTTGACAACATCATTTTTCGCCGCAACCAGGCCGTCGCCCTCATCGACTTCGACCTCGCCAGCCCAGCCTCGCCGGTTTGGGACGTTGCCGCCGCCGCCCGCTTCTGGGCGCCGCTGCGACCGGAGGAATTTATTTCCGACGCCCGGACCGGACGCGCATTGCCCCGGTTCCGCCGCTTCGTCGACGCGTACGGACCGACTGAAGCCGACCGCGCACTTATCGTCGACGCGGTCACCCAAAACCACGACTGGAGCTACGAAGTCGTCCGACGAGGCGCCGAGGACGGTCGTCCCGGTTTCGCGGCCTACTGGACACAAGACGCCGCAGCTCGGGCCCACCTCATCCGCAAGTGGTACGACCAAAACGATCAGTTGCTGCGCACGGCACTGGCTCGATAGCCCGCCGATAGTGCCCGCCGCAGAAGGGTTCACCGCCGTCCCAGTTCCCCTTACTCTCCCAAGCGTCGCCCCGTCTCCGTGGAGAACATGTGCAGGTGGCGCTGGCTCGGTGCCAGGTGCACCGTCGATCCCGTAGCTGGCGGATTGCGGCCGTCGACGCGAGCCATGATCTCGTGCTCCTCGCCGTTCACGTCCGCGGTGGTGTAGATGTAGGCGTCCGCCCCGAGCTCCTCAACCAAGTTGACCGTCGCGCGAATCCCCTGGCCGGACCCGACCAGCTCCAAGTCCTCCGGGCGAATACCGAGCGTGATCCGGCGGCCTGCGGCGTTCGCCTGCGACGCGACGTCGGGCGGCACCGGCACGCTCGACGCGCCGAAGTTCAGGGAATTGTCGATGACTGGCACCTGCAGAAGGTTCATCGCTGGTGAGCCGATGAAGCCGGCCACGAACACGTTGTCGGGGTGGTCATACATGCGGCTCGGCGAGTCAACCTGCATCAACTCGCCGTCCTTTAGGACCGCCACCCGGTCTCCCATCGTCATCGCCTCCACCTGATCGTGGGTGACGTAGACCGTGGTCACGCCGAGCCGGCGCTGCAGGGAAGCGATCTGAGCGCGCGTCTGGACCCGCAGTTTCGCGTCCAAGTTCGAGAGCGGCTCATCCATCAGGAAGACCTGAGGGCTGCGCACGATAGCGCGGCCCATCGCCACCCGCTGGCGCTGGCCACCCGACAACGCCTTGGGCTTGCGGTCGAGGTAGGGCTCGAGGTCCAAGATCTTTGCCGCCTCGATGACGCGCTGGTGGATCTTGGCCTTGTCCTCCCCGGCGATCTTCAAGGCGAAGCCCATATTGTCACCGACCGTCATGTGCGGGTAAAGCGCGTAGTTCTGGAACACCATCGCGATGTCCCGGTCCTTCGGCGCTAGATCGGTGACGTCGCGCTCACCGATCCGGATCGCGCCCTCGTCGACATCCTCAAGGCCGGCCAGCATACGCAGGGACGTGGACTTGCCACAGCCGGACGGTCCTACCAAGACCAAGAATTCGCCGTCGCCCACGTCGATACTCAGCTTGTCGACGGAAGGTCGATCAGCCCCAGGATAGATCCGCGTTGCCTCATCGAATGTCACGGTCGCCATGACCGCTCTCCCTTCACCGGCAGGAACGTGCCGGACGATCCGAGTGCAGGGTCCATGGCACCCCGCGGGGCCACAGTGATGCGCCTCATAGACAACCACCGCCGTCACTTCACGTCTAGACCCAGAGCCACATCCGTTCAATCAGGACGGGTCTTGGCGACTCTCGTCAAGGGACGTGGCGGATCTGCCGGGACCTGCTTGAGGCTCGCAGCTGTCGATACCATGAACCCTCTGCTCACTGGCTGAAGGACGCGGCCGAAGTCAGATGCCGGCGAAGGTCCAGCCGCGTGACGCCCGGCTACTGCTGTGCGCAGTCCCAAGGCAATGTGGGCGAGGCCGATGACTATCGCAAAGCACGCCCCGGCGGGACGAGATCGACGTTCGTTACCGTCGGGGGTTCTCGGCAGGTTCGAGGCGCTGGGTACCCAGGACGGCTAGCAGCCGCAGGCGTTGGTGGCTCTCGGTGCCGGGGGTCGCGGTGAATACGAGTAGGCCGCAGCGCCGGGTCGTCTTTGCAGTGCCCCTGCGGCTACCACGGCGGTTGGCCACTCCGGTGCGCGAGCTGATCGTCTATCGAACTGCCGCGCGCCGAGTGTCTGTCCGGACCTGCGCGAACGGGTAGTGAAGCTTCGAGTCGTCGTGGGACGGGATCCACGTCTCGAAGGTCTCGATGGACCCGATCGCGTCCAGGGCATCGCGAACCGCGTCGTCCGAGCGGATCGCGAAAAACCGTGCTGGTCTACCACTGCTGCCGTCTCGGTACAGCTCCTCACGGTGGGTGCCGCCCCAGCGTCCGACAGCACGCGGGGAGCCGCCCATGAGTACGCGAGCGATCTCGGCCAGGTTTTGTCGCAGGTCATCGTCGGCAATACGCAGCAGGGTGCTCATCGTCCAACCGGCGTCGAACGTGGTGACACTAAAGGGCAAGTTGAGTACTGAGGCCTGGTGGCCCGCAGCCCGAGGCGGCAGCAGTGCCTAATGCTCTGAAGACAGGTCTACACCGATATAGTCGGGTCTGGCCTGGGCAAACGCCAGACCGTCGCGGTCGCCGGTGCAGGCGGCCCGAACATTTCAACCACCCATCAGGCTGACCTCGGGACACCTTCGTTATTTCCTTCATCCCATGACCGGCCGCGTCGTCCCGAGCGGGGGAGTGCGGTCGGCAAGCGCACGTCGGAGCGATGGCCGTGCCGTTAGGCCCCGGTCGCGGGGTTAAAGCTCGAAGGTGGGCGGTGGGCTAGAAGTAATGCTTTCGGCCACCGACGGCCCGGCCCATGGAGCCGAGCAGGAACAGGACGGCGCCGATGATGACAAGAATGATGCCGATCGTCCACAGGATGGTGATCTTCGCTACGAAGCCGATGATCAGCAGGATGATGCCGAGAACGAGCATGTCGTGTCCTCTCGTGTCATGGTCCCTCAGCGCCCGTAGCGCTGGACCGTCCTCAGAGCATGCCAGAGAACTTGTCGTTTTGGCCGCAAGCCGCCCGGCGCGGGAAGCAACTAACGTCGCGGTCGTGTCGTTGAGAGCTCCACCGACGGCAGTAACTGACATTGTCGGTCGTCGGGCCCCCACGTCGGCCACGACAGGAGCCATCCGGAGGCTTCTCATGCGGGTATTCGTCACCGGCGCGTCCGGCTGGATCGGGTCCGCCGTCCTACCCGAGCTGATCAGCTCCGGCCATCAGGTCGTGGGGCTGGCCCGCTCGGATGAGCCGGCGGCCAATCTGGCCGCCGCGGGGGTAGAGGTGCAACGCGGCTCGCTCGACGACCTCGACAGCCTGAGCGCCGCTGCCGCTGCGTCGGAGGGAGTCGTTCACCTGGCTGTCAAGCACGACATCGCGTTCGCAGGAGACTTCCAGGGCGCCGTCGATGCCGATCGCCGCGCCATCGAGACACTCGGCGGCGTGCTTGCCGGCTCCGATCGGCCGTTCCTGCTCGCCTCCGGGACGCTCGGGCTCGCCCCGGGACGGGTCGCGACAGAACGGGACGGGCAGGTTTCTGACCCGGCCGCGGCGCCTGCACTCGGCGGTGCCGAGTCTCGGCTGGCGACCCTGGTCGACATCGCCCGCGCCAAGGGCGTCTCGGGCTACCTCGGCGACGGTTCCAGCCGCTGGCCCGCCGTTCACCAGCTCGATGCTGCGCAGCTGTTCTGCTTGGCGTTGGAGGAGGCCCCGGCGGGAACGACGCTGCACGCCATTGCCGACGAGGGCGTGGCGATACGCCATATCGCCGAGGTGATCGGGGGCCATCTCGGCGTGCCGGTAGCCGCCATCCCCGCAGCGGAGGCAGGCGAGCACTTCACCTGGCTGGCCGGCTTCCTCGGCATCGACAGCCCGGCTTCGAGCGCGCCGACCCACGAGCTGCTGGGCTGGCAGCCGACCCAGGCCGGCCTCATCGACGACCTGGACCAGGGTCACTACTTCGGTTCGTCCGACTGATCAGCCGCGGTCGACGCCCCGCGTGGACCGGGGGTACGGGCCAGCGCCCACCAGTTGTCCATCCGTTCGACGGCGTGTGCGTTGGGCCGGTCGCTCGCAATGCGGCTGATCCGGAAGAGGAATGCCGCGATACCAGCTGCTCCTTGCATCCAGCCGACGCCCGGTGGCAGCAAAGGTTCGGCGGCGTGATGTTCGAGAAAACGCCAGTAGGCCTGGGGGGCGTCGCGTACGGCCCGATCGACCAGGGTGTCGGCCAGGAGGTGGGCGAATTCGAGATCCTGCCGGTCACCCGACCGATGCCAGGCGTCGAGGAAGACATCGCCCACACCGGCTGTGCCGCAGCAACGCCCGTCGTTGTCCCAGAAGCCTGGATGCAGGCGGGCCGGCAGCCCCGAGGTGCGGACGCTGTGCAAGCAGCGGCGGTGCCAGGACAGCGGCGGCTGGCCGGCGACGTCAGCAACGCCGGTCCGGTCCAGGGCGAGAAAGAGCAGCGACGTGCCGGTGGCGCCGTGGCACCAGGTGTAGGTGACCTCATCCTGGTCGTTGTGGTCGCGGGGAAGGTAGCGGGGGACGACGAGACCTTTCCCGCCGGCGTCGCCGAGCGACACCAGGTGATCGGCGCCGCTCCGGGTGGCGGCGGTCAGGTCCGGGCGGTCCAGCTCGGCCCCGGCCAGCGCCAGGGTGGTGGCGATGCCGGCGAGGCCGTGCGACAGGTTGGGCATCTGCGGGCCCGGACCGTCGGTGCAAAAGCGCGTTGGCACCATCCGCCAGTTCGTCCCGGTCGGCTCGGGCTCGGCCTCGGCCATCAGTACGGCGGCGGCGTGTCCGGCCACCTCGCTGGCCCCGGCGACACCGTGCCGTAGGGCCCACAGTGCGCCGAGCAGGACGCCGGCCGTGCCGGGGGTGAGGTCCTGGATGCGCGCGCCCGGGAGGTAGCGGGGCGCGCCGACGACGGTCTGGGCCCAGCCGTCGGGCTCGGCGAGCGCTGCCAGCCGGGCCACCGCGGCATCCGTACCCTCGGCCCGAAGCGCGGTGAGCACCCCGATGGAACTGACCAGCCCGTCGAAGTAGGTGCAGTCGGCCTGGCCCGGGATCGCACCGCGGATGCGGTCGGCGATGCCGTCGGCCAAGCTCTGCTCTTGAGTGGTCCAGGGGCGAACGAGGCCGATCTCGGCCAGCACATAGGCGAGTCCGCCCATGCCGCTGTGCAGGCCATCGCGGTCCGACGGCGGGTCAGTGCCTGCCTGGTCCGACACGGATGCGGGGATCCACGGACCGTCGTCCCAGCGGACCTGTTCCAGCACCCACCGCCACGCCGCCTCGGCAACGGTGCGGTACGTCTCCGGCGTACGCGAAGTCATGCTGTTGAGGATGCCAGCGCAGGGATGGCTCCTATCCCGATCGGTGGTGCGCTCACCGATAGGTTCAGCGCTGTGGAGCAGGTGCTGCTGGCGTCGGAGCAGCGCGCCCGCGTGCTCATCGACCGCCAGCTCGCCTCGTGAGCGGTTCCCAGCCTGGGCGCGAGTTTCGGTTGGTGTTCGCCCGCAGGGAAGTCGAGGCTCTTGCGGGGCCGCGTGCGTTCGAGCGGGGACTCCTCTACGCCGCCAACGGCAGGGTCGGCAAGGTAAAGGCCACGGACGCAAGCGTGACCGCAAAAGTCCGAGGCTCGTCGGCGTACCAGGTGTCTCTGTCGGTCAATGCCGATGACGATGACGATGAACCTGTCTACGAGTGCTCGTGCCCGGTCGGCGTAACGGGTCGGTTCTGCAAGCATGCGGCGGCGCTTGCCTTGGTCGCAACGGATTCCGTACCGGGCCCCAGTGCCGAGAACGACAAGCCGATCGATCTGCGCGCCTATCTAGCGAGCCTGGATCAGCCCGCCCTCGTCGAGCTGCTGCTGGAGCGAGCGGCTGCCGACGACGTATTCGACGCCCGGTTGCGCTTGGCCGCTGCCCGTGTGACCGCGGGACCACCGCCGCTCGGGGTCTTCCGGCACGCCCTCGACGAGGCGTTCGTGGTGCGCGATTTCGTGGACTACCGTCAGATGCACGACTACGCGAGCACCATTGCTTCCGCGTTGGACTCGCTGCAAGAGCTGCTCGACGACGGCCACGCCGAAGCCGTCATCACCCTGACCGAGCACGCAATCGATCGCGCCGAAGACGCGCTGGGCTACGTCGACGACTCCGACGGCTACCTGTCCGGCATCGGCGAACGGCTGCAGGAGCTGCACCTCGACGCCTGCGCGCTGGCAAGGCCCGAGCCCATCGCGCTGGCCCGCACGCTGTTCGATCGGGAGCGGCACTCCGGCGACCTCGACGTCTTCCACAACGCCGCCGCGACTTACGCCGAGCTGCTCGGCACGGACGGCATCGCCGAGTACCGGCGTCTGGCCGACGCGGAGTGGAATGCCCTGCCACCCCTCGGGCCAGGCCAGGAGGAGCGCAGCTACTCGTCACGACGGTTCCGGATCACACACATCATGGAGAGCCTCGCGGAGCTGGCTGGCGACGTCGATGCGGTCGTGGACGTGCTCGCCCGCGACCAGTCCTCGGCCTACCAGTTCGTCCGCATCGCCGAGCTGTACCGGAAGGCCGGACGGTACGACGACGCGCTGGCGTGGGCGGAGAAGGGTCTGGCACTGCACGGCGGTTCCGATTCGCGTTTGGTGGAGGCTGCCGCCGAGGAATACCACCGGGCGGGTCGCGGCGCGGAGGCAGTACGCGTCGCGTGGGATGCCTACGATGCCGCGCCGGCCTTGGCCACCTATCGCCAGCTCGCAGAGCAGGCGGCGCGAGCGGGTCTGTGGCCGGATCGGCACGACAAGGCGATTGCGCTGCTCCGGCGCGTCGTGCAGGGCCAGGCAAAGCCCGCTCGCGGCCGTACCAGTCAGTGGGCGGCGCGGGGACCCGACGGCTCGACACTGGTCGAGGTGCTCCTGTACGACGGGAATGTGGAGCTGGCCTGGACGGAGGCGAGCGATTCCGGTTGCCGGCGCGCCCTCTGGCTGGAGCTGGCCCGGCGCCGCGAGGGGGAGCACCCGCTGGAGGCGATGGTGATCTGGCAGGGCGAGATCGAGCAGGTCATAGATGCCAAGAACAACCAGGCGTACGCGGAGGCAGTCAACCTGATCGTCAGGGTCCGACGGTTGATGACGGCCGCGGGTCGGGAGGCGGACTTCGCGCCGTACGTGGCAAAGCTGCGCACGACGCACAAGCCCAAGCGCAACCTGATGAAGCTGTTCGACGAGCGGAGCTGGTAGGCGCCTGACGTGAGGCGGCTGGTCGGGGAGGCTTTTCCGGCCACACCCCTGGACTGGCTGGGGCAACGTCCGGCCCGCTGACGCACAATGGGCGGCACGCACCCGTCAGCGATCGGCAACCATAGGGAGAGCCAGTGAGCAGCACCCCCCGCGTCCTGCGGAACTTCGTCAACGGCGAATACACCGCCGCCGAGTCAGACAAGTCTCAGGACATCGTCAACCCGGCGACGGGCCAGGTCGTCGCCAGTGCCGCGGTGTCATCGGCGGCCGACGTCGACAAGGCTTACGCAGCCGCTGAGCAGGCCTTCAAGGTCTGGGGGCGGACGACGCCGAGCGAACGCCAGCAGGCGCTGCTCGGCTTCGCCTCGGCGATCGAGAAGCGGGCTGCGGAATTCGTCCAGCTCGAGGGCGAGAACACCGGCAAGCCGCACGCCTTGACCGCGAGCGAGGAAGTGCCGCCGATGGTCGACCAGCTCCGGTTCTTCGCCGGGGCGGCGCGTGTCCTGGAGGGTCGGGCGTCGGCTGAATACCTGGCGGGCCACACGTCCTGGATCCGGCGCGAGCCGATCGGCGTCGTGGGGCAGGTGACGCCCTGGAATTACCCGATGATGATGGCCGCCTGGAAGATCGGGCCGGCGCTGGCCGCCGGGAACACCGTGGTCCTCAAGCCCGCCGACACCACCCCGGAGACGACGCTGCTGCTGGCGGAGATCGCCGCGGAATTCCTGCCCGCCGGCACGTTTAACGTCATCACCGGCGACCGGGACACGGGCCGGGCGCTGGTCGAGCACAAGACTCCGGCCCTGGTGGCTATCACCGGGTCGGTCCGGGCCGGGATCGAGGTGGCCCAAAGCGCCAGCCGTGACCTCAAGCGGGTCCACCTCGAGCTTGGCGGCAAGGCACCGGTCATCGTGTTCGACGACGCCGACATCGAGGCAGCGGTCGAAGCCATCGCCATCGCTGGGTATTTCAATGCCGGCCAGGACTGCACTGCGGCATCCCGCGTCCTCGCCGGGCCCAAGATCCACCAGGACTTCACTGCCGCGCTGTCGGAGTACGCGTCGAGCCAGGCCAAGGTCGGCCTCCCCGACGATGACGACGCTCTCCTGGGCCCGGTGAACAACGCCAACCAGCTCAGCCGGGTCCAGGGATTCCTCGACCGCATTCCCGCCCACGCGGCAGTCAGTGCGGGCGGCAACCGGATCAGCGGGCTCGGCGACGGCTTCTTTTTGGAGCCCACCGTGATCGGCGGCCTGCGCCAGGACGACGAAGCGATTCAGGACGAGATATTCGGCCCGGTGATCACCGTGCAGCAGTTCACGGACGAGGACGAGGCACTGCGGTGGGCCAACGGCGTGGAATACGGCCTGGCGTCCAGCGTCTGGACAAAGGACTTCGGCCGGGCGATGCGCATGTCGCGGGCGCTCGACTTCGGCTGTGTGTGGATCAATGCCCACATCCCGCTGGTCGCCGAAATGCCGCACGGCGGCTTCAAGCACAGCGGCTACGGCAAGGACCTGTCCATATACGGCTTCGAGGACTACACACGGATCAAGCACGTCATGGCCAACATCGACAGCTGAGCTCGGCGCTCGGGTGTACGGGTCGGCAAGTGCCCATTCCCGGCGCACCGGGACGGGTGGCGGTTCGGGGAATCGCTGAGTGCCGGCGAGTTCTGCTCGCCGCAGACCGCTGTCACGGTTGGTAGCGGTATCCCATACCAGGTTCGGTGAAGGCGGGCCGCGCCGGGCCGGGTCGGGCTCGAGCTTGCGGCGTAGACGGGCCAGATATTCGCGTAGGTAGTGGAATTCGTTGGTGTAAACGGGCCTACACCTGGGTGAGCAGTTGTTTTTGGCTGATCAGGCTAGGCAACGTCCCCTTCTGCCGCCCTCAGGGCGGCGTCGCTCACCGGACGTGGCTGCGCCCTGAGGTCGACGCTGGCAAGCGGTGTCAGCGACCGTGCGGTTCATACATGACCGAGATGGCCGTGAGCCAGCCCGTGTTCTCGGCGGCAAAGCTGCGTACGTCGATCCTTGATCCGGACGTCTACAAGCGCGTCCTCGCCCACGGCGAGGACGCGCTGCATCGCGCTGAGTTGCACGCCGCCCGCGCCAAAGGTACCGGGTGGAAGTGGTCCGTGGTCCTTTCGTCGGATGGGGTCGCCCTTCGGTGTTACCCCCCGATAGTTGGCCACGTACCACGACGTCGGCGGTCACGGCGTTGCGCTGTGGCGCGGGACGGGCCTTGGCACTGACGTATCCGAGCAGGACAACGATAAGGTCGGTAATCCGCCAGCTGCTACGCCTCCGGGAACACCTCAGCCAGGCGTCGATGGACCGACCGCACCTGCTCCGCGGTCGATGGCCCAGCGGTGACCAGCCGGTCGGCGGCCTTCGCCGGCGATAAAACCGCGAAGCCGTCAATGGAAAATGCTCCACCGAACAACGGCCAATCGGCCTCGATAAAGCACAGCATTCCGTGCACGCCGACCTCGGCGTAGCTACCGGCCAGGGCCAGCTGGACAAGTTGTACCTGGCCGCGGAGGCCGGCCACCAGCTTGGTGCAGTCTCGGCTACCGACCATTAGCTTTTCAGTGCGTGGCCGGAAGAGGCCGCCGTGCACTTGAAGGCGGGGCCGGCCGCGGTAGCGCTTGGCGTCGATGACGAAGACGCCGGCCGGTGCGACGGCTATGTGGTCGATATTGGCTCTGCTGCCCGGAATGCGCCGGTCGTGCAGCATCCTCACCCCTGACGTCGCCAGCGTGTCGAGCCGTCTGGCCAGTAGCTCCTCACCCCTGGCGCCGACGGCCCACGCGGTAGTTGTCTGCGGGTCGTCGCCAAGGGCCAGAATCAGGCCGCCGACATGCGGGTGTGCTGCCCTGACCTTCGCTTGCCGGCGGGCGCACTGACCACCGGCGCGTGGCACGGCAGGCAGGTGACGGCTTTGTGGGTGCGGTCGTACATCGCCTGTTCGCCCGCAGGAAGGTCCACGCCGCAGGCTCGGCAGGCTCCGGCGTAGCGCAGTTTCACCTTCTTCACAGTTAGTTCCGGTGTCGTGCTCATCGGGCCCCCAGCCGGTCGATCCCTCGAAGCTGCCTCGACCGCGGCCACCGTCGCCTTGAGCGTGGAACATCGGCCGGGCCAGGGCCGGCACCCGGCCGGTGCAAGAATGCATTCGCCGGGCACCTATGCCCGGCAATTCGGAGGGATCCCGTTGAGAGCATTTCGTTCTGCCCTGCTCACCATCGGTGCTGCGACGTCGGTCGCCATGCTGGTCACCGGCGGCTCGGCTGCCGCCGGCGCCACCTCGGCGCGGACACCGGCTGCGCACCCGGCGACTGCAACCATTACTCGGTATCAAGGCGTCCCCGGCGTCGCTACGGCCGGGCCCGCCAACCGCGCGTCGGCCAGCGGAACGCCGAGCCGGCGCCAGCGCGGCGTCCGGCGCGTGCAGCTGGAGCCGACGAGCCGGCTCGCGACCGGCGCGCCGAGCCTGCCAGAGGCATCCGGGCAGACCACTCCGGCGGCCAGCACAGTCGTGCACAACTTCAACGGGGTCAGCAGCCTCGACAGCGAGAAGACGAATTTCAATGCGGAATTCTCGCCGCCGGATCCAGGATTGTGCGCGGGCAACGGCTTCGTCCTCGAGGCGGTCAACTCCGCGTACACGATCTACCGCGACAACGGCACCAAGGTGCGCGGGCCCTTCAACGTCAACGACTTGTTCGACGAGGGAGCGGCCGAATTCACCAGCGACCCCCGCTGCTGGTATGACCCGAGCACCCATGCGTGGTTCGCCGTCGTCCTGTACCTGAACAGCTCCTTCACCGCCTCGCGCATGGACGTCGCGGTGAACACTTCCGGCGACCCGACGACGCTGTGGCACCAGTTCCGGATCAACACCACGAACTCCGGTGGCCACGGCTGCCCGTGCTTCGGTGACCAGCCGCTGCTGGGAATCGACCGGCACAACATCTACCTCAGCACCAACGAGTTCTCGATCAATGGCCCTGCATTCAACGGCGCCCAGATCTATGCCATCTCCAAGGCCGACCTGCTGGCCGGCAAGAACGCGCGTTACGTTCAGTTTGCCAACCTGCGCATGGCCGGCCACAAGGCCGCGTCGGTGCAGCCGGCGCTGACCGCGAGCACGTCGAATGCCGAATACTTCCTCAGCTCACTTGACCCGCAGGGCAGCGGTGACAACCGGCTGGGCGTGTGGGCGATGACGCACCGCGAGGCCGTCAGCCAGGGCGGCACACCGGTGCTCACCAGCACGGTGATCAGCGCCGAGAGTTATCGAGGTCCTCCGCCGGCCCAGCAGGGCGGCACGACGGCGGCGATTGATTCCGGCGACGACCGGATGCAACAAGCGGAATTCATCGGTGGAGCGTTGTGGGGCGAGCTGACCACCGGCATCCACCTGGCCAATGACGCCAAGATGCGAGCCGGCGCAGCGTGGTTCGCCGTACGACCGTGGTTGCGCGGCGACAGCATCGGCGGCGCAGCGGTCAAGCGGCAGGGTTACGTCGTCCAGCACGACGGCTACGTCATCTATCCCGCCATCCAGCCTGACGCCGCCGGCCGCGCTGCGATGGTCTTCACCGTCACCGGCAGCCGGCAGTTCCCGAGCGCGGCGTACGCGGTGATCGGGGCCGGGGCCGCGGCGTTCGGACCAGTGAGGGTGGCCGCGGCCGGGACTGGGCCTTATGTGGTGTCCGGCAAGTCGACGCGCTGGGGCGACTACTCCTTCGCTGTGCCGGCTCCCGTCGGCGACGCGGCCTGGCTGGCTACCGAATACGTCCCACCGGTGAACAGCCAGACGACCGACGGCAGGAGCAACTGGGGAACCCGGGTGTTCGAGGTGAAGCTGCACTGAGGGCCGAGTGGCCTGACGGCGGCGCCTACTGCTGGGTCACGCCTGGCGCCGCCGGCAGGTCGACCAGCTCGACCTGCTCGCGTCGCAGAGCGGCGTCCACCGTCGTCGTGCCGGCCTGCCGCTCGATGAACATCCGCACGCGCTCGGTCGGCCGCGTACGCGAGGTGACCTCAGGGACTTCCTCGTGAAGTGCGAGCTCGACCACCGGCCGGCTGCCCCCGGCGTCGGTTGTGGGCGTTTCGGCTTCAACGTCGGCCGCCGGGAAACGCTCGGCGACCAGCTCCTCACGGCGGACCTGCACGGTCCCTTGTCAGGTCTCGGTCACGATCCGCTTGCTGATCTTGACCCGCTCCGACCTCGCCCATTCCCCGCTGGCCAGCAGCCGCTCCTCGGAGCGCACCATTTCCACCTTGTCGCTGCGGCGAGAGCCGTCCCGGGCGATTTGGCGTGATCTGTCATTCTTGGCGGAAGTCATGAGCCCGACCGCACGACGTCCGGGCCGGCACCGCTGGCTGGCGGGACGCCGTTGTGCGGTCTCGGGGTTGCATGGCGTGATTTGGGTATGGGGGGCCAAGGCGCCGCGCCAGGCGGCGCGTGGGCAAAGTCGGCAGCACAGGGTTGGAGACAGTTATGACGCTCCCGGAGCGGCACGTTGCGATGGAATGGGTCGGCAAGATGGTGGTCGACGGGGCCGACACCGAGATCGGGGTCTGTACGGCGGTGTTCGCCGACGATGCCACCGGCCTGCCGGAGTGGTTGCTCGTCGACCTGGCCGGGGCGACCGTATTCGTGCCGGTCGTGGATGCCGCCGAATCCGGCGGCCAGGTGCTCGTCACCGTCAGCCAGGCTGACGTGGCGAGCGCCCCCACGGTCGGCGACGCCGAACACCTGACCGAGGGCGAGGAGGCGGCGCTCTATCGGCATTACTCGATCGAGACATCGCGCGACGCCTCGGACAGCCTGTTGCCCGAAGGCGCGGCGGGGGCCGGTGAGGAGGAGCCACCGGCCGCCGTGACGCCGCCGGCTGAGACAGCTCAGTCGACCGAGTCGACTGACCCGGTCGAGGCAGCGACGCCCTCCGCACCAGCGGCACCCAGCGCCGAGGCGTCCTCGGCAGAGGCGAACGAGACACCTGATTCCACCCCGGGGACCCGGGCGGCGTACTCGGACGACCAGTTCTCCACCACCTATCCAGCGGCGCGACGCCTCACGTCCCGCCCGGTGCTGGTCGTCGGCGGGATCGGCACCGTGGTCGGCGGCGTCGTGGGAGCCCGGCGGCTGCTCGCGCGTGCGCCGGCAACCCCGCTAGAGCGGATCACCAGTCAGGCCCGGACGGTGCTCACCGCTCGGCAGAGTCAGCTCACCAGTGCGGCTGCGGCCGCGGCGCTCAGCGAGCGTTGGCAAGCGGTCCGGGTCCCTCTGACGCGCCAGGTGGCCGACGCGTCGGCCGTGGCAGCCGTCGTCCGGCCGACCGGCCCGGGCATCGTGGAGACTGCGGTCCGCTCTGGCCGGCTCGCCGGGCGCGTGGCGGGCGGCGCCGGCCGCGTGGTCGGGGGCGCCGGTCACCTTGTCGGTGGAGCCGGCCGACTGGGAACGCATAGCGTGGCCGCGGCCGGCCGGATGGCCATCGGAGCGGCGAAGGGCTCAGCGACTGGCACCGGTCGACTTGCCGCCTCTGGCGTGTCCAAGGTTGCCTCGGCAGCGACCGCGGGTGTCCGCCGGGGGCAACGTAACGACAGCACGGCTCTAGCAGAAGTTGTCTCAGACAGCAGCGAACGGCTGCAGAAGCGATGGAGGAGCATGATGGGTAAGATCACCTCGGGATTTGTTTTCGCAACCGGATACGTGCTGGGCGCACGCGCCGGCCGGGAGCGTTTCCAGCAGATCAAGCAGGCCGCAACAACAGTCGCGCAGCAGCCGGAGGTCCAGCAGGCCACCGACAAGGTGAAGTCGTACGCCGGCGACAAGCTCCAGGGGAGCGCCGGGAAGGTGACGCAGAAGACCGCTGACCTGGCTGGTCGGATGCGCGGCCGTGGCGGCGCATCGTACGGAGACACCTCGTTCGGCGGGACGACGCCGAGCGACATCACCACCGACGTGCCGGTGTACCCGGCGTCCGGGCTGGCCGGTGAGCCGCTGATGGAGACCGACCTCGGCTACACGCCGACCGACCCGGCGACCGATCTCGGGACCAGCACAGACCCGCTGCGCTGAACAGACCGACGGCCGCGCTCAGCTTGAGGGGGCGCGGCCGACGGCTGTCCGGACCGCGGACGGTAGCTACGGAATGACCACCACGGAGCGCAGCACCTCACCTCGGTTCATGCGCTCGAACGCGCGCTCCACTTGGTCGAGTCCTAGGGTTTCGCTGACGAAGCGGTCCAGGTCGAAGCGTCCCTGGCGGTAGAGATCCACCAGCATGGGGAAGTCCCGGCTGGGGAGGCAATCGCCGTACCAGGATGACTTGAGGCTGCCGCCCCGGCCGAAGATGTCGATGAGTGGCAATTCAACGGTGGTGTCCGGGGACGGCACGCCGACCAGGACGACCGTGCCGGCCAGATCGCGGGCATAGAACGCCTGGCGGTAGGTCTCCGGCAGGCCGACCGCGTCGATGACGACATCGGCGCCGAAGCCGCCGGTCAGCTCGCGAATCGCCTCGACCGGCTCCTGCTGGCGTGAATTGACCGTATCGGTCGCGCCGAATTCCTGCGCCCAGCGCAGCTTCCGGTCGTCGACGTCCACGCCGATGATCGGCGCCGCCCCCGCCAGGGCTGACCCGGCGATGGCGGCGTTGCCGACGCCGCCGCATCCGATGACCGCCACCGACATCCCGCGGGTCACCCGGCCGGTGTTGACGGCGGCTCCGAGCCCGGCCATCACCCCGCATCCCAGCAATCCGACCGCCTCGGGCCGGGCCGACGGGTCGACCTTGGTGCACTGGCCGGCAGCCACCAATGTCTTTTCCAGGAATGCACCGATGCCTAGCGCGGGGGACAACGGGGTCCCGTCCTGCAACGTCATCTTCTGCGTCGCATTGTGGGTGTTGAAGCAGTACCACGGCTCGCCGCGCCGGCAGGCCCGGCACTGCCAGCACACCGCCCGCCAATTCAGCACCACGAAATCTCCGGGCGTCACGTCGGTCACGCCGTCACCAACTGCCTCGACGAGCCCGGCGGCCTCGTGTCCCAGCAGGAACGGGAAATCGTCGCTGATCCCGCCCTCCCGGTAGTGCAGATCGGTGTGGCACACCCCGCAGGCCTGGACCCGCACCAGCGCCTCGCCCGGGCCCGGATCGGGCACCACGACCGTCTGCATGCTCACCGGCGCCCCCTTGGCTAGGGCGACCACTCCCTGCACTTGCTGAGCCATTACCTCTCCTTATCTGCAGCGGAACGGACGTGCGTCACAGCATTGAGTGCGGCCTCAGCCCAGCGGGAGGCCCGTGTCATTCTCCGCGAGAAACGCAGATCGAAGGGCGATGCGGCGGGGAAGCGGTGCAGCATCGACGTCATCCAGTACGAGAAGCGCCCGCCAGACCCGCCCCAGCACGGTGTCGGTGTCGGTGTCGGTGTCGAGGCGCTGGGCGGATTTCGTCTGGTAATAGGCGCCCAGCGCGCGGTCCAGCACGTGTACGGCGGCAGGTGCAGCAGGTGCGACAGCATCAAGCCGGCCGGTTCGGCGCCGACAGTGCCTACCTGGGTGCGCACGTCGCTCAGTCGACGGAGCCGCGCGCGTGCCGCGCGAAGAAGCGCGCCATTTCCGCTGATGCGTCCGGGCCGGCCGGATCGGTGTAGCTGCCCTGGCTCCCCCCGCCGGACCAGGCGTGACCGCTGCCGTGGACGGTCCACTGCTCGACCTCGGGAGTGCCCGCGGCGGCCGGATACGTCAGCTGCGTGTAGGCACGGCCAGCCCGGGGCCGCCCTTGCTGCCGGGAGGGCGCCGGGCCGGTCGGCCGCCATTGCGCGACGAGCCGGTCGGCGTTGCTCGCGTCGACGGTCGAGTCGCGGTCGCCATGGAAGACGATCAGCGGGATCGCCCTCCCCGGCAGCCGGGCCGCAGCTATCGGCCCATTCTTCATGGCAGCAAACGCCGAGCCCGTGTCCTGCGCGCTGGCATAGGCGAGTCCCGAGTGGACGCCCGCTGCGGCGTATACATCCGGGTAGGTGGCGGCCACCACCGCGGCCATCGCCGCACCGGCCGAAAAGCCCG
>JAABUK010004705.1_pt1 | contig 21936 bp, 19 predicted proteins | sample 5559141 | NCBI WGS metagenome assembly JAABUK01 (sample SAMN10711869, study PRJNA513367) | rock metagenome | isolation source: Antarctica rocks | place: Antarctica: Victoria Land, Pudding Butte nord | collected 2016-01-03
TCTCAAGGCACTCCCGCTATCACCAATACTGACCTTACTCTACTCCTTCCGAACAGGCTTTACTTTCTCCTTGGAGAAATCCACATCCTTCCTCGGATCAAGCGCGATAGTGCCATGCTGACTCATACCGTATTTGGCTGGATTCATGCCAGCGTCGACGTCGTCTTTCATGGTGATGGTCTTGCCTTCCTCGGGCGTCGAGGACATCAACTCGGTGTACCATTCGCGCCAAGGCTGTACTAGCTCGGGTTTTGCGGTCATATTTGCGTTTTGGTATTGGGAGGAGGTGAAGGTTTTGGTATATTGTGGGTATGGAAGGGGGAGAAAGGGGGGATGGTGGAAAGGAGAGGAGAAACAAAGATGGAAGTGCGCGACAGAAGCTGCTTGTTTTAAACTGTCACACTCTGCGCAATGGGGCCGACATGCAGGACCCCACCTCCTTCACACCCTCCATGTGAGCATACCGTAGCAAGCTGACGAATCAGACGAACTGGATTGAATAAGCGCTCCGTGCGGAGCCTTGCGCAGGGTTGTTTCTGCGAGATCAGCAGCCACTGTAAAGACGAGGTTCCCAAGGGCAGGTCGTCTGCCTAAGCGATGGAGGGGAAGCTCGTGTGGTTTTGCCACAGGATTGCATTCCTCTATCATATCAGACCAATTAAGAGCTCCGAGGTCTGCATTGGACAAGGCTGAGCTAGTCTTTTGCATAGAGCTCGTAACACCCCACATCATTTACTCCTCCTCTCTCCTCTCAAAGGCACCCGGAAATCTTCTTTCCATTGAAATGTGTGGAGGCACCCATAGCTCTAGCCATCTCGCTGCACCATGCAGACCTCAATTTCCTACCTAGCCCAAGACCCCATTTTCGCCAGCGAGAAACCCTTCGATACCGATGTACCCGTTGACCACATTGCCCACGCGCGCGCCTCGAACCACAGCAATGATGAGCGAGACGTAACAGTCTTCCCCATCACCGATCCGGCGGAATGGGATCTTGAGAAACACGGTTTCTGCTTCATCAAAGCAAAGACGGGGTTGAAAGCTGAAGATGCATTGACGAGGAAGAGAGAAGTGCAGAAGGATTATTGGTACGAAATTGAGGCGTTGCTGCATGAGCATTTTCCGCAATACTCGAGGATCGACTGTTATGATTGTACGGTGCGTTGCTTACTAGTGTTACCTCTTGATATTGTGCTGTAAGTGAACGGCAATGTAGGTCCGGAAGAGAGACCCAGGTTTTCCCGCGAATATCAGAATCTACACCAAAGTCGAGCAGCCAGCACGAAGACCTCACAGTGACTGCTCACCACGAGGCGCCCACATGAATCTCGATCGTGCGTTTCCAGGCCAGCAAAAGTTTTGGGAAGGCAAGGATTTCGATGTTTTGAAGTATGCCCTTCTCTCGCCCTACTTTGAGGTTGCCGAAGCATGCTAAAATCTCCTCACCAGCGTCTGGCGACCCCTCCGAGGCCCAAACAACGACTGGCCACTGGCGATGTGCGACTGGACGACTATTGACCCTTTAACGGACGTCCGTGTCAACGATGCCATTAGACGCGATCGGGTTGACGAAAACGCCATTCTGCATTACAATGAGAAGCACAAGTGGTATTTTATGAGAGATCAGTCGGTGGAGGATCTAATTGTCTTCCGTAATGCTGATTCTTTGGGGAAACGTGCTCGTAAGCTTCTTGAAGGTGTGGTGAGAGAAGAGATCGATACTGATTTGTCTCTGCAGAGGGTTTTCACTGTTCAATTTTCAACCCAGAGGCGAATGGTCAGCTGAGAGAGAGCGTTGAGGTTAGATGTGTCGCGTTCCGTTGAAGGGGTTGTCCACTAGAGCGCGCTTCATCCTTAATTCTGGAGAGGTGACGCATTTTGGTAGAGGTACCAAGCCACTTCCTAATCTTGGTTGAATGATATTGTTGCAAGCGCCAGTATCCTCCCACTGATGAGAGTTCTCACATGGCGGCCTGGCCACAGCAGAGCTATACAACACTTCTCCTTCCAAGCCATTGCTTCCCATACTTCATTATTGGCGCCCAGGCAAGCATGCTCCCACAAGCCGAGAAACTTTGACATTACGGGCGTGGACCTTAGTTGCAGGCGATCCGGATTCGGCTCGCTCGTACTTGTGCGAATTGGAATCCTCGCTGCAATGTTGCCTTCTGCCTCATTATCGTGTTGCCTCGTTGCCCTCTGAGATGCATAATTCTGGTGAGGCGAGCAGGGTACCTGAACAAGGGTCCCTGCGCCATGCATCGGCCATCCTGCGCCTTATCACCTAGGCGGGCGGCAACGCATGTCACTGGCTGACATTAGTGTGGATAGCTAGACTCAAGTACACTTTGTGGACGCGGCATCAGGTTTCTCAATTCTGAAGGCTGCATGTGTGCCACTCCGATCGCATCGACTCGTTCCTAGTCCCCGAGCGCAGAGTAATAAGCCTGTGTGATGCCTGCGGCAAGCTGGAGAATACCCAGTACAGTTGTGATCCCACCCACCCACAACACAGCCCAGAACGTGTACCATTGTAGCGGATTCCTTCGATCACGCCATAGGTCTCGGACGCGGCTTGGCTGCTGCCTCAGATTGTATTGCTGCACCGCCAAGAGGCGGGATCCGAAGTGCGGGAAGTCGTCTCGGGAGGAGTAAGTATCAGGCTGGATGAGCTGATGACTGATATCGAGCATGGTGGCGGGGAACAGATCGGCTGGAAGTTCAGGATTGGCGAATCGGCGGAGAAAGCGTGATCGTGTGGTGGAGACGGTGCAGATGGTGGAGAGAAACGGATCGATGTCTTTGGAAGATACCTTGAGCTGCTCGAGGAGCTTCAAGGCGAGGGTGCGGGATCGTGAGGACTGGCCGAAGAGTAGACGGTAAGTCAGCAATACCTCGCGGTGGAGCGACGACTTGTCCTGATCAGAGTGGTCTGTATAATGGATTGAAGGGAACAGTTCAGACGAAACCCTGCTAAGTGTTTAGGAGCAAATTCAAATTTCCTATTGGGCGTATGAAAAAGACTCACTGCTGGAGAATTTTGACTTCTTGTGTCCGCAAAATGCTACTAACGCAGAACGTTGGCAAACAGAATACGGAGAGGGTCCGAGATTGCCGATCAAAGGCTAGATGGGAAGTAAGATCTTCAACCCAATTTATTCGCACCCGACCTATCGTATGCAGCGAGAAAAAGTTGACACTGGATTCATGAATCGTATCTGTATCTGTCGCTGCACTCAAGGCGCCAACACTTCCACGGTCCTTGATCAAGCCCCTCAGTATGCCAAACAGCTTTATTATCGGCCGTCTGGCAGTCGAGTCAATCGAAGTCTGAGACGGCTCAACTAGCTCGAGTCCTTTTGCGCGGAAGGAAAGACACAGATTGGTTTCCGTGATCATGGTCTGCTCGGGTTCCAGGGCCGGAGCTAGTATCATGGATGTCCAACAAAGTACTGCGAAGATTGCAATTAAAGTGCGGTCTTTCTCCAGGGCTGTTGATTTGACTGATCGATCGTTGATTAAGTGCTTATAGACGTTTTCTATGCTTACACTTTCATTCGTTTGAAGTGACTGGAATTTTTGGAGCACCGCAAGGCACCAGTGCCAGCATGCACGAGCCTCCGTTGGCTTTTCCCGGCCCAGGATTTTCCAGATGACATTGAAATCGTCGCGTAGTAGTACTTTGAATTTGATCTCCAAGCGGCTGAAGATAACGAGTATCCCTGGCCAATCCTGTGCGTGTGAGTATCCGAGTCCAAAGAGTACCTCTATAGCTTGAAGACGGATATCATTGAACGGATCTTCAATAACTAAAAATTCTTCATCAGTTCTACTCGGATATGTTTCCAGCGACTAAAAATTCAGACGACTTACCTGTTTTGCGTTTCAGAGAGGGCATATTGAAAGACCGCTATAAGGGTTGTAATTAGCACTTGGCAATCTGACATGGCACGATGATGAGCACATCAAGCTTACCGGTGAGGTTTCTAGAGTACGTTGCCATAGTGTCGACCACGACCTTGATCTGGTTACGTTATCCTTCGTGGGAGGGTTTTCATCCCGTTGAGCTTCGAGATGGCTTGGATCAGACTGAGAACACATGCCGGCAGAGAATCAGGAGTAGATATGCGGATCGCGCTTACGACCAAAATAAAAACCGTCGTCGACTGTTCTATTGAATGTTTCAATGCAAGTCGGAGATATTTAGTAAGGTTATATGCGAAAGACGATGATGCAGTGCGGTGAGCGTGAGTGACGGATCGGTTGTGCAGTGTCCCGCGACGTCGAGTTGCACGAGCAGCTCATGGTGAGAATGAGCTGGATCAGACTGTGGGCTGGAGGGCCTCACAAGCGAGTTTGGGGGCTGAGGCGCAGCGCATCTGACAACACAGTGAGGCTTGATGTCCCAGAGGACATCTGCATGTAGTTAACGCCAAGCAGTGTACAGCACCAGACCAAAAAGTTTTTTAAGTCCAGAGGCTGTTTTATCCCTTCGTCTCCCTGCGTACTACGTAGTACACAATTTAGCACCCGAAGCTAGCAGGGGGCTCCCACTGTGTCAAACTGTCTTGGGTGGACGCTCTACCAATTAAAGCAACGCTTATATTTGATAGCAGGCAGTTGATTGGCAACGACAAGGATGCTGAAGCTATGGCGTTGTGGCGTTGATTCTCGCACTAAAAGGGGCATTAATGATCCCTGTGGGTGTCCTTCTTTCTTGAATTTAGTGTGAAGGCTGTACCCGTTCTTTACTACGTAGTCTCATCATTTTACTATAGCCTTGGCAGAAAGAACATTAAGATTGAAATATGACTCTAATAGTTTAAGTGTCCGCACCAGGCTAGTTATATTAGCTATCCCTTAATCTGGCTTTAATAGATCCAATTTGCCATTGGCTGATTTTGAGACCGCCAAGTAAAGCTTAAAGAAGTATCCACCAATGAAATACGAGCTATAGAACCTTAAATGCAAAAATTCTTGCCGTTGAGAACAAAAATAATTACAACCATCTCCGTTCCAAATGCCTTTCCCAACACCGTGAATTGTAACAAATAGGTACTTTGCAATGCGTACAACAATGTGTGGTACGATGTGTACTCAATTGAACTCTTTCCATGTTAGAGGAAATCTCTTGTAACGCCTTTCTTGGTTTTCCTGGCCGTTTTGGAGGACAACAAACATAACACTGACGTTGAGATGGTATTGCTCCCCAAGAATGACCATATGTGGCTTCCTTACAGACTATTTTTGAAGAGAAATCCAAGCTTTGATTGGTCTGTGTTGGTAGCCTTCTTCGTAAAACAGCTCCAGGATTGTTGAGTAGATGTCTGGCAATTTCCTCTTGAAACGCTGCGTGAGATAGTCTATTCTGGATTTCTCCTATGTAGGCAAGCTTGTAAAGGATATAGCTATTAGTAACAGCAGCGTCGATGAGCAAAAAGAACAAGGGAAGCCAGTTACGACAATGCCAGTGCCGAGAAGTTGAATAGTAGTTGTTTTGTTGAGCGTGAGAATCTGATCCACCCATATTTTGATTGTAATTGTGAGCAACATTCAGCTTTCTCATACGCCACATAGATTCATTGTTGCTACTAATAGCAGGCTTTGCGTTATCAAGACTTGCTCCGGGGCGCTTGATTCCATCATGCCACACATAGTCTTCTTCTGTTGGATCATGGATAATGGTCATCATTAATGTCGTGGCTGTCGAAAGGCCAATGCGAACTTGCAAGCTGATGGGTTGTGATGGAGTGGAGACTTTGTGCCTGTGCGGAGCCCGCAGCTAATTAGGCACCAACTGTCAGCCCCTCCCACTCCGAAGCTCTGAAGCAATCTCGCTCAGCTCTGAAGCAATTCTTTCCCAACATTCCTTTCTTCATACGCCATGTCTCCGTCTGAGAGCTCCCACACTCCGCCTCTTGGCGCTACAATCCACCAGCTCAAGATCAAGACCGTATTCAACACTCTCGATAAGCGGGAGAAGTTCTACGCCCACTACCTTGCACGCGCAGCATGGCATGGAAGCAGGATCGTTATGCGACAGGTGTCGCCAGAAAGCCCCGACATCTTCGACTTCATCATGGACCTCTACCATGCTTGTAACGGCGAATGGAAAACCTTGGTAGCGCAATGCAAAATCACTTCTGAAGAGCTGGCATCTTTTCTCGAGTATGCTGCAATGTTCCTTTGCAACCTCGGGAACTTTTATGTAAGTTGGGCGAGCTATTGCGGTTTATGGTGTTGATCGTGACCAGGGTGAAGGCGACCAGAAGTTTGTCCCTGATTTAACGGCAGAAGCTCTCAGGAAGATTGCAGATATCTCATCAAAGACGAAAGCTGGCCTGAACAAGATTATCGACCCGTTGTTAGCAATTCCACCGTTCAGCCTTGGATATCCTAGCAAGAATGCGCAGTCGGGCTATTACCCAAGCAATGAACCCATCACCCAGGACGAAATCACTAAAGTTTCAGAGGTCATGAACAAAAATTCAATCGGCCCGGAGAACACTCGAGTTCGAAAAGTGGTCAAGGATGGCAAGCCCGTGTTGCAGCTGTTACAAGCTTCTGCAGAAACTGGCCCTCTCAAGAATGGCCACGACAAACTCGCAGATGGTATGTTCCTTGTCCGAGGAGATCACTCAGAGGAATTGGCAAAGATCTGCTCCGCTTTGGAAAAGGCAAAAGGGTATATAGCGAACGACAAGCAAACCCATTTCTTGACACATTACATCAAATGCTTCCGCACTGGCAGCTTAGAAGCTTTTCAGGAGTCGCAGAAGGCTTGGGTGACAGATGTATCAGCCAGAGTGGAGAACATCCTTGGGTTCATCGAGCCTTACCGCGACCCGGCTGGAATCCGTTCCGAGTGGGAGGCTATGATAGGCATTGCCGATGCCGATGAAATTGAGAAATTGAGAAACTTTGTCGACAGCTCAACCACTTTCATTCGACAACTCCCATGGGCAGTCAAGGGTGTGAATGACGGGAAAGGACCATTTGAGAAGAGTTTGTTTGAGGCTCCTGACTTTACCAGTGTCCACGGTTAGCTATTCCTCCAAATTAGAGGGACACGCTGATTCTTCTAGCGCTCGCCGTGTGCGGTAGCATCGTCTTCGAAGCCGCCAACCTCCCGAATGTAAGCTCTTACTGTCTCATTTTCCATCAATAAATTAATGTCCATAGTACGAATACATCCGAGAGACCTGCGGCTTCAAGAACGTCGTCCTTGCGAACCGTCTTAGTGTCAACAACAATCCCAACCTTCCCTGCTACTGGGTTGACTCCTCCGAGCTCAAGTTCTTCAAAAGTACCACGCACATAGTCAGATTTCTCACCACAGCCATTCACGAACTGATCGGCCACGGGACCGGCAAGCTCCTCAGCGAGACTTCACCGGGAACCTACAACTTCGACAAGCAGAACCCTCCAATCAGTCCCCTCAGCGGGAAAGTCGTAACTTCACACTACCTACCCGGCCAGACGTGGGGAAGCGTGTTTGGAAAGCTGGCAGGAACGGTGGAAGAATGTCGTGCGATCTTGATGTCAGAATACTTCATGGACAACAAGGACCTACTGCGCATTTTCGGGTATACCGATAGCAGCAACATCACAGCTGAAGACCGTACGTTGCACTACCCCGAACTACTGTAAAATACGACGCTGATTCACATTGATCGCAGTTCTCTACGCCACATATCTCAACATCGGCGTCGACGGTCTGCAAGCTCTCGAGCACTACAACTTGCAAGATCAGGCTTGGGGCCAAGTCCACCACCAGGTATGCACACAACCTTCCTCTCACCTAACCCCATCTAACCCTTACGCAGGCCCACTTCTCCATCCTTAAACACCTCCTCCGAGACGGCAACGGCATCATCTCCATCGCACACGACCCCGCACAGCAATCTCTGACGGTACATGTTGACCGGTCCAAAATCCTTTCGCACGGTAAACCAGCCCTAGGCCGGTATCTCTGCAAGCTACACATCTGGCGCTGCACCGCCGACGTTTCAGCTTGCAGGAAGTTCTACGAGCCCAGGTGTGCGGTTAATGGCGTGTATGAGGAGTGGCGCAAGATTGTCGTGTCGAAACCGAATATGAGGTGGAAGTTTGTGCAGCCGAATACTTTCGTCAGGGGTGAAAATGTCCAAGTCAAGGTCTACGAGGAGAGTAACGAGGGTATTATCAAGTCGTGGGTTGAGAGGAACGTCTGAAGTCGGACGTTCGTCAGAGAGGTTGTATGCCCTGCCTCTTATTGCACGACTTGCTAGTCTGGCATGCTTGTTGTTTCTCTGGTGTTGAACTTGCTAGATAGCTTACTGAACCTCCTACCAGCAATCAGAAGGCAACCTTTCGAGCAAGACTCAGCACAGAATGTGATCTTCAAGTACAACGTCATGCAATGCGCCGAGAAAATATATTCGTGTTTCCTTATTTCCATGCCTTCTGACGTAGGCTTTCTCATACATGCTCTACCGCCAAAAAATCGGCACCCATCTATCGTACACGTCCTCAGTCCCAAATTCCGTTGCAACCTTATCCCTCCTAAGCAAATATACTTCCGCTTCATCCCTGAAATTCTGTGCCTCGTCCTCATTCTCATTTGAAGACGAGTTCTGGATTAAAGCTTCGGAGAGTTTGAACAGGCCACGCGCGTGCTCGACGGGCATGGTGTCGGCGTGGAATTTTGTGATCTCAAGGGAATCGCGTAAGTGTTTGCTAACGAACGAACGAACGTTAGTGATTTACCTGTTCAAAGAAATGGATGAGGAGAGGGAGAAAAAAAGGGAGATGGATGAGGACGGATTAAATGATTGGAAAAGGAGGGAAAGGGAAAGGGGGAGAGAAGAATATGGACATACACAGCAGCCTCCACCTTCCCTTGGTCCAGACAAACCACACCCGTCTTATAAATGCATCCCGCGTTGAACGGATGCAAGCGCGTCTGATCACCTTTAAACCACATATTTTGCGCTTCAATGAAATATGCTTCAGCGGCTTCAGGTCTGTTTCTGCGGCGTTGGAGGATACCTAGGACGAAGTATGTGCTGTGAACGATGTTAGTGATGTGAAATAAGAGGCGAGAGATAAGATTTACTAAGCCAGCATAGCCCAGTTGAGCGGTTTCTCCTGCTTGAACTCCTTGATCGAAGTATCGAGTAACGTCTGTGCCTCATCGTGCCTCCCCAGGTACACAAGACACCTCGCGGTATTCTTCTTCGTGACCGTGGGCCAGTCCGCTTCCCTGCCCTCCTTGACATTCCACGCAGTCCAGGTATCGCGCGACCTTTCGAACCACGTCAGCGCCGTTTCGTGCTGGTTGGCAGTGTTGTAGTTGTACGCGAGGTTCTGCTCGAAGCCGCCAAGGAGGCCACCCTTGAGAGGTTCTTCTTTTAGGCGCATATTGTAGCCTTTAATGTTGAGTTCGATGGCTTGATCGACTTTGCCGATGCTTTCGTACATACTGGCTTGGTGGGATAGTGTCGAGGCCTTGATGTCGATGGCTTGTTCCTGGTCGTCGAGTGTTTCCACGGCTAAGAGGTTTACTTCGCAAACGTCGTCGAGCTCTCTAAGTGCGTTGATCTCGTAGAGATACCTAGCCTCGAGTCAGTGTATTGTCGCAAACTCATAGCAGGCGATCTCCTCACCTCTGGCAGTCTTTCAGAAGCTCGCAAAATAGCGACGACGCCTTAAATTTCTTCGAGTGCGTATGCTCTTCCTTAAAATTGTCCTTCAAATAAAGAACGTGTTGTAGGCAACGATTGCACTGAGTCCACTGTTGATAAAATTGGTTCTTGTTCGTCGCGTCTGACTGTTTGGGGAAAGCATGGTATACCAGCACCACTGCATTGTCGAATGCTTGCTGTCGCTCCTCCGGGGATAGGAAACACCGAAATTGCGTCTGCACCATTCGATGGCACGAGAAGACACGAGCATCCTTATCCCGTTTGATCAACGCAAGGGTCAAGAGGGGTTCTATCGCCTCTGAAAAACTGTAGTCAAGGTCAGGCAAGCTTCTTCCAAAAGTTCAGACATACCCAAAGTCATCAAGGCAAAACTCGAGATCCTCTGGGAGATTATGGTCTTCCTTGATCTCAAATAGCTCTTGTGCCATGTTGTCCGAGACCAAGAATGACGCAGCTCCCAGGAATATCCGGCTATCTTTTTCCAAAGTACTAAATGATATGTCCCACACTGCCTGTAACTCAGTTTTGTGAAGCCTTCTTGGATCTTTCAAATAGATGCGCATGAACTCGGTGATGGACCAAAATCGTCGCTGAATTAAACCAGCCATGTGCGAGATACCCAATGCATGACCACTCAGTTTCTCGGCAAGTTCGGCTGCCGAGGTGCTCTCCGCTTGGATATCGCGACCTATGTTGCCTTTCAACAAGAAAAGGAGAAATTCAGAACCGGTCTTTGCATCCCATGAAGGTATTTCTAAGCCTGAGGTAGCAAATTTGTACACCAGGTTGTGGTTGCGGGTGGTGATAATGGCCTTTCCATGACTTGCTTCCGGCCAGTATGGCATTAATAGTTTATCATCCTCAACATTGTCGTATATCACTAACCATTTGCAGTCTGTCATGCAGAAAATCAGACAAGATCAACAATACCAAAGGAAGACGGCTTACCAGTCGTTTGAAACCAGCTCTGAACTTGAATTAAGTTCTCGTCGTGTAGGTTGGGCTGTGCTGCTGGCAGTTTGAGCCGCAATGCTATGTCTGTGAAGCTCTGCCGTAACGATGCTGTCGTCTCACCATAGATCCAAAACATAGCGTCATACTTCTTCTCTTCCATCTTTCTCTCAATGTATCGTGCCGCAATGGAGCTCTTGCCAACACCACCAAGACCGAACAAAGCTATGGATCGGAAGGAGGTGGTTGATCCATCCCGGCCGAGGATCTGGTCGATTTTCTCAAATGTGTCATCCCTGTTAAAGAAGCTCGGATATATCTTGGTTGGCAGTTTCATGAAAGATACTTGCTGTGTGATTGTAGCGATGTCAGAGGAGCCAGTTTGATCTGGCGGAGGAGAACGTGCAGAAACCAGATTCTCAACACGCGCCAGCGTTTCAAAGAGCGCCTGATTTGTATTGATAAACTCACGTTGAAGCGACGACCAAGGGTCCTCTTGTCCGTGGCGATGATCTCGTCCGTCTCGTTTGTCTGGGTTATCACACTAGCTGAACGGAGTAGTGGCTGTGCGTCTGCAAAAACTTACAGTACTGTATCTCGTCCTCCTCGCCACGCATAAGCTTGACCGCGGTTGTGAAAAATTCAACCAGCTGAACCTGGATGTCGAAACACACTTCTTTGACTTGATCCAAATTCTCCCAAGATGACGCAGAGTAGTATTGTTTGAAAGCCTCTGCTTTGTAGCCAAGTGACTTGAGCATTCGCGGGATCTTGGAGAGGGCTTGTGAATCCCGTGCGGTAAGCTATAGCGCTGTGAGTAATGCGTCGTTAGACAAGGGGACTGTCAATCACGCGCTTACCTGTAGCAGTACGCCAACGATGCCCCAGAAGAAGTTGGCCTGGAGATCGGGGGCCAATTGTGACTCAAAGATGTGGGTGAAATGGTGGAAGTGGCCAAGTGTTGGTTTGATCAAGGAAATCTCATATGGGATGGTTTTGCGGGACCCTGAGCCCACTGGGTCGAACACCTCTTTCTGCAGCACATCCCATGAAGTAATGAGTCGCACCTGCTCAATGTCATCTGGCTCTAAGGATTTCTCGCACTGTTTGATGATTTCCGCCCAGTTGCTGAAGAAGTAGCGTTTTCTGTCGGAGATGTGTCAGTTCTGTGATAGCCCGCAGCAATATGAGAGCGACTGACAAGTCTGAGGAATCCATTGCGCATAAGCGGCATACAATCGTAGCTTCATTGACGAGCACGAGTTAAGAAAAATCAGAGCTGATGCTCGTTGCTTGATGTTGAAGGAGGGAGAGGTGGCGAGTAATATCATGTGCCATGTGATGGTTGCATCCGAGCTCGATCGGCAATGGTGTTGGACAAGTCCGACTTCTCTCCTGGGGCAATTGTTCTCCTAGGGCAGCGGATGAGCTAAGACTCAAAGTTGGCCTGGGAAAAACGGGCCAGAACAGATATCAACCTAGAGCAGTATATAGCCTGTGCGGTCTTTCCTAGATTCGAACTTAGTGTCAAGAATCGCTCCGGGACGGTTCGATCCAAGGTGGGTTTAGATCAGGTGGGAGTATCCCATCCGTTGTCCCTCAACTGGCCCCCTATTAGCGCCTCAAAATCTTGGCACCTAACAAAATTGATTTTATAAATAATGAGTCAAGAATCGATTTAAATGTTAAGATATTCTGATAGCTGCTAGATTCTGATATAATATATAGATTTTCCAGTTTAAATCTTGGAAATCCATCGAAAACTGTGAGATTTAATAAAATCAAAATCTAAATGTATTCAATACTGTATTATATTACATTAAACTTATTAATTCATTTTCTGATATTATCTGAGAAATAATTTTATTAAAAAACTTTTAATATATTAATATTATGATGCTACCAACGTGATCTGTCACAGGGCGTGACCTGCCATACGAACGTGGCGCTCAACACGAAGTTATATACGAGGATCACGAACAGCTGACCGAGTACCCCGCTATGAGGCGCTGCCTTATGGCCATAGATATATGACGGCTGGCCTGCAGAGTCCTCTCTGCTGGCCAGCAATCTGTGCTATCACAAAGGAGAGGCTGTCATTGTCTGTTTTGTCACCCTATCCTGCCCACTGCATTCTACATGCGTACCGCATGCTTCTACCATACTACCTACTATATAGTTACACTATAGCCTATTATTGCTTAAGAGCTATCTACTACCTGCCTGTTCCCCTATGATATATCTCTCTAACAATTAAAGTATAAGTATTTTAATACTTTACAAAGTTATATAGCTCTTAATTCAATAATTAAATAGTTATAAATCAAAGTATTTAAATAATAAAATATCATTAATAGAGAATCAGATAAGAGATAATAAATGAGATAACAGCGATAGAATAAGACTAAAGAAGCGTGATGAGTGAAGTGTGAGAAATAAGCTCTATTAAAGCTTATTAAGCTATTTCCTAATTAGGCTTAGTTGCCAAGACTAGTCTAGAAGGATCTAGTATGGGCTAGAATATGCTTGATAATGTCAGATTACCAATCACTATTCTAGAAGAATATCGAAACAGATCAGAATTCATTAGAATGCTAAGAAAATGATTTATTAATTAATAAATAGAACTTTCTAGAATGTTATTCTAGAATATATAAGCGTGTATCTACTCTCACTTAAATAGCTTTAATAATAACAATTCTTCAGACTCAATAACTACTAACTTATATATATTTTATATATATATACTTCTATTAAGATCCTACTAGTTTATATCTAGTATAGCTATAATATTATACTTAATTTAGTATAATTAATATTATCTCTTATGAATTCAATTAAACTTCTATGTAAGCTTTCTTTCTTATAAAGTTTAGCGTTAAGACTATATCCGTTTTTAGCGTTGAATTTTGCTGCAGTCTTAATAGAGAGAACATTAAAAGTAAAGAACGATATTATTAACTTTAGATACTCGCATTAAACTAATTATAATAGTTACGATGCTATAAATAATATTATTAAATAGCTCTTAAAATTCTCTATAAACTGATATTATTCTTAGTATTAAAGTCAGAATAATTAGTTCTGTATAAATAATTAAAGTCTTTAAATCATTATTTGATTTTGATATTTCTCTTATTAAGACTGCAGTAAAATTTTAACACTAAAAATGAGTATAATCTTAATATTAAACTCTATAAGAAAGAAAGCTTACGCAGAAATTTAATCGGACTTATAAGGAATAGCTCCGTTAATTCCTCACAGATTATAAGCCCGAATAGCTTATATATATATTAGTCAGCAATATATATAGGCTGAGTTAGCATCGAGCTAATACTATTACAGTATAGTACTATTAAGCTTCTATAATAGAAAGCTTAACTGTTGTTCAATCAATTATGATCAAACGTTATTTAATCGCCAATATCTCGATCATCAATCGTCCGAATTGGAAGAGATCTATATATTCGGAATTTTCACAACATTTTGCATCCGAATAAATTATTTGCAGAGCGAGATTATAACTCTATATAGAGTTATCAAACGTTTATCGAAAAGTCTATTTGCGCTATAACCCGATAGTCTCAGAACTGATCGACGTTATAACAATTTATTTAAGATACTCTGAATTCAAAGATTCTTTAGAAATATTTGAAGCGCAAATTTAAAGCTATTTCGACGAAATAATCAATATTTTATCCAAATGAGCGAATCAATTCTCAAAATTAGTCGTCTTAATGATAGTGAGAATTATAATATATGAGCTATTTGAATGAAGACTGTTTTAACTGAAAAAGGCTATTATTCAGTTATAACAGATACTGAGAATATAGATGACGAAAAAAAGACAAAAGCATTAGCTTATATTCATTTATCTTTGTTAAATGAATCTCTACTTTAAATTCGAAATATAAAAGACTTTTTAGAGATCTGAAAAGCTCTAAAAACTCTTTATAAATTAAAAGAATTTAGTTCTGAATTTCTAATATATAGAGAACTAATTCAGATTACTTTAAAAAGTTATAAATCAATTGAATCTTATTTAAATAAGATTAAACAATTATATAATAATTTAATAGCTCGAAATTTAACTATATTAAATAAGATAATAGCTGCTTAAGTTCTAAATGATTTAATAAGAGATTTTGAGTCTATTGTTATAATGATAATGTGATGATTGTTGAAGGTGCGCCTTTAATGCGGCTGATTATGAAGAAAGTTGGGAGGGCAGATTTCGCTGTACCGCATGTATAATGAAATAGTTGAATTAACAACTGCACTAAGTGAATATTAAAATAGGCCTGTGAAAAATAGAGATAAAAGAGTATAGAATTCAACTCTCTATTTATTATATCTATCTGCTTCTGAGTATAAGTCATATATATATATTTCTGTGTGAAGAGATATTATACTTAACTCACTATTTCTATTCTCTATTCTATTATCTCTATTCTAATCTCTTTCCGCTTAAAGAAGATAATCTTCTATCTTATAATAATCTAATTCAGCTTAGAAATGCTCGCCCTTTAAGTATTTATAAGAGAAGAAAGGAAGCTTTATACTTTTTATAAGAGAGATTAACTGTGATAATCACTTATAAATATTAAAAGAGAAGAAGTAAATCTATAGAAAGTGCAGTATAATAGAAAAGAGCTAATTTCTAAAACTATTTAATTTAAAGAGTGAAGAAATAAGAAAAGTAGAATATAAGTCTATAAGCTTAAAAGTAACTTATAAACAGTAAATATCTTTATTATTAATATCAGTTTTATATAATATCTCTTCTATTTTCTCTCTTCAGCTTTCTTTATAAACTAATTCTCTTAATCTCTTTCTTAACTTTCTTAATTATTTCTACTACTTCTTTCATCTTTTATAAATCGTTCCTCTTAATCTCTAGTCTAACTTTCTTAATTATTATCTTCGTCTCTTTTATCTTACACATTTTCTTCTTAATTAAGTTATATATCTTTTTGAATAGCTTATATATTATCTTAAATAGCTTACACATCTTCTCTTTTATAATTAGCTTATACACTTTCTTAAATAACTTATCTAGTTTTTTAATTTTAATTTAATTCTTCTTATTCTTAAACAGCTTATATATTCTCTCTTTTATAATTAGCTTACTCTTATTCTTCATCTTTATTAAGCTATATATTCTTAAATAAGACTTATATTCTCTACTAATTTACTTCTATTATAATTCTCGCAAGTAATAATTACTCTTATCTAAATAAAGATCTTTATCTCTTTAATATAATATTATCTTATAAATGATTTTCGAGACTTCTTAATAAAGAGATTGTAGAACTTTAAAATAAAGATTTAAATATTAAAGATTCTTAAGATATTTATTATTCTCTTTCTAATCTTATAAGCGTTAAAACTTTTAGAGATTCTATTATAATATTTAATATAAAATAATCTCTTTAATTTTGTGTAACTGCTCGCATCTCTTATATAATTTGAGTGGTGATATATTTTGAAGTATATATATTCAGTAATATCTTCTCTTTATATTATTTTACTTTTCGCTTCTATTATTATTTCTTAATAATCTCAAGTTTTTAATTATATAGATATTATAGTCTCTTATATTAATTTACTGCGTATTAGTCTTATTAATAACGATTTAATTATCAGATTTAAATAATAACTTATAATTATTATTATTCAGTCTTACATTTATTGAGCTCTATATCTAGCTTATAAGAAATAATCTATAGAATTTCAAATAAGAAAATCTTTTAAGAGATAAAAACTCACCACTCTATATCGATCTTTAAGATTTTACTGTGTATTAGATAATCACTATTATTTATAAAGAGATGTAATAAATCATATCTCATTTCTAATTATTAAGTCTCATTTAAAATTGATATAGAAGACTTCTTTATTAAAGTTATCTTGCCGCTGTTTTTGCGTTGTATAGAGATGTAAGCATTTGCGAGTAATCGCGTGTATCTGCTTCTCGAAACAAATTCTTTCGATCTTCCGCGTGAATAGAATAGAAGCAAATAACGTGCTTTATTGTCTATCTTCTTTATTCACATAAGCACTATATTATATATTCCGGCACTCTTTAATTCGTTAGAAACGCGTTTAAATCTATCTTTTCTATTTATATCTAAGTTATTAATAAGTATATTAATTTATTAATCTCTTTGTAAATTTGCGTTTCTTTATAATCGATTTTTATTAGTATTAAAGATTTTATATAAATATTTAAAAGAGTATTAAAATATATTATTTAGCGTATCTTTCAACTTCTCTTTACTATCTTATACATCTCGCTTATAAGCGAGGAAGACTTCATATTTATTATCGATATCTATTGTAATATCTCGCGATTTTATATTTATGCTGAAAGTATAGATTTAAGTTAAAATAAATGAGACTTATTAAATATTCTTTTACTGTTCTTTTTTCTTATTTTAGATCTAACTACTCTTAATCATATTCGTGCGCAGGCGTTAATAATAATTTATCTCGTCTCAAAGCCGATTCTTCTTCTAACTGTATTTGCTATATATCTTTTCATAATAATATTAATTGATGAGATCTGAGTCTCTTTTTTAAGAATATGAGGATATATGATCCGATATACTTTTAAGACTAATCTGAGACTTTTTGTTTATAATGTATTAAGTAATTTCTTCGTTTCTTTGCAATAACTTATAATATTGTAGAAAGTTTAGAATCTGATTTAATAATAGATCGCGATATATTATATCTGCTTTTAAATTAAGAATATAAACTCTGCGTTCTTTCACTTAAATATAGATTAGTAATTAATAATTCTTCTAATACACAGAAATGATTATATTATAAGATTAATCTATCGGAATATCTAATATTATATTAATCATCTAATCATTTTCAATTCATCTCACTCAAATATTTAAATTAATAATGTGCTTAACTTTCCTATTCAATTTTATTATTATTACTACTTAAATCACTTCTTTTATAAGCTATTCAATATATTCTTTATTTATAAGAAAAAACTTTATATTAAAAATGTTAATATTTATATTTCTATTAGATTTAGAGTTAGATCTCATTTAAAAGTTTATAATGCTTCTCTTCTCTCTTCACTTTTATATTAATTATCTCATTATCTTTATATAAATATTAAAGACTTATATACTGATTAATATAAGACTCTTTATATTAAAGATAGCTTGCGTGTAAGTAAGTAAGAGATTTGTTATATCTGAGTATAATATAGTAGCTCTTAGAGTGTTAAAATTATTAATTAAATTACTAATATTTATTTCTTAAAAGTCTCGCACGATCTTAGATTCTAAGTTAAAAACTTAATAATATTATATAGCTTATATCTTCTTTTCTATAAAGTTATAAATTATATTTTATAACTTTATAAATCTCAGTATTAGATTTTTAGAAAGTTAAAATATGCGCTTATTAGAAATAGATATTATTTCTCATTTCTTTAAAGTCTTAAAGCTGAGATTGATTTTGCTAAATATTTATTACATCTCTTTAAAGTCGAGATTCTTATTAATTAATATTATCTTTAACTTCAAAGCTATCTTCATCTTCTTTATATTAATCTTCTTATTATTACTCTTCTTCAATATTATAAATCCTCTCTTCTCATTCTTATATTAAGTATTATTAAAGACTATTACTATCTTTACTTCTATCGGAGTAGATCTCGGGCGATTATATTATAAGTAATTATATTCTTCTTAAAGTAAATATTAAGAGATTAAAGAAGACTTATAATTCTAAATAATATTATAATTATTTATTTAAAGCTCTTCTATTATTAGAGATGCTAGATTCTATAATATAATAAAAATTAAATCTTCTTTCTATTTTATAAACTCTTAAATATCAGCTGACGTAATTTAGATTTAATAATTATTATAGATTCTCTTTTCTAAAAGTCGTTATACTATTTAATAGAACTCTTAACGCAGAATACTCAGAATCGAGTAATTCTGAAGTCTAACTTTATTAATTTTATTAAGTATTGATTATTTATATTGATATAACTTATTAATCATATGCTTAAAGAATATTAAATATAGATATCTCTTTTTAATAAGATTCTTACGAATATTTAAAAGTCTATCTTAAAACTTAATAATTTTAGTAGTCACTTCTTTAGTTCTTTAAAAGACTTATATATAATTAATATTCTTCTTATTAAAGATTATAGAATATTCTTTCTTATTAGTATTTAGAAAGTTAGTAAATCTTATTATATAATCGTTAATCTCTTTAAAGATTTTAATGAGAATTTAATCTAGCTAACTTATTAATAAAATCTGTTCTTCCGCTAACTTTATATAAATATGATTTAGAATATCAGAAAAGATTGTAAACTCTATATTAGATATCTGTTATATAGCTTATCTCACTATTAATAATAAGGGAATCTTATCAGCTATTATCTTCACAGTAATAGTTATGAGCTTTACTAACTTTCTCACTTCTCTCTCCGATATATTACGTGAAGACGTGTTTATTATTATAAGTAGTAGATGAGATCTTATTATAGAAAAGAAAGAATCTAAGAAGTTAAAGAATTATTTAAATAAGAATTGATTAATATTTTAATTGAGAAGTTAACTAATTAATTATCGAATTAATAGCTAAGTAATAAATAATATACTGAATCGATAAATAAAGTAGATTGAGATTAATATTTTATATAAAGAAGATAGTAAGATAGTTATAAAAGAGATGAAGAATGTAAATAAAGAGATATCTCTTTATTATTGTCTATTCTTGATTATTAATAACAGTCTATTTCTCTATCTAACTTATTTATCTAATCTGTTCACTAATCTCACTTTTCTGCGTCTGATCTCATTATCATTAATATCCTTTACTACTCTCTTCACTTCTCATTCTTTTCTATCTTTTTCTCTTTAAAACTGTTAATGATCTCTTTAAATAATTATTTATATATCTGAAACGCGTACTCTAAATAAAAGCTTTTCAAGACAAAAACTAATTAAATTCTAATAGAAAACACTTTTCATTTATTTAAATATATTTTATCATATTGCATATATAGTGAAATAGTTAAATTATATTATTTTTCTTTAAATTTTCTTTTATTTTTCATCACTCTCTTTTACATACTTCTCTTAATCTCTCTCTTTCTTTTATTATCTTTCTAACTTTAATTAAACTTATTTTTATCACGAAAATACTGAAAATGTTTATCTTTATTAACTGAACTTACTAGAAAACGATAACTTCTATTATTAAATATTTATAATCTTAAAGAGATCTTCACAATAATCTTATCTCTCTTTATATTATTTAAGTTATATTTATTATGACTTATCTCTTCTTTCTTATTCTCTTCTTCAGCTCTTATTAAGATATCTTTTAATTAATTCTCTACTTATCTTTATTAAGTCTCTTAGTTTATTTTATCTTAACTATCTTCTCTAATTTATTTCTCTTTCTTCTTCTCTCTTAATATTCTAATAAACTTTAACTTCTCTTCTCTTATAAAATATCTCTTCATCTAATTATTTATAATTAAACTTCTAAACTCAATCTTATTAAGCTTCTTAAATTTAAAGCTCTCTTTCATCTAATTTATACTCTTTATTTAAAAAGACTTACATTAACGTGTTAAAAACTTGTTTTCTTTCATTATATTTATAATCTTATCTAATTTATATAATAGAATCAAGATCTTCGCTTTAATTAATTTTATTCTCATCTTCTTTCTAATATTAAATATCTCTTTATTCTTCTCTCTCTTATATTACTATTTTAATCATACTTTCTATAAGTCTTTATCACATCTTTTAAGCTGCAATCCTCTTAATATTAATAGCTCTTCTCTAATCTTCATATCTTTTCACGTAAGAAATAATCACGAAGAAATCTCTTCTTTAATAAGAAGCACTGAATCATACTTATATATTAAATAATAAGACGTAATTTCTATAAATAATTAAACTATTACTCGATCGACTTAAAGAATAATTAATAGATTCTATATTCAATTATCGCGTTTCTTAATTCTCAGCTTTAATAATATATCTTTAATAGATTAATGATTTCTCTTAATTCTTTCATTAATTTATGAATGATATAATAATATAAGAATGTGTTTTAATTTATACTTCTCAGCTAACTTCTTCATTACTTCTTGAAATTCAGTTCTCTTACTAAAAAGAAGTCTTCCAAAGTATTCAAATTAATAAATAATATTACATCAGAGAAATTGTATAATAGATTTAATAGATTTCGTGATAAGAGCTTCTCTCTCTATTCACTTTAAAAGATTATATTAAGTTAAAATCAAGTATTTACAATCTTTCACTTTCGATATTATTATTAAATCAATTTCTATCTTCTATCATAATAAGCTGACTTAGATAAGATATAAGATCTTGTTCTCTTAATTTAAAGCTTAAAACTAATAAATTATATATAAACGATAATAAGTAATAACTTTCTTAACTAAATCCTCTTATTAATATCTATCTACGAAAAATAAAAATATAACACTTATTAAAGAAGGAAAGAGAGAAAGAAGATGACTGAAGAAATAAGTGAACATCTTATAGAGTCGCACTAAACTGAGAGAATATTAGAAAGAGAAGTAGATAACGCGATTATAAGACTCATTAAAGACATTCAGATAATAATAGAAAGAAGTGACGAAATAATTAGAAATGAGAAGAAATGAATAGAGATAGAGTGAATAATAATCAATTATTAGATATAATAACTTTTAAATCTTAATAACGCGCTAAAACGCGTTAGAATAGAAAATAATAATTTAGAGACTCTTCTAAAAATTCTAGCTAATATAAAAGATCTCAAGAAATAACTTATTATAAAAGAAAGTATCTTAAGATTATAGAATTAAGTAATTATAAACTCTTTATTCTTCTAATCATCATCTCTTATATAATCGCATTTAATTGAAATTAAGTGTAAAGAAATGAGACTTATTATAATAGATTTGTAAGAAAGAGAGAGAAGCGCAAAGATAAATTTAAGAGTAATATTAAAGAGTATTAAAGTAATAAAATCTAAATAAATAATAAAGAAAGTAATAATAATAAGAAGACTATTTAGTAAAGATATACTACTATTTACGCTTATAAAAGAGATAAGACTTATACTTAAGAGAGATCTTAACTAATTATGATTAATCATGTTTTTAATAAAGATTATTCTCGTTTTCTTTTCAGTACTCATTTATAATATTTATATGAAGATTATTAAAGTAGAGAAATAAGAAAGAATGATTATAAGTATTTATAAGAAAAATAGATATCTA
>JAABUK010004706.1_pt1 | contig 21935 bp, 21 predicted proteins | sample 5559141 | NCBI WGS metagenome assembly JAABUK01 (sample SAMN10711869, study PRJNA513367) | rock metagenome | isolation source: Antarctica rocks | place: Antarctica: Victoria Land, Pudding Butte nord | collected 2016-01-03
CCTCGAGGACTCAGAGCACCCAAATAACCATAACACGTTGGCAGAAAGGGTTGAGTGTAAGAGGTTTCCTCAACTCGACGGGTAGTGGTCACTATCACAACGTTTTCCGTAAAAGTATTATCAATGCAACGTTTGAGAAGTGTGACACTCATAATGAATCTTGACATGGCATGACATGAGCGGGTGGGGATTCTCCTTTCACTTCCGTCCCATTCGTCCCCCCCCCCCACCGCCCCGCGACCTCGATCCCTCGGGGCCTGGCCTACCTCTCCCTTCCCCTATCCCTCATCACTCTAATCACTCTCATCGTTCACATCGCTCTCCCTGTTGCTATTCGGCATGGCTAAAACGGACGACTTTGGCGTTTCAAATGAACTGGCGTCTTGTGAACATCTTTCTGGTGACGTTGCCGTGATTGTGCTCCTCTGCTGATCTGCTGTGTATGACTGGTCCTCGACGGGCAGGGAGACTAAGGAAACAATAATTCTGTGAGAACAATTGACTCTTTGATTCATCTCTGTAAGATCAACACCAAAGCATAAGTCGTCACTATCACTGAGCGTTTAATGTCAGGTGTGTCGAACGATTCTGAAGATAAATCATGAAATAGGGAAATACCTTTCGATGATGCCTTTGCCTTTGTCTAATATTGTCAGTGACCCGTTCGCCTTCTCTTGTATCTCATTCTTCGGGTTTGCTCTTTGATGCTTGCAGCCTACGCTCAAAAGCGGTAGACCAGCTATTTGTGAGAAGAGGGTGAGACAATCAGTCTCAACAGCTTGTCTCTTTGCTAATGATAGTTGGCCTGTGCGTCAGTTCGCTTCTGAGCTGCGGCTGCAACAGCTCGATACGGCGAACTGGCAACGCTATCGGGCATCGCTTCCGTTCGAACGAATATATATTGAATGTGTTTGGGCAAACCCGACGGCCCCTGGCGGTCTTCAGGGCTAAAATTTGCCCAGGAAGCCGCACTAACTTGTCAAGCACATCTAAGCGACTGAGTCTATGGAGTGGGTGTGTGGGGCAAAAGCGCGTTTCTGGCTGAATCCTAAGGGATGGAGAAACAGGAAGAGATGATGGGGGAAACAGAAGGGGGACGGCCTATTTATCCCCTTTTCCCCGCTTAATCTCCTTGTTCCCTAGCGGCCGACATTGGCCGAGCCAATGCCCGGGTAGCAGCCACCTTTGCTTGCCGATAGCCTTCAGTTAAGCTGAACCTTTTTGAATTGATTACCAATCAGGATCTTCTATTTTCTGTAAGTGTGTTTACGAGTATGAAGCGAAAGATTCGACTAAAGACAGGGGGATCACATGATCCTACTAGTCTCAAATTAGTCCCAAATACGCCCAGTCATTTCATTCCTACCCTCCCTCTTACGCAGGCCTATCTATCGTAGACTAGACCTCGTTGACACGAAACACCTGAAGCTATTCAGAAGACCTCTCTGACTCCCTAAGCTCCCATTGCTTGAAAGGCTCCCTCAGGTCAACAAGCTCCATCCGCTTGTGGGATCATCCGGTTAAACAATCAGCCAGCTCCCTCTCTTGTGGGACCAGCCTGTTGCCAGCTCCCTCTCTTGGGACCGGCCGATTCAACGACCAGCCAGCTCCCTCTCTTGTGAGACCAGCCGTTTTCGCAACCAGCCAGCTCCCTCTCGTGGGACCAGCCGGTTCAATGAGGGCAAGGTGTGCCACGATTGTCTCCCTCTGCACGCCTTGATCATTTGCCTCTTCGTTCCGAGGGCTTCCGTTTGCCTCCTGAGCAAGCCAGTTCTACACGGGTTATCCCTATATAACATGCCTTAGAGAAAAGGACTTCGGCGCAGCTGTCCCATGTACAGCTGGTCTCTGTGGCCCTACCGCGTAGAGGCTTTATGAACTTGACTTATCGTGAAGCTATGTAGGAAGCCATGTAGGGAAGTAGGTAGAATGTTCGGTAGGAAGCATATTTGATGATTGAAATTGCGTAGCGAATATTCGATTTGACTATGAAGCGAACTCGTTGCTTGATCAGCTAGCATACGAACCAAATTTGATTATCTAGACTGACTTTATGCTAATTTACCTTGCTTGAATTTGTCCCTCGATATTGCCATGGTGCCATAGTAATGCCAGCGAACCTTCATGCATCAAGCATGACGTCAATGTATTTGACCATTCGTCTTTCCTAAATAAAAGCGAGTGAGATTGAATATGCGCTAGTATCAGAACCTCAATGCTCTGAAAACATAACGCCTTCTATCGTAAGCGAAGACGAGACATCATCAGGTTTCTCATAAGGGTTTTGAGCGCAACGCAGGTGACAGACATGATTAAGATACGTCATTGTATCAGACTTCAAAGTTAAGATTAGAAGTATGCTCAAGCCTGTGCATGTTTCAATCTCATGCACATTCTAAACTCAATTAGTCACTCATTCTATTTTTATCATTATTCAACCATCATTCATAGAATCAAATTGCAATTAATGTAAAGAGTTGTCAATATTTATATGAAGCTTTCGAGCTATAGAATCAATCATCAAATCACTTAGAAGCTTTGTTTTGCCTTTCAGCTTGTGTAGATCTGATTTGACTTGACCTTCTTTTCATCTTCTCAATAGAAACAAAATCAGTGAATTGCTGTACTTTCATCTCTTTAAACTTCTTCTTTTGCTCTTTCTTTTGCTCTTTAGCCTTCAGCTTTTGCTTCTGAACTAGACGTCGTTACTTCAATTTCTTCGCTCGTAGCTTCTTTTTTCGCTTCGCTTTCTTCTCTCACTTCGTCTTCTTTTTTTCTCGTTTCATCTTTCTTTCAGCTATTAAACGCTGTTTCTCTAGCTTTCTAAGCTTTTTTTGTTTCTTGTCATTCGTTTTTTGAATAGTAGTTTGCTGTTTCTCTTCGATTCTTTGAATTTGACAATCACGAGTCGTCTGAATTCTATTAGAACTAAAAAACATCTTCTTTGTCTCACTATTAATTTCTAAATCATCAAATAAAGACTTTTCACATCATCTGCAACTTCGCTCAATATGTACTGTTCATCAAAGATCTTCGTTTTCTGCTTTCAGAAGAGCAACATCTGTAGTAAGCTTTTTCATCATATTGTTCAACTTACGAGCTTTCAAATCAATTACTTTTTCTACAACTGACTTCATTAATCATTGAATTGTTTTTCAATCAGCTTTGAACAATGCTGAAGAAGAAGAATGACTTGAAACAGATTTAGCCTTCGATTTAATCTGCTTTATGATCTGTAATGAATTAAAAGACTGCAATTTCATCTTTTTCATTCACTTTTAATGTTGACAGACGTGAAAGCAGCTTGATGTGCAAATCAAAATAGATCAAAGAAGTCTCTTTTTGATATTCAAGAAAGTTCTTGACTTTTAAAAATTCAGTCATTCAAATTTTGCAAGTAGTAATTGATCAAAGAATTGAATAAGCTGACATTCAGAGATTAAAGATGATGAGTAGAATGAGAAGAATATAAAGTCATGAGCATCTTGTTCTGCTTACATCAGTCAAGAAACTTCATGTTGATATGACTGTCATGCTCATCAATGAATAGAAGATGATAATTACAGAAATTTCTGACTTTTGACCTTGTATTTCAATCAAATACGATAGTGAGTCAAAAGTAAATCAATTCATCGTTAGTTCAGTCAGTAGCAAAGAAAGCAAAGAAGCAGAATTGCTCTTTGAAGTCATATTCAGTAAGTCAGCTATTCTGAATATTGTCTGATTTCGCCTGATAAATGATCGAAGAGAATATATAGGTCAGATTCATGCAAATAATTGCAATCAAGATGATTCATTTTCTATTGTCATCTTGATCAGCACTCAGCAATTTATCATTGTTTAAATGCTTTAAACTAAAGACTTTTTGAGTCTTTTAAAGCAGTTTAAGTAGAAAGCTCTTTTCATTCATATTGTATATGTTTGAAGAAAGAATCTCATATTCTTCGATTTTTTACTTTATTTATCTCATATTAGTATGAAATTAAATGTAATGAAGACACTTACTAGGTCAAAATAAAGCTGATATTGATATGCATTATCAACTTTTTTTCACTTTAGATCAGCTTCTTGTAGAAACTTTGACTGCAGTATATTTGAATGATATTGAATGAACTTGTAGAATAAGTTTTTATCTGACTGTTTTTCAGATATATTATACGCAAAAACGCGAATCATTGCATTGAAAGAAAGTATATCACGCTTGATAAGCTTGTTGATATAATGAATAAGCTCTTTTTCTTGTTGATTTGAAAGAATTGATGTCGTTTGCTTACTTTTCTTTATCAAGATCATTATATCTTTATATCATCATGACAGCATGATTCAATTAATATTAAATTTCTTTGCAGTAGCAGTGTAGTTAAATGAGTCTTGCAAAGTTAAATCAGCAAACACTGCTTTAATTGAAGTCATATTGAATTTGTAATTGATTTTTGAAGAAAGATGAAAGTAGTAAAGTGAGATGTGCACGAAATCGAAATGTGCATGAGTTCGAGCATACTTCTAATGTTAAGACACAGTTTCAGCCGTCAATTCTTCATGAAATCTTTCTTCATTTCAATCTGTCACTCTGAATCTTGAATCATCTTGTTGATTTTTGTGCTTAGTGAACTATGAGTCACTACTGAGTACAAACTTCAAGTCTGAACTATGAATCATACTAACTATGACACTTCACTTCAAAAATCTCAACTTAAGAATTAACTTTACATAATGATGCAGATCTTATCAAGAGATTGAGAATCACATTCACTTTATAATTATCAGTCAATGCTGACATTATCTTTAGAAATGTCTTTTATATACAACGCATATTCAATTATATTATTGATCATATTCAACTTTATTAGAGTTTAAAACTAGCAGAAGTGTTGAAGAAGCAATGCTTTTGAATGAACAATTACTTTTTGAAAGCTATTTTTGCAACAAGCTGCTTTCAGAATATTCATGTTATTTTGAGAAAAAACTCAGAATCTTGATTTTTTTATTGAGAACAGAACAATTTTTCGCTTCATGATAGTTATTTCACGCGATAGATACAATAGTTCAAAATACAATATTTTATGAAAAGTAAGATGAATTCTTCATTATTGTTAGAAGATTCAAACTCTATCAACATGAACTATCATGAGAATATTTCAAGATTTAAGAATCATTTATACTTTTTATTCATATCTTCTGTAATAAACATATTACTCAAAATGTCATATTGATCGTTGCATGAGACAGAGAAGAATGCAAACAACAAACGTTAAAAATGTTCAAATCTCTGCTTTCTATTTGCAGCATTCTAAGCTGATAATTCATTGTAATCTTTTGAATTCAAATAATTGTGACAAGATCAGCTGCTCATCACATCTAATGATCAAGATCTTCAAGAGAGATTGTGACTTTTCATTCTTAACAATGTATGCGCTTTATCAATGTCTTGAGCTAAACATTCAGACGTACGATTTGAATGCTGAACACTATAATTCTCTTCACTTTGAGTGTAGAATTTGCGATTGCTATGAGTTTGCAATCATAACGTTGAGAAGTTCAGCTGATGTTCTAGCTAAGAATATGTCAGAGTGAAATGAAGTACTCATTTTAATCATTATATTCAGAACTTGCATATGAGAAATAAAAAATATCAGTCATATATTGAATCTCATTTAGCTAGATTGACAGATGCTATTTCTACTATTTTTGACTGATCATGACAAAGTTTCAGAAAATAAATTCAACTTTAGTCAATAGAATCACTATTCAATCTTCGTTTATCTTAAGCTCTTGTAATTTATTGAGCTTAATGAACATTCTAGACAAGATTTGATACATCTTTGAACTTCAGCATAAGAGAGACAGATGATCGATGTCATTGAGAATCTACTTGAAACTTTCTTGTGAAATCAGTTGCATCATAAATTAGCTGACGTTTGAAATAGAATAAAGATACAGCGTTGTCATTTCAGTCTCATATTTATGATTATTCTTTTGTGATCATCTTCTTCAAGATTCTTGACATGATGTGAGATAATGAGATCTTTTTGCGTGAAACTGCGTAGTAAAAGACAATAAGATAACACTCTATCTATTGATAGTAGAACTAAATGCTAAGAAAGAAAGAAACAAATGCAAGAGTTTTCATCTTCTGTCAAGTTGCTATCTTTATTCGCTCGTTAGTTTCTTTTGATTTGAACTTGCAAGCTAGTCTTACAGACATGCATCGTTCATAAATAGTCAATGAGATGCATTCTCACACATGATGAGTAAACATCAGTGAAAGCTTTAGAGACATCTTCGCGAAGTTTATTCATGACTCTCAGATAGTGAGCGTAATAAGCAGCAGTCGCAGATCAAGTCATGTTGATTATTCTGTTTGCTTTCTCAGATAAAGATAATAAATGATCATATTTATAACAGTCAGGTCAAATCAGATGTTTTCTGTCATTCTGACGTCAGATGTTTCTACTTGACAGTTAATAAGACAGCTTATATACATATTACTAAGACTTTTGATCAATCAGAGTTCAGAAATCAACTGACGTCTGAAAATCGAAGAAAACAGAGAAAACAGAGTAACTTATAGTGTAATTTCCGTCTCTTTCTCACTTTTATTTCTATAAGCTTCTCTTCAGAAGACATTGTTTGAACTTTATCTTTCGTAGTGTATGCTTGCAACATTTCACTACTTTTTCTCTGCTTTCTGACATGATTGACTCGATAAACGCGACGTGTGCAGCTGAGCAGATAGCATAGTGCTTATATAGTAGAAATAACAGTCAATAAAGATGATGATTAATGTACATATGTAGAAAGATTGATTGATTGATTGATTGATTGATTGATTCATACATCATTTCAGAAGACTAAGTCAATTTATGCAAAAGCTTTAACTATTTGCTTAGTTTAAACAAGAATCATTCACTCAAAAATTCTCTCAGTTTTTCTGTTTTTCGTTCAATTTATAGTGTCAATACAATGCATAAATACAGTAAATATAAAGTTCACTGAGTTATTAAGCTTGTCTTCAAGTTCAAAGAGTTACTCAGCAGCTTTTTCACTCTCATTATTTAAATCATCATGCTTTCATAAAGTATTCTTCTCAAATCAATATTATTTGATAAATGAATGACGTCATATTAGTTGAATTGAAGATTTTAAACTTCTTTAAATGATTTCTTTTACTGTTTAGTCAGCAGTTCAAATTCTTTGCTCTTACACGTTGATTCACTTCATTAAATGCATTTTGTCTTTATTATCAACTAAATTTGATCTGTTGTTGTCAGTTTTTAAGACGTTTCATGAGCATGTTTTCAAATTGATCAAGAATTCGTGTTCATGTAATAAATTAAGTCGTTGTTTTTATCAATTTTAACGTGTTTAATATTTGATTTAAATCGCTGATGCAATGATTCTTTTATATGATTTAACTTTGAATGCTGTGATGCATTGAACATTCAAATAACATGTGACTGATTGTTTATCATCTTCAGTCACATGAACATTTTCTTGTGTTAACTTTGTTAATATGATAAAGATAGTTCTTGAACTTTATCTTTCTCATGCAAAGTTGAACAATCATCAAGCTTAATGCTTTGTAAAGTTTCACATGTAGCTTGAGTACACTTTTAGCTGAAGTCTTGATGAGCTTTGTTGTTACTGAGTCTGATGCTTTCATCTATTATTGCAATTCTCAGTCAATGTTGATTCTCTTTCTCAATTTCATCTTAATTGATGATTTGAAAGTTGCAAAATGCAGTAAATGAATATTTGATGAAATTAATGAGAATCATGAATGTTCACGTCAATCTGTAGTCTTTTTGATTACAATGTTTATTGTTTCGTTCTCTGAAATCTTTATATGAATTGAAATTCAGTGAATTTATATTTTAATGTCTCGTCATTAAAGTTAATTTATATGCTATGTTATATGATGTAATATGTATTGCTTTGACTGTGTTCTTGACTTCATCAATGAGATGATTGCTGCTTAATTATTCATAAAGATGATTAATGATGTTCTGTGTTGAATGTATTGCTCAGCTATGCTCAAAGTCAGAACTAGTTCATGTAATTCAATTGCATATATCATGACTGTATTATTCTCTTCAACTAGCAGATTTCTTTTCACTTTCAGGTTCAAAACTATGATGATCACTTTCACTTTGTTTTTAATGATATTTTCATTCATGTATATTATTAGCTGACTTGAATCTTTGATGATATCATTATGTTCTTTTAGTGCTGTGTTCTTATTGTCTGTTATTTTAAATTTGAATGAAATTCTTCAAAGAAAAGTCATCATTGAATATATGCATTTCATCAAGTTCAATGTTTCAAAGTGTACATGATCTTGTGCATTGTATCTGTTTTTGAGTTTTCTTAAAAGACTTCAAAATCTGAAGTTCTTGAATGTGAATATTATGTATTGTCTTACTTTCTTTATTTGATCATATATTTGACTGATTCAAAGTTTAATTAACGTGTTTTCAAGAATCTTTTTCAGCGCATGTTTTACAGATAGCAAATGCAGTTTCATATTTAAAGTTGACTCTGAAATGTTTCTGAATGCTTCTGTTATGATTTGAGCTGCACATTTTTGTATTGTGATTAGTGACTTGATGATTGCTTTTTTCAATCTCATGATGTCAAAGTCTTTCTCAAAGCTATTTTATAATGAGCAAGTATGCAGAAGTTTTGATACTATGCAAATTAAATAGATTTTTCTAAGATTCAATAAACTTGCATCTTAAGTTGAATTCTTTAAACTGTTCAATGCATTGATAACTTATGAAATCTTTGTCTTCATGCAATGTAACTGTGCAATTCATTTTAATTTCTTGTTTAAAAGTACATTTAAATAAATTTCAGTTTCTTGTGATTTATAATGTGATTCTTTAAATGCAGCATATCATTCTTTAATTGATTAAACTATTTCACTTTTATGTTTGATTTTTTAAAATGAATCAGCTGAAATTTGACTGATGCAAACTTACTTGCATACTTCTTTGATCATTGACTTTTTCTTGCTGCAAAAATGTTTTCAATTCTTCTGCAATTGAACTTTGTATTAAATTCAATTATCATTTTTGCAATATCATTAATATTGTTTAAATCTATGATTCTGAAGTCAATCTTCTTATCTTTTTTCATTAAGTTAACGTTATAAAATAAATATAATATTGATGAGATCAACAATTTTTAAAATATACTCATTGTTAAGAAGTGCAATGACAGACTCATCTCTAGCAGCTCTTTGTAGACTAGCGTCAGGAAAAAGATCGTGCATCACGACTCAGTCACGTTAGCAGTATATAAATAGAGCAGTCTACAACTTCTCTCTACAATTTGCATAAATTTCATCATATGTAATACTGTTCACTCTATTCTTTCAATAGATTATGAGTCTCAATTAGTAAGAAGCTTTCAACGTAATTAGATCAAAACATTCTAAGCATTTGATGCTCAACAACTCAATACAAGACTTATTCAAATGAGCAATCAATGATCACTTACTACACGTCTCACAAGAAAACAAATAAGTACATTGACTTAAAGAAGTTCAGTGAAATTTGACAGCTTACTATGCATCTCACAAGAAGATAAATAAGCACTTACATTAAATCAACAATCTACTACAAGTTCTCAAGAAAGTGAACAAATAGACATACTTAAATGTGTTGAAGAACGCATAAAATTTTCATCATCACTGACAAGATTACATTCTCTTCACTTCACTCATCAATTTATCTAATATTCTTATTTTATTCTTTGATTTTAATAACAAGCTGAGTTTACATCAACGTCATGAACTTCAATGACTTTTTCGTCAAATGATGATCTGTTTTCATTCTCACTTGCAAGAACTGCAATCAATGATTTTCTCTTATGAAGAAATGACTCATTGAGAAAGACTTGTGATTCATCATTGAAGACAAGTCTGATTCAAACACACTCAACAGTATCATCAACATCATCAGCGAAATTCAATCTTTCAATTTCAAAAGTCAAAAGATCAACATGAAAGTTCACTATTGACTGATCATTTGCATCATCATCAATGATCAAGAACATATTGCAAACAAGATATCAGCAAAAGAGATTTGAAATACTTTGAACTACAAATACAAAGAGAAATTACAAATCACTGAGAGACAATATCTGATGAACTTTATTGATTATAAAATGTCAACGAATATTTTTATTAAAAAGACATGAACACATTTCATCAAGCTGACTTGAAAGATCGTTGCAACACAGAATGACATGAGTGATTTATTCAAGTCAGAAAGTCACTTTCAAGTCTTACTTCAATCGTTGTCAAATGAATACATGATCATTCAAGATGTTATTGATGTGCAGAACAAGTCAAACGTTGAGAGAGAACTTCAAAAGTTACAAGAGAAGAAAGCACAATTAAAAACAACAGAGACTGCGTTATGAGTCAAGCGAGAGAACGAACGTGAGTGTACTGATCAAAAGTAGAACAAACGCAAAATCAGTTATTGTCACAAATGCTTTTCAGACTTCAACAGCAATCAACTGCGTCATTGATTTCTAAGATGTTTTCTCTGTGAAGATAAAGATCATTTAGTTGATTGCTCTCATCTATCTGCAGCTCAAGAGCTTGTGAAAAAATGCAAAGACAAAGACAAAACAAGACACAAGAATGCTGATGATTTTCAAACTCTCGTTGAGCTTCTGAAGAGCAAATACAAGAAGCACAGAGTTTACAATGCAAAAAGTGACTTTGAAATTTTTGATGATGATGAGAATGATGAGAACAAAGAGAGCAAGAATATTGCAGCTCTGTCAAAGAACATTGTCAATAAAATTTCTGAATTTGACTGAATTGCAGACTCTGATGTTTTCTTGCACATGATTGATCAACTTCGACTTTTTAGTGAATCTTTAATTCACATTAAAAGACGTATCATCAAAGTTGAAAAGAGAAAATTGTATGTCAATCACTGTGACACAGCAGTCATGCAAAATCATCACAAAAACTCAGTTAAGTTGTTCTCTGTTCTTCATGTTTTTAAGCTTAAGATGAATCTTCTTTTTGAAAGAAGAATGTGTGAGAAAGATCTGCAAGAGAGCTTTGATGATAAAGATTTGTACATGCATGACAAGTGAGAAAAGCAGATGATTGAAACTTTAGAATGCAAAGACGTTTACATAGTAAAGAGAATTGCAAACGATCTTGATAAATTTGCATTACTATCAGCTATGCAGCGTGACATTTCATCAGCATTTTCAATGACACACAATTCAATGAATCTTGATGATTCAATGAATCTAGATCATTCTGCGTCTCACACTAACGTGATTCATCATGAGAACGAGGTTGAAGTTGATCACGATCAACTTAGCTTCGCAAATGACAAAAGCTTCAAGTTGTACAAGCTGTGACATTGTCGTTTCACTTATCTTGAATCAGCAAAGCTTCGTCAGCTTCATAAGATCATCACTTTGAAAAAATCTATTTTCATCAATGATAATCATGAGAATGTGTGTGAAATATGTGCGCTCATCAAGTTCATTAACAAACAAGAACACAACATCAGCAATTGAAAAACAAGTATCTTGACTTTCATTTTCATAGACATCTGTAAATCACTATCGTTGTTTCTCAATAGCGAGTCGTACTTTCTAGAAATAATGAACAATCACTTCAGAAAGACTTGATGCATTTCTTTGAAGCAACAATTCAATGCATCAGATGCTTTGTGAAAATGAAAACTCAGCGTAAAGCTTCACAGCAATGTCAGACTTCTCTCAGTACGCAGTAACAACGTCATGAAACTTAAAGTCATCTTGAATAGTTGATGCTCATCAGTTGACATTGCTTCTCAATACACTGTTTCACACATGTCAATTCAAAATGAAGTAGTCAAAAAAGTTATACACATTACAGAAAACTCAATGCAAGTCATGATCAAGAATGCTGAACTTCTCATTGAGTTTTGAGCAAAAGTTGCAAAAACAGATATTTATTTACAAAATTGAATCATCACAAGACTTTTGATCAACGAAACTTTCATGATTTCAAAGAAGACATTCATCGAGATCAAGCTCTCAATTGATCATGTACAAGTATGAGAATGCAAATGCTACTTGCACGTCAATCTCAAGTCATTATCAATTGAAGACAAACAAGACAAATTCATGAACAAAGACAGATTCAACGCATTTATGAAATATGTGAAAGACATCAATAAATAATATCATCTTTGAGTTTCAGATCTTGATCAAGTCATCAAGAGTCACGCTGTCAAGTTTGCTGAAGATGAAAAGAGTGAAGACATAAACTTGCAACTTTGCAAACAAACATTCAACGTTCTTTCAGAGTGAAGATCTGTGAGAAGATCATTAAAGAATAACGTGTCAACTGACGTTTCAAAATCTGATGCTTTCATGATTGATGTTTTATCTGAATTGACTAATGCACTGAAGACTACTGCAATCAACTTAAATGTACTATTCAAGATCACATCACAAGCATCAGATGATCATGAAATTTACTTAAATGTTCAAATCACTCAGAAAGTCTTTGCATCAAGCATGTTGAAGTCAACAGTTCAAACATTTCTGCATGTAGTCATTTCAAAGAGAAAAAGAGACAGCGAAGATCAACAATTGAAAGATCGCGCATTTAAAATCTTGCAAGCTATGATGATCTGATTTGTCACAGAGAAAGTTAATGATGATGAGAGCGATTTTGATGCAAGCATGTCATGAACATTATTCAACGTCGATGAATCTGACTCTTTTAAAGCAATAAGAATTCTCACATTGAACATTTACAAAGATGCAATGCAGAACTCAGTTTGAAAGAAACTTTGAAAAGAAGCGATCAATGCAGAACTTGTGACACTAATCGTCAATGAAATCTGACAAGAAGAAGTGTCACTCAAAAAGATCAACATCATAACAAGCAAATGAATCTTCAAGTCAAAAATGCACATCGACGATTCTCTTGACAAACTGAAGACAAGACTAGTGATCAGAGATTTCTTTCAAATTCATGAAGTTGACTACAAGAATACTTTCACGTCAATCATCAAGTTTGACACTCTGCAAGTCTTTTTAGCTATTGCAATAATAAAAGATCTTGAACTTCATCAAGTTGATGTGAACAATGCATTTACTGAGTCGTTTCTCAAAGAAATCATCTACATATTTTCTTCATCTGAAATGAAAGTCAAATCTGACTGTGTTTTAAAAGTTCTTTGAAGTCTTTATGATTTCAAGCAAGCTGTATGAGATTGACATGATCACTGTGTAACAGCATTGTCTGAACTCAACTTTGCACAATGCATTGCAGACTCATGTCTTCTGATTCATAAATCAAATGAAATCATGTTGCTACTATATGTTGACAACATAGTCATCATTTGCAAATCATTGAGCAACATTAAATAATTTAAGCATGAGTTTCAATGTGTTTTCAAAGTCAAGAATTTGAGAAAAATGAAGAAGATTCTTGATATTCAAATCACTTGCAACAGAAAGACATGAATCTTACGAATGAATCAAACTCATTATCTTCATGACATTCTCAAGAGACTCAACATGAAGCAAGACAAACACAAGACAACAGATCTTTCAATGAATGAATATGATGCTTTTCACTCAGCTGAACTCGAAGATGTGAGAATTGATCAACATGAGTATTAACAAGTCATTGAAAGTCTCATGTATGCTGCAATTCATACTCGACTCAACATCATTTTTGCTCTCAATCAACTAAGTCAATATCTCAGCAATTCTGCAGAACATCATGAACACATCTTGAAGAAGTTGATGCAATATGTTCGTTTCATCATTGATCTAGACATCATGTACAAAGTCAGTGAGAGCATGAAGTTAGTAGAATACTCTGACTCAGACTACGTCTTAAACAGACTAGATTGCAAGTTGATTCTCATCTACATTTACATGCTTGATGAAGAATCAATCTTCTGAATGAGTTGAAAGCAAAAGTTCATTATCACATTGATCATCAAGACAGAGTACATGACTTTATTAATCTGCGTCAAGAAGAATCTATGAATCAGTCAAGTGCTCAAGAACATGAATCTGACAAAGTACTTAAGCATCAGTCACAGTCACGTCAATATTCTTAAGAAGATTACTCATCAATCTGTTTCACTCACGCAGCTCAAAGAAGATAATCAAGCGATTCTTATGCTGATTAAGAATACTCATATTCACGAATGATCAAAGCACATTGACATCGCTTATCATCACATTCGAGATTTGCACAAGATGAATCAAATCTCAGTGAACTTCATTTCTAGTCAAGATATGATAGCAGATGAATTGATCAAGTCACTATCTTGACAGAACTTCAAGAGATTCATTGAACAACTGAGATTAAAAAGCAGTGAAAGCTGAGAAACTCGCAAGCATTGAGTGAGAGTGTTGAGAAGTGCGATGACAGACTCATTTCTAGCAGCTCTTCATAGACTAGCGTCAGAAAAAAAATCGTGCATCATGACTCAGTCACGTTAGCAGTATATAAATAAAGCAGTCTACAACTTCTCTTTACAATCTGCATAAATTTCATCATATGTAATATTGTTCACTTTATTCTTTCAATACTCATGTTTATTTTAAAAACTTTTGAAGTGAACTTTAAAAGTGATATTATAATGCTTTGATCAAAAAGAAAGCTGAGTATTTAATTAATCATGTTATCATTTATTCTTCATTTCTTGAAATTGTATAATAATTTTGTATGCAATATATTATCAAAGATCTTTGTTATGTTCAGTAACAATATTGTAACTATCTCTTTTCTTAATCATGCTGCATGTATATTTTTCAGCAGCATTTAAAAAGCATGTTTCGTTTCTCATGCTTTACATCTTTTCATATATTTTCTCGAAAGCAGATTAAACTGTTTCATTGCTTAATTTATTCTTGTTATCATGATTTTTTTCAACATCTTCTCAAGAATGTTTAATAATGCTATTGATTTATATAATTTTAATTGAATGTAATCATCTTTTGCTGATTTTCAAAGAATTACTGTAATAAATTCTTGAAATAACTTTAAATAATGTTTTATTGTTCAGCATGCATTGTACAATGAATGCAGTAAAAATATAAACATTGAAAGTGTCAGTTGCAATACTTTATTTGATGTATTATTTATTTCAGAACTTTGTTTGTAAATAATTCTTTTATTGCATTGATAATTTTATATGTTTATATTGTATTAAAGTTTATTAAATTAAAATATTAATAGTTTTTTAAATTCATTAAATCAGTTTTTAAAAATGTTGAAAAGAAGATATTCTTGAAAATGTTTATTTTATTTGTAAATGAAATAATCAAGTCATTTGATCTTTAAAAGTTGAATGTAAAGTTTTAATACATTGAGAAGTGATTCTTTACTCATTTTGCTAATTGTCAAAGATCTTTGAAATTCTTTATGATTTCTTCAACTTTGTCTTTATATTGAGTTATAAATGCTTTTTTATGTATTCATTTCTTTTTATTTCTGATTCTTTTATACTCATTTCAGTCACTTGAATTGCTTATAGTTTAATGTTTTTACTTAAGTTTTCTGCACTTCATTTGAATTTTCTTGCACTCATCAATTTCTTTAAACATCAATTTAAAGAATTTTCTTAATAATAAAACTGTGACTTTTATAACTTATTATAAAGCTTTGCTGATGAGAATTACTATATGATCAATCTCATTTTTAAACTTTGAAGTGTACAATGTTGATAGTTTCAAACGTAATATTTTTAACAGCAGATTTTCATTCATCTTGTTTCATATTTTCATCTGTTTTATTTCTTTAAATATCATGTTCAGATTCAGCATTATGCACATTGATAAATAATTCAAGTTATTGTTTATATTATTTGTTATATTGCATGCTATTTGACTGTTTTTCAGATTCAAACTCACAAAAATCAGATTTAATGTTATTTCAATAAATCTTGCTTTGTACATAATTATACTTGAAGAGAATATTAATTAAAAACTGTGCTTCTTTATGATTTTTATCATTTCATTCATCTTCATGTGCTGATAATGATAGTTTTCATCTGCTCATAATGAGTGATGAAGATTGAAATTCTTCATCATTATATATTTTTCATTAATTCTTAAAACATCATTTAATTTAACTAAAATATGTGTATTTTTTATGTTCATGTTTAATTTTGAGTTGTATATATTATGAATGTTAATTCTTTAAATCTTAAAATTATTTGAAGTCTTGAATTTTAAATGTAGAATGATTAAATTCAGTGAATGCTGTGTAAAGATTCATTTCGTGACAGCTATTTTTTTGTTAATGAAGAAGCATACTTTTGTTACAATTTTCAATTTCTTGATGAGATTTATTTTTAAATACAGCAATTTAAATTTGTTTTTTATTAAATGATGTGTGATTGATGAAAATAAATTAATTCATGATTTCTGTTTAACTATAATGCTGTATTGTCACGTTGTTAAGTTTTTCAACAAGATAATTATAACAATGTTTTTAAATTTTATGCAATTGTACTGAAGTATTAATAAACAATCAATTTCTTGACTCATAACTTTTCTTCTTAAGTATACTGTGCATCTTACTGTTGTTGCATGTTCTTTCTAAGCTTAATTGAGCTTGAGAATGCTTTATTTGATTTAGTTGATCTTTAAAAGCTGATGTTGTAATTTTTCTCATCTTCATAAATCTGAATCATGTTTTTAATTAATCTTTTGAGTTTTGCAAGCTTGATGTTCATGCTTCTTAATTAAAGTGTCTCATTGAAGTTCAAGCTTCTTCATTTTCTTTTGTTGTTTCTTTGTTTTTTGCATGTCATCATTTAATATTCTTTCTTTCTTTTCTCTTGTTGCAATCTAAGATTTAAGTTCACTCTCTCTGTTATGATTCTAGTCTTTGCTTAATTTAACTTTAATCAATTTACAGTTAACATTAGTGAGTTGACTGCATATTGATTAAAGTTAGCTGATATCTGAATTCAAACTTCATATGACTTCAGTCTTCATATGAATTCAGATGATACTAAACTAGTATAGAACTAGCGAAAACTTGAGCTAACTGTGATGTTATTGAAACTCTGCATCATATGTATAAGACATCAACTTTATTAAGTTTAGCACAGAGTTGAGAAACATACATATAAGAATTGAGTTCTTTTCTGTAGATACTTTTCTTTCTTAGCATTTATTTATTAGTTAAATGACATTCATATGACTCACTTTATGCTGATCTCTAACAGTAGATAAATGCTAATCAACTACTTTGCTATTAACATGTAAATGATATGAAACAATTTACTTCATTTATCAGAAAATTTGCAAGAAATTCTTTAAATTACTATTACTTTTATTCGTAAGAAATTCTTTGAATATTGCACTCATTTGTTTATCAGAAAATTCACAAGAACTTCTTTAAATTACGTTCATCAAAAAACATTATTTTCAAATCTACAATTTATCTATCTTTCTTACAATGACATGCAACTCAAAATCAGTTGAATCATGATCAACTTATCTTCTTAAAAGCAATGCAAGCAAATGAGTTTTCATGCTATTTAGCAATGCTTCAATTGAAGTCAAGAAAGTTGAAACTTTATGAAACATTAAAATCAGTGAACAACTTCATCAATGAGTTCTAGATAAGTCAGATGATGTCATCAAAATGTTGAACAAGCTTAAAACTCAATGAAATCTAACTTTGAATTGCATTGAGCAATGAATCATTCAACAAGTTGAGCATACAAGTTGATTGAATGATCTAGAAGTCAATCATACTACTATAAAGACTTAAGAAAAGATGATCATTCTACAATGAAAGAAGATGTTGACTTTAAAAAAAAAGCTCAAAGAAGCAAAGCATTCATCTGATTAATCTTTATCTCGTCAGCTCATTAAGTCTGCTGAGTCTTCAACTACTATGAAACAATGAAACTTTGATTTATGTACTTTCACATGAAAGTTATTCATCTTATTCAATAGTAATCATCACAAATTCTATAAAATTTTGAACTCATTCATCTTTACTGATGAAGATGAATTGATCTGAAAAGTTTAAAGAAATAAAATGAAGAATAAGCTGATCATCAATGTTGATCATTTCAATGATGAAACTATTTACATTATTTACATGATGTTTAGATTAAAAGATGATGCTGATGAGTACATCTTTGCTTAATGATGTCATGACTTCATTAATTCTTTCTACATGATCTATGATCTGTTTGAGCACTTGAAAGAAATATATGATGAAGTGAATAAGAATTGAAAGAATGATCATGAATACAACGCTCTAAAATAAGCAGACAAGTCATTCAATGTTTTTTACTTTAACTTTATGAAGTTATTCAACTATCTTGACTATGAGAATTGCACTTTGATGAATGATCTTCAGAATAAAATCAACAATTGCTTGTAAAACACTTTATTGATTTGCTTTAAAGATTTCACTTCACTCAATCATTTAAAGATCTTTCTTCAGAATGTAAATAGCAAACAGCGAGCTAATTATCAGCTTTGCACTGAACGTTGCACTATCACAACTATCATCAAAGTTATCGTTGCATCAGAAAAGCGCATTATTTCATTATCAGTATCAACTTTGATAGTTGATTATGTTAAATTGATCATTGCTTTTACATTAAAATCAGTAAGATCTTTTATCATCTGTTACACTTGCAAAACATCAGATCATCTGTTCAAGAATTGCTTTCAGAACAAGATCAATACTTTGATCTTTTGAGTTTTCACATTTCAACTACATAAAATCATCATTTCAGAAAATAAAGAGAATGAGAAAATATTTATCAAAAAGAATGAGACAAAAAACTAGTGACTTTCATCAAAGACATGATGAAAGATGTGTTAATTTCTTCAATGATAAGCATGTTAAATGATTCTTTTACTTCTGAATCTTTGATTATTGAATGTATATTATCTAGCAATGAAATTAATTATTCATTAAAGTCATTGATTGATATCAAAGCTGCTGACTATTCATTCATTAATGAAGTGATTGTGCAGATTGTTTATGATCAGTTGCAAATTAAATCTCTGACTTTGATCAAAGCAAAATGTTGAAATCATGTCTAGAATCTAATCACACTGCAGCGAGATAGTGCATAGCTGAGTAGAATGTTTGATCAATAGAGGTAGCTCTAACTAGAAAACTAAGAATACAGAAGAAAGAAGACGATTTCGAGCTGTATCTATAGTAAAATGAACAAAGAGACGAAGTAGTCAATTTTGTTAAAGACCTGCCTAGAGCAAGTCAGATAGAGATGTCATTTAACTAGAAGATAAATGCTAAGAAAGAAAGATAGCTACAGAAAAGAAGCTGATTACATATGTATGTTTCTCAGTCGACGCTAGACTCAATAGAGACTAGTCAAGATGACGAAGCGAGAATAGATCTGACAAGGCTAGAAGATTGAGTCTGACAAGACTAGAATCGTGACATTACTTCTTCTCTTCAACAATTCATGTTCGCATGAATGTATTTTCTGTTCGACTCGCTTGATTGCTCAATCATGATTAGCGCGATTTGTTCAAGTATCAAATATGAAAATCGTCAACGATCTTCTGAGCGTTCATAAATTCATCGTCATCAGCGTTGTATCAATTGAGATCATTGTCATAGTCATTTCATTTGACTTTATACTGAAGTCGTCTTTGATATCGACAAGAATTCAATATATCATTGATTTTTCACTCGTCTTCGTCGTTTATCACTATTGAACCTGAGAGTTCGTTCTTTTGACCAGGCAAGGGGTCGTCGACGGCAGAACGAAGCAGGTCAGAATGAAATACATCATGAACACGCATAGACTCTGATAATTTCAGTTTATATGAAGAGTCGATGAAATCTAGATTGATGAAAGAATCGAGCATTTTGTCATCTAGCTTCTTGAAAGATCTTGCTGTAACAATGTTTCTTTCATTCAGAAACATCTTTGACTCAACCTTGTAATCAACTTCTTTTCTATGCTTATTGACTTGTTTCATCATTTGTTTCCGTGTTTTGACTAGCGACTCGCGAGCAAACTTCAATGTTTTGTTCATATGTTCAGATATATTCTCAGCTTTAGCCGTCTGCAAGCGTTCACAAGAACTTTCATATTTGATGACATCGAGTTCAAAGCTCATACAAGAATGAAAGTCTTTGTTTAGAAAGAAAGAGGTCGAGAAGATGACTGAGAACAGAGCATTATTGTCGACGAACTCAGTCATGAGTAGTAGCTTAGCTCAGTCATTCTGCATGTACAAACAGAAGAATCGAAGATATCTTTCGACGTTCTGATTGACTCGTTCACTTTGATCGTCGATCTGAGAATGGTAGGCTGTGAAGAGTCGAAGGTTAATGCCTAGCCTTTTGCAAAGCGACTTTCATAGAATGAAGGTAAATTGAAGATCTCGATTTGAAACAATGAAATCGAGTAAATCATGTATTCGATATATTCACTGAAGCATTAGCTCAGCTGTTTTTTCTGCTGTGATCTTCTCGTCATCAGTGAAGCAAGAAATATAATGCCGTTTCTTTGTCAGTTTACATATCACTGTTAGTATGACGTTTTTACCTTTCAAAAGAGATAAGTCGATGATGAAATTCATGACTATGTTCTTTCATTGCTGTTCGAATATGAGTAGAGAATGTAGTAGTTCATTGAATTTATCTTGAGAAGTCTTTGATCGCTGACAAATGTAGCAGTTTCAAATATATCGATTTATTGTCTTTTGTATAAAAGGTTAATAGTAGTATCTTCTTATGATCTTCATCGTTCTGAGAATTTCGAAATGATCAATAGAAGATTGATCGTGAACTTCTCGAATTAACTTCATTTGAAGATGCTCATCGAAGAGAACTCATAGAAAATCATCTCGATATAGTATTTCGTTCTGAACTCGACAATTTCTTAATTTAGTATCTTCGTATTGAGCTTCATCTTTTAATACGACTTCACGAAGTAGAATACAATTCTCGTTGATTCTGTTAGCTTCTAGAATCAATCGATAAATTGATTCATCATTCTCTTTCTCTTCTAGATCAGCGATTTTCATTCGATTCGACGTGAGAATTGTAGTTCGCTGATAGTGACATCGTTCATTCTCGAAGCTTCTAGAAACTGAATCGACTTGACGAGTCAATGCATTGACTTTGATGTTTTATTTGTCTGAGCGATACATGATTTTGAAGTTGAAGTCAACGAGCTTTTGAACTCAGCGCATCTGACGTCTACTCAGCTCTTTATTCTTCATTAATGACGTCAGAGCTTGATGATCGATGAACATCTTGATTGATAGCTCAGTCAATTTCAGCTCAGGTCGTCAATGCTTGAATGCTTGAATGATTGCTAGTAGCTTCTTGTCATAAATCTCGTAATTGCACTCAGCGAGACTCAGGTTCTTGCTGTAGTAGATCATCGAATGCAATGTTTCTTCGTCATCATACTGAGAAAGTATGTCATCGTTGACGTAGTCGAATGAGTCTGTTTCAAGAATAGTCTTTCTATTCTGATCAAAATGACGAAGAATAGATGCTTCAGTCATTCGTTTCTTCATATGATCAAAGATCGTTTGACAAGCGTGATCTCATTCAAATATCACCTCTTTTTGAGTGAGTCGAACCATTGATCAAACAATCTTCGAGAAGTTCTTTATAAAGCGACGATAGAAATTGCAGAAGTCGATAAAGAACTGCATCTGAGTGAGATTTGTAGAAGTAAATCATTCAACAACTGCTTGTATCTTTCGAAAATTCATCTTCAGTCTCTCAATGAATAGCAATAGTTTTAAAAAGCTGATCTCTTGAACGTGAAACTCGTATTTGTTTATATTTATCTGTAGATCGATCTCTCGTAGTCTATGTAGAACTAGTCGTACGTGTTTCTTATGTTTCTTCAGTGTTTTGCTGTAGATGATAATTTCATCTAGATAGATCT
>JAABUK010004708.1_pt1 | contig 21935 bp, 24 predicted proteins | sample 5559141 | NCBI WGS metagenome assembly JAABUK01 (sample SAMN10711869, study PRJNA513367) | rock metagenome | isolation source: Antarctica rocks | place: Antarctica: Victoria Land, Pudding Butte nord | collected 2016-01-03
TCTCCTTACTAAAGATTTTAAGTTAAAGAGATAAAATTAGAAATAAAGTAAGAAGCTTAAATTTATTAAAGTTAAACTATTTTCTATTTAAAGGATAAAGGGATTAATAAATTATAAGTTAAACCTTTTATTAAATATTAAAGTATTTCTAGTATTTTATATCTCTAAATTAAAATTAATAGATTTAGATATATCCTTATAAGAAACCTTTTATTATATTATAAAAGAAGAAATAAAGTATAAGATTAAGAAAGTCTTAAATTAATATAGTTAATAATACCTTATTAAATAAAAAAATTATAATAACTCTAAAAATACTTAGGAGCTAGCTAAGAATTTAATAAATTATTAAAGTCTCCTAAGATAGTTTTATTAAAATTAAGGGCTTACTAATTAATTATATTAAAGGTATTAAGTTTATTAGGAGGATTATTAAATAACAATAAAGAAATAGGAGTCTTTATAAGATTATTACTCTACTTATCTTCCTTAATCTTTAAGATATTAATAGATTCCTTATTATTTAAATCCTTTAATTATTTTAATTAAAATTTCTTTTATTTCTCTAAGTAAATAAGCTTTAAGTAAGTCTTAAGGATCTTATTATTTAACTTCTTAAACTCTTAGATTACCTTATTTATATCCTTAAAATTAAGGGCTAAATTATATTAATAATTATAATAAAAGTACTCCTTATACTTAGATTACTATTAAGTAATATAATAAGGAAGGCCTTATAAGTAATAGGACTTATAAGGATATATTATTATATAGGATTAATAAAATTTATAATTAACTATTAGATTATAATAATAAATATTAAAATATAGACGTAGTATATTAATATATTAGGAAGTTAAGTTACCTTTTTAGAATAAACGCTTTAAGAGGGGACCTAATATTATAAGTATTAATTTAATAGGTATATTAAATTAAATAAGTAGGCTTAAGTATTAAATAAGGCTAGGTAATTAAGCTATTACTTAAGAAGTTTAAAAAGCTTAAAGATTAAAGATTAAGCCTCTTAAATTAATTAAATTAATTAATCTTAATATAAATTCCTTTATATATATAATAATATTACTTTTATAATATATAAGAACTTTATACTTAACTTATATTATCTCTTAAGTATATAAATATTAATATTTAAGTATTAAATATTATTTAATATTAATCTAGCTTAATAAAGCCTACTTTTACTTTATCCTTAATACTTCTCTTTATAAGACCTAACTAGGTTAATTAAGAGCTAGACCCCTAAGTAATCTAGGGATTAGGAGAACCCTAATAGTATTTAAGGTTTTCAAGTTAATACCTAAAGTAGGAATCAAGTAAGTATTAACTCGAATCGCTAAGACTTATATATTAGTAATATTTCTAAAAATAGTACTATTATTAGTACTATTTTTAATAATATTACTAATATTTTTAGTACTATCCTTATTTCTTAAGAATATACATTACCTTTTTATATTACTAAGTATTAATACTAAGAATATTAGTAATATTATTAGAAATAGTACTATTTTTAGTACTATTAGTACTATTTTTAGTAATATTTTTAGTAATATTACTAATAATACTAATATTTTTAGTATTATATCTTATAGATAAAAAAGGTAATAATAATAAATAGACTAAATAAGGATAGGAGTGAAAATAGTACTAATATTATTAAAAATAGTACTATTTTTAGTACTATATCTAATAATATTACTAATATATTTAGTATTTTTTCTAGGTAATGCAAAAAGGTAATGCATTTCTTAAGAATAGGATAGTAAAAATTAGGGTTCAAAATTTAGGACTAAAAAAAAATCTAAATTTAAAAAATTCTTAGACTATTCTAGTACCCTTACTTATTTTTTAGTATCTTAGCGGTTTAAGTCAGGTCGACCCGTATTACTAAGGAATCAAGAGGGTTTCAAGTCAGTACTAATAGTAGGTACCAAGTATTCGAGTTAATACTAAAGTAGGTACTAAGTATTTAAGTCAATACTAAAAGTTAGTATTAAATCCTAACTTAACAGTTAGTCTAGATTATATATTAATAAGTTTAATATTAGAATAGATTATATAAATTAAGTCTTTATACTATTATAAGACTATTATATAAATAGTATATTAAGGTATATTATAAAGGTCTTACTATTAAGTAGGAATAATAATAATAAAGGTATAATAATATTATAATAGTAGTAAGATAGTAGACTAGGCCTAAAGGTCTAAAATATTAAAAATAAGATATATAAAATTATTTATAAGATCTATTAAGAGGTCTATAGATTATAAATATAACTATATATTATTAAGTCCTTACTACCTATTTTTAGTAGGGGAGGTTCTGCGACGTACAGCCCACTAGCGTCCGGGATAATGCCTTTGCAAACTGCTGTAGACCCTAGTGCTTCGGGAAGGATCCCTTTACCATACTAGATCTCAATTTATGACGGCCATCGTCTCTCAATGCCCGTCGTACAAAGATTGACCTTCACCCCCTGCGGATACATTTGGATATTCGGTCGGATTCAGTCTCCTCATGGAACCATTTCTACGTGAATGCAAACATACCTCTTTACTATCAATCTATGACGACTTTGAAAAATTGTGTTTGATGCAAAGCCACAATCACGTATATCACAAATGATAACCCCTTTAGTCCCTTCCAAGTCTCCGCCATATTCCCGCAGCGGTAGCCCCTACAACTACGACAGCTCCCCCAACAATGCCCCATCTCATCCAATCTATCTCCTCTTCCTCCTTCCTTGGCGGCAACGCACCTCCGGGCCACAACGCCGCCTCCGCAATCTGCACGAACAATTCTCTGATACTTCCCCAAGTAACGCTCACATGTAGTGGTTTTGCCATACCCAGCGCACTCGTGTATTCCTCCGGCTGCACATCGTCTCTTTGCGTGCTCTTGTCCATGTCAGCTTTCAAGGCCACATATAGACTCGGCATCTCATCTAGATGCGGATGTTGACTCCTTGACTGCGCGATATAGGTGAAGGAATCAGGGTCCGAGGAGTCGTAGGTATACACAACAATGTCTGCTGCGGAAAGTTTGGCAGCGTTTTCGAGGATGGCTGGTTCGAGCTCGCCGAGTTCCTCGAGGATCAGCGTGCATTGTTTACCCCCTGGCAACTCGACGGAATTGACAGCCGTTCTCGGTTTTATAGTTGGGTGATAGGTAGACGAGAAGGGTCGCGAAAGGAAAGAATCCAACAGCGAGGATTTCCCTGAGCCTGGAGCGCCGAGCACGTAGGCTAGAAGTACGTTTCGCTCTGTCTTCGCAGCTTTCTTGCCTCGACGGGTACGTTTCCGGGGCTTAGTCAGGTGCAAGGCGGATGTTGTGGAGTGGTCGGGTGGATCGTAGCCTAGGTGGGCAAGGTAAGCGAGCGTAGTTTTGGGGGAGAAGAAGGTCGTCATGCTCCATTGAGCTAGCCAGCCTTGGAGCGTTATGTGATTGGCTTCATTACTAACGGTGGAAGATGGGAAGGAGTTGCTGTCGGCTGACCAGCTAGAAGGGAGGCCGGGGGTTGTGGCGAAGAGAGCGAGCAATTCCGACTGAGAGAGACCTCCATCGTTGTCTTTGTCAAAGAGCAAAAACAGGTCCACGAAGAAGCGGTAGCCGGCTGGGGAAAGTTCGGCGGAGGTGTTCGGCGGAATATCGAACTTGGGATGTAGGAAGGACGAGTGGAGAGAAAGGCTGTTTGAGTAGTGAAATGTGCGAAGTATGATCCAGATAGTTTCATGGCGGCCTTTCTCGGCAAACATTTTGTTCAGGATTATGAAGCCTTCGCGGGTGATGCCTTTCGGTGTTACTGATGTTGCTGAATATTTCATAATGGCTTGTTTGATGTTCTCGAGATCTTCAGCCCCGAGTGGTTTGCCAAAACATTTGGTTTGGAAGTCGTAGACTTCGTTGTCACTGAGGTAGCCGTCCTGGTCTTGGTCACAGAGATAGAACACACGCTCTAGCGCAGAAACACAGGCTGCTTTGAGATTGGATTCTTTGGAATCGAACAGAGGCGCTATAGGATCTGTCACCGCCTTCTGGCATAGGAAAAATACTTCATTGATATTGTGGTGTTCCCTTGCGCTTGTCCGAATACATGAGTCTATTTCCTTGAACTCTGCCATGACAGGCAGCATCTCATCTTCGACCACTTGCTCCGTAGTTACGTGCGCAAATATGTCTGACTTGTTAGCGCAAAGCACCACAGGCACATTAACACCCAACGATCTGAAGTGCGGCATCCAAAAGAGAGCTACCCGTTCATAGCTGTAGTGGTCCGAGTACACTAGCAATATCACATTGGCCTTCCTTATCTCTTTGTTCATGTTTGTCCGTTCTTGCGGCAGTGCCGACGTATCGACGATGGTAGTGGTGACATTTTCCGGCGTGCCCATGCTCGGAGGAAACGTGATTTGAGGTAGGACGGGCTGAATCTTGTTCGTTACAAAGACATCTTTCACGAGGCTCGTTACGAGGCTGGATTTGCCAGTGCCATCGTCACCGCATAAGCATATACGCACTATGATGAAAGTAAGCTCGGCTATTGGGGCCAAAGGTTCTAGCAGGCTTGATGGCAGGAGAGTGGAGAGCACCTGTAGCCATGGTTTCGCATGAGCCACGATTGCAGGAGGCAAAACGAAGCTTGTCGGGGTCTAGTCGTCTATTGCATGATGGAATGTCTATAGTCCACCACCACTTCCGGCGCCAGCTAACTTGCAGGATGTTGCTTGCAAAACCACAATGTGACGCGCAAGAAGACTCGCGGATCTCGCTACCAAGCGTTCGGGCGCTATGGGAAGCCTCGTGGCTACCCGGGAGCCAAAAGTTTAACCCCACACGATGGCCTGCTTCGGTCAGCATAGCACTTCACCTGTTGTTTTTCTCCACTGTCTCCAATTGGTTGGTTTACATGTTCTTTTGGATAGAACAAATGAATAATTGATAGAACTAGACTGGAACCGCAGGATTCTCAATCAGCATATACACCATCGTTGAGAAGGACCTCATATCTCCCCCAGGGTTTATCTCTACGCTACGTTGGTTGGCATCTAATGCAGGGGCCCGCTTAGGATCCGTGCTTCAGGATGTTGTAAGTGGGGTCCCGTTCGATGTGTACAGATAGCGCTGATAATAGGTCCACAGTGTTCTACCTCCGCCGCCCCGGTATCCCATCACTACGACGACATCGAGCCCTAATGGAGGCACGAGCGGGCATACAAACGAAATGAGCAACGTCCTCACACATCCCAGCGGTCCTGAATACCAGCTCTCTGTGGGCGAAGGGACCTATGTGCTACAGGACAATCTGTACCTTGCAACGCCTCCACCACACCCTCAAGACGCGCCAGTCGTCAGCTCGAATCCACTCGCGACTACAACTGCCCCGCCTAAAGCTGGTATCAAGCTCTCAATATGCATTTCGACTCCGCGGAAATCGCATCCACAGCTATACAGAGCCAATACATCGACCAGTACCAAGTCCAACCTCGGCACATACAGTATCAAGGAGAACGAGAAAGAATCGAGAAGCTCCCATGAGACAAGCAGTGACGGCGTCCCTCAATTCCCATCGAGCGGCGCATTTGGCCGAACACCAGTCTTTGGGGAGGATAACGTACTTTTGACGCCGCTGGCTGGCAAGGAGGGTCTTAAACGAAAGAAGCCGAAAACGAACCTCGTGAAAAGCAATTCGCAGTTCATCTCGAGAGTCATACCGCACGATCAATTGAGCAAGCGGCTACAGGAACATAATCCAGAGGGTATATTTGTATTTGCAAACATAGATAGGGCATTCCAATGGCTTGATCTATCTTCTCCAACACCTGCAAAAGTGAGTAGATTGTTCGGTCTGCCAGTTCCTTGGATGTTGACTTGTTCTCTAGGCACAACCAATGATGAAGATTCTCTTCGCGAAAGCGGACATACTATGTCATGATATAAATCTGTTCACGAAAGGACCCAACCATATTGACGTGATAATGGGCGCTTCTACTGGTGACATTGTTTGGTTCGAGGCTTACTCGCAAAAGTATGTCAGGATAAACAAGAATGTATACATCCTGCCATCATCCTCCCCGCAGGACGCAGCTCTTACCTTCCTCGCAGAACGTTATCTCCTCCTCGGCCATTTCTTCTATCCGCTGGCTCCCCGGTTCCGAAAACCTCTTCCTCGCCTCCCACATGGATGGCACCTTAATCGTCTACGACAAGGAACGCGACGACGCAGCTTTCATCCCTGAACTAAACAACACCACCACGCCTAACGGCACCAAACCATACAACCTCTTCAACTTCGATCTCTCAAATTCCGCCAGCGAACTGGCGCCCCTGCACATAAACAAATCCGTAAACTCCAAGAACCAAAAAGCCAACCCAGTTGCCAGCTGGCAAATCTCCAACCACCGCATCACAGCTTTCGCCTTCTCCCCCGACTCCCGCCACCTCGCCGTCGTCTCCGAAGACGGCAGCCTCCGAATAATAAACTACCTAAAAGAACAACTCACCGACCTCTACCCCTCCTACTACGGCGCCTTCTCCTGCGTCTGCTTCTCCCCCGACGGCAAATACGCCCTCACAGGCGGCCAAGACGACCTCGTCAGCATATGGAGCCTCGCCGAACGCCTCATCGTCGCCAGATGTCCAGGCCACCACAGCTGGGTGACAGCAGTCGCATTCGACCCCTGGCGCTGCGACAACCGCAATTACCGCTTCGGCAGCGTGGGCGAAGATCGGCGCCTGCTGCTGTGGGATTTCAACGTGGGTATGCTACGGCGTCCGCGCGCGGCTTCGATACGCAACCGAGCGAGCATCTCCACGAGGACGGAAAGCTATGCTACGAATCGATTGCGGAGTACGAGCAGTTTGACGACTGAGGTGCGGGATGAGGATGAGTTGGTTGAGCACCCGGTGGAGAGTCGCACTGTGACGGCAGAGTTGCCGCCGGTTATGAGTAAGGTTATTGATGAGCATCCGCTTAGTTGGGTTGGGTTTGAGGAGGAGTGTGTTATTACTGCGTGTGTGGAGGGGCATGTGAGGGTTTGGAGGAGGCCGCAGGATGGGGTTGGTGCGGAGCAGTGATGTATGGATGATGTACTGGTAGAAAATATCTCCAGGATTTGTGCCATCTTCTGCTCTTTACTTGTAAATATCATAACTCGTTTTGCATCTGCGGATTTCATGAGGCACTGTATGTGCACCAGCTGGTAGCGTAACTGGTGATTTCAGGTACTACTTCCCAATAGACATGGCCCGCAGCTCCCATCTCCTCCGTACCCGGCTGTACGACACGATTGCGATAGATACTGGGGTAGTCTTTGGTTGGCGTTCCGTACTTGGATAATCAACCCCATCGATGAACGTTGCATGTGTAGCCATGATCAAATCCTTGGAAATTTATCCTGCGCAGTGATGTCGGCACTGAAGATAGGCTGGAAGGTCCCTGCGTACTGTGTTACCTTATTCCTCGAGCTTATGATGTGCTGGTCCGCATCTTTCTGTTCCTGCCTCGCGTGGATTCATGCTTTGACCTTCTCTCCGTAAGCGCTTCCCCAAGATGGAGATCTTTCCCGCAACAGCTGCTAGATAATTGTGACTGCGATCATGACTAAGTTGAATACTGTGCATTACTCCATGCTTAGACAGACAGGGAAATAGCCCATTCCAAAGGGTCAGCAGGCAAATACTAAAATAGCCCGAGGTTTCTGACACTATCGGAATTCGGCAGGCATCTTGAGACTAGGTCCGCAAACGTCCTCTTGGAAGGCTTCGGCCATTGTCTGAGCCCGGATTTCCAATATGCGGATCTTGGAAAGCTTCGCTTCCGTTGGTGAGGATGAGCTGGCGGCGTCGTCGATCACGTCGTGCTCAGATTGCTCGGAAACGATGGCATTCTTGGGCCCTGTCCCTCCAACTTTGGCATCAGGAGCGGTAGTATCCCTAGCTTTGGTGCCATTCTCCGCCTTTGTAGTACCACTATCGCTGCCATTTCGCATATCCAGATCCAGAAACATCGCGGAAATCTCATCAGTCTCACCCGCAAAATTCTCCTTCTCCATCTGTGCAGCCAACAAAGTCTTCTCCTTCACATAGTAAATGGCAGAAACCATGTCGTCCACCTGTACAACCATGTGATGCAAGCCTTTACCATCCTTGCTAATGACAACCTTGAGCGTCTTGCCATTCAACCCAAAATCGGGCTCAGTGGAAGCAGCCCCAGTCTCCGTGATGGCTTTGGCGTGGCGAAGCCAGGTTGTGCCTGCGAAAGCCCCAAACTTGCGAACGGCAGTGATGTCGTTGTTCTTGTCGTGGCCAAAGATCGTGCCGTAGACGGTCATGAAGCTGTCATTATTAGGTCAATATAACGCTCCCAAAAAATGGAATGGGTGGAAGGAAGATCTTACACGAAATGCGGGGCGTGCTTGTCAGTGTTGGCGTTGATCAGCCTGCGGACCTCAGCCGCATTGAGGAAGCCGTTGGTCTTCATCTTAAACCGCTCGTGGAGGTTACGGAAATTTTCGATAACTTCGGACTGTGAGCGGCCACAATTGCTAAGATTGATACAATTACCACCCTTGTATGTACAAAGATGAGGCCCTAGAGCAGTTAAGACATGAGCTGCTAGATTGTTCGCATTAATGGGCTCGATACCTGTTCATGAGTTGTCAGCCTAATCCTGAGGATATCGATTCGAGTAGGAGTAGTAGGGGTGCTTTGTAATAGCTAAGTCCGCCTAGTTGTCTACACATACCAGTGGTCTAGCCTCGTGAGGAGGGAGCCGTGCTGGCTAGCTTTCAAATGCACGTTTCCTAATATTGGGCACGTGGTGATGGTGATGAAGAATATTGGACAAACTTACAACTTGAGGTGTGGGACTAACTGTGAGCCACTTTCAGAAAGCTGATAGGTTCGAGAGAGTGATGTTAGATGTATACAGAGAAGTGAACAACATGCCGTCTCAAATAAGCACAAAAGATTTCAACATATCTGCACTCCGTGAATCACAGTGAGCATCTACAGCAATCGAGAACAATGTATTGTCACGACAAGTCGATTTTGCATGGCACAATACATAGAATAAGGCCATGCTGTGGTTGATTTCGACTGACTTCGCTGCATAAAATTTGTGCAGGGCATATCTCGTTTATACCTGCCCTCTTGCAGCTCCTGATGTCAGTTCTACCCACGTCATTGGCGTTCAAGTCAATTGTGTTCAAAGCGTCCTTACGATTCAGCTGATGTCTGTTCTAAAAGCTCTACTACGTATACCAGGATCCATACCACTTGTGAAATCTCAGACTCGAACTGCAGGTACATTGGTAACATTCGATAAGTCACCATTCAAGTTAACAGCAAGCAGCGTATCGATCATACGCAAGAATGACGACAGATCCGAAGAAATATAGCCTGAACCGTGCGTCTCGCCGTACCGCTCATAGTGACTAAGTCATAACTGATATCCAGACACGATGCTCCGTGTGAAGGATCCACAGCGTTCGAGTAAGTCATTCTCGAAGCCAGGTTGCTTACCTGTCTCTGATTTTCATCTCAGTCAAATACTATGAGCTTCTTGGCATGAAGCAAATCAACAAGATAGAGAATCCCGACAACAAGTTCGACCTGTACTTCCTTGCCTACGATTCACCCAAGAGCCTATCGTCCGGAGAACACTGGACTGCCCGCCAAGGCATTCTGGAATTAACCCACAACTATGGCAGCGAGAAGGACGACCACTTTAAGATCGCCAATGGTAATTCCGAGCCAGGAAAAGGATTCGGACACATATGTGTCAGCGTCGACGCTATCCAGGCCGCTTGCCAGAGGATCGAGGACGCCGGGTACAAGTTCCAGAAGAAGCTGACTGATGGTCGAATGCGGAATATCGCCTTTGCACTTGATCCGGACGGATACTGGGTATGTTATTGGCCGTAGGGGCTCAATCTCGAGCTAATGTCAGCTCTAGGTGGAAATCATCTCGTTCAATCCTGTCGACAAAACGGCAGACGTTAAGGAGACTGATGCAGGGACTTATAGATTCGTATGGGCTCAATGCCTCATAGACATGGGGTTTGACCGCTAACATGGTATTAGAACCACAGCATGATCCGCGTGAAAGACAACGAAAAGTCTTTGAAATTTTATCAAGATGTGATGGGTATGTTCGCCGACATGTTTCTCTCAAACAAACATGATTGCTGAGCCATTATCTAGGAATGAGTCTTCTCCGTACGTCGGAGAATGAGTCGAACGGCTTCAACCTATACTTTCTCGCGTATCCGGGAAGCGAGACCGTGCCAGAAAAGTCCGCCAATGGCGTCAATCCCACTGCAGAGCGAGAGGGCCTACTTGAGCTGACCTGGAACTATGGCACCGAAAAGGACGCGAATTTCAGGTATCACAACGGCAACGACGAGCCTCAGGGTTTTGGCCACATATGCATCTCAGTAGACGATCTTGACGCGGCGTGCAAACGCTTCGAAGAGAAGGGGGTAGATTGGAAGAAGCGTTTGACGGACGGGCGGATGAAGAACATTGCCTTTATCCTGGATCCTGATGGCTATTGGATTGAGGTCATCCAGAACGAAAAAATGAAAAGAACTAGCAACTGGTAGTGTGGGGGTCGATCCCCCTGGAATTGAGTTGAGTATGTAAACAGCTTGTAAATACTACGACTTGTAACAGAAGGTCAGCTTTTAGGGATGAGCCACTAGCTCTCTGCTTCCTTGTCGACGTACTCCAAAAGTATGGAGGTTGCAGATGTTGGGTTTGCTATCGCTCTCCGGCGGAATCTCGGAGGGTTGGCTAGGATTCACCGATAAGGAAAATTGGATCTCTGCCACTTCAACCATATCATCCATATCAAACTTCAACACATTGGTGACGCCTTGTTTGCTACGTCGTCACTCAGGATCTGGCAAGATAATAGGCGATGGGGAAATCCCTCTACGCTGTGACTGGCTTAGGGAAGCCGCTGCGGCTGACTGAACTTGCCGCTTGCAAGTTTCTTTGTTCCTTTATCATCCTCACCCAAAAGGAGATGGCCACAATGCGATATTCCTTACCGCCGGATTGACACGTTCATGGAAGCTCCCTCTCTCACACTCACTTGGATCTAGTGTTTCCATAGTATCCATCAGCTCATATCTTCCTGTGTCTTCATTCTTCTGCAGTCTTTTCGTATTTATAGCCGGTAGCGGAATTTCATCCGCTCCGACGCCGAGAAAACGCTGTTAGTACGACGTGAGATATTCCTGTATCTTCAGCGTCACTCCTCGGTATGCTGTTTTCTTTGCACCCGATCGGAGCCCTTGCCTGGCAGGGAGTTTCTTTTATTTGTTCATTCTCTTGTGTTCCATGTCTCGGGGTCCTGATGAAGAACAGTCCCGACACTGCCAATGGCCCCAATATTCAGTGGGAGAGAGACCGGCAGCGTGAAGTACTTCGAGATTAGGTACGCACCACCATCCGTGCCACGATTCACTATCGAGATAGTCACCAGCGTCCTTACTGACCACATCATCTTGTCTCAGGCTCGAAGCAAGCAATCTTGTCCTTCGTGGAACTCCAGATGAAGCTTCCAGTGTAGTGCTCAAAGGAACTGTCGTTGTCTGCCTCTCCGAACCCCTCAAAATACAAGGCATCAGGCTGCGGTTGACGGGGGAAAAGCGTCTTGGGTCAGCAAAAGCTTGTGGTAGATTCGAGGGGACATCATACTGATTTGGGTGGCAGTTGGCATCAATCTGGAGGGTCTGGAAATAGTTTGATCAAGCAAGAGGAGGAGTTCTTGCGGAAGACGTGGGACTTTCAGAACAATGGCAAGCGAACTTCTGAGGTTCTTCCTGCTGGCAATTATGAATACCCTTTCGACGTCATATTACCTGGTTCCACACCAGAAAGTGTGGAGGGGTTGGCAGACACTTGGATCGTATACCGTATGAAAGCTACGATAGAGAGGGACATGTTTGCTTTTGCGAAAAACCCTATTGCTCGGAGGCAAGTCCGCATCATCAGAACGTTGGATACAGCCGCTCTGGAACTTGCTCATGCTATGGTATTGGCGCTCACCCCCAATACCAAAGCTTCTGCTGATTCAGACTAGTCCGTCGAAAATGTGTGGCCAGAAAAAGTCGACTACTCTCTTAGCACCCCAACCAAAGCTGTGATATTCGGCACAAAGGTCCAAGTCGACTTCAAGCTTGTACCACTACTAAAGGGGTTGAGGTTTGGGAGAGTGACTACGGAATTGAATGAAAAACAAGAATTGAGTGTAAAGGTCAGAAATGCGCCTGTCAAGAGCCGGCACAATCAACGACCGATCGCAAAGGACGAGTATCGCTTCCCTGATGATGCCGAGAGTATAGATATCGAGGGCCAGGACGGGTTCACCTTTTCGAGGGCTATATCAATACCACAAAGCCTGAAATGCTGCTTGCAGACCGTCGACGCCCTTGGGATCAAGATTCGACACAGTTTATGCTTCAACATCCAAATGCATAATCCTGACGGTCATACTTCCGAAGTGAGTGGAAAGGCGCGGAAATTAACAACGAGCATTGTTGACATACGCTAGCTACATGCTACTCTCCCACTCTACATCTTTATCTCGCCCAATATGCCTCTTGACGACAACAACAATCTTATTAATCGAGGTCGACACAGTGTTACGGCTGCAACCGCGATGAACGAGCTGACACCCCCACAATATGGGGAACACCAATTTGATCAATTATACAGCGATATCGATCCGACCGGCTACATGACACCTGCTGGAGGACCTAGCGGTATGAGCACTCCATTTCAGTCCCGAAGTCGGAGTGTTTCGTCAGACAATCTGGCTTCTCTAGACGGTGTAGCCTCAAGTGACTTTGCAGCAAATGTACTCCAGTCCCGCCTGAGCAGCCTAGACGTGGCGAGTTCAAATCAGATCACACGGGACCGTAGGTTCGATCGCTCACAGCTATCAGTTCCAGGCGATGGTCAAGGGGATCATGGTGGGGATGAATCCGGAATGCCCAATTCTCTAACGCGCGGTGGCTATTTTGGCCATCCTGGAAGCGACGGTAGCCAACAAAGTCCCAACAACAACAACAACGGCAGCAACCCAATCTCACGACGTGAATCAGAAGAGGATGACACTGCATCGGACCCAGTGACGCCTCAGCACATCGAATACAGCGCAGAAAGCCTAGCCAAAGTCCCCAGCTACACTACTGCCCTGCAGACACAGACGAGAACCCCGGTCAATGACGGATTGCCTACATATCAGAGCGTTACGACGCCGCTGCCCCCTCGCCAGACTCATGTGCCTCGGCCGGTAGACAATCATAGGGACATGCTGAGAAGGTGCTCCTAGAGCGACGTTTGGTCGGCTGCAAGAACCTTGTCCGGCTTTTCGCAAGTTTCAAGTCTTTGTACATATTTTTTTGATTCGCGCCTTCCAGCAGCATGCATAGCCGGGGGTATATGGGCGGCGCTTTTGAGATACCACTGGCATACCAATCCGCATGCGGTTGGCTATATCAAAGATTGATTAAGAAAGGAACGCAAGCCCACGTTACAATCCATGAAATTGATGCGGTGACAATAAATCAACTCAAGCAATATGTAGATGACAATATCATATCTCTTGAAGTAGCATGTACAGAGCACGTTGGTATCATTTAGACTCAGCCTTGTTCATTTCTCACATGCTGCGTGCATACCTATTCACACCCGTGTTCAATTCCTGATCAGTGACGTTGCCCCAACGCCTCGCCTCGCCATGCCTCCGCATGCTCAGTGAAGTCCTCCTTTGAAATTCACTATCGAAAAAAGTCATTGGGGTTTCCGCCCGCCTCTGCCGCATGCCCCTGTTGCTGAGGAGGAGGCGCGTGATAAGCTTGATAACCACCAGCCGGCGGTCCAGAACTCAACACTGGGTACGGGTTTTGTCCTAAACCTGGTGATGGCGCTTGGGGAGGTGGCTGTGAGGGCGGGGCTTGGTAGGGTGGGTACTGGTTCTGTGTTTGCGGAGGCTCGTGCGGAGTATGTGGATATGGAGCTTGCGAGAGTGGCGGTGGCTGTCCGTATTGTGGTTGACCTTGTGGCGGTGGCTGATGCGATATGTCATCGGTGGGAGAGTAGAGAGAGGGCGAGTAGTCGTCGTGTTTTCCACCTTGCTGGGGATGGGGCGGGTATGATTGCGGCCGAGCATCTGTGGGGCTAGCATAAGAGGATGAGGAAAGCTCTTGGGGGTTGTCGTATGTAGATTGCGGGCGGTGACTGTAGGGATCTGATGTCGGTGGTGGTGCATTACCTGATGGCGTCCGTCCGCGAGGATCGTTCGGTGGGTATTGAGATTGTTGCTGTTGGGAGGGAGGAGCTTGGCCGGCATAGGAGAAGGGCCGAACGTTACTCTGGGGCGTGAATTGAGGCTTTGGGGTATGTGATTCTGCTAGAACTTGTCAGTCATGGTTTATTACTATGGCAATAGACTTTTTACCTGGAGGGCCACCTCCAGGGCCTGGCGTATAAAATCGACCTGGAGCTTGCTGGGGACCAGGGCCTTGTGACGGGTATCCTCCATCATATCCATACTGTGGCTGGCTTTGACGTCCACCATATTGAGTTGGGGGCGGCTGCGACATTGACGCTTCCAGAAGGGATTCGTAATCTCGACGAGCCTTGATAAATTTCTCATTGAGTTGTGTGAAGTCGTCTAATCGAAGTATTAGCTCTGTATAATGTGTAAAGCAAGGGTACTAACCCTTCTTTTGGGAATATTTGCCAATCAATTCAATCAATTTTGGTCGTATCGCCAATGTTGAATGATAAAGGTCAGTGATCTCCTCATTATCCCTGACATTGAGCTCCGAGCTGCTGGTACTAAGCAGTGTCAAGAGTTTTTCCACATTTTTTATCTCTCCAAAAACTTCAGCTTCCATTTGTGCCTCTCGTTGTAAGTCGTCCTGCGTCGGATCTGCTAATTTCTCCACGTAGTTGAGAGGGAAAATGCCGGTCTGCCCTTTTAGAGATCCCTTCCACCAGTCCTTATATACAGATTCCATGACGGCAATGATATCTCCTTTACGGAATTGCAGTTCTCCTGGCTCAGAAGGTTGGAAGTCGAATAGTGCCCGTACTCGCGAGACTGTGGCGGCTGTCGTCCCTTGTGAAACCGGCTGTACAGGTGCTATCTGTTGGGAAGACCCTGCGGCTCCCGTAGATGATGATGCAGCAGCAGATTGACCAGGTTTCTTTCCTGAGGCCTGTGACGTCTCGGGTTTGTCCTTGATGGATAGAGCGAGCGCCATCTGCAGTTCTTCCTCCTCCTTCTGCCTATCCGCACTTGTGATTTGCTGTTTCGTGGGCGCAGCGGGTGGGTAGAGGTTAGGATCTTCGTAACGTTAGTAACGTGAAAAGGGTAAGCCTTGTCGCATTTTAGGTACTTTGACTCTTGAGTTTCATGTATGCTTGTTCCATGATGCCCAGATCAGGATTCTTCTTGAACATTTCCGTCCATTCTCCCATACGCTCTAGTATCTTGGCTTTCACTTGCTGATGTGTGTTCTGAGCTTGCATGAGTATGTAGCCCTGCCTACTACTGGATTCAAAAGCGCATTGCCACATACCCTGTCGTTCGCCAGTCGTAGCATTGCATCTGTGAAACTTCTCGATGCCAACTCCGTGTGCATTTTAGGACCGCAATTTTGTGATAGTGCATTTGCCAGCTATGTCTGGTTCTTAGCGCCTGAGGTTCAGAAGCCTGGTACTGTAGCCTTACTTCAAGAGTGTATAATTGGACGTTGGCATTTCGATGGGCAAGGCGCTTAATCATAGAAGCAACTGCATCTTTCGCGCTGCAAAGTAAGAATGGTCAGTTTCCGGTCTGCCGTCCTCTGCAAGGGTGCGACAAACCCCGAATCTTCAGCGCCGACCCGGTCACAGACATCCTGAAAATGGTCAGAACAAGTTTGAGAGCCTTCAATACAGAGAAACATGTCGTACAAGTATCAGCTCCCAATTCTCTGAGGTGAGGTTCTCGTCCGTTGCTTTCGCTAGTCTATGTTCAGCGACTGCCTAGAGCTTCAATTCTCAAGTCTTACCAACAGCATCATCGAAAGCGTTTTGCTGGGCGCGGAACATTATGGACTTTGTACTGATTCGAGAGTCTGTGTAGTGCCAAAACGGAATGGGATTTTGGAGAGAAGCAAAGGAGTTGGGATTTAGGAGCTCCCAGCGTCATACGAGCACTCGAGAGCTTGTCGAGGCTTGGCTGTGGATCCGCGTCAGCCGCAACCCTAGCGGCAACATGACGACGGAGGCTCATACAGAGGAATGAATGCTTTGTGTATTCACAGGGGCAGATTTAATTCGGCATCTAGTTTCATTGCTAATTTGACACCACACCTCTATTCATAGCTTGGCATGATCTTTCATGCATATACCTGTGAGGAAGGGTATCGCGCCCGGAATAGGACGAGTACATGTGTCATATTCTCCGTACCATCAACTCCTGTCTTAGACAGCAAATAATGTTTCATCAAGATCCGTCAACAGTGTCGAAATCATACGATGTGCCAGGTGTAGACGTAGCAGCCCGTACTTGGTAGTTTTCAAATGTTTAGTGCAGGTCGTGGAGAACCGCGAAGGCCCGCTGAAGATAAATCCAGGACTCACAGTGATGCCAGTCAGGTGCACGCCATCGTGTGTAAATTATTGTACCCTATATAGAAGATGAAGACCGTTAGAACGAGTCAGTTTGCCATTGGTGTGGGCAGTGTGGCCCTGGCCATGGCAAAGAGTTGGCCTGGGGATGGCTGCACGGCATATATGGCGATATCTCGTGCAAGGATATGGGCTTGCGTGCAGGGTGCTATCATGATCCCTTCTGAGCCCTCTCTGCGGCACGACTAGCGCGGGCTGACCGTACGAGAGGTGCCAGGTTGATTAAAGGCTCTGCAGTCTTAATGTAATCGTGCTGTAACAAAGTTAACATGTGGTACCGAAGCTTCCCTCTGATCTACGAACCCTTAAAAGGTCATGTGCAGATGCTCGCTTGTCGGGGTCGACTCGAAGTGCAAAATTGAGAAAATCCTTGAAGGTTTGCGACAACTCGTGCTCCTCTTTAATCTTGGGCGTCCCATTGGTGGCGATCAAGTAAAGAGCTCGAAGAGGTGATTCTGTAAGGTAAGGTGGCTCGCCCTCAATCATTTCAATGGCCATGATTCCCAGACTCCATATATCTACTTTACGACCATATTCTTTTCTGGTCACGACTTCTGGAGCCATCCAGTATGGCGTTCCTACCATTGTGGTTCGCTTGTTGTGGGACTCATTGATCTGCGCACAGAAACCGAAATCGGCTACAACACGTCAGCTTCGAAATACAACGACGTGATCATAGCCTACTTAATTTTATATTGCCGTCCATAGCGAGCAAGATGTTGTCTGATTTAATGTCTCGATGGATGACACCTTTCGAGTGCAGGTGTTGTAGCCCGTTCAACGTCTGAAGATGTCTCAGCGGTGTCCCGTTCAGGCAGACGAACAACGTACCTCCCGGCAAACCGCCGCAATTTGCCCTTCACTCATGAGGTTGAAGGTGACTACGTCAGTCAGACTCCCACCCTCCATGTATTCCATGATGACCCAGAGATCTCCTTGACGCAAATAACTGTCCATGAAGTTTACAATGTTCTTGTGCTTGCTGTCTTTCATTACGAGGATTTCATTGATGATGAGATCCTTCTTCGGTTGCTGCTCAAGATTCATCTGTTTGATGGCTACACACTTATTCGAGCCTACTTCAGTGGCTGTGTATACTCCACCAGACGCCCCCTGACCTATCTTGTTAAGATTCTTATACTTTCTCATTGGATCGCCCTTTGTACAGATAGCTTCGAGTCTTGCAACAATATCAATACCAGTGTTCCGGTTGGGGCGCCGCCGAGGAGCAGGCCCAGAGCGGGCCTGATGTGTTGGATGGGGAATATTTTGAGGGTCTGGAGAAATTGGGGAGAAATGTTGCTGAGGCGGGGACACTGGCGTGACTGATTGTTGAGGAGGCTGCCGTTGACTTGGTGATCGATCAATCTGCTTGCTTTGAGGTGTTTTCTGGGCTGCTGCGAGAGGTTGCTCTTTTTGCTGCTGGTAGTGATTTGGCATAGTAACAGGGGTAGCGCTAGAAGGCTGTCTAGCAAGACCGTTTGTCTGCGATTTCGATGGTTGACGTTGAAGGCCTAGGTCGCGGTCCGGATCCTCGAGAGCCGGCACTGCATTGGACGCCGCGCGGTTCCTAATAGGAAGCTCGTCGCTTGGTCTCGTCTGATATGGCGCGGTATCCCTTGGAACATTGGGAGAGTGTGGTGCATGAGGTGCAGCCCTAGCGGGCGTAAGGTTGGTTGCTTGAGTTGCGCCGGGTGCTCGAGGGGCAGGACGACCAGGTACTAGACTGGCTTGGACCGGAGACGGGGCCGTCGGGCTAAAAGCGCTGGGATTTGGCACGCTTCGCGGAATGGGTGGAGGGGCGCGTGGATTCTCAAAGCTAGTCTCATGATTTGACGGAAAGCGCGGGCTCGATGGAGGACTAGTAATGGTTGAAAGATGCGCGAGAGGTTGAGGAGCTGAGTTGGTGGGCATAAGAAGACTTAGCCCTGAAGTTGATGGATCCTCAGCTCTCGCATGGTCGAATTTGTGCCACACTTCATCCTCTGCCTGACCTCCTTGGGTGTCTTTGTAGAAGGTCATGATATCAACGATAGCTTGAGGGTTTCGCTCCTGGTCTGTCTTTGAGATTCCGCTTTCTTGTAGCATTCTCTGCCATTCTTTAGGCAAACCCTGGGAATCGTCAGTCAACGTCCATTGGAGTTGCGCCAGACACCCATGGGGATCACAAGATAGGATAATTGGCAGTTCACAATGCCAGATGCTGGCTTTACTTGATAAAGCCAGCGGAATCGCGCGGGTCCATGGGCATAAGGATATGGGAGGTAATGAGGGTTTGGGCTAAAGTCTGAGACATACCGTGAATTGACCAGTTTCATTGTCGAATCCTACGTGGGTAACATGGACTGGGTTTTCCGGGGCGGAAATCTTCACACTATTGGATCTCGGTGACCCCAAAACGCTTCCTATGAAGGAGGAGATGCCACTCTTCTTCTTCCAGGGCGTCGAAACCTTCCCAGCTTCGTCTGAGTACCTCTTTGATGACGAAACGGAGACAGAGTCTGTATCGGGCGGGCTGGCATTGAGTGTACGGTCGCCAATAGAGAAACTGGCAGATTGGCGTAAGGATGGACTCATCATTTTCGAGTTCGGGGTGGTGTATGATAGTGGAGGGGGTCCGGGGCGGCGAAGAGAATTCTGGTACCCTGAAGCTTTGGTACTGTCGAGGGTGCTCAAGGTACCCGGGTGCGCATTGAACTCATCGGGAGTCTTCTCATCGAAAGACTGGCGCGAAGGGTACTGAAATCGATTGTTATATGTGTCCGATGGCTGAGAATTTGATGGGTGCGGGGATCGGTCAAGAGATGAGCTGCTGGGGTAGGAGGGGGTCTGGCTGTCGTTACTGCTTGCAGGGGATTGTGAAGACGGTGGCTGTCGCTGAAGACTTGAGGCAGTATTTGGATTCATGCTCGATTTCGCGGAGGTCGACTGCGGCAGGTCTTCAGTGAGCGGTCTGTGTCTGGACGAACCCGGATTGTGATTGTCCATGACCGGTGGGTGGTGAGGTAAAAGGCTGAGAGCTGCAGCCAGCCAATCGCGACACTAGCGCGATCATAGACCTAGACTGCGAAACGCCCAAGTTATCTGGGCTCTATCACCATAGAACACCCTCACGCAAAGTGAATATCTTGTAGATTGGGCTCATGTGGTAAGGGTCTTATGGATTCGAGCAGCGCCGACGTGAACGTAACGGTAGAATAGCCGACTGGCATCAAGTACATCTTTATCACCATCAATTGCGGTCTGTCACCTTCTCCGGCCAAAGGCGGACGATCTGGAGGTTGAGAGTATCACATTTATTATGAACGGCCATTGCCGGTGCCTTGCGTTGCCAGCAAAGCTACATTATGCAGCGATGTATAGAACTACGCTGGTCAAGGTGAGTGTCACCCTTGTACGCAAGAGACTCTCAAGTCGACATGCGGGCATATTTCGGCATGTGAAGCGATGCCTCAGGCCATATTCATTACCATCTGCCTTCTCCTGGTCTATATAAAACCTGTAAGAGGGTGCGATCCGACTTCCCCGCCACCCCTTACTTCTGCTGGTCGTTGTGGTACAAGGTCTTCGTTGAACAAGCTTGCACATCTCGGTACTTCCAGAACAACCAGAATCGCTAGCCCGAATGTACAGACCAGTCGCATCATTCCAAGGACTTTGTATGTGGTTAATTCGGATACTGACAGCGCTGGACAGAAAGAGGTATAGCCTATACTAAGGCGCTAGGGACTAGCTTGTCGAGCTTGTCCACTCTTTTGGAAACCTCGAAAAAGTTAGCCATAGACCACTCCACCTTCTTCTTAGAACCCGGCTCTTGACTTTACAGCACTCCTTCTCCAAGACCTTGACTCCATCCATAGTGTCCGAATCTCTTTCGTGTCCAATCATCGCAAGCCTTGAGCCCTCCATTGTTGGATCTGGAGTACCCTTCATCATGCCGAAGCAATAGCATCCCAGCGTTTTTCCCACCCTCTGCAAGCATAACCAAAGCAACGAATCCTTTTCAGCATCTCAAATCAATATCCCAATTTAAAGTTGTATTCTAATATGGCTACTGAGCCCACAGTGAACGGGGCTAGCTCTGCGGCTTCTGGGAATTTGTCGGCAGCGGAGAGGCTCCAAGCGAAGCATGAAGCCGAAGCCGCCCATCACGCCATGGTAGAAGACGCTATCGATGAGGAGGATATTGCTCATCCACCGCCATCGATGCTTGTTGGTGCAGAGCCACAGTCTGCGGCTGACCCAGTGGAAACGGCACAACTGTCAGAAAAAGCTGCTGGGAAACAGAAGGCGAGGGAGGAGGATGGTCTATCTTCACCGGAACCGGACATTAAAAGGACCAATGGTGTCCCTCCATTGAACACCCATTCGGAGGAGGCTTTTCCTGCTCTTGGTGGTGGACCAAAAGCCGCTGCACCTGCTTCTACCTCATTGGCATGGGGAGCAAAAAAGCCCTCTTCGGTGCATGCAGGGGCCAATGGTGGTGTCAATGGACACGGTCCTTTGTCAAGCATGACTTCATCTCGTGCTTCCACGCCTGCTTCGGGCATGGTCACTCCTGCCTCTGCCAATCCGTCGATTGCGCCCCAGCCAAGAGGACTTTCCATGCCTCACATGGCAATGCCCAATAGACATAGTGAGCGGATCCAATTTGCACCATCGCAGCTGCTACCGAAGAACAAGATGAAGAAGCCATTACAAGAAGTGCTCCGCGGAATAAATAAGAAATCGAAAGCAAAGGTGGAGATGAAGCCCGGTCCTAACGGTGTTATCATTTTTGAAGGAACGGGTCCTGTCGATGCAGCGAGGCAAGCTCTAAAAGACCTCGCCAAGGAGGTTGGCTCTCCGGTAGGTCGTCCGAGCCTCTTCCAATTTCTCCCTCTAATGTCCTATAGCAACACGTCAAAGTCCCAATCCCACTGAGCGTGCGGCCACATATCATTGGGCGTCAAGGTGTGGTAATTCAAGGCATCTCGAAGAGGACAGGCGCTCGTGTTCAGTTGCCAAAGGCTGAAGAAAGTGCTGTTTCCCAGATGGAGGATGATGACGGTCTTACGATTGACGTTACGATCGAGGGCGATGCGGTCGCGGCCGAGATGGCTCGGCGGGAGATCGAGGCGATTGTCAATGAGCGCACTTCGACTGTCAATATGCGGTTACGAGATATCCCCACAGAATTCTATCCTTTCATCGCTGGACCGCGGAATTCCAG
>JAABUK010004709.1_pt1 | contig 21931 bp, 22 predicted proteins | sample 5559141 | NCBI WGS metagenome assembly JAABUK01 (sample SAMN10711869, study PRJNA513367) | rock metagenome | isolation source: Antarctica rocks | place: Antarctica: Victoria Land, Pudding Butte nord | collected 2016-01-03
GTGGCAATTACAGCGTCGCTATATGCAGCTCGAAGGACTCCAAGTCGTGAGCGATAACGGCCTCCATCGCATCTTAGCCGTCGCAACGTAACCTCGACTCGTACACCACGTCCCGGGACACGATCAGCGCGGCCGCCGCGATGCGCCGGTACGCCGCCGCGATCGCGGCGATCAAGCCGAGCGGGACCTACGCGATCGGCGCGGCGGCCTACCAGCGGCGGCTGCACCTCGAAGACGATCTCTCGTACACGATCCCGCAGTATCTCGCGGCCGGCAACGCCGCGATCGATCGCTCGCGCGCGCAGTTTATCGCGACGTCGCGGCTCATCGATCCGAAGAAGACGCCGCTCGAGAATCTCGGCGCATTGCAGAAGATCCATCCGGCGCCCGGCCGGCTCGACGCGGTGGCGCAGGGTGATCTCGTGAAGCTCCGGCACTTTCTCGTCGTGCGGCACATCGTCACGGTCCCGGCCGATTCGAACATCCGCGTCGTCGATACGCCGCCCTTCGAGCGCGCGACGACGACCGCATCGATGGATTCGCCGGGCCCGCTCGAGCACCGTGCGACGCGCGCGTATTACAACGTGACGCCCGTCGATGCGCGCTGGGACGCCGCGCGCAAGCAGGGCTTCCTCGCGCAGTTCAACGACGACCAGTTCCCGCTGATCTCGGCACATGAAGTTTATCCCGGTCATTACCTCAACTACATCGTCGACAAGGGGCTCGATCTCAGCCTCACCCGCAAGCTGCTCTGGAACGTCGAGTTCGGCGAAGGGTGGGCGCATTACGGCGAGCAGATGATGGTCGACGAAGGTTGGGGCAATCGCGATCCGCGCGTGCGGCTCGCGCAGCTCTCCGAGGCGTTATTGCGGGAATGCCGCTACGTCGCGGGCGTCGAGCTGCACGCGCAGGGCCGCTCCGTACCGCAGGTCGAGCGATTGTTTGAGGACCGTTGCTTCCAGCCGAAGGCCGTGGCGATCGAAGAGACGCTCCGCGGCACGCAGGATCCGATGTACGGCTACTACACCCTCGGGAAGCTGATGATCCTTAAACTGCGCAGCGACTATCGGAAACTCGAGGGACCCTCGTACACGCTGCAGCGTTTCCACGATGCGCTGCTCGCGCACGGCGACCCGTCCGTGCCGATCCTGCGGATGTATCTCCTCGGCGCGGCAGACAACGGGCGGCCACTCTGATCCTGGCGCGACGCTCGGACCGCCGCGTCGTGCGCATCGCCGCCGACGCGATTCCGCTCGCCGCGCTGCGTTGCCGGTTCTGCACCGCCGTCGTCGCATAGCCCGGTCGGGGAAGCGCCGAACGCTCCGCCGAACGCGCCCGCGATGATCAGTCCCCCGCGGACGGCGACGGCGACCGTCGTCATCCTCGATTTCGGCGCGCAGTACAGTCAGCTCATCGCGCGCCGCATCCGCGAGGCCGACGTCTACTCGGAGATCCTTCCGCACGACGCGCCCTGGTCGTCGATCGTCGCACGTGAGCCGGCGGCGGTCGTGCTCACCGGCGGCCCGGAGAGCACGCTCGCCGCGGGTGCCCTCGGCGTCGCACCCGAGCTCTGGAGCTCCGGCCTCCCCGTGCTCGGCATCTGCTACGGCATGCAGCTCATCGCGCGCGATCTCGGCGGGCGGCTCGCCGCAGCCACGAACCGCGAGTTCGGTGCGGCGACGCTCGAGGTCGTCGCTGAGTCGCCGCTCTTCGCGGGCGTCCCGCGAGCGTCGCGCGCGTGGATGTCGCACGGTGACGCGGTCGTCGAGCCGCCGCCCGGCTTCATGGTCCTCGCGCGCACGCCGGGTTGCGCGGTCGCCGCGATCGGCGACGCGGCGCGACGCATCTACGGCGTGCAGTTCCATCCCGAGGTCGGCCACACCGACGGGGGCGCGCGCCTCATCGCGAACTTCCTGCGCGACGTCGCGGGCATCGCGCCGACCTGGAAGATGACGAGCTTCGTCGACGGCGCGGTCGCCAAGATCCGCGCGGAGGTCGGCGAGGGCCACGCGATCTGCGCGCTCTCCGGCGGCGTCGACAGCGCCGTCGCGGCGACGCTCGTCGCGCGAGCGATCGGCGAGCAGCTCACGTGCATCTTCGTCGACACGGGGCTGCTCCGCGTGAACGAGGGGGATGCCGTCGTGGCGGCGTTTCGCGACGTGCTGCATCTCAGGGTCGTGCGCGTCGATGCGCGCGAGCGGTTCCTCGCGCGGCTCGCCGGCGTCGTCGATCCCGAGGAGAAGCGGATCCGCATCGGTCACGAGTTCATCGCAATCTTCGACGAGGAAGCCGCCAAGGTCGATGGGGCGGCGTATCTCGTCCAGGGCACGCTCTACCCCGACGTCATCGAGAGCAAGACGCCCGGCTCGAAGGCCGGCCACAAGATCAAGTCCCACCATAACGTCGGCGGCTTGCCCGAGACGATGAAGTTGCGGCTCATCGAGCCGTTGCGCGCGCTCTTCAAGGACGAGGTCCGCGAGGCGGGCCGGGTGCTCGGCCTGCCCGCGGCGATCGTCGCGCGCCAGCCGTTTCCGGGGCCGGGGCTCGCCGTACGCATCCTCGGCGAGGTGACGGCCGAGCGCGTCGAGACGGTCCGTGCCGCCGACGCCATCGTGACGGGCGAGATCGACGCCGCGGCGCTCGAGCGGCGGCCGTGGCAGTATTTCGCCGTGCTCACGCCGCTGCAAAGCGTCGGCGTCATGGGCGACGGCCGGACGTACGCGGATCTCGTCGCCGTCCGCGCGATCGAGAGCGAAGACGGCATGACGGCGGATTGGGCGCGGCTCCCGTACGACGTCCTCGCGCGCATCGGCACCCGGATCGTCAACGAGGTGCCGGGCGTCAATCGCGTCGCCTACGACATTACCTCGAAGCCGCCGGCCACCGTGGAATGGGAGTGATTTTCTCCCTCCGGCGCTATCCCTTGTACGCCAGTACGCCTTAATGTCTTGATAAATAACATAAAACTACCCGTGTTCTATCAGCGTCTATCGGTGGCACAGCCTCGATTTGACGGTATAGCCGACGGTACGGGCAATCTTGTTCTATCTGAAAAATCGCAATACCGGTAGGCTAAGAGTGGTACTGACGGTATTTCTTCGAGATATAAAAAGTTGCTATCAAAGAAGAAATCGGCTTCCAGCAGAGTCGTTTTTGTCCTGACGGTATAATTGGCGCCTCTCTCCGAATTTTCGACAGTCTAGGAGGCCCCCATGCTTACTGACACAGCGATTAAGGCACTGAAACCGCAGCAGAAATTGTACAAGGTCAGTGACCGTGAAGGTAGTACGTCGTCGTGCAGCCATCGGGTGCGATCGTGTTCCGATACGACTACCGTCTCAATGGTCGGCGCCAGACGCTAACGCTCGGTCGGTACGGACCTGAGGGCCTCTTGCTTGCCCGGGCCCGGGAGAAGCTAATCGACGTGAAGCGGGCCATCAGGCGAACAAGATTATCCAGCGCATGCGTCGGCAGGCGCATGGGCGAAGCGATGCTACTTCGCCGGACGCGCTCTGATGGATTCGGCACTGCGACCGTTCGAGCTCGGCTCGACGCAGTGGTACGTGCTTTGGCAACTGGCGAACGTCGGGCCGACGATGCAACGCGACTTGGTGCGCACGCTCGATATCGAAAGGGCGACGTTGAGCGGGATTGTCGCAACGCTCGTGCGTAAGGGCCTTGCTTCTCAGGTGCCTGACCAAGTCGACCAGCGTCAGCGGCTACTGCAATTGACAGGTTCTGGCGAAAAGCTGTGGGACGAACTGCCCGATCTATCCTTCATTCACAAGGTGGCGTTCGACGGCATCGACGCCGCCGAAATCGCTATTGCCATCAGCGTGCTCCGCACCCCGACTGAGCGCCTCGATAATTTTTCACAGAAAGGAATTGAAAAATGACGGTTCTTGTAACCGGCGCGACCGGACTTGTAGGAGCGCGTCTCCTGCCGCGCCTCGTGGAGGCAGGTGTGCATTGTCGTGTGCTCATGCGCGGCGGAAAGGAGGTTCCTGCCGGGGTGACGGCCGTGGAGGGCGATCTCTTTAATGTCGCGTCGCTCGCTCAGGCGGTGGAGGGCGCGGCGGCGATCATCCATCTCGCCGCGGTTTTCCGCACGTCTGACAACGATCTGATCTGGAAGAGCAATCTCGAAGGCACGCGAAACCTCATAGCCGCAGCGAGGGCGCATGCGCCGAAGACGCGTTTTATCATGGCGAGTACCAGCAACATCTATGAAAGGGACAGCCCGCGCCCCGGCCGCGAAAGTGATGCCGCCGATCCGCAACAGGCTTATCCGGCCAGCAAGCTCGCGGCAGAAAACGAGCTGCGCGAGAGCGGGTTGAACTGGTCCATCCAGCGATTCGGCTTCGTTTATGGCGACAAGGATGGACACTTGGAGGCGATGCCCAAGCATGCAGCGGGCGGCAAAATGCATCCAGCCTCAAAGATGAGCATGATCCACCATCGCGACATTGCAACGGCCATGCACCTCGCCCTGACCGGCTCGATGGACGGGCGCATTGTCAATATCGTCGATGAGGCGCCGACCTCAATCTATGAACTCGTCGAGCTAGTCGGCGAGACGATGGAGCCGTCCTCCGAGCCGCTAGCGAACCCGTGGCACCTCCATGTCGATGGCTCGCTTGCTCGTTGCCTTGGCTTCCAGCCGACCGTGCGGAGCGTTTATCAAGCCTTGCAGGAGAAGCTACTGTGACGCGGCCCGGGCGTGATGGCGCCTAAAAGGCCATGCCGGATCTCGCCCTCGATCTTCTTCATTTGAAGTTTGCAATGGTTGTGGCCGAACATGGAAGCTTTCGCCGTGCGGCCGAAGCGTTGAACCTTTCTCAGTCGACTGTTAGCGCGTAGTCCAGCGTAGAGGCGGCGGGGCGGGCCGAAAACGACTTTCGGAGTGATGTTGCCGCCGTGCCTGCCGATAGATGGCGGAACCAACATTCCGAGATCTGTCGGAAAAAGCCAATGATTTCAAAGGCCGGTATTTCTGACGGTCTATATGACGGTATTTTGCAAAAGCAGAATCTTTTACATAAGAAAATCAAATACTTGACCAGCCTGTTGATAATGGAGTGGGAGTGATTGATAGGCATCGGAGACGATCGCAGCCTGTCGGGAAAACAGAAACAAGCTGCTGAAAAACAAGCAAAACCCCATCGCCAACGATCGCTACCAATCGCTGGCAAGCGGCTCCGTTTGACGGTGTCACAGAATGATACGTGTCAACGAGGCCCCGGCTTCTTGCCGTCGTTGCTGGGAGACAGTACGTGCGTAACCTCGCCCCATGCAAGTGATCGCCGCACCCTCGAATCTTGGCCTTCGCCCGCTACGACCACAGCATAAACCCGGTACATGGCGTGGCCCCGCGGCACTGATAGCTGCTGGACTGCTTGACGCGATCTGTACGCACGACATTCTCGAACTGCCGCGGCCGATCTATTCCCCCGAGGCCCAACCGGGAACGCGTTTGCGCAACGGCCATACCATGCGTGCTTTCAACCTTGCTCTCGTGGACGCGGTTCGCGAAGCTCATCGGAAATGCGGTTTCGCGCTCGCCATCGGGGGCGATTGTTCGATCCTGCTGCGACCGCTGGCAGGCGCCCACCATTCAGGGCCCCTTTCACTCGTCCATATCGATGGGCACAGCGACTTCCGCCATCCTGGCAATTATGACGCCAAGCATAGCTTGGGTGCCGTGGCAGGCATGGACCTCGCTTTGGCCACTGGACGTGGCGAAGCCCTCGCGACCGAATGGCCGGGTATTGCAAGCCCGCTCGTTGTGGATGCTCAGGTTGTCCAACTCGGCGAGCGCGAAAACCGGGACGCTGACTTCGCCTGGCCTGACGTGAACGACACCGCCATCACTCGGATCGACGTATTCGAGGCGTTGGCAATTGGTCCGGCTGTCGTCAGCACGCGCATCAGCGATACGCTCGAGCAAGTGCCGGAACAGAACTTCTGGGTGCATCTCGACGTGGATGTGTTGGACAAGGCCGTTATGCCGGCGGTCGATTGCCCTGGATCTCCGGGCATCAGCCCGGACGATCTCGTTGAGATACTTAGCCCACTTGTTGCTGACCATCGTTGCCGGGGGATGACTGTTTCGGTCTTCGATCCTGATCTGGATCCTGATGGTCGGTTTGCCGCTACGATCGTCGCGATCATGGCGCGGCTTCCGTTCCCAGCTTAAACGTGGTGTTGAAGGGCCTCGAAGAAACCAGTCCAAGTGACGTGACGCTATTGATCGACTCTTGCCGCTTGCGTCGAGCGCACAGTCGCAAGGAAAACGAGCGGTTTTCTGGCGATCGGGCACTTCCGTCCCGATACCTCAAAGCCGAGCGACAGGACTATCGTTCAGCATCATGCGGTTTCCCGCTCAGCGCCGATGCGAGTTGTTCGACCGGCTTGAGTTGCCGGCGGCGGCCCGCGACGTTGGGAAGCGAAGAGTTGGAGTTGGCGTGCCGTCGTAGCCGCATCAGGCAGAGCGAAGCGGTCCTGCAGGATGCACATGAGGGTCGAGCTCTAGGATAAGGAAGTCGCCATCAGGTACAACATCATCCTCGTCGAGAAACGACCATGCGGCGGTCGCGTTCAGAGTGAGTTGATTTCCCCAAAGACGCGTGGCGGAAGAATAGTTTCTGAAAACACTGTTTTGTCGCTGCCGATTGATAATCGAATGGGAGTAAGCGGTTGAGAATCCTCGTCGTCGGTAATGGCGCGCGCGAGGACGCGCTCTCCTGGCGGCTCGCCGCGTCGCCGTCGTGCGAGGCGATCTTTGCCGCGCCCGGCAACGCCGGCACGGCGTCGCGCGGCGAGAACTGGGCGATCCCCGCGACGAGCGGCAAGGCGCTCGTCGAGCGCGCGCTCGCGGAGCGGATCGATCTCATCGTCATCGGGACCGAGACGGCGATCGCCGCCGGCGTCGCCGACCGGTTCCGCGAGGCCCGGATTGCGACGTTTGGGCCGAGCCGGTCGGCCGGACGGCTCGAGTCGAGCAAGCTCTATGCGAAACGCTTCATGGAGCGCCACGGCGTTCCGACGGCGCGCGCGCGGCCGGTGCACTCGCTCGCCGGCGCGCGCAAGGTGCTCGAGGACTGGCGCGGCGGCGTCGTGGTCAAGGCGGACGGCTTGGCCGCCGGCAAAGGCGTCGTCGTCACGGATGGCCCCGCCGAGGCGCTAGAGGTTGCGGCCGGCTGGTACGAACGCGGCATGCCGGGCGGCGGCAGCGACCTGCTCTTTGAAGAGCGCCTGCAGGGTCGCGAGATCAGCGTCTTCGCCATCGGCGATGGGAAGCGGCTCGTCCCGTTCGGCGCCGCGTGCGATTACAAGCGCGCGGGCGACGGCGATACGGGTCCAAACACGGGCGGCATGGGCGCGTACTCGCCGCCCGTCGGCTTCCCGGACGACGCGCTCGAGATCGTCGCGGAGCGCGTCCTCGCGCCCGTGCTGCGTGGCCTCGCGGCCGAAAACGAACGCTTCGTCGGCACGTTGTATTGCGGGCTCTTTTGGACGAAGACCGGGCCGCGCGTCATCGAGTTCAACGTGCGGTTCGGCGATCCGGAGACTCAGGTCCTGATGCCGCGCATCGAGGGCGACTTTGCCGCGTTGCTGGCGAGCGCGGCGCGCGGCAACGTGGACCCTTCGCTCGCGCGCGTGGCGGGCCGCGCCTGCGTCGGCGTGGTGCTCGCGACGGCCGACTATCCGCGCGCCTCGACGCCGCTGCGGGATCTCGGAGCCGACGTGTCGCTTCCGCCGGACCAAGTCGCGTTCTGGGGCGCGACGGCATGCCGTGACGGGGTCGTGGACGCGAGCGGCGGCCGAGTGCTGACGGTGACGGCGCTGGGCGATGGCGTCGATGCCGCGCGCCGCGCCGCATACGCCGCCGTCGACGCGCTCGGCCGGCGAATGGGATCGGGCGTCGCCCTGAGCTTTCGAACGGATATTGCGGCGGCCGTCTCGTAGCGTTCCCCATGCGTTTTACGACGATCGCCGCGTGTGCCGTTTTCACCGCGCTCCCGCTCGCCGCGCGCGCCGGCGAAGCACCGCAAATCACGACCGCGCTCGAGACGATCTCACGGCAGGCACAGGACGTCGCCTCCGGCCGCGTGCATGGCAAGGGCGCGATGCGCTCCGCCGCGCGCGCGATCGCGGTGAACTGGCAGCAAGCCGAGCGTATCCTCGTGAGCAACCCGAACGTCATCGTCGAGACGAAGATCGCGAATCGCGCGATCCGGCAATACGAAACGGTGTACGCGATCCCGGCCAAGGCAAAGAAGAGCGCCCAGGACGTGGTGACCGCGATCGGCTCGCTGCAGACCGATATGCAGCCGCCGTCGCCCGCGCCTTCGACGGAGCCCTCGGCTGCCGCCTCGCCCGCGCCCTCGTCTGCCGCCTCGCCCGCGCCGTCCGCGACACCTTCGGTCTAGCGAAACTCCCGGCGTGCACGGGGTGTAAAGAGTTTCATGTACTCTCCGCAGCGCCGCCCGACGTATCAGCGCGGGTACGGCGCGCCGCAGACGGCGGCGGCCGCGCCGCTACTCGGCTCGGTGCTCGGCATCACGGGTGCCGGCTTCGTCGTCACCGCCGTCACCTCGTATCTCACGCAGGGCTTTCCGTACGGTGCATCGCTCATCGCGATGCTGGTCGGTTTCGGTTTCCTCATCGGGATCAGCGCAACGCGCCGCAATCCCGCGCTCTCGATGTTGATGTTCTACGCCTTCACGGCGTGCGAGGGCATCGGTATCGGGCCGATCATCGGCCGCTACGTGCAGGTCGACGGCTCCGGGATCGTCGTCAACGCCGCGGCGACGACCGCGGTCGGCATGCTCGTGCTCGGCGGCCTCGCGTATCTCTCCGGGATCGATTACCGCAAGCTCTCGGGCGTCGCGTTCGGGGCGCTGATCGCGCTGCTCATCGTGGGCGTGATCTCGATGTTCACGCACTTCATCTCGCCGACGATCTACTCATGGGGCGTGCTCGTCGTCTTCTCGCTGCTGGTCTTCGTCGATTTCGCGCGGATTCGCGCCGGGGGTGGCGGGGCGACGGCGATCGAGCTCGCGACGCAGATTTATCTCGATGCGGTCAACATCTTTCTCGCGCTGTTGCGGATCTTCGGCGGCAACCGGGACTAACGTCCCGCTTGCCGGAAGCGAGTTTCAATGGCGCGTAGCTACGACGCGGAGGCGCCCGCGCCGGCGGGCGATTCGCTCAACGAGGCCTGCGGAATCATCGGGATCTTCGCGCCCGGCCTCGGCGTTGCGCGGCTAGCGTTCTTTGGGCTCTATGCGTTGCAGCACCGCGGCCAAGAGTCGGCGGGTATCTCCGTCTCCGATGGCTCGTCGATCGCGTGTCATCGCGAGATGGGCCTGATCTCGCAAATCTTCGATGAGGAGAACCTCGCGGTTCTCACGGGTCACATCGCCGTCGGCCACACGCGCTACTCGACGACGGGTTCGTCGATCGTGGTGAACGCACAGCCGCTCCTCGAGCGGGCCGCGTTCGGCGAGATGACGCTCGCGCACAACGGCAACCTCACAAATACCGATGCCCTGCGCGCTCGGCTCGATCCGGCGACGGTGTTGCTCGCGACCTCGGATTCCGAAGTGCTCGCCAAGCTCATCGTCCAGGCGCCGGCCGAGGACATGCTCGCGCGGATTCGATCGGTCATGACGATCGCCGAAGGCGCATATTCCGTCGTCCTCGCGACCGAGAAACAGCTCTTCGCGTTCCGCGATCCGCTCGGCGTCCGGCCGCTGTGCATGGGCCGATTCCCCGGCGGCGGCGTGATGTTCGCGTCGGAATCGTGCGCGCTCGCCACGGTCGGCGCAACGTACGAGCGCGAGCTCGAGCCGGGCGAGATCGTGCGCGTCGACGATGCCGGCGTTTTCTGCGACCCGATGCCCGCGGCGCAGACGCCCGACAAACAGGCGCTCTGCATGTTCGAATACATCTATTTCGCACGCCCCGATTCGCTGCTGCGCGGGACGTCGATTTACATGGGGCGCCTCGAGATGGGTCGTCGCCTCGCGGCCGAGCATCCGGCCGATGCCGATGTCGTGATGGCGATTCCCGATTCCGCGGTTCCGGGCGGGATCGGCTACTCGCAGGCGTCGGGCCTGCCGTACGTCGAGGGCTTGATCAAGAACCGTTATATCGGCCGGACGTTCATCAGTCCCGATCAGAGTCTGCGCGCGCGCAGCGTGCATCTCAAGTTCAATCCGGTCGTCGAGCTGCTCGCCGGAAAGCGCGTCGTCGTCGTCGACGACTCGATCGTCCGCGGCACGACGACGCCGCGCATTGTGAGCCTGGTGCGGGAGTCCGGGGCGCGCGAGGTGCACGTCCGCATCACGTCGCCGCCGATCACCGACCCGTGCTATCTCGGCGTCGACATGGCGACGCACGACGAGCTCATCGCTGCGAACCACACCGTCGATGAGATTCGCGCGATCATCGGTGCCGATTCCCTGGGTTTCCTGAGCAAGGAAGCCCTGCTCGGCGCCGTCGCGCGGCAGCGTTCGGAGATGTGTCTCGGATGCCTCACGGGCGAGTATCCCGTCAAGCTCTCGACGCCGGAATACGCGTTCGCCTCGCCGCTCTGAGCGAAACGGCGTTGGCGGGGAAACGCAGATGAGCACCGCCGCCGATGTCAGGAGCCCGCCGTGGACCCCGAAATCTCCGCGAACGATCGTCTCGTCGATCGGATCGCTCGCAACCGCGCGCTCGATCCCATCGCTACCACGATCGCCGTGCCGATGCGCAAGCTCCTCGACAGCGCGGGGCCGCTCGGACCCGTCGCCGCTGCCCTACATGGGACGCAGCTCGGGCATCCGCTGCATCCGGCCGTTACCGATGTCCCGATCGGCGCGTGGTCGCTCGCGACGCTCTTCGATGCGCTCGAGGCCGCCGGCAGCGCGCGCTTCACGCCGGCATCGGATCTCGCCATCGGCGTCGGTCTCGCCGGCGGCCTCGTCGCGCTCGCCTCGGGTTGGGCCGAGTGGTCCGATACGAAGGGCGATCCGCAGCGGCTCGGGCTCGTCCATGCGACGCTCAACGAGATCGCTTTCGCCCTCTACGCGACCTCGCTCGTCCTCCGGCTTCGGAAGCAGCGCGGCCCCGGGCTCGCGACGGCGTTCGCGGGCTACGCGTTCGTCTCGATCTCGGCGTATCTCGGTGGCGAGCTCTCGTTCGGCATGCGGCTCGGCACGAAGCACACGAACGAGCCGCTCGCGCCGCCGGGCGACTTCACGCCCGTTCTGCTCGTCGCCGAACTGAACGGCGCGCCCGTGAAGGTCGAGCTTGACGGAATCCCGCTACTGATCTCGCGGAATGCGAAGGGCGACGTGTCGGCGATCCCGGCAATCTGTACGCATCGCGGCGGCCCACTCGAGAACGGTACCTTCGCGGACGGGTGCGTCACGTGCCCGTGGCACCACGCCAAATTCTCGCTCGAGAACGGGTGTGTCAAACGCGGGCCGGCCGTGTTCTCGCTCGCCCAGTTCGAAGCGCGCGTCCGCGATGGCAACGTCGAAGTACGCGCCTACCGGTTCGCGTAGACTCGGGCGCGGCGCGCTCGCCCGAGTTAGCCGAGCGCCTCGACGGCCGCGTGCCAGTCGGTGCGCTCGGCGTCGCCCGCGTGGCGCTCGCCGAAGACTTGCAGCGCGAGCTCGCCGTGGGCGCCGTAGAGCTCGAGCGACGTGACGTCGCCGAGCGACGTCGGCTTCGTGACCGCCCAAGCCCGCGCGAGAACGTCGGGCGCGAGGGCGAGCGACGCGCGCGGCGAGCAAACGCAGAACCGTCCGGCCGAGTCGCGAGCGATGTCGTCGATCGGGCCGCTCGCGATCTGTACCATGCCGTCGCTCGCGACGAAAAGCATCAGTGGGATGCGATGCTCGAGCGCCCCGTCGAAGAGCGCGACATAGGCGCTCGGCCTGAGCGGCCGAGCGAAGTCGGGCCCGGCGAGCCGCAGCCCTTGCTCGCGCTCGAGCTTGAAGCGTCGCAAGAGAAAGAAGAAGTCGTGCGTGTCGGTCATCGCCGCGTACGCCGCGCGATAGGCTGTGGTGTCGACGCTCGCGTCGTCGGTCTTCGGCTCGGGCGCCGCGGCGGTCTGCCGCGCGAACGGTGAGTCCTCGAGCGAGCCGGCCACCCCGACGCCCGTTGCGAGGGTCGCGACCGCGGCCGTATAGGCGGCGCGATCGCCGCCCGTGCCGAGCTCGATCGTGTGCGAGCGGATGCCGGCCGAATCGAGCACGACGATCGACGCCGGCTCGGCGTCCTCCGCCGTCGCGGTACGCGGCCGCGAAGCCGCTTGGAAAGACGCGCAAATCGATGTTGTCGCCGATGACGATGCCCGTGTGCTGGCCGATGTCGGGCGCACCGTACGTGCCGTCGCAGCGCAACCGCGCGCCGAAGTTCTCCGTGACGGCGACGACGGGCCCGATCTCCGGCACGACCCCGAGGAGTCGTGCCGGATCGGGATCGAGCGCGCGTCGCGCGACGCTCGAGCGCAGCATGCTAGTTGACCGAGACCTTCTGCGCCGAGCCGTTCCCGTTCGCGTTCTCGGATTTGTGCTCGGCCGCGTCCTCGACGTAGGCGACGAGCGCACGAACGGGATAGCCCGTCGGGCCCTTCGCGAGGAACGACGTCTCGGCGTCCGTGTACGCGGTGCCCGCGATGTCGAGGTGAATCCACGGCACGTCGCCGACGAAGGCCTTGAGGAACGCACCTGCCGTGAGGCTGCCCGCCGGTCGGCCCGTCGAGTTCCGCAAATCCGCGATCTCGCTCTTGACCGTCTGCGAGAACTCATCGTAGAGCGGCAGCGGCCAATACTTCTCGGTCGTCTGCTTCGAGAGCGCGATGAACTCGTCGCGGAACGCGTCGTCGTTGGACATCGTGCCGGTCGCGCTGTGACCAAGCGTCGTGACCATGGCGCCCGTGAGGGTCGCCGCGTCGATGATCTTCGTCGCGCCGAGCTCGCGCGCGTAGCAGAGGGCGTCGGCGAGGACGAGCCGGCCCTCGGCGTCGGTGTTGATGACCTCGATCGTCTTGCCGTTCATGGCACGCAGAATGTCGCCCGGCTTGACGGCCCGCGGCCCGGGAAGATTTTCGCTCGTCGGCGCGATCCCGATGACGTTGAGCTTGGGATGGATCTGCGCGATCACCGACATTGCGGCGATCACGCCCGCGGCGCCGCACATGTCGTACTTCATCTCGTGCATGTTGTCGGCGGGCTTGATCGAGATGCCGCCCGAGTCGAACGTAATGCCCTTGCCAACGAGCGCGAGCTTGTCGCTCGAATCCGGATCGCCCGCGTACTCGAGCACGATCATGCGCGCGGGCTCGTCGCTGCCCTGCGAGACGCCGAGGATCGAGCCCATGCCCTTCGCACGCATCTCGTCCTCGTCGAGGGCGTGATACTTCAGTCCGAAACGAGTCGCGACGTCTTCGGCCCGTGCAGCGAGCGTGCGCGGCGTCATGTCGTTGGCGGGGGTGAGCGCCATGATGCGCGCGAGATTGACGGCCTCGCCGAGAATCCGGCCGCGCTCGACGCCCACTTCCAGGGCGGCCGTGTCGAACGCGACGTCGCCCGCGGAGCCGAGGATCGTGAGCGTGTCGAGCGCGATCGGCTTCTCGGGTTCCGTGCGATACGTGGTGGCGTCGATCGTGCCGGCGAGCGCGCCTTCGACGACGAGCGCCGCGGCGCGAGCGGGAGCCGAGGCGACCTCGACGGGCAGCGCGATCGCGATCGCCGTGTGCTTGCGCTTCCCGAGATAGCGGACGGCCGTTCCGGCGTAGTTCGCGAGCGACGAGAGCTCGAACTTCGCACGATCGCCGAGCCCGACCACGAGCACGCGGCTCGGCGTCTTGCCGGCCGCGTGCAGGAGCGCCGTCTCGTTGGGCTTGCCGGAGATCTCTCCCGACTCCAGGACGTCGGCGATCGCGCCGCCGAGCTCGGCATCGGCCGCCGCCGCGGCGCCGTCAAGCTTCCCGTCCGCGAAGACGGGGACGACGAGCGCTCCCGCACTCAGCTCCTTGAGGGCACCGGCGGCGACGTTGATTTGCATGACGAACCTCTTCAATGATGGAACGGCGGCGAGCAATGACTGAAGACGAGAAGGTTTCGCAGATCGGCGAACCCGCCCTGCGCGACGCGTACGCGCGCGCGGGCGTGGACATCGCTGAGGGCAACGCCGCGGTGGCGCGCTATCGCGACCTTACGTCGGAGTGGCGCCATCCGGGCCAGGTCGGCGCGATCGGCGGGTTTAGCGGATTGTTCCGACTCCCGGGCGACGACGACCGGCTCCTCGTCGGGTCGACCGATGGCGTCGGCACGAAGATCCTCATCGCGGCCGCGATCGGCCGCTACGGCTCCGTCGGCGCGGATCTCGTCAACCACTGTATCAACGACATTCTCGTCGTCATGGCAAAGCCGCTGTTTTTCCTTGACTACCTCGCCGTCGGCAAGCTCGATGCCGAGGTCGCGGGTGAGATCGTCGCGGGCGTGCAGCGCGCCTGCCGCGCGAGCGACTGCGCGCTCCTAGGCGGCGAGACGGCCGAGATGCCGGGCCTGTACGCCCCCGGTCACTTCGACCTCGCGGGGACGATCGTCGGGATCGTCGATGCCGACGACGTCCCGGATCCCGCGACGGTGAAGTCGGGCGACGCCATCGTCGGGCTGCCGGCAGTTGGCCTGCACACGAACGGCTACTCGCTCGCGCGCACGCTCATCCCGCAGGACGAGTGGCTCGCGCCGTTTCCGGCCGGCGGCGACGGCGTGTCGTACGCGGATGCGCTGCTCGCCGAGCATCCGTCCTACGCGGCGCAGGTCCGCGCGATCGCCGCGGCCGTCACCGTGAAGTCGATGGCGCACGTGACGGGCGGCGGTCTGCTCGAGAACGTGCCGCGGACCCTGCCCGAGGACTGCAAGGCGATCTTCGAACAGTCGCGCTGGACGGTCCCGCCGATCGCGGCGGAGCTCGTGCGGCGCGGCGAGCTCTCCGTCGCCGAACGGTACCGCACGCTCAACATGGGCATCGGCTACACGCTCGTCGTGCCGCTCGCGGAGGCGAGCCGCGCCGTAAAGGCCGCGCCGGGCGCCACGATCGTCGGCTGGGTCGAGGCGCGCGACGGCGATGAGCCGCAGGTGCTCGTCCACCCCGCGCGCCGGTAGGCGTGCCGCCGCCGCCCGCGAGCAATCTGCTCGTCGACCTCGATCAGGAGCGCTTCGCGGCACAGGACGTGCACAACGAGCTCGAGGCGCTCGATCTCGGCGGCATCTACATCGGCCGCGAGCACCGCACGCCCGAGAGCGTGCTCGGCTGGATCGACGGGAGCTTCAGCGGCACGTGGTCGACGGAGGCCGCGCGCGGCGGCATCTGGACGGCGACCGCGACGAAGACGGGCGAGCGCGTCGGCTTTTGCGCATACGACGTCCGCGGCTTACGCTATCGCTGGTTCAAGGCGTGGGTCGGCCGCGCGTCGGTCGGCCTCGTCGGGCCGCTCGGCGTCCTGCCCGAGCATCGGAAACAGCGCATCGGCGCGGGCATGCTGCGCGCGGCGCTGTTCTCGCTGCGCGAGCGCGGGTACCGCCAGGCGCTGATCCCGGCGGTCGCACCGGAGACGATTCCGTTCTACGAGAAAGCCGCGGGAGCGTGGTTCGTCGAGCGCGCCGATCTCGGCGAGACGCTACCGCCCGCGCGCACGACGATTCTCGCGAGTGGCAACGGCGGAAATTTTGCGGTAGTCGCGGCTGCGGCGAGCGCGGGCGACCTGCCGCTCGAAATAACCGCGCTCGCGTGCAACAAGCCCGGCGCTCGCGTGCTCGAGCGCGCGGCGGCGGCGGGTATCCCGGCGACCCTCGTCGCCTGGGATCGTGCGGCCGAGTCGCGCGACGCATACGACGAACGCGTCCTTGAGGTCGTCGCGGCGACGGAGCCCGAGCTCGTGCTGCTGCTGGGCTGGATGCACGTGCTGCCCACGACGTTCGTCGCGCGCTTCCCGCAGACACTCAACCTGCACCCGGCATTTCTGCCGCTTGACCCGTCCGCGAACGACGTCACGATGCCCGACGGTACCGTCATCCCGGCGTATCGCGGCGCGCACGCGTTTCGCGACGCGCTCGACGCCGGCAGTCGGTGGTCGGGCGCGACCGTCCATCGCCTCGGCGTCGCGATCGACCGTGGCGAGGTCATGGCACGCGCACCGTTCCGGCTTTGCGGAGACGCTTCCGATTTGGAGCATCTCCGAGACGTCGAATCTCGCGTGGTGGTTACCGCGCTACGGCGCTGGCATCTCGAACGCGCCGACTCGTCCGGTTGAATTCGTCGTAGTGCCGGATTACCATAGCGATCTTGAAGCCTTCATTCATCGCTCAGTTGCAATCGATACCTCCCTCGATCGCCGCTCTCGAGATCGTAGAGCTTTGGGTTTGCTTGAAACAGCCAATCGATCGTCGGGTCTCCGAAATCAGCGGGCAATCGAGAACGGGAGATTCGGATTTGCCGTTAGCGAACGCGCATCGACGCGAAGTGCGGATCGTTGGCGATAGCCCGCGGCTGCGATCATCGCACCGTTATCGGTGCAGTATCTGTTCGGTGGGATGTGCGCGGTGACGTGGTGACGCGAAGCCCACGCGCGGAACGCGGATTGCAGCGCGGAGTTCGCTGCGACGCCGCCCGCGAGGACGACGCTCTCATAGGTGGGATCGAGCGCGTACGCCCGGTCGAGGCGGTCGATGAGCACATCGACGATCGCGGCCTGAAACGATGCCGCGACGTCGGCGCGATTCGCCCGGCGGCCCGCGTCGGTGTCGAGGAAATAACGCACGTTCGTCTTAATGCCGGAGAACGACATGTCGAGCGTCCCGGCGTCGGGCGTGTGGCGCGGAAACGCGAACGCCTTCGGATCGCCGTCGCGCGCGAGCGCGTCGATCGCGGGACCGCCCGGGAACGGCAAGCCGAGGAGCCGTGCCGTCTTGTCGAACGCTTCGCCAGCGGCGTCGTCGCGCGTCTTGCCGAGCACGGTGAGATCGAGTTCGGAGGCGACGCGCACGAGCTGCGAGTGGCCGCCCGAGACGAGCAGTGCGAGGAACGGATAGGCCGGTAGCGCGTCCGTCTCGAGAAACGCCGCGAAGATATGACCGTGGAGATGATTGACCGCGTAGAGCGGCAGGCCGCTCGCGTAGGCGAGCGCTTTTGCGGACGCAACGCCGATCGTGAGGCTGCCGACGAGGCCCGGGCCCGCGGTCACCGCGATGCCGTCGAGCTCGGCGAGCGTCAGGCCGGCGCGCTCGAGCGCGTCTTCGACTGCGGCGCTCAGCAGCGCAAGATGCTGCCGGCTTGCGATCTCCGGAACGATGCCGCCGTATTTCGAATGGAACGCGTCCTGATTCGTCGCGACGTTGGAGAGCACGTCGCGGCCGTCGCGGACCACGGCCGTCGCCGTGTCATCGCACGAGGTCTCGATGCCGAGCAGGATCACGCTAACGGCAATTCGCCGTCCGCCGCATGCGGGACTGCGTGCTCGCCGCGGACGTGGGCAACCGCGTACGCGCGGATTGCGTCGATCGTCGCCTCGTCGATCGCAAACCGGTCGGCCGGGAGCTCGTCGAGCGGCACCCACTCCCAGCCCACGCACTTTTCGGGCTCCGCGTTTTCGGGTTCGCCGAGCGCGGCGCCGGCGGCGAAGAAGATCGTCTCGTAGCGCATGCCGATCTCGGGGAAGTCGTCGAACTGCCGCGCGACCTCGAAGGGATCGGGGATGGCGAGCCCCGTCTCCTCGTACGTCTCCCGCACGGCGGCTTCGACCGGTGTCTCGCCCGGATCGATCTTGCCACCGGGCGTCTGCCAGAGCCCGTCGCCGTGGCCGCCGATGCGTCGCCCGAGGAGCAGCGCGCCGTTACGCACGAGCGCCACGGCGACCCCGACCCCGGGGCGCAGACCGCTCGAATCGAAGCTCTCCATCGTGTCAACCATACCCGCCCCGTCCGCCGACCTCGCCGCGCGTGACGCGCTCCTGGAACTGCGCGACGTCAGCGTGATCCGCGCGGGGCGAACCGTGCTCGATCGCGTGTCACTGCGGATCGACGTCGGCGAACGCGTGGCGATCCTCGGCCCCAATGGCTGCGGCAAATCCACGCTCCTCAAGCTCCTCACGCGCGAGCTCTATCCCGTCGTGGCGCCCGGCTCGTCGCTGCGCATCCTCGGCCGTGAACGCTGGGACGTCGCGACGCTACGCCGCGGATTCGGCATCGTCGCGCGCGATCTCGGCGAGGCGCTCGCGCACGGCGGGTCCGTGCGCGACGTCGTCCTGTCGGGATTCTTCGCGAGTCACGGCGTCTTCGGGCACCACATGGTCACGCCGGAAATGGCTGCGCGTGCCGACGCGGCGCTCGCACGCTTCGGACTCGCGGCGCTCGCCGAGCGCCACGCGGCGGAGCTCTCGTCGGGCCAGGCGCAGCGCGCGCTCATCGCGCGGGCCCTCGCGCCCGAGCCCGCGACGCTCGTCTTCGACGAGCCCAGCGTCGCGCTCGACGTCGCGGCGAAGGCCGACCTCGCCGCGGCGATGCGCGACGTCGTGCGCGCGGGAACCGGCCTCATCGTCGTGACGCATGATTTCGCGGAGCTCGTGCCGGAGGTGGAGCGCGTCGTCTTCATGCGGGACGGCCGTTTCGTCGGCGACGGTCTGCGCGCGGACATGCTCCGCGGTCACCGTTTGAGCGCACTCTTCGGCGTCGAGGTGGTGCGCTGCGCCACGTGCGGCGCAACCGAGGTGCATCACACCCCGTGAACGACCGATAGCGAGAATGTGCGAATCCTCGGCCGCATCCCGACCGCCCTGGCGGGTGTCACCGCGCTCAGCGGCTGCGCCAACGACCCGTCGTTCAAGGCGCTTGCCAGGCGCATACCCGCCGCGACCGCGGCGCTGGCCCCGACGCCGCAGCCGACGGCGACCGGCATCGACGTGATGGCGGTGGTCGGCGACGCCATGCGCATACCGAATCAGATCCATTCGCTGCAGCACACGATCGTCGTGTGCTCACTCGCGCTCGGCCTCATCGGCGCGATCAACGCGATCGTGATGATCGCGCTCTATCGCAAGCGCCGCACACGGCGACCGCCGGGCTACGGGCTCGTGCCGGTCGCCGTCGACGAGTCGTACGGCGGCATTCCGGCGTACGGCTTCGCACCGCAGGCGGGCTACGCGCCCCCCGCGTACGCCCCGCCGACGGGCGCCCTGCTCTACGGCCTTCCGTCATACCGCCCGGCGTCGTTCGAAGATGAGGATTTCGCGTTCGATCCGCGGACGCTCGAGGTCGAGCCGGCGCGGATCTGCGCGTGCGGCGCGGCAATCGCCGCGCGGTCGCGAGCCGCGCGGTGCCGACGCTGCGTGCGCGAAGCGAACGTTCGTGCCGCACTCGAACGCGAGCGAGGCTAGCACACCGGCGCAAGTGGGTAGAGCCCCGACGTTCGTTTGGAGGCTCGGGTTGGCTCGTCGTATCGTAATCTTAGGTGGCGGCTTCGGAGGCTTCGCGCTCGCACGCGAGCTCGAGCGGCGGGCGCGCCCGGGTGAGCTCGACGTCACGATCGTCGATCGTCGCAATTACTCGCTGTTCACGCCGATGCTGCCGGAAGTCGCGAGCGGCGGGATCGAGCCGCGCCACATCACCCCGCCGTTCCGGAGCTCGCTGCACCGCACGACCTTCGAGCTCGGGACGATCCGCGCGGTCGACGGCGAGAAGACGACCGTAACGATCGAGCGGCCTCGCGCGGCGGGAACGGTCGACGTTCCCTACGACGAGCTCGTCGTCGCGGTCGGCGCGGAGAACTCGACGCACGGCGTTCCCGGCGCTGATGTCCACGGCTTACCGCTCAAGACGCTCGAGGATGCGATCCTCATGCGCGACGCGGTCGTGACGGCGCTCGAGCTCGCCGCCACCACGGACGATCTCGACGAACGGCGGAGCCGGGCGACGTTCGCGGTCGTCGGCGGCGGATTCACGGGCGTCGAGGTTGTCGGCGAGCTCAACGCCTTCATCCGAGACGTCCTGCCGAAGTTCGCGCCGCTCGTCGTCGCCGATCTTCGCGTCGTCATCATCGTCGGCGGCAAGGCGTTGCTGCACCAATTGCCGGCCGCGATCGGCGAGCGGGCGTCGGAAATGCTCGCGCGGCGCGGCATCGAGGTGATCTTCGACGATACCGTCGCTGCGGTCGACGGCGGCGGGCTCACGCTCGCCTCGGGCACGCGGATCCCGAGCGGAACGGTCGTCTGGAGCGCGGGCGTCCGTGCGATGCCGCTCGTCGAGAAGCTCGGCGTGCCGCTCGTCGCGCACCACGCGATCCCGGTCGAACCCGATCTCTCCGTCAAAGGTATGTCCGGGTATTGGGCGCTCGGCGATTGCGCGCACGTGCCCAAGCGCGGCGGCGGCGCGTATCCGCAAACGGCACAGCACGCAACGCACCAGGCGGTGCGCCTCGCGAACAATCTCTTGCGCCGCGCGCGCGGCCGCGCGACGAAACCCTATGTGTACAAGGGTGCCGGCATGATGGCATCGATCGGCGCGCACGAGGGCGTCGCGAGCCTCGGGCCGGGGATCATCCTCGCCGGGCTGCCGGCGTGGTTCCTGTGGCGAACCTTCTATCTCAGCCAACTCCCGAGCCTCGGTCGGAAGGTGCGCGTCGCGCTCGACTGGACGCTCGATGTCCGTCTTTCAAAAGACATAGCGAGCGTACGATGAACCTCCAAGGCAAAGTCGCGATCGTCACCGGTGCCGATTCTGGTATCGGGAAAGCCATCGCCCACCGCTTCGCGCACGACGGCGCGAGCGTCGTCGTCGATTACGGCTCGAAGGCTGATCAGGCGCACGAGGTTGTCGCCGCGCTCGAGGCGATGGGCGCCGAAGCGATCGCGATCCAATGCGACGTCAGCGATCCGAGACAAGTAGCGATGCTGATCTCGGAAACGGTCGAGAAGTTCGGGAGGCTCGACATCCTCGTCAACAACGCGGGCATCGAGAAGAAGTCGAAATTCGTCGACATGCCGGAGTCGGACTGGCACGAGATCATCGCCGTCAACCTCACTGGCCCGTTCCTCGCGAGTCAGGCCGCGGCGAAGCAGATGATCGCGCAGGGCGGCGACGGCGGCCGGATCATCAACATCTCGTCGGTTCACGAAGACCTTCCGATGATCACGAACAGCGCGTACTGCGCCGCCAAGGGTGGCCTGCGCATGCTCATGCGCACGATCGCGGTCGAGCTCGCGCCCCATAAGATCCTCGTGAATAATATCGCTCCCGGCGCCGTCTTCACGCCGATCGACGCCGACATCGAGAACGATCCGGCGAAGATGAAGCAGTTGCTCGCCGAGATTCCGCTCGCTCGCATGGGTCAGCCCGACGAGATCGCCGAGATGGCCGCGTTCCTGGCCTCCGATGCGGCGTCGTACTCGACGGGTTCGACGTTCTTCGTGGACGGCGGCATGATCCGTCAGGCGGGCTCGCTTTAGGGAAGATGAGACGCGCGTGAGGTTTCGACGCTGCACCGCGCGAGCGCGGAATGCCGAACGCGATCGTGGGAACCACCCGGATATGCAACCGGGCGCGCTCGTGCCGCTGACGGCCGTCGCGCCGGTGGCGGCGCAGCCCGGCCCGCCGGGAGCGTATGGCCACCGCGGCGGTCGCGACCTCCGCGGCCAGATCGCGTCGTTCTCTGCCTACCGACTGTTCCTCGCCGACGGCCGCGACGGCCGGACGACGCAGGTCGACCTCGACAAGAACACCCGCATCATCCCAGTCGGGACGACGCTGGATCGTGTCCCAGGGCGTGGTGTACGAGCGGGCCGCTCTCGTAAGCCTAGGGAGCGGCCATCGGGGCCCTTGGCGAAGGTTGTTTTGCACAAGCAACTTCCGCACGAGGGACCCACGATGGCCAA
>JAABUK010004711.1_pt1 | contig 21930 bp, 33 predicted proteins | sample 5559141 | NCBI WGS metagenome assembly JAABUK01 (sample SAMN10711869, study PRJNA513367) | rock metagenome | isolation source: Antarctica rocks | place: Antarctica: Victoria Land, Pudding Butte nord | collected 2016-01-03
AACCCCCTCATTTCACCCCCCCCTCCCCCTCCCCCCCCCGCCTCCCCCCCTCACCCACCCCTCACCCACTCCCTCCCCCAGCCAGCCAGCCCATGGCAAAGCCTCCTTGCCTGTTTGTGCTCTGCACTCCATGCATAAGCTACACCACATGGCCCCCATTGCTGACTGCCAACACTGCACACCCACAGTCTGCTGAGGTCCATTCTTGACACCTGTTGGTTCTGCATACAGGTGGATGCCATTAAGATCTTAACACCTGTTGCTTCTGCATACAGGTGGAGGCTATCAAGTCCGGCGTGCAGCCTGGGCTGACAATGGTGGTGGGTCCCCCAGGGACAGGGAAGACAGACACAGCAGTGCAGATCATGCACGTGCTGTACCACAACTGCCCGGGGCAGCGCACCCTGCTCATCACCCACTCCAACCAGGCCCTGAATGACCTGTTTGAGAAGATTCTGGAGCGAGATGTGCCTGCCAGGTCAGTTGTCTTGTCCAACGCGTCTTGATTGCTGGTCTCCCCTCTTTGTTTGTGTTGGTGTGCTTGATCTTTGCATATTTTGTATACTTACGAAAGTTTCCATGTATGCAAGGATATAGAAGTACCATACATGTCTTGCCACTGTTCTTGTCAGCATGCCCTGTGTGCGGCTTGCTGCAAGCTTGGGCCTTTGACGCACACTCACAGCAGTGTGGTGCTACACCACAAATCCACATTCTGGCAGTCAAATTGCACAGCAGCATTGTCATGATGCAAGCTCAGCTGCTACAGATCAGGCAGAACGCGCGCAACTTCTGACTGTCCACTAGCCTGATGCTTCTAACAGTGCTCCACATGTCACAGCACATGCCAGATACCACAGCTTGTTACACCAGCAACCTAAACTGCTCGCGTCCTGTGTTATCACCATGTCAACCTAAGTCGTAGCATGGTGTGATGTCAACTTATTGCATAGCATGCTGTGATGTGGTTAACACACTCATGTCAAGTCAAGTCATAGCATGCTGTGATGTGGTTTGACACACTCATGACATGTCAAGTCAAGTTGTAGCGTGCTGTGATGTGGTCTGACACACTCATGACATGCAGGTACTTGTTGCGGCTGGGAATGGGAGAGCAGGAGCTAGCAACAGAGATGGACTTCTCCCGAGTGGGCAGAGTGAATGCCATGCTTGCCCGCAGGCTGGAACTGCTAGCCGAGGTACGCCACTGAACTGGCTTGAGCACTGCGACACTTCTGCAACCAACAAAACATGCTTGGACTGCCCTTACACTGGAACACAGGGCCTAGCTGCCTAGCTTTGATACCTCAGATGTAGACAAAGTGTGTTTTGTTGCAAGCCCGCCACATGTGTATTTGGCGTCTGAGTCCTTCACTGATGCGTTGCAAGCCTGACTTGCCGGTCCAACGAGGCAGCAACTGTGCGGCTCACCTCATATACATACATTCATACAGAAGAACATATTATAGCTGCAGCGCGTGTTGACCTGTTGTGCACTTCCAAAACCGTATGTGGCTGCCGCTGACACATACCATTGTGCAGCTGCTGATGTCCACAATGTGGCTGTTCAGGTCGAGAAGCTGGCTAGGCAGTTTGGGGTGGCAGAGGATGTGGCCTACACATGCGAGACTGCCGCCCACTTCTGGCTGCTGCATGTGCTCAGCCGGTGGGAGAAGTTCCTGGCCCAAGCCCAGAAGAAGAAGACTCCTGACTGCATCAAGGTGAGTAGAAGTGTTCCATGGCTTCTGAAGGAAGCTGCTAGGTCACCAATGCATGTTGGGACTGCAGTGTCTGTGTGAATGTATTTGGCTGCCTGCTGCTGACCTTGAGACTGCTGCTGGACGCAATGTGGTTTGAAGGAATGAGAGCTGGGTGCATAGCAGCAGTACTGATGTCTGAGTGCTGAGCAGCAGTCAATCATGCGCTCATCTTCCAGCATATGATGTTGTGCTAACTGAGACAGAACATAGCTGTCAGTGAACAATACGCTTTTCTCCGTGACCCAGCACGCTTTGCAACTGTGCACAATGGCTGCTCTCCTCATCTTTTTAGTCTAAAGTCCCTGTTGTCGTTCGCTCTGCAGGACATGTTTCCCTTCAAGGCATACTTTGCAGATGCCCCTGGGACCCTGTTTGGTGGGGCTGAGTATGAGGCAGATCTGGAGAAGGCCCGGGGCTGTTGGCGACACCTGAGGACCATGTTTCAAGAGCTGGAGGAGTGCAGAGCCTTTGAGCTGCTCAAGGTATGCTAGCTTGGCAACTGGCAGCATTTGCATATGAAGTCAAGTCTCTGCTTCGTTGTCCACTGAACAGGATGTAGTTTGTGCACTAAACATCTTGGGTCTGATGTCTTGTGAGCCAACAGGAATGCAGCGTCTTCCAGTCACGTGAAACATTGTACAGACGGCCAGCCTTCTCTCGTGCATGTCACATTGCTGGATGGCCTGCAACATTGCATGTTATTTACAATGTGTCCATAGATTTTGTTCAGAGGTCGTACTATACAACTCGCAATGCTGCTCATTGTGTGAGTTGCTCCAATGCAGTAAGCCCACATGCCTTGCTCAAACACTACAGGCTTTCTGTCAATGCTCTGTCAGCGTACGGCAGTAGGGATTGCCTGCTATGTGTACTGACAAGCTTTTGCCAAGCATGATGAGCTGCACAGCAGCATCACACACACAGCAGGACAGCTTGCCAGCCTGCAGCAGATGCTCACAGTCTTGGCCCATCTGCAGGGTCTGGGCTGACACCCCAGAAGGCTCCTGTTATGATTGCCAGAAGGTTTCCATCATGTTTTTCAAACAACTCCCATCATGACGACTGCAAGGGTCTGATCATGACCGCCAAAAGGCTTAGACTCTTCACTTCTTCCCTTTTTGCATTTGCAGGGTCAAGCAGACAGGGTAAACTACCTGATGACTAAGCAGGCCAAGATTGTGGCCATGACGTGTACCCATGCCGCCCTGAAGAGGCGCGAGTTCCTGCAGCTGGGCCTCAAGTATGACAACCTGCTCATGGAGGAAAGTGCTCAGATCTTGGAGATTGAGACCTTCATACCCATGCTGCTTCAGGTGAAACACTATACATCATGGTTGACTTCCCCTTAAATAGCCGATGCAGTCATGCTTTGGTTTGCTGTGCTCACCATGCCCATGCTGCTTCAGGTGAAACACTGTTCATTTACTTCCCCCTAGACAGTCAATGAAGTCATGATTTGGTTTGCTGAACGTACAATGCCCAAAGTACTTTGTGGTTTGATTTCCCCTTAAAAGTTAATGCAGTCATGCTTTGGTCTGCTGAGTTTGCAATGCACATTGTTTTTCTTGTGTTGCTACATAGCTGCCATGGCATGATCTGTGCTGGGTCTATCAAGCCCTTGTGTCCGTACATTGTCTGACAGCTATGGCTGGCGGTATGCAGAGGCAAGAAGATGGCTACAGCTGGCTGAGGCACGACAGAAACTAACTGATGCTTGCTGTCAAGGCTAAACCTCATTCATCAGTATGTTGTCTGACAACTATGTCTGGCAGTATGCAGAGGCAAGAGGATGGCTACAGCCGGCTAAAGCGTGTGATCTCACATACAAATCAACTGATGCCTGCTGTCAAAGTTAGGACACATTGTCTGACAAGTATGTGTGGCGGTATGCAGAGGCAAGAGGATGGCTACAGTCGGCTGAAGCGTGTGATCCTGAATGGTCAGTACACTGTCTGACCTTTGTGTTTGATGGCATGCAGAGGCAAGAGAATGGCTACAGCCAGCTGAAGCGTGTGATCCTGATTGGTCAGAACACTGTCTGACAAGTACGTCTGGCGCTATGCAGCGGCAAGAGGATGATTACAGCTGGCTAAGCAAGTCAATCAACTGCTGCCTGCTGTCAAACTTCAGACACATTGTCTGACAACTGTGTCTGGTGCCATGCAGAGGCAAGAGGATGGGTACAGCCGGCTGAAGCGTGTGATCCTGATTGGTGACCACCACCAGCTGCCCCCCGTGGTCAAGAACATGGCCTTCCAGAAGTACAGCCACCTGGATCAGTCCCTCTTCACCAGGTTCATCCGCCTGGGAACCCCCTACATCCAGCTCAATGCTCAGGTGAGATAATAGTAACAAATAATAATAATAATAATGCTTTCCAGCTCATGATGAGCTAGGTATGTGCGAGACAAGTCTTGTGCTGAGTGCAGGGGCGAGCGCGGCCCAGCATATCCAAGCTGTACAACTGGCGCTACCAAGCCCTGGGCGACCTGCCTTCTGTCAGTCAGCAGGAGCGCTTCAGGAAAGCCAACGCTGGGCTTGCTTACGACTACCAGTTCATAGGTGGGCAACACCAGCCCATGCTCTTCTTCAAAGCACCTTGTCCTCATCATGTTCTGTGCTTGGGGCTCTACAGTCAAGCTATCATGACACATGTGTCATGACAGCTTTCCTTGTACTTGTGTGGTCACTGGGTGTGCTGGCAAAGGCTGTGCATGATGCCAAGCATCGTTACCTTCCTTTCTCAGTGCACAATTCTATATCATGGAGATGATGTTTGAGCACCAAATACTTACTATAAGATCACTTGCGTCTGTCAACCCATGTGATTTTGACTCATGCGATCTTGCTGGGGGAAATCATGCACTGCTGGCAGTCATCCATGACATGTGTGTGTGCTTTTGCGCACATACATGTCCTCTGTTAAAAACTCCCCGCTTGACCTGCTCTGGTGGACAGTGTGCTGACACACCTTGCTCTCAGGGAGGGGCAGGGGGAGAAAAGGGGGCAGGGGGGGCAATGTTCTGTATGACTGAGTTCTTTTGTGCTTGTGTACAGTCACACCTAATTTGCCCCCTTGAGGGACAAGGGGATTACCTCGTCATTGCTCTGCCACAACTGACCTGTTTGTGCATGTCTGCAGATACACCTGACTTTGAGGGGCGAGGAGAGACTGTGCCAGTACCGTACTTCTTCCAGAACCTGGCAGAGGCAGAATATGTGGTGACGCTGTATCAGTACATGCGCCTGCTGGGCTACCCAGCCGAGAAGATCTCCATGCTGACCACCTACAATGGACAGAAGGCGCTGCTGAAGGATGTTGTGGAGAGGAGATGTGCGCATCATCCTGCCTTTGGTGTTCCACACAAGGTCAGCACATGTCCATGGGATTCTGACATGTTTTGCCCATGTGGGTGTCCCCAGAAATTTGAGGCATTCAGCATTTTATCCCCCGTGCTTCCAGCATTGACTGTGCTACAGGTTTATTTATCGACCTCAAAACCTGAAGCCTGTCAATGTAGTTGCACAGTCTGCAAACTGAAGAACTGCACACATCACCTAGATGAGTGGAGTGCCGCATGTATGGGTGGCTCCTGGCTGCTTTGTCTTCCTGAGCAGAGCAATCCGCATATAGCCTCTCTGACGGGTGCAATGTGCTATTTGGGCCGCTCACCAGTGGTTTATTTGCTGCCACCCCCCTTGCACCAATTGATGCCTTGAGGAGACACCTGCCACAATTTTTTAGCCCTCTGCACATGCCTTGCATAAATACCAGCCGCCACCTCCTCATGCGCATGCCCACGCCTGGCATACACACCAGCCAGTCATCCACACATCACATCACACTTTCGAAACTCTCTTGCTACCTCTTTGTATAGCAGCAGCAAGATGATGCTTCTTGCATTTTACTCAGCAAAATGATGGCTGCACAGCCTCATCCTTAGTCAAGCGCCAACAGGAACTGCTTGGACTATGACCTTCTGGCATACCATTTGGCTGCACCTCAGTGAGCCCTGACATCAGCCTGAGAGCTTGTTGCTTGCAGATCGCCACAGTGGACAAGTACCAAGGGCAGCAGAATGACTACATCCTGCTGTCTCTGGTGCGCACCAGGGCAGTGGGGCACATCAGGGATGTCCGGCGTCTGGTGGTGGCCCTGTCTAGGGCCAGGCTGGGGCTGTACATCTTTGGCAGGGCTGAGCTGTTTGCCAACTGCTATGAGCTGAGACCGGCCATGAAGCAGCTGTTGGCGCGCCCACAGCAGCTGCATCTGCACCCCTCTGAACGTGTTACGGTGAGTCCTGGTCATACTGTGCACTCTGGGATGCTGCCTTAGGAGGCTCTCGCTATGATTGCTGAAAAGCGTAAACTTTTCTTTTCTTTTCTTTTCTTTCATACTGCGCAATACTATAAGAGCTTGGCTACAGCGGCTGCTTGGCTACAGCGGCTGCATCTTTGGCTTTGCCACATGTTGCGTAGTGTGTTGTTTGCTCAGCAGTGTGATAGCAATCATGGAAGCATTCAAGGAGCACTTGACACCACAATGTCATGATCTGTAAGTGTTGTTGCTGGCTGCAATGTGTGCGCCAGTATGTCTTCACAGGGTACATCGCCAGGGCAAACACAGTCTGTTGTTGCATCAAGCCATCAGCATCCTGTGTTGGCAGATCCACAGCTGGCCTCAATGCCTGTTTATGCAGATGTTGTTTGTAGTGAACAGAGTCATGACAGATGGCCAATAGTGCAATGTTGTGTGCAGTCCTGCCAGAGGAATCTCAAGACCCTGGGCAAGCCAACCATCATCCCTGGTCTGCCTGAGCTGGCAGGCTTAGTAGGGCAGATGGCAGCTCAGTGGGAGGCTCGTGCCCAACAGCAGGCCACGCACATGGACACAGATGCTGAGACTCCTGAGGACGAATCAGATGCTGCTGCTGGTCCTGAGACAGCTTCAACCACAGATGCTGCCACTACAAGTGAAACGGGAGCCACCACTGCTGAACATCAAGATGCCACAGCTGCTGCAGCCGGCACAAGCAGAGCTCCAGGCGGCACAGCCTCAGCTGTGACTCAAGACAGAACAGATGCGCAAGAGGAAGCCAAGACCTCTGGTGCTGATCAAGGCGCAACACCAAGCTCAGATGCTGCTGCAGGCATATCAGGGGCGATTGAAGCAGATGAAGGGCCTGCTGTTGATGCGAATGCTGATGCATCTTTGTCTGATGTCGTTGCTGATGCCAGAGCCTCGGAAGCAAGTGCAGGCGTTAGCAACGAACCAGACATCACTAACATGGACGCTGTGGAGAATCGACGACAGAAAAAGAAGAAAAAGACTGCAAGATCGTAGCAAGGTTGTTTGCTGCAGATGTTTTAATGTGATGGTTGGAAAAGAGTGTCCTCCTCTCAGTGAGCAGTTTGAAGTTGCGTACCTAGCATGTGTCAGCCAAGTCTGTCATGGTTCTGGTACTCTTTATAGGTAAAGATGCTGCCACACATTTAAGCTTGCAATGCTTGATCACCAGCTTCGAGGCGACGGTTGCTCACCTTAATGCTGCATCCTGCTGATTATCATCCTAGCCTTCGTGCATGCTTTGAGTGATTCACTTTGGCATGCGCATGTTCCATGACTATTGATGATGCACTTCTTCCCCAAGTTGAAACACAGTCAAAATATTAAAGGTCTACAAAATTTCACATTATACTGACCTCTGGTTGTATCAGCATTGTCATTGAACCCATGAAATAAATGTATACTACATTTGATGCAACCGCAGAAGGTTCGACCGTCATGCTCTATGCAAAATTGCTTTATGTTTGCGCTCATACAATAGCCTTTGAGTGTTGAATCATGCTTGTCTTTCATTTCGCCTCAGGAAGTCACACTGTGTGATACAGTCGTGGGGGAAAAACTACGTTGCCCTGACAATGTCCACAAAGACTTGATCAATGACTCATGGCACAACCATTCACAATGAAGTGAAGCTCGAACTACATTCCTACATGCACGGCCGTAGGAACAATGAACGCATTAAGCATGGTACTTCATTTTCAGCTGCAGAGGAGTGGGCGGTTTCGCATCTTCCCGATGCAACATGACTTCAAACGGATCAGGTATGTGTTGTCTAAGTCGTACAAGGTTCTGCTGAGCAACCATTGGCTCACTACGATTGACTCGCACAGCTCGAGCAAACTTATCGAACTCCTCTTGGAACCTCAACTTATGCTTCTCATGCAGTTCTTGCTGCCACTCCCTGATCTGCAGGCACCACCACAAAGTCTATATAGAGATGGCTTTGGAAACTGTTTATCCTGATAGTGTCTCTCAAGTATTTTCTTCTCATCTTAGATTTCCCAATTCAGGCACAAATGAATGGTTTGGAAATTGTGATGACAAGGCGAGATCCAGCATGATATTTGAACCTCACAAACCTCAGAAGCAAATTGTGATAGCATGTGACAACACAAACCCTAGATTTGCAAGGCAATCTTCAACATTTTGATGAGACACATATCAAGGCAGTGCAGCCCGTTGGGCTAGTCAAGCACCCACGTCTTACCTTTTCCTTGAGTTGTAGCCTTTCCATTGTCTGCTGCATCATCAGCTGCTTTAGCGTTTGAGTGAGAGCTTCCTCCTTGCTATTGGCTTCATGCATGAGTCCAAGCTTAGACAAACCTTTTCCACTAGCAGACAATTGATGCCCAAATACTGGGCTTAAGGCATTCTCCAACGTTGCCATAGCGCCATGAGGACCACCTACACCAAGTAGCCAAATATGTTGTGCGTCATTTGATGGTGTCCATGGCCACAATCGTGCCACGCAGCATTGGCTTGCGACTGCAGACCTCAATGATAGGTCTTATAAGTGTACTAAACAACTTCTTCTGAGGAGCCCATTGCACAGTACTGGCATGTGTTGCATGTGACTATATACCATAAAAATATATACATACGCCTTGAGCACAAAGATCGACACCCCTCATTTCCAATGGCAGATTTGCCCATTGCGATAGTTGCTTCCCTCTTTGTATTCCACTGACCTGCTTGAGTCACACTAGCTTGAAGAGGGCGGGGTCCCATGCTAACTGTGAAGATCATCTCATTCAAATCTGACACCACATGCTCAGCTTGCTTGTGAGATTGCATCTTCACAAGAGCATGCCCAGTGTAGCATTGTGTGACGGGATCCTTCAACATCTTTACCACCAAATCACCTCCTCCGGAGCTCTCTGTACACAAGCAATCATATTCCAACTCTTTAGCAATTTTGCAAACAACATATACATGCTAACCATTGCCCAACAGTTCATTGCCTTGCTTTGGTATGGTTAGTGCACTTTGCAACATACATGGTGAATAATTGAATAAAACAAGTGTGTCTAGCTTTGAACCACAAGAAGGGTGACATTAGCTGACGGTACTAGAAAGTTCACAAGGCGTACACAACTTTTTGCCTAACAACCTATGGATAACTGACATAAGAAAGATGGATGTACAATGATTGTAAGCCTAAGGCGGCTGGCTTGCAAACTCCTTACCATTATCACCTAGCCATTGGCAGAAAGCCGCATGAACATCGTCCACAGAGGCATGCTTAGGGGCAAGGCCTTTGAGCCACAAGTGCGTAGATGGCAAGGATGGCTGTTTGGTTATAGGTTGAGCCACTTGCACACGCCCCTCCTGTGTGTTAAGGTACTGATCAAACAAGCACGTTACATCATATACCAACATGTGTGTGTAACGTGTAATGCTGCATCTTGCACCGCCATTAGGATGTCTTAAGATTGGTGTAAACGCAATCATAACAAATGCAAATGCACATTGCAATGTACTGTAAACGCTTTGTGCATGACCGTACTGTACCTGAGCAAAAAAACACTGGATAGGTTTAGCTAGTTCCCCCTCATGTGACCTTAACATCTTGCCCTTCAAGTCAACAATGCTGAGCTCTAGGGATCGCCATTCTTGAGCTTGTCCAAACTCAAGACTGTTTGGTTGCATAAAGTGACCACATTCAACCTTTGTCACATAGCCAAGAGGAAATGGGTCACTCCCCCAAGGGAACTTTGTCCAATGAGGGCGATGCACAATAAGTGGCAAAGGAAAAGGAATATGTGGCTGCCACATACATAAGGATTGCAGCCTGCACCGTCAACACAAGCTCTTATTGTCAGACTTGTGAGCTAACATCCAATTCAAGCGCATGTATTGCCACACTTGCTTGCGCACAGACTTTGCTTTTGACTCAGCAACTTGATCAACAACCATGTAAGTAATTTCTCACGTTGATGCCGTACAAACAGGTCAAGCAACACTCGGCACATGACAAAATCATCATGCAATTGCAAACCCACAACTTGTAGGTGATGAGGTTTGCACCTTCAAGGTGGGCACACGGTTTGGGGAACAAGAATTGTGCACAAGTCAAGTGCAAGTCTCGTCTCTGTATCAAAAAGTGAGAATGTCAAGCTTCAGAGAGAAACCAATGACAAAGATGCCATGGCAGTTTGAGATGGCATGTCAAGTTCTGCCTTACCTCTCCAATGCAACTGAAGCATCTTTATCTCCCAAAAAATGGACAGCAGCCCACCCACCAATGTATGCATCATTGTCAAGAGGCACACTCTCAAAATAGACTCCCTGAGGCAACGGAAAGTCTGTGACAAAGCTTGTGCTTATGCCATGCATGAGGATGTGATCATAGCGCAATGCTTATGGACGAGTATTGAGGTTTAATGCAGTAACATGCTGGTTATTGACCATAAAATCCCATGTCAAGGTGGAGATCTCACTTCAATGCCTTCTACAAGCTTCCTCAACTCCATGTCGAAATGCTTGGTCTCAAAATGGCCACCAATGTAGTCAATACAAAGAATGTGGCTTGTGGTTGAGGACCTCCTTGATGATCGTGATCTCTTCTCTTGCGCTGCTAGAGGCAAGCACCCAACGCTGCAAGAAAGCAAACGTTGGTCATGCTTAAGATCATGTCTCCACAACATAATGTCCATATAGCATGCAATGCTTTCTTGAGGTGTCAAGCAAAAATACTACATGTTGACTTTTACCTCAAGTTATGCTTTGGTACTTAAGAATAGCTTAGTTGTACACTTACCTCATATCATCTTTTGCAAAGTGTTTGAGACCTTGCTTCACGATGTTTGCCACCTCAAACTCTTGTCTATTTGCCTCCTCGACCATCTCTTGCTTTGGTTGCACCCCACTTTGACTAGAGGTGCTCACGGGGACAGAGGAAGAAAACCCTGAAGGCGCTGATTCAACGCTGTCTTCCCCCAATGTTGAAGGCTCTCTAAGGAACTGAGCTGCTGCAGGTAGTTGATGCGCTTTTGAAGCAGCCACATGGTGTACACCACCACGGCTAGTCGCCTTTCTTTGCTTAAGAAACTCTTGACTAGGCGCAACCAATACATTGGCATTGCCATCAAGATTCTTTGCCTCTTGGGGGTTGATTCTTAAGCCATCTCTTTGGCCAGTGGCCGTTGTGTCATGATTGGCACCAGCTGATGCCTGAGAAGAAGCACGTTTGCTTGACCCCAAAGACCACCGCGTCGTGTTTCCTTCCATTAAGGATGTGTTTGGCTACCTGGTCTTTGAAACGAGTTGGCTGGTTGCTGCGCCATCAACCTCTTGCAAATCTTGTGCATGGGCACACACTTCCGAATTGGATGGTTGCTTCTTCGCTTGCTTGTGGAGCAAAACAACACTTTTCTCAACATTGGACATGTCACGCCCGTTCTTACTCTTTGGAGCCGTCATGGAAGAACTAGAAGCTTGGCGGTTGAGATGCGATAAATCTGGCTTTCCATGCATAAGTGGCAACCTACTATTGCCTCTTTCAGTCTCAATACTCTTTGTGGTCCCAGGATGTGTCTGAGCACAACTTAGTTTGCCTGTGTTTGACTCTAGCCACAAATCATCTTCCACCAACTCCGTAAGCTTGGGTCTCTTATTGGAAGAGAGAATGGTTTGCTTTGGGTTTGTCCTCTACACACAACCAAAATCATTAGGTTTTAGCGATACGTCATATATCATGATCACTACCTTGCAATCCTGACACAAGATGTGGAAGCACACAAGCAAATGTCAGGCTTGATAACACTTATGTGCGCCATGTTGGCTGAAAATGTGACCCACCCTTATGTCTTGACCAAGTGAAAGCGCCTCGTTTGCGCAAGCTTGGCTTGATGAAGAACTTGACGCAATCTGGCGTAATGTGTCTTTGACCTTGCTTGCCTTTGAATCATTGCCTCCAACAAGACCATCAGACCTATGCTCACCATGATGTTGGCGAAGAGACTTAAGGTTTGTTGACTGCAACGTTGGTTTCTCCTCTAACACGGGTGTCTCAGATCTATGTCTCTTGTCGACCTTGCTACGCTTGAGTCTCTTGCCACCCTGATGTGGCAACATTGTGCCCGTTGTGGACTGTACAAGCTTACTTGCTCGCTTATCCTCACACTGAGGGTACCAAAGCCTTGGAAGATGCTCCCAAGAGCTAGAGCGGCAATTGAAATGCTTTGCCGTCCTATAACAGAAAGCATTGTAATCAAGCACAAGTGATTATGCATAAAAAGAACCATCCCAATGGTGGTGGCATTTGTTACATACCTGGCACGATAGAAGTTGGGTTGGCGTGGAGGCTGCCAAATAGGATATGGGTCTTCGATCATTGATGCGTCTGCATTGTCACATTTGTGTGTTAGAGAGCATCCACAATTTATGCAACTTTTGATGTATGTAGCAATGTCAAGTTTTGAAAAAACTTTATGTTTTTAAACAAATTTGGTTGAGACATGTCTCTCTGCCCAATAAAAATCTCACTTGGGAAGATGACTGTGATGTGATCGCCATAACATTGGCCAACTCGCCCACAACCGTCTTTTTCGACATCCACTGCATCACCTAAGGCACAGTCACCCATGAGATTGACTTGTTTATTTCCTTGAGCAAGGCAACAAAGAACCGCAAGACCCTCACCACAATGCCGCGCAATCAGTGGGACTAGTTGGCTGTCATCCTCCAAGCAGGGGCGGACTTCGCTAAGCTGTTTCACCTCTACAAGCAGCTCCCCATTGGTAGCATCCTCTGCTAAGAACTGTAGTACAGAGTCACATACTGAGGGGCACCACCACAGCATTTGGCAGAAGTGTACATTGCAGACAAGCCACACCTCCAGAGACTGTACTCTTACGCGTCCGTGCCTTGGTGCTGTCAACACTTTGTACTTCGACCAAGAGTCCCGGAATCCAGGATCGTTCTGGTCTCCTGAAACCTGAATCGTATTGAAAGTCAGTGTCAGCAACGCTGGGAACCATCTGAGACAAGGCAGATGCAAGACACTTACTTCTACAATCTGGTCAACTCTGTAGGTCATGTCATACTGAAGGCTCTGTTGCTGCTACCGAGCCGATGCTTAGCGAGCAGAATTCCCTCGCATAGGTGCTTGCACTCTGTTGAAAGCCACACCTCGATGCTCGCAAACTATTGGTCAAGTCCGCTGAATTTGACCAAAGGGGGCAGTGAAAGAAAGTTGCGGTGCGTAAGCAAGAAGCAAGCAAGAATGTGCGCTAGCAGCAGGTGAGAAACCATATGATCAAAACCTACATCGACCTAGACGTAAATGTAACCCTACCATGGACACTCAATGCAAATATACATATATAAGTGTCTCGGCATATACATATACAAGTGTAGGCATTGTCAGCAACCAATTTGCGCTCATGTTCGTTCCCAGTACTACAAATGAAGGGGGGGGGTTTGCGATGCGTACTAACGACTGCCTAGCATACCTCTAGTATACTGGACTTGCAACAACTAGGGTGTAACATGGGTCTAACAGGGTGTTAGCATTGGTGAGCATAGTAGCAGCATTGGCAGGACTCTATTACCCTGGTATCGCAAATCTACTGCGAATTGTCCGACATGACTCATTTAATTCTCTGAATATTTGTAACTATGTCAAGCTTGCAACACAAAAGGCAATACTTCAGACTCTTGTACTTCCTGATTGTACCTTGCAACTATTATAGCAAAACTTTAAAGTTTGAATGGTTGCAACTTAGGATTCAAATTACCAAAACAAACTTCGATAGCTCAAGCGTTTGTACATGACTAACACTAGTGCTTGAGGGTGGTGAGCAACCGTCTCGTCTACCACAGTTCAACTTAATTAATTAGCTGAGCTGATCGCGCACCGTAGTTTGAACCAATTTTGCGCAATCATCTCGTGCTCGTACGGCATTCCTGCTCATGAGTCAACCCTACACACGCCGTCATATTGGAAGAACATTTTAAAGAATTGGCAACACGTGATAATCAACGCAATCTTATGACCATGCTGCGTCATCTCAATGGCAGCTGCTGTTGCGCTGCTCGATTGTGGGATCCCATTGGGGATTGCGAGACACCTGTTTCCTGGTCCCCTGACGGAAGTTCTTGTCTCGTGATTTGTGAGCATCTCTACAACCATTCTCTACAACACGTCCAGGCCCTTAGCGTAAACAACATCCCACTCGAAGAAACGTCAGCGTTCAACCTTCCACTCCTCAGCAACTTCAGGTATTGTTCTCCCCGTTGGTGCGACGTTGACTCTTCCTGCGTTGCTGACTTGGCCTTCTGTCCTGAACACCGGCTCCGGCCCTTCGATCCTGCCTCTAGATTGCTTTCAATTCATGGGTTTGCTCGTGGCCATCATGTCGCCTGCGAGCGAGCTGAGCGACACGCCGAAACACATTACATGTTTGTCGACCTGTCTGATCGTCAGCCTCCACCGTGCCTTGCAGGCATGGAAAAGGTGAAGGCCGCAATTCCTGGGACTGCTGAGCACAAGTTCAAAAAGGAAGAGAAAGCTGTCCAGAAGGACGAAACAAAGGCCATGGACGCCGGTAACAAGATGCAGATGAACGAGAAGAACAAGTTGGAAAGTCACGTTCCGGGAACAACAGACCACAAGCTTACACACCAGTAGACAGACATTCAGTATGGATGTAGTCGATTTTTCACCCCACCCTGGCTGTTTTTGATTTTGCTACAAGCTTGTGCATTCTCATTGTTGAAGATGTGATACAATACGCAAGTGCTGCCTGCATGTATCCTTGCCATCTAGTCGCCTACAACGCAGCCTGAGTTGCCTCCATGGTATGCACTAGTACTGGACGTGCTGCATTTTTTGTGGTAAAAAACAACTCATGTACTAGACTGACTATACTGACGTGCGCCACAATTTGCAAGGTCTCCATGTTCTGCATCAGTAGTACTGCAGGATGTGCTGCAGAGTTTGGGGACAAAACAACACAACTTGCAAGACCTACAATGTGTCGTCACCGGTAACAGAACTGCATCACAGTTGAGACAGCGTGTTGCAATCATCTCTACATGTTATGTGCCATATACATGCGGGATGTTGATGACTTTAAATCTACATAATCGACTGCTCCAGAGAAATGACCACGCAGATCGACCACAGAATCTACTCTAGAGCTGTGGTAACAGCATGCTCTATGAGTTTCTAGAACTAGTTGACTAGTCGCTTGCACATGTATATCTAAGCCAAGATGGACTACTGCCTCACAGCAGTTTTAAGCTTGACTGCATCACCGCAATAAGGAGTGAAGGAAAACGCTGCACGATGATGTCTTGTACGTAGACGAGAAGCCTGCAGTGGTGCACACAACCACATGTCTCCTTGCTGTCAGACAGTGGCCCATCTACAAGGCTTGAGTCAGTTGCTGTGTCAAAATTTATCTGCAGCCTTGGTTGCAAGCAATTTTGCTGCTGTCTTGTAGCAACTTGCAATTGCCTCAATACAAATGCTTGCAAGTGGGACTGCCACTTCCAACAAACAAACAGAACATGTAACAATGCGTTTGTGCTTTGGAAACTTGCAATACATAGTCACCCAGTGGTCATGCAGATTTGGTATCTGGCCGTATGTCACAACCATTGAGGGGCAAGAGGCTGGACAGGTCTCATCATTCAAGCTACCATGTGCACAGGACAGCGCTTGCCCTTATATGCACACATTCAAATGACCAGGACATACCAACAATAAGATGGACTCTGCCCAAGCTGTCAACAGCAAACTGGCGTCGTTTGCTAAACATGTCAGTGATTGGTAGCAGCCAATCTTCTGCCTGTCCCGATGTGCCTGGATCAGCAGCTGTGCCATAGTTTTGCTGGTGATGGCCTGTTTCTGATGATGGTTCATGGCTGCCTCCTGTGTGCTTGATGACAGAATGCTCATCCTGATGGTGCTCGTGAGGATAAGTGACAGCAATTGACCGCTCAACTGATAACTCTTCGAGGCCTGCAGATCAGTACCATTTGCCCAATATGCTGAGTGCTGCACCTGAGATGGCACATGCGTCTCAGCTCGATGCAGACATCAAGCGCCTGCTTGCACAAGTCAGCGGTTTGTCACAAGAGGTACTTACTCAGCAGCCGGCCTCCATAGGCAAAGTCTATGTTCAGTGCTCTGTCCTGTCCGTTGCGGAATCTATACATTTCCCATACCTGCAAAAGCAACTTGCACTTACATGCCCTAAACCAGTAGTTCAGGCACATGGCTTGGCACTGTGCATGTTTGTCAGCGCAGAAGGAACCTTGTCAATGAACAGCACTGAGTCATGGTGGTGGTCATTCACATGGAGCACTTGCCTGATCCAAAGCAGGCAGGCACATCACTGCTGATACTGTGCATTGGTACCTGCCAAGGCAGAGTGATGCCTAGCCTCTGTTCACAAGCCTCCAATTGCTGGACAGTAGCTCCTGAACACAGTCCATTGCAACAAGTGTGACAAGATGATGAGGCATTGTTATTCTGGAGGAGTAGCAGCAACTTGCACGTGCCTGTGAGCAGAGCTGCTTGACTGGTGTAATCAAGGAACGGAATGACCTGTTTGAACGCTGATCTGCACAATGAACAGAATTTGACATTTGCACTTACAAGTAGGCAACATGGTCTCACAATTCGAAGCACCTGACTTGCCAGCGCATCAGCATTCGTCTGCTGTAATAATTGAAGACTGTTTCTGATTGTGTTGCTCTCCTGTTGAGACAGACCTAGTTGTTCAGCTGCTGATCAACAGGAGCGAAGTACCAAGAGGCAGAAGACACGATCTCAGAATGGCGTGCAACCACTTGAGTATTCACTTGCTATGCGTACTCGTCAGTCACCCTCCAGCCCTGCTTCTGGCACTGTTGCAACCAAAACGGCACCAGGGCATGCATTGCTGCTCTCAGCCTTTTGCAGCTCTGCGGAGACGTCATGGCAATCTGCTGTCAGATTCTGCGTCGGTTGTTACAACTTGCACAATGTCCCATACCAGCATGAGGCGACATACGTCACCAGGGTTGCCAAGTGCATGCAGTGTAAGGGTGTTGATCACCGTAGCGAGCACTTCATCCGGTAGCTGGATAATGCTGCTTGAGCCCTCAGGCATCTGTGGGTGCTCCATCGTACGATAGCATGAAATCAGGCAGAGCATGTCGCTGCGATTTACCAATACAGCCTGAGGTTGAATAATATTAGTAAGGTTGGTAAGGCTGAGGCTGCAGTTGATGCCAACTCGGACCGAGTATCAAATCCCTGGCATGCTTGCAAGCGGTTGGCAGAGGCAGCCACAACACACATAGACAGTGCTGACACAACCAAAAGGCAATTACACTTCAGAAGGATCGCACAGCTTCAGAGGCACCACAGCCAGGAACTGTGAGTTCTCTTCCCTGTGTATTAAATTCACTGATCATGCCTCCTTCTCAAGCAGTGTGATCAACCACACATGTAGGCCGCAAAGCATGTGTGCTAATCATCTAGCAGGACAGCTACGCCTGTACAGCTTACAGCTATAGCGGCTCACCTATAGTGCACTAAACTGCCAACATCTATTGTACTCAAGGTCATTCTTGCCTGGACAGTGCATCTCTTTGCTGGCACTCAGCAACTTACGGCTATCTGCGCTCAGCAATGTAAATCCTCGTGAGGACCAGGCGATGCTCTCTGTGAGCAAGACTGACTGCCCTGCAGTATCATTGGCTACAAAAGGTCAAGCTCACACTGTTTTGTTACATGCCATTAACATCATGGCAACTTCTTTCAATGTTACTGCATGCAAAAGTTCTGTGAGTTGTATTTCTACACCCAAGTACAGACTAGACGACTTTGGCAACTTTTGCAGACAGCATAAGTTTGCCTTGCAGGTTCAGCTCACATGCCAAGCACATGCAGCTTCAACTATGACATGTGCAGCATATTGCACTGTGAGATGCATCAGCAGACGTCACACATCAAGTACAGCAAACACATAGTTTTCTCACCTGGCAAGTATTTTACACGCTTCATATTACAACAGCAGCAGCTGAATCCCATTATCCTGGGTCACATAAGCAAGTATGCATCGAGGAAGCTAAGCAGAGTGGTACTGACCTGCAGGTCTGATGCAAACATTGCACCAAACAAGGAGTAACAGCCACGCACCTTTATTTGCAGATGGTCACCAAAGTTGGTGCACCCACCTACTGTTGATGCACACCACTGGGTACCTGTATTGCTTGTGATATGATCCCTGTGCTGTGTGCTTCAATTCGGCCCTGTTTGACAACACACTAGCATCAGTCTCTGACTTGTGCAGACAGGCATGGGAAACAGCCAAAATGCAAGTAGAAGCATGGTGTAGGGAAGACAAGGCATTTTGAGCACCATGGTGTGAACGCCTGCAAAGATGACTATTTGAAGGTGGCACAACCAAAACCCTTCAGCAGTGAACAATGGCAGCAAGCATCCAAAGCACATAAAAGACGTTAGAAATGCACCATGCAGTCAAATGACAAAGTCAACATTCTGCACCTGAGCCTGTGTTTGCCTTGGCGCATACTTGGACAACTGGGCTCGCCTTTCCTCCTGCGAGCACACACAGCACTCACACAATTTCGACTGGTCCTACTGATGCAATGCTTCACATGCAGGTTAGTACAAAGACTGCAATGCAGGGAGCAGTACACATCTTGCTGAACTTCCTCAGCCTGCAAAATGTGAAGCAAGCTGGCATATTCAAACAGGATGTGCCTTGCAGTGTCAGATTCCAGGTGCAGGAGCTAAAGGTTCACATGCACAAAGGCACAGACAGATACATACCATTGATACATTCTCTTCCTGCCACACCAGATCAGCATCACCAGCTATGGCTGCAGAAGCTTCTCCTACGCTTTTGGGATCAGCTGGTTGCTGCACTCCAGTCCCTGCAGATGCTTCCATGTACAGTGAGACAACCAGGCGTTGTAAGTCTTGCAAGATGTGCAAGCTGTCTGATGTAGGCCGTGCTGTGGCAGTATGCCTGGCAGAGCTTCACGCTTGGTATACTGATGCAATTATGGGGCCTGTCAAGATGTACACCAGCTGCTGGCATGTTGGAAGCTGCTGGAACAAGTATGCCAAGACACGTAGAGGAGGTGATCAAATCAACCTACGTTGTGCAGCTAGCCTTGCAGACCACAGCTATAAAGTTGCACTGGATATGACAGGTACTGGCCATTGCTCAATGCAATGCTCACCAACACTTGATCATGCCAGATGGTACCTTTGTCATGTGCAGCCAAGCCAAGCACGTCTTGCAGCTCAGCTGTCAGGAAACGTCTCACAGCAGCTTGCAACAGTTGTTGTTGTTTGTAGTACACAGCAGACTACAAATGCCATGATGTCTGAAAATGCAAGGGGATATTAGGCTGACCAGGATGTGTAGCTATAGCTGGCCTTGCACCAACATCTTGCACGTTGATGTGGAACAAGGAGCTGCCAGGAGGGCCAGCCCCCACTACATGTGGCTGACCCCCTGCCTGACCCCCAGGCTGAGGGTGCAGGGAGCCAGCAGCTGCAGGGGCGCCCCCAATGGGGAACAAAGGCTGCCCTGCTCCTGGCATGCCACACAGATATCAGCAAAGTAGTGCTTGCATGTGCCTTACATCAGGGACATGAGTCAGTGTTTTCAAACAAGATTGGACACCTTTAGGATTGAAACTGGTGTGGAAATGCAAGCAGGGTACACTTTTAGGACTTAATCAGTTCTGAAAATGCAAGCAGGGTGCATGCAAGCAGAGAGCTAAGTGTCAAACTGCAAACCAGCCGGGAGAAACTCAACTTTGTTTTAATGAAAAGTTGCTTTCCTGTGGCAACAGCCTGCATGCTCACCTGGGGCTGAAGTAGGAGTGTGTCCAGGTAGGGTGTAGGCAGGCTGGCCATTTTGAGGGGGCATAGAGGTACCACTAGGGCCTTGCAAGGGCATTGGCTGCCCTGGCAAGGGCATCCCTGGGGGAGGCCTCATGGGAGGCATGCTCATGGGGGGCTGACCAGGCCGGGGGGGATACATGTGGGGTGGCATGCCGGGGCGCATATACCCTGGGGGTGGCATGCCAGGCGGTAACATGCCTGCAGGTGGGTACCCATAGGGCCTGCAGAAAGAAGAAGACAGCTGTGCATGCCTGGGCATTGCATTGAGCTTTGCACCAGTATAGACATTGGGCAAAGATGGTGTTACTAGAGAGTGGTCGCCAATGCAGAAATGCAGATATGGCAATTCCAGGAGAGCTTAGCATGCATGCTGCATCTTGGCACACACAAGTCACTCCATTTGCATCAGACACAATACAACCACATCAGAATCAGGGATTGGCAATGCACTAAGTTGCAAAGACAGGCAGGTCTCCATCTCAGGCACGACGCTACAGATGTTGCCTGCACTATCAAATTTTAGGCCTGCAGCTTACGGAGGAACGCTATATTGAGGAGGATAGGCTGCTTGGGCTGTTGGGGCAGGGTAGCCAGGCGCAAGGATGCTAGGTGTAGTGATGCCTTGACCAGTGGCAGCTCGCTTGGCATCTGACTCATCCTCTGCAAATGCATTTCATCATTTGGTCCAAGGTGGCTTGAAATGGTCGCAGTGCAGTCATACTTAGGTTGCATTGATATGATGAGCAGGTGCAGCTGGTACAGGATTTGCTGATAGTGCAACTGATCTTGTTCCATAACAGGCAATGGTCATGCAGGATGCTATAGTGTTGGCTGCTCACCAACAGGTACAGTCACGCCAGGGGCTGCACCCTCAGGAACCCCTGCCATACCAAAGATTTCTATGTTTACGCTGTCCCGTCCAGGCATTGCATTGGGGACCCTGTTGACGCAGCCACGTATCAGACAGACCCAGAGCAGCATGCAAAGCCAATGACGCAGCCTGGGGCGTGCTTACGCTTCCACATTGATCTTGTGCACTTGGCTGCAGTGAATGGCTAGGCCTTGTATCGTATTCAGCTTCTTGTGGCATGTGCTGCACCTGCGCGAAATATACTTACCCTTCAGCACATTCCTGTACAAGAGCGACGTTCACGGCAGCACAAGCGCCATAAGCCTCACTTATAGTGTCTAGCTTTTTGATGCTGTATTAGTGTAGTTTCGTCCGAGAATATTCTGTCGCAGTAATAGCAAAATGTGACAGTCTCCTCTTCTCTTTTCTTTTTCTTCCTGACCATGCTGGTGTTTCTGGTGACTGTCTACGAAAGAAAGCTGAGTGTGCTCGCTGCTTGAAGGAGACTAGGTGTCTTGACGCAAACTAGATCATTTTTTCCAAGACAGGAAAATACCTCTCGCGATTCCAATCAGCCTTGAAGTGCAACTCTACACCAGCATAATCAAATGCGCGACAGTCATGCAGCAACTCGCAAGCATGCTGAGCCGTAACCATGCTTCTCACGGACAGACGCTCTTTGTCAGCACATGGCAGATGTGAGAGTCAATCTTTGTTGACATGCTCTGCGCGGAACGACCTTGCGTGGATTGACACCACTCTCTCTCAGGCTTGCATCTTGTTTTCTGAGTTCTGGCACGACAGTTTGCGTGGTTTGGACTGAGTCTTTGGTGATTGCTTGCCTGATCAATGCAGTGCACTGCAACAGCACGCCCGGCGCAACTGCATCACTCAGGGGTGTCTCGAACAGGTGGGATCCATTCACCAAGCTTTTCCCTCCTGTCTGAAGATCTGGGACGATGATAAATCTTGGGACGCTGCAGGGATACCGTCTACCAGCATCAGCTTCAAACCCTTTTCGAGCGGCCACATTCCTCGCAGACACAGTCAGCGATCTGAGAAGGTGCTGCGCAGAGGCTTTGGCAAA
>JAABUK010004712.1_pt1 | contig 21930 bp, 18 predicted proteins | sample 5559141 | NCBI WGS metagenome assembly JAABUK01 (sample SAMN10711869, study PRJNA513367) | rock metagenome | isolation source: Antarctica rocks | place: Antarctica: Victoria Land, Pudding Butte nord | collected 2016-01-03
CAGCCCGCCGAGCCCGGCCATGGCCAGGGTGACGAAGGCCGACGGCGCGGGGGTCGCCAGCGGGGTGGAGGAGAGGCCGTCGGGGGTCAGGAGCAAGAGAGAGGGTTGCTTCCAACCGTCGGAGTTTGACCATGCAGAGACGAGAATACGCCCTTGATCGTCGATGGCGACCGGGATGTTGATGGTCCAGCCGGTTGGCAGGAGCGTGTCGAGTTCGGTGCGGATATGAGTACGAATGTTGATGATGAAAAATTCGCGATCATAATCAGTGTAGCCTTGGACGCCCAATACCTGACCTGCATTGTTCAGATCCAAGGCTTGGGCGATCTGTCCCATCGATGTGTGATTATGAGGAGAACCGGCCAATCCGACGAGAGGTCCAAATGTTCCGTCAGCTTGCTTGCTCAACTCGTAAACGCCACTGCCAGAATTTCGGATGTGACCCTGGACGCCGGAAATTTCCGTGAAGATAGATTCGCCGGACTTGTTCAGGAAATTGCCGGTGTGGTCGATATATCCGTACGAATAAAGTTCGCTTCCGACATATGGAGTCGGAAATCCTTTGTCGAGTTGCGAATAACCTCCCCGGTTGTCTGTCCTGGGAAAAGTATAGACCGTCATGCCATCCGGGGCGGTCAACGTCGCGTCGGCTCCTGTATTCGACAGCTTGATGCTCGAAGCGTACGGATTTGGGTAGTCGCCCAAATTGCCGTATGTGTTAGTGATCGGGACGTGACCTAGATTCGTGACACTGTAGGATGGGATCGAGGCGGCCATGGCCGACGAAGCCAGCATCGAGACTGTCACGGACGCAACGCACCATTGCAAGATCAAACGCATCGGTCTACCTTCCATGATAGGAGAGTGGTCAGCCGCCCGCCGCCGAGGCCATCTGCTTCAACCCTTGATAGTCGACCTTGTCCGTCGAGGTGGTCGGCAGGCCGTTGAGGAACTGGACCTCGTCGGGGACCATGTAGGGGGGGAGGAGGCGGGTGCAGTGGCGCTTCAGGGCGATGATCGAGCCCTTGCGGCCGGGCTTCATGGCGACGAAGGCGACGAGGGAGGCGCCGTCCTCGGTGTTCCGGGCGATCACGGCGGCGCGGTCGACCCCTTCGTGCTCGTAGAGGGCGGCCTCGATCTCGCCGAGCTCGATCCGGTAGCCTCGCTTCTTGACCATCCGGTCGCGTCGGCCGTGGAAGCGGTGGCAGCCGCCGCCTTCGTCGGTGACAAGGTCGCCGGTCCGATACCAGGCCCCCTCGTCATCGAGGAAGAAGGCTCGGGCGGTGAGATCGGGGCGGCCGAAGTAGCCGAGCATCACGCCGGGGCCGCCGACGACCAGCTCGCCGACGGTGCCATTAGGGACGGCACGGCCCCGCTCGTCGACCACCTTGCAGGCGGCGGGCGGGCAGGCGGTCCCGATCGGGAAGGGGGCGTCGCGGTCGGGCTCGATCGCTCCGGGGATCGGGTGGGCGGTGCAGACGTTGGTCTCGGTCGGCCCGTAGAGGTTCCAGAGCTTCGCCAGCGGCCAGGCGGCGCGGAGCTTCCGCAAGGGGGCAATCGGGAAGACCTCGCCCGCGAAGAGGACCAGGCGAGGGGCAGGGAAGCCGGGGTCGCCGATCCCCCCGTACTCGGCCAGCAAGGCCAGGATCGAGGGCGCCGAGTACCAGACGTCGACCGGCCGGTCGCGGAGGAGCTTCGCCAGCTTCGAGGGATCCTTGCCGGTCGACTCGCCGATCAGGGCCAGCGCCGCGCCCAGGCGGCACGAGGCGTAGAGGTCGAAGATCGACAGGTCGAAATGGAACGGGGCGTGCGAGGCGAAACGGTCCCCGGCCTCCATCGCGAAGGTCGCTTCGCACCAGTCGAGGAAGGCGAAGGCGTTGGCGTGCGAGAGCATCACGCCCTTGGGTTTGCCGGTCGAGCCCGAGGTGTAGAGGATGTAAGCCAGGTCGGACCCGTCGCCCGCGACGGGCAAGGGCGAGGGGGCGTCGTCGGCCATGACGCGGTCCCAGGTCGCGTCGGTCGGGCAGGAGACGCCCTCGCCGACGACGATGAACCGGGGCCGAGGCCCGGCCTCGGGCCACGCGGCGCGGAGCCCGGCGGCATGCTCGGCGGCGACGACGACGGCCTTGACCCCGGCGTCGGAGAGGATGCCCGCCCCACGGATCGCGGGCGAGCCGGGGTCGACCGGGACATAAGCCGCGCCTGAGCGCAAGATCCCGTGGATCGCCGCGACGGCCTCGCGCGACTTGGTTAAATAGAGGCCGACGCGGTCCCCTCGGCCGACGCCCCAGCGGTGCAGGGCGGTCGCCAGGCGGTCGGCGGCGTGGCGGAGTTGTTCGTATGTCGTCGTCCCGCCGCGTTCGTCCTCGACGGCCGGATGGTCGGGCCGGTGGTCGGCGGCGTGGTCGAGGAGCTGGCTGAGGTGGTGGTGAGCGTCCTTGCCCATGATCGTGCTTCTTGGTCGAGTGCGGTGGAGTGCGAGCGGATCACCTGCGGGTGCGGACCGAGCGGGGGAGGCCTCGTTCCCGGGCTTCCCTCGTGTGTGATCATGCGGCTTTGAAGCGGGATGATCGATCCGGCCAACCGGTCGTCGGGCGTTCCCTGTCCCGAGTGACCGGGCATGGTGCCCGGTTTCGCGAGTCGGGTCAACCCCAGGTCGGTCGAAAGCTGGGGGCCGCTCAGCGCGGGTCGCCGAACAGCTCGCGGGCGAGGCCGGGGTCGGCGAGGAGCCCTCGGGAGAGCTTCTCGAAGAGGAGCCGGTGGCCGAGGGCGTTGGGGTGGTCGTCGCCCGGGGCGATCTCGACCGACGCGGATTCGACCCCGTCGAAGGTCGCGGAGAGGTCGATCAGGGGCAGGGCATGACGGGCGGCGATGCCCCCCTGGCGGGCGACGGCGAGGGCCCTGGCGTCGCCGGCGTCGTCGCGGCTGGCGCGGGGGATCAGCAGGCAGGCGATGGGGAGGCCGAGCGAGCGGCAGTCGGCGGCGAGGGTGCCGAGGACGGCGTCGGCGAAGGTCCAGTAGTGCCGCTTCACCCGGGCCTTGAAGTTGTCGCGGCGGTCGAGGTTCGCCCAGCCGGTCGAACGCTCGCGGGCCAGGTCGATTCCGGCCTCGGCGGTGGCTTGCCGGAGGAAGTCGTACTTGAGGTCGACGTCGTTCTTGATCAGGCCGCCAAGGTGGATCTCGACGAGCCGGGGGTCGAGCATGGTCGAGGCGAAGAGGACGAAGTCGGGGAGATAGGGCAGGGCCTTCCGGCGGAAGGTGTCGTACCGTTGCGCCGGGCCGTAGGCGGGGACGGCGAAGTTGATCACCTCGAAGCGGCGGGCCAGCCCCCGACGGGTGCTTTCGTCGTTGAGCCAGCCTTCGAGGAGGTTTTCATACGTGGCCCCGTCGGCGATGCCCCAGCCCATGTCGATCGAGGCGCCGAGCAGGGCGACCCGGTAGACGCCTTCGGGCTTATCGAGGGGGTACTCGCGGTCGCGGAGCCCTTGCGGGTTGGTGGTGTAGCGCTGGCCGAAGAAGGTGGCCTCGTAGCTCGGCTTGAGGTCGAACTGGAGGAAGTCGTCCCTCAATTCGCGGGTGATCTCCTTGACCTGGCTCCGGTTGTGGCCGATCGGGTCGCCCATCAGGGCGAGTTCCAGCGGCCCCTGCGCGCCCTTCTCGCCCTTGCCGACGCCGCCGACGAGCCCCTCGTAATAGCCGCCCGGGTTGCTGGCCCGAAGCTCGCCGGAGCGGAGGCTCTCGCGGGTCGTCAGGGCGAGCCCGGCGGGCAGCGGGACGAGTCCGGCGACGAGCAGGGCGGCCGTGGCCAGGAGGCGGCCCGGGGCGGTCCGGGGGGTCGGCTTCGGGTCGATCATCGGGGGTCGCCTCCCAGTTCCGGGGATGCTTCGAGCCGACGGGCCAGCAAGGCGTGGCCGAGGGCGTTGGGGTGGAAGTCGTTCGGGCCGATCGCCAGCGTCGAAGGGTCGAGGCCGTCGAAGGCGTCGGAGAGGTCAACGACGCGGTCGAACCCCGCCGATCGGGCCAGGGCGACGAGCCGGGCGCGGTCGCCCGGCGCCGTCGCCTTGCCGACGCGAGGCAGGAGGAGCCAGGCCGAGCGGGCCCCCTTCGTCCGGCAGTCGGCGACGACCCGGCGGTAGACGCCGGCCAGGATCGCCTCGCGGTGGGGGCGGAGGAGGTCCTTGTACGAGGCCTCGTCGCCCCCCGGCCGGGCGTGGGCCAGGGCGAGCCCCTCGCGGTAGGCGGCCACGTCCCAGCCGATCCCCCGGGGCAGGAGCGAGCGGAGCTTGCGGTCGTCCCAGCCGAAGTCGGCCGGAGTCCCCTGGAAGACGACGAGGTCAGGGCTTGAGGCCCAGCCTTCCCTCGTGAAATGCTCCCAGCGCTGGCCGGGGGCGAGCCCGGGGACGGCGTGGTTCCAGACCTCGGACCCGGCCGAACGCTCCCAGGTCGGCTCGAACCCGAGGCCGTCGTCGACCCCCCAGCCCGCGCCGATCGAGTCGCCGACGAGCGCGACCCGGCGCGTCCCGGCGGGCTTTTCGATGGCGTACTCCCGGTCGCGCATCCCCCGGGCGTTGGTCGTCCAGGTCGCCCCGCGATGGCGGGTCGTCAAGCCCGGCCGGAGGACGTATTCACGGACGTCGGCGACGGCGCGGGTGAGCGGACCGAAGTCGGTCGGCAGGGGGTCGGCCTGGGGGGTGGCGACCCGGTCGAGTCGTCGGCCGGGGCCGGTGAGGGCCTCGTAGTAGCCGCGTTCCAGGCGTTCGAGGTCGCCGGGGTTCCGGCCGTCGGACCGCAACGCCTCGCGGGCCCGGCCCGACCAGCCGGGCGCCAGGGCCGCCGGGGCGAGGCCCCAGGCCAGCAGCGCGACCGTCAGGAAAGCGGACCGATTCGGGCGGGGCATCCGGGCCTCGGGCGATGGGGCTTCGAAGGGGTGAGGGGCGACGATCGATCGATCGGCCCCCGGCTCAGCCGCCGAGCCCTCGGTGGAGCATCGCCAGCCAGGCGGCGAGGCTCGGGCTGCTCCAGAGCGACCAGAGCAGGGCGATCGTCGTGAACGTGGCGAGCGTCTTGATCGCGCGGAGGCCCGAGGTTCGAAGGCCCTTCGGTGGCTTCGGCACCCGTGGCTTCTCCCTCGCGTCCCACTGGACATTGACCAACACCAACGTCCCGAGGACGCCCCAGAACAGGGCGTCGGGGATGCTGAAGCCCCACGACCCCTTGAGCCAGAACATCTGGTAGGCGTGGAGGATCCAGGTCGCCAGGAAGACCGCCGTCGTCGCCACCGCGAGCGTCTGCCAGCGTGGCCTGCGCTTCAAGCGGAAGGCCACCGGGTTGAAGACGACCCGGATCATGAAATCCTTCCAGTAGATGTTGATCCGTCGCCAGTAGTCGGTGAAGCTCTCGGCCAGCAGGTAGTTGTTGTGGGTCGGCGGGAGCTGGTGGCCGAAGAGGCCGAGCATCCCGCAGGCGACGTGGAACTGGCCCGAGACCTGGAGGTAGAGCAGGTAATTGCAAGCGACGAAGGCCGCGAGCGTCGCCGGGCCCCGGACCTCCTCGGCGGGGATCAGCAGCTCGTGGTAGACCAGCCGGTAGGCCAGCAGTTGCACCACGCCGTTGGTGATCGACCGGAGGCCGGCGAGCTGGGTCTGGTGGATCTCGGCGGCGAAATAGCCGCGCCGGTAGGCCCGGTAGTCGACCACCGGGAAGAGGAGGAAGGCGTAGTTGGGCAGCAGGAAGAAGTAGCCGAGCGCGTCGAGCAGCGGCTCGGGTTCCTTCGCATGCTTGAGCTCGTAGAGGTAGAGGGCCATGCGGAACATCAGCATCGACCCGAGGACCGGCAACGCGACGTCGACCAGCGTCGACCCCGAAGGGCCCGCCAGGACGCGGGCCGCCCCGAGCCCGAGGGTCCCGAGGGCGACGATCGCCACCTTCGCCCCCCAGGCGATCGGCAGGCGGGTCGCCCCGACGAAGGCCAGCGCCAGGGCCAGGACCATCGACCCCGCCGCGACGCCGAAGACGGCGAGCAGCCCGGCCATCGAGGCGAGCAGGAAGAAGGGCTGCTTCCAGCGAAAAGAAAGCAGGTAATGGACGGGAAGGGCGGCGAGGGCGATCGAGGTCAGGATCAGGAGGGCCCGGCCCTCGACGTGGTAGACCTTGATGACGGCGAGGATCAGGGCCAGGTGGCCCCAGATCGGCAGGAACCGGCGGAGGTCGCGGCGCGCGGTCTCGGGCTCGCCCGGGTGGAGGCCCGGTCGGCCGGAGTTATCCACGATCGGGAAGAAGCGGCGGTGAGGCGCAAGCCGCGTCGGGGCGGTCCGCGCGTCGACCGGCGGTCGGGTCTGGGGTCCCACGAGCCTCTTGCCCCCTGGTCCTGCCCGGGTGGCGGCCGGAAATCGCGGGGGCCGGTCCATCCTTGGACCGGTTGTTCCCCCGCTCGCGGCCGCACCATCCTTGCGCGAATCTATGCGAGCGTCTCGCCCCTCGAGTTGGGGCGGGTGGGGATCGGTCTCCCCTCCGGCGACGACGGACGGGGTTCTACCTTAATCGGCGGGTCGGGGTCAACCCGAGTGGATCCGGTTCCGGCCGAGCGGCCAAGCCGGGTTGTCGCCCCCGTCGCGCTCGATTATCCTGCCGCGCCGGTCGGGGACGAGGATGACCCGGGGCCCCTTGGTGACTCGCCGAAGGATGGAGCCGAATCGATGCCGATCGAGGCCGCGAGGCGTTGGGGCGCGGAGGCCTGCCTGGGCCTGTTGGCGACGGCGGCGTTCCTCGGCTTCCTCGGCTCGACCGAGCTCTGGGGGAAGCGCGAGCAGCGGGCCGCGGCCGAGGCGCTGGACACCGTCGACCACGGCCGCTGGCTCGTCGCGGAGATCCAGGGGCACCCCCGCTTGGAGAAGCCGCCGCTCCCCCGCTGGGTCGCGGCGAGCTTGATCGCGCTGACCGGCCGACGCGACGAGGCGATCGTCCGCCTGCCGAATGCCCTGGCGGCCCTGGCGACGGTGGCCCTGGTTTACCGCCTGGGGCGGCGGCTCGGCGGCCGGTCGGTCGGGCTGGCTTCGGGGCTGGCCCTGGCGTCGTCGGCCTACTTCGTGGTCGAGATGCGGCAGGCGGGCAACGACGGCTTCCTCGCCCTGTTCACCGCGCTCGGCCTGCTCGCGGCCTGGGAGCGGCTCCACGGGTCGGCGGAAGGCGAGGCTCTTGAGCCGCCGGGCGACCGGGTCGGCCAAAGAGGCTGGTCCTTCCTCCTCTATGGTGCGCTCGGGCTGGGCTTCCTGACCAAGGGTCCGGTCGTCCTGCTGCTGGTCGGCGTGCCGGTCCTGGGCGACCTGGCCAGTTCGCGGAGGCTGGGGCCCGGGTTGCGTGCGCTGGTCGACGGGCCCGGCCTGATCCTGTTCGCGGCCCTGGCGCTGGCCTGGCCGGTCCCGGTCCTGCTCCGCGAGCCCGAGGCGGCGCGGGTCTGGTGGCTGGAGGTCGCCCAGAAGTCCGGGGCGCTGGAGATCCCCCACGGCAAGGCCCGCGAGTCGATCGCGCTGGATTGGTTCTGGATGACGATGCCGTGGACCCCGCTGGCGCTCCTCGGCGCAGCCTGGCCTTTGAGGAAATCGGGCCGGGTCGACCGGCCGGGCCTGGCGTTCGCTTGGTGGTGGGCGATCGGCAACCTGGCGGTCTTGGCGACCTGGCGGGTCGTCAAACCGAGCTACTACCTGCCCTGCCTGCCGGGCGTGGCCGTGCTGGTCGGGTCGGAGTGGGTCCGGCTGGCCCGGCTGGCCCGGCTCGACGGCCGGGGCTCGGCGGCGGCCCGGGGGGTCTTGCAGGCGAGCTGGGTGGCGGCCTTCGTCGCCGGCGCGGTCGCGCCGGTGCTGGTCGGCGAACTCGACCCGGCCCGCCTGGGATGGGCGATCCTCGGGGCCTCGGCGCTGGCCGGCGGGGCGGTCGGCGCGGCCTGGGCCTGGCGGAAGGGGCTCGACGCCGGGGCGATGGTGCCGCTGGCCTCGGGGTTCGTCGCGGTGGCGCTCCTCCTCTACGGCGCGGTGGTTCCCGACCAGAACCACGCACGGGGGCATCGCGAGCTGGCCAGGCGGCTCGAAGCGCTCCTCCCGGCCGATCCGTCGACGCTCCGGTTCGCCAACGAGGTCGACGAGGGGCTCTGGTTCTACCTGCAAGGGCACGAGCTGGCCCCGATCGTCGGGGCCCGGTTCAACCGGGGGTTCGACCTCCGGGACGACGCGAAGGCGGGCCGGGTCGACACCCCGGCCCGTCGGGTCGGGCTCGCCCGCAAGCAGGTCGCCGACTGGGCCGGGCACGCCGACCCGCGCTCCCCTTATTTGCTGATCCGCGCGAAGGTCTACGACCGCTTCGCCGCCGAGGTGGCCGGCCTGGTCGAGCCGGTCTATCGCGAGTCGGGCCTGGAGCGGAACCCGATGGTCCTGCTCCGGGCGAGGGGCGCGGGCCCCCTGGCGACCGGCCCTCGGCCCGCGACTCGCCGCTGAATCCCCCGGATCGGGGCCTCCACGCCGGCCGAGGGGCCTCCACGCCCCGGCTCGACCCCGCCGATCGGGCAAGCGATGCGCGTCGGGTTGACCTTGTGGTGGCGACCTTGCGGGTTATTGCGGTCGCATCGCCCGACCATCTTGTGCAGATTCCCTGGCCCCCGCGACCGCGATGATCGGCAAGGTGAATCGTCGTAAGTCATTGCCGTAAAACGCGAAGGGCGTTCAAGGACTCGCAGGCCTGGGACGATAACTAGTCTTGGCTCGCCGAGGTAACGCCAAGGCGAGGACTAGGGAGCACCGAGGAACTGCTCGTCCCACCCGGTCGGGGCCGCGAGGCCCTGGGCACTCGGGACAGGCCCCCGGGCGGTCGAGCTTTATCGGGAAGAAACCAAGGGCACGCACGAGCCGTCGCTGGACTCGTCACCCTTTGAACGAACGTTAGCTAAGGAGAAGCTTCTCCCATGTCGAAGTCCTTGACGTTGAGCATGAGCCTGGCCCTGGCCCTCGGTTTCTCCGGCGCGAGTTTCGCCGGCCACAAGACTGAAGCCGGCTGCTCCACCTGCGGCATCGCCTCGCCCCAGGGCATGGTCAGCCCCCAGGCCTCGCCCCAGGGCATCGCCGAGACGGGCTGCGATACCTGCGCCCCCGCCAAGAAGAAGTGCCACTTCAAGATGAGCATGCCCGCCTGCCTGAAGCCCAAGCCCAAGATGTACACCTACGAGTGGGTCCTGAAGAAGAAGAAGGTCCACGGCCACCACGCCGCCGAGTCGGCCTGCGAGACCTGCGGCACCGCCGCCCCGGTCACGGCCTCCGGCCAGTACAGCAGCCCCCAGGGCACCTACGCCGCTCCCCAGGCGTCTTACGCCGCCCCCCAGGCCTATGGTGCCCCCCAGGCCTATGGTGCCCCCCAGGCCTATGGTGCCCCCCAGGCTTATGGTGCTCCCCAGGCTTACGGTGCTTCCCAGGCCTACGGTGCTTCCCAGGCCTACGGTGCTTCCCAGAACTACGGTGCGTCGCAGTCGCTGCTGCCGACCTCCGAGATGAAGCCGGCCTCGGTTGACGCGGTCCCCCCGCCCCCCGCCGCCCCGGCCCCCGCCGCCCCGGCCCCGCCCGCCCCGGCCGGTGCCCAGAGCAGCCTGCTCTTCCTCGCCCCGGCCGGCAACTAAGCCGACCACCGGTCGAGGTCAGCCCCTTTCACCTCGCCGACCACGGCCCACGCACTGCGAAGTGCGTGGGCCTTTCTTCGTCGACGTGGGCCGGTTCTCGCGATTGACAAAGACCGTCGATTGTGGATAACACCAGGACCGAGGTGCCCCGCCCAGCCGGGGCGACCGACCCAGGGACGGGTCGAGGTCTCGGGCTTTCGCGGCGGCCGACCCGACGGGTCGGGACCGACCGCCCGGCGTCATGGAGGACCGACACCGATGCGAGCGGAGCCCGCCTCGCCGATGGCCTCGACCCTCGCCCGACTCCGGGCAACGGCCGGCCGATCCCGCCGCTGGCTCGCCTCGCGGGGGACGGCCGCTCGGGTTGCCCTGCTGTTGGCGGGCCTTATGGCCCTCGGGGCGGCCGGCTACCTCGCCTCGGTCGGCGACCCCGGCAAGCCGGCCTGGTCCTGGATCTTCGAGCGCCGCAAGCTTTCCAGCGACGACCTCGACAAGATCTCCGAGGCGCTCGACGCCGCGGGGATTCCCCACGTCGCCGACCCCCTGGGCCGGGTCGGCGTCAAGGAGTCGCGCCGGGCCGAGGCGTTGGCCCTGCTGGCCAAGGCCCACGCCGTCCCCCCCTCGCTCGACGACCTCAGCCAGGAGGTCGAGCCGGGCAACCCGTTGCTGGAGAGCCCCGCCGACCGCGAGCGCCGCGAGGCCCTCCGCCTGGAGCAGATCCTCAAGGCGCAGATCGAGGGGCTCGACCCGGCGATCGCCTCGGCCCACGTGCGGATCCACCGGGCCAGGCGCCGCCCCGGCCTCGGCCAGGGCCTCGAGGTCACCGCCAGCGTCTACCTGCGGACCGAGGGCGGTCGCAAGCTCGGCCATCGCGCGGTGGAGGGGATCCAGCGGTTCCTCATCAAGGACGTACCCGAGCTGAGGCCCGAGTCGATCACCGTGGTCGACCAGACCGGCCACGCCTATCTCGCCGCGGGCGACCCCTCGCTCAAGGAGAGCACGCACGCCCACGCCCGCGAGGAAGACTGGCAGGACCAGATCCTCGGCGAGCTGCGGCACATCCCCGGCGTGGGCGTCTCGGTCCTCCTGGAGGCACCGCCCGCCCCCCAGGGCCCGGCCCCGACCCCGCCCGAGCCCGCCGCCGACCTGGTCAGGCCCAACGGCCAGGTCGAGCTCGTCGAGTCCGCGCCCCCGCCCGCCGCCGGCGCGGGAGGGGCCCCCGCGCGGCCACAGGCCAACGTCTGGGTCCGGGTCCCCCGGAGCTTCTACCTGATGGACTTCCGCTCGCGGTCGCCCGGCCGACAGCCGACGCCCGAGGACCTCGAACCGATGCGGCTGAGGACCGAGCAGGTGATCCGCGACGCCGTCGGCATCCACATCCCCGCCGGGGAACTCGGCGTGGTGAAGGTGGCCGTGATCCAGGACGACCTGGCCTCGTCCGGCCCCTTCGTCGTCCCCTTGGTGCTGGAGTCGCCCCGCCCCTGGGCCTGGGTGGCGCTCAGCGGAGTGGCCTCGGCCGCGGCCTTGGCGACGGTCGCCGGGTTGTTCCGCCTGGCCGGCCGGCGTCCCTTGCGGAGGCCCCAGCGGTCGGCCAGGCGGTCGGGCTACGTCGCCGACGGGCCGAGCGGGCCCGTCCCCGGCCCCTCCGAGCGCGTCCGCGAGTTGATCCGGCTCAACCCCGAGTCCGCCGCCGGCGTCCTCCAGCGCTGGATCGGCCAGGGGGGGGCGGCCCGATGAGCAAGCCCGAAGCCGCCGTGCCCCCGCCTCCGGCCGCCCCGTCGGCCCCCGGCCCCCCGGCGGGCAAGGCCGCCGCGTCGGGTCGCCGCGAAGACCTCGGGCCTCTCCGCAAGGCGGCCATCCTGGTCGTCAGCTTGGAGCAGCCGCTCGCCTCGCAGCTCCTGGCCCAGCTCGACCGGGCCAGCGTCGAGGCGGTCACGCTGGAGATCGCCCGGCTCGAGCGGATCAGCCCGGAGGAGCAGAGGTCCGTCCTTGAGGAATTTTACGGCCTGGGCCTTCGCAGGCTCCGCTTTGTCTTCGAAGACCTCGTCAAGATGGACGATAGAGAGATCAGGGAGGCCTACCACGCCGAGGATGCACCGACCTGGGCCCTGGCCCTGGTCGGCGCCGCCAGGCCGGTGAAGGCCAAGGTCCTCGGGGCTTTGGACCCCCCGGCGGCCGACGACCTCCGACGACGCCTCGACCAGGTCGGCCCCTTCCGGCTCGACGAGGCCGAGGCCGCCCAGTCGGAGCTAGCCGACCGGCTCAGGCGCCTTCATGACCACGGCCAGCTTACTCTTCCGGACCCGAGCGGTCAGGAGGCCATCCTTGTCTGACATGGTCCACTTCGAAGACCTCGCCCAGCTCGACGGCCACGACCTCAAGGCCGTCTTCGGCCAGGTCGACGACCATGACATCCTCGATGCGCTGGCCGGGACGACCCTGCACATGCGCCGCCAGTTCTTGACCAAGCTGCCGGCCGCCTCGGCGGCCCGGCTCGAAGCCGAGATCTCCGAGCACGGCCCGGTCGGCGTGCCGACCGTCCAGGCCGCCCAGCGGAACCTGGTCGAGGCCCTCTGCCGCCTCAGTCGGGGCGGTCAAGTCGCCTTCGACGACCCGGACGACCTGATGGTCGCCTGAGGACGGACGATGCTTGATGGCCGACGACCGGCGACCGCCCGCCTTCGTCCGCCGGATCGCTTGCACCGGCTCAACCGAAGGCGACGGCCAGGATGGCCGTCGTCCGCCCTCCCGGCCCCGTGACGGGCCCGAGGGGGTCCCCAAGGAGGATCGACCCCATGCCGAGCACCCGAGCCCTCCGCCCCCTGGCCCTCGCGGGGGCCTGCCTCGCCGCTTGCCCGTCGCGGGCCCGAGCCGAGGAGACGCCGCCGACGGCCGCGATCCCCCGGCCCGACGAGGCCGCCCGCGTCCCCGCGCCGACGAGGGGCCGTCCGGCCGCGTTGAGTCCCGCGTCCGCCACCGGGTCCGGCTGGTGGCTCGGCCCGGCCGGTATCGCCGGAGCCCTGGCCGCCTTCGGCGGGGTGAGCCTGGCCTCGCGGCGGTTCCTCCCCTCGGCCGACTCCGGGCCGATCCGGGTCGTCGGCCGCTCGGCGCTCTCGGCCAAGCACTCGGCCTGCCTGCTCCGGGTCGGCGACCGCGTGCTGATCGTCGGCCTCGGTCCGCAAGGGGCCCCCTCGACCCTCGGCGAGGTCACCGACCCCGCCGAGCTCGCCAGGCTGATTCCCCGTCGCGGCCTCGCGCCGACCCCCGCCCCGGCCCGGCCCTCGGCCGGCTTCGACCGGCGGATCGGAGACGACGAATGAACCTCCGAGCGTGGATCGTCGCCCCCTGGCTCCTGCCGCTCCTGATCGCCCTGCCGGCCCTCGCCGGGCCGCCGGAGGCGCCCGCCTCGGCCCCGGCGAAGCCAAACGGCAAGGCCGTGCTCGACCCGTCGACGGCCCGGGTCGCGGCCCCTGTCCCGGCACCCGAGGTTGCCAGGCCGCCGGGCCTGGCCCTGACGCCGGCCGACTTCCAGGGGCTCAAGAGCGTCGCCCTGATCGGCCTGGCCTCGCTGGCCCCGGCGGCCGTCCTGATGTTCACTTCCTTCGTGCGGATCAATATCGTGCTGGTCCTGCTCCGCCAGGCCCTGGGGAGCCCGCAGGTCCCCGGCAACCAGGTCCTCTCGGCCCTGGCCTTGCTGCTGAGCCTGCTGGTGATGAAGCCGGTCGGCGAGTCGGTCTACGCCCGCGCGATCCGGCCCTACGTCGCCGGCCAGATCACCCCGGCGAGGGCGTGGGAGGCGGGGTCGAAACCGATCAAGACGTTCATGATCGACCAGCTCAAGCGTACCAACCACGACCACTACCTCAACGACCTCTACGACGTCGCCGAGCCGCCCCGGCCCGGCCGCTTCGAGCCGAGCTATTGCGACGAGTTCCCTTTGCGCGTCATCGCCCCGGCCTTCCTCCTGAGCGAGTTGACGACGGCCTTGATGATCGGCTTCCTGATCTACCTCCCCTTCCTGGTGATTGACCTGGTCGTCTCGGCCGTGCTCTCGGCGATGGGCCTGTTCATGCTCCCGCCCTCGCTGGTCGCGATGCCCCTGAAACTGATCCTCTTCGTCCTGGCCGATGGCTGGCTGCTGGTCGCCACGGCGCTCCTGCGGACGTTCGCGGTCTGAACCTCCCCCGAATCAAGCCGAGGAGTCGTCCGGTCATGGAGATGGACCTGGTGATCGACGGGTCTCGCGAGGCCCTGAGGATGGCCCTGCTGCTGGGCGGCCCGCTCCTGGTGGTGGCGCTGGTGGTCGGCCTCGTCGTCGGCGTCGTCCAGACCCTCACGCAGATGAGCGAGCCGGTGGTCGGCCAGGTGGCCCGCCTCGCCGCCGTCCTCGTCGCCGGCCTGCTGACTCTCCCCTGGCTGATCGGCCGCTGGGTCGCCTACGCCGCCGACTTGATCGGCTCGATTCCGGACAAGCTCTGAAGGACTGAGGACTGAGGACTGAGGACTGAGGACTGAGGACTTGCGGTTTTTGTAGGGCAGGACTTGTCCTGCCGGTCAGGCTCAAATCGGCAGGACAAGTCCTGCCCTACCGAAAGCGGGCTTCGGCGAAACGGCCTCCCGAGTCCTGGGTCCTCAGTCCTCAGTCCTCAGTCCTCAGTCCTCAGTCCTTCGTACAAGGGGGCCGTACGTTGCCGCTGGGGATGGATGCAACCCTCTTGATGATCGGCCCCTGGGCTTTGGTGCTGGCCCGCGTGACGGGTCTTTGCTGGACCGCCCCGGCGCTGGCGACGGCGGGGCTGGGCGGCCGGGGTCGGTTCGTCCTGACGCTCGCCTTGACGGGCCTGATCGCGCCGGTGGTCGGGGGCGGGCTGGCGCCGGTCTCGGACGCCTGGGCGCTGGGGAGTGCCTGCGTCGTCGAGCTGGCGATCGGGGCGGGCCTGGGCTGGGCGGGCTCGCTGGTTATCGCCGGGGCGAGGCAGGCGGGGGAGATCGTCGGAGCTCAGGCCGGGCTCTCGCCCGCGGCGTTGTTCGACCCGGAAGCCGGCGACGGGATGACGGCGATGGGGCACCTCTACGGCCTGGTGGCCCTGGGCGTGTTCCTCGCGCTGGACGGCCCGACGCAACTGGTCGTGGCCCTGGCCGAAGGGTATCGGGCCGTCCCGGCGGGCGGGGGGGCAGCCCCTTCGGCGGAACTAGTCGCCTGGGCGTTCGGGCGGGTGGCTCGGGCGCTGGAGTTGACGCTCCGGGCCTCGGCCCCGCCGGCGCTGGCGCTGACCCTGGCGGGCCTGGCGCTTGGCCTGCTCGGCCGGGCGAGCCCCTCGCTGCAACTGGTCTCGCTCTCGCTGCCGGCCCGGACGCTGATCGGCCTGGCCCTCGCCGGGCTCGGGCTGGTCGCGCTGGTCGCCACCCTCGGCGCGGCCTGGGGCGCGGCATTCCACTGGGGTTGATCTGAAAACGTGCGTTTGTTGATCCGTTCGCGACCGGGGGCGAGGCCATGTCCGAGGACCGCACGCAGGAGCCTTCGAAGCGCCGCCGGGTTGAGGCCCGCGAGCGGGGCCAGGTGGCGCGGAGCCCGGAGCTGACCGGGGCGGCGGGCCTGCTGGCGGCCTCGGCCCTGCTGGGGATCTGGGGCGACGACCTGGCCCTGGCGCTGGTCGGGCTGGTCCGCAACTCGTGGTCGGTCGACCTCCTCGGGTTCGGCGGCTCGGCGGAGGTCGTCGACCACGTCCGGGGCCTGGCCTGGGGCGTGGCCGGGCCGTTGCTCGGCATCGTCGGCGGGTCGGCGGTCGCGGCGGTCGCGGCGCACCAGGCCCAGGTCGGCGGGCTGTTCGCGCCCGCCCTGATCGCGCCCGACCCTTCGAGGCTCTGGGGGCTCCGGCTGGATGAAGAAGGGGCGGGCTCGGCGCTCGCGGCGAAGGCGGGACGCGGGGCGTGGTCGGTGGTCAAGGCGGCCGTCGTGGTCGGCGTCGCCGCCTGGGTGATCCGCTCGGACCTCGCCGGCCTGAACCGGCTCTCCGGGCTGGAAGCCCCGGCGATGGCGAGGGCCGCGGGCGGGATGCTGCGGTCGATGGCCCTCGCCCTCGCCCTGGCGACCCTGGCCCTCGGGCTGCTCGATTTCGCGATGCAATATCGCCGGTTCGAGGCGATGCTCCGGCTGACCCCCGACGAGCACCGCGAAGACCTCCGCGCCGCCGACGGCGACCCCGGCCTGCGGGCCCGCCGCCGCAAGCAGGCGCAGGCCCTTCGGGGCGACGCCCCCGAACTCTTCGCCGGGGCGAGCCTGGCCGTACTCGGGGCCTCCGGCCTGATCGTGGTCCTCGCCGGGGGCCCGCCCCCGCGCCGGCTGACGATCCGCTCGACGGCCAACGGTGCGACCGGCGCGCGGCTCCGCAAGGCGGCGGGCAAGGCCAACGTGCCCAACCTCGAAGCCCCCGCGCTCGCCCTGGCCCTGGCCCGGCACCGCTCGCCCGTCGTCCCCGCCGAATTGATGGCGGCGCTGGCCCAGGAGTGGCCCCCGGACGCTTGATCGGGCTGGACGACCCGGCCGATCGGCGGTATCGTCCGCCCCACGCCCGACGCCGATCCCACCCCATCGAATCCCCAACCAACCGCGTCTGACGCCCGATCCACCGACCGACGATAGTCGTCGAGGGCCAGGATGCCCCTCGCCGCATGCCAGCTATAAAAGGCGGGCCGCCCCCGTCGTCTCCTTTTCGGGTTGGAAGCGAGGAACGGATGCCTCCCGCGCTCGATGGCCCGGCCGACCAATCGACCTGGACCCGCCTGACCGGCCTGGTCCTGCCCGTGACGATCGTCGGCGCGATCCTCGTCTTCATCGTGCCGGTCCCGCCGATGGTGCTCGACCTGCTGCAGGTGGGCAACATCACGCTGGCCGTGCTGGTGCTCCTGACCACGCTGGCGATCCGCTCGCCGACCGACTTCGGCGCCTTCCCGACGATCCTGCTCACCACCACGCTGACCCGCCTGGTGCTCAACGTGGCGACCACTCGGCTGGTCCTCAGCAAGGGACATAACGGGCCCGACGCGGCCGGCGGCGTGGTCCGGGCCTTCGGCGAGTTCGTCGCGGGCGACCAGGTCGTCGTCGGCGCGATCCTCTTCGCGATCCTCGTGGTCATCCAGTTCGTCGTCATCACCCGAGGGGCCACGCGAATCAGCGAGGTCGCCGCCCGGTTCATGCTCGACGGCCTGCCGGGCCGGCAAATGGCCATCGACGCCGACCTCCACGCCGGCCTGATCGACCAGCACGAGGCCCACCGCCGCCGCGAGGCCGTCTATCGCCAGGCCGACTTCTTCGGGGCGATGGACGGGGCCGGCAAGTTCGTCCGGGGCGACGCCGTCGCCGGCGTCATCATCACCCTCGTCAACATCGGCGCGGGGCTGTTCCTCGGCATCGTCAACCACGGGATGTCCCCTGGCGAGGCCGTTGGCGTCTTCACCAAGCTGACCATCGGCGATGGCCTGGTCAGCCAGATCCCCGCCTTCCTCATCTCGCTCTCGGCCGGCCTGATCGTGACGCGAAGCTCGGAGGAGACCGACCTCGGCTCCGAGGTCGTCGGCCAGCTCTTCGGCCGGCCGATGGTCCTGGGCTCCGCCGCCGTCTTCCTCGCCTTGCTGGCGTTGACCCCCTTGCCCAAGCTGCCGCTGCTGACGCTCGCTCTGGCGTTGGGCGTAGGTGCGTTCGTTATCGCCACGCGAACGTCGGACGTCTCCGAACGTCAGGATGAGCCTGAGGGCGTCCCGCAGGCGTCCGAGCCGCCGTCCGACCGGATGGAAGACCTGCTCCACGTCGATCCCCTGGAGTTGGAGATCGGCTATCGGCTGATCGGCCTGGCCGACCCGACGCGCGGGGGCGACCTCCTCGACCGGCTCCGGGCCGTCCGGCACCGGGTTGCCCGCGACCTCGGGCTGATCGTCCCGCAGGTGCGGATTCGCGACGAGATCGGGCTCGGGCCGTTCGACTATCGGTTGAAGATTCGCGGTGCCGTGGTCGGGCAGGGGGTCGCCTACGCCGGCCGGCTCCTGGCGGTGCCGCCGGCCGGGCTCGGCGCGGCGACCGAGGGGCGCGACGGGGTCGACCCGGTCACCGGGCAGGCCGCCGTCTGGATCCACGCCGACGGCCGGGCCGTCGCCGCGGCGGCCGGTTGCCGGCTCCTGGAAGCCTCGGCGGTCGTCGCCGGCCACTTCGGCGAGATCGTCCTGGGCCACGCCGACGAGTTGATGACCCGCGATCAGGTCGGCCGCTTCCTCGACCGCGCCCGGGCCACCTCGCCCGCGCTGGTCGACGAGGTCGTGCCGGGCTTGCTCCGCGCCGGGGAGGTCCAGCAGGTCTTGCAGGGCCTGCTCCGCGAGCGGGTCAGCGTCCGCGACCAGGAGACGATCCTGGAGACGCTGGCGGTCCACGCGGCCCGGACCAAGGAGATCGACGTGCTGATCGAGCGGGTCCGCCGGGGCCTGGCCAGGCGGATCACCCAGCAGTACCTCAACGCCGATGGTCGTCTCCGGGTCGCCACGCTGGCCAGGGCGCTGGACGTGCGGCTCGGGATGATCGGTGGGCTGGACGACACCAGGCCCGCCGCGGCGCTGGGGGCCGAGGTCGCCCGGAGCCTGATCCGCGCCGTCGCCGCGGCGGTGGCCACGCTGATCGAGGCGGGCTACGCGCCGATCGTCCTCTGCTCGGCCGAGGCCCGCCCGGTCCTGAAGGATTTGACCCGGGTCGACCTGCCCCGGCTGGTCGTCCTCAGCCAGCGCGAGATCCCGAGGGATACCCCGGTGGAGACGCTCGGCATGGTGGTCGAGGAGGAAGGGCCCGAGGCCGAGGCGGAGGCCGAAGCCGCCGCCGCCGGACCGACTGGCCCCGCCCTGGCCGGGGTGCGCGGGACCTGAACACGGACGGCGGATCGAATCGGAGATCGGGCCATCTGAGATCCGAGATTTGATATCAAAAAATCTGCGATCATCGGCCGTTGCGGAGGCGAATCCTTCCATGCTGAGCGCGAAGACCTATCGGGCCGGGACGCTGAAGGAAGCCCTGGCGCAGGTCCGCCGCGACCTGGGCGGGGCGGCGGTCATCCTCGGGACCCGCGAGGTCCGGCGGCGCCGGATGTTCGGCCTCGGCTCGCGTGAGCTGGTCGAGGTCACGGCCTCGGACGGCTCGACGGCGTCCGCCCCGGTCGCGAGCCCGGCACCGGGCCCGATCCCGATCCCTGCGCCTTCGGCGATGCTCCACACGCAGTTCGGCGAGCAGCTCAGCCGCCTCCACGCGATGGTCGAGGACCTGAGCAAGCACGGGCGGCTCGACCACCTCCTGCCCGACCTCCCCGGCGAGCTGGTGCCGACCTACGCCAGCCTGCTGGAGGCCGACGTGCCCGAAGCCCTGGCCAGGCGGCTGGTCCGCTACGTCGCCGAGTACCTCGAACCTTACGAGCTCGACCGGCCCGAGTCGGTCCGCGAGGCGTTGTGCGAGGCCGTCGAGGCGGCCGTGCAGGTCGCCCCGCCGATCGCCGCGGTCGCCGGGACGCGCCGGGTCGTCGCGCTGGTCGGGCCGACCGGCGTGGGCAAGACGACCACCGTGGCCAAGCTCGCCGCCAACTTCAAGCTGGTCCACGGGCTGAGGCCGGGCTTGGTGACGGTCGATACTTATCGGATCGCCGCCGTCGAGCAGTTGCGGACCTACGCCGAGATCATCGACCTCCCGCTGGCCGTGGCCAATTCGCCGGGCGAGATGCGGCGGGCGATCGACGAGCTGGGGGATGTCGACCTCGTGCTGATCGACACCGCCGGGCGGAGCCCGCGCGACGAGGTGAAAATTCGCGAGCTGGCCGACTTCCTGGCCGCCGCCCAGCCCGACGAGGTCCACCTCGTCCTCAGCGCCGTGGCCGGCGAGCGGAGCCTGAGGGCGGCCGTCGAGCGGTTCGCCGTGGTCCATGCCGACCGGCTGATCCTGACCAAGCTCGACGAGGCCGACGGCCTCGGCGGTCTCCTCGCGGTCCTCGGCCGGGCCGACCGCCCGGTGAGCTACCTCACGACCGGGCAGGCGGTGCCCGACGACATCGAGCCGGCCGACCGCGCGCGGCTGGCCCGCCTGATCCTCGGCGAGGAGGTCGTCCCCTGACGCGAAGGGCCGGATCCGGGCCGCCGAAACGGCCGCAACGTGGGTTGATCGAACCCCGTTATCTTGATACTTAATCGCGTCCTCAACCCGATCTCCGAGGGTTCCCATGTCCGACCAGGCCGACGGACTCCGACAACTGGTGCAGGCTCGCTCCGGGGCGTCGGCCCTGGCCGAGCGGCCCCCGACCGCCCCGGCCTCGAAGGCGGGCCCCCGGGCCCGTGCGCTGGTCCTGACCAGCGGCAAGGGCGGGGTGGGCACGTCGAACCTGGCCCTGAACCTGGCGATCGCGCTGGGGGAGCGGGGCCGGCGGGTCGTGCTGGTGGACGCCGACCTCGGGCTGGCGAACATCGACCTGCTCTGCGGCCTCTGCCCGGACTGCGACCTCGGCGACGTGCTCGCCGGGGGGCGGAGCCTGGCCGAGGCGATCGTCGAGGGGCCGGGCTCGATCCGAATCATCCCCGGGGCGCACGGGTCGAGGACGCTGGTCGAGGCCCTGGGCGACGCGCCCGGTCGGCTGATCGCGGAGTTCTCGGGGCTGGAGGCGGGGGCCGACTTCCTGGTCATCGACGCCGGCTCGGGGCTCGGGCCGTCGATCGGGACGCTGGCCTCGGCGGCCGACGAGGTCCTGGTCGTCACCACGCCCGAGCCGACCTCGGTGGCCGACGCCCACGCCGCAATCCACCGCCTCCGACGCCTGGCCGCGCCCCCGGCGCTGCGGGCGATCCTCAATCAAGTCAGCTCGACGGACGAGGCCGACGAGGTCCTCGCCCGCCTCCGGGCCGCCAGCCGCCAGTTCTTCGGGGCCTCGGTGGAAGGGCTGGGCTCGGTCCGGTCCGACCCCCACGTGCCGCTGGCGGTGCGCTCGCGACGGCCCTTCACGATTGCCTATCCGGCCGCCGCCGCCTCGCGCGACGTCCGGCGCCTGGCCCGGACGCTGATGGAACGCGACCGCGGGTCGCCCAGATCCCGCCGCCCCGGGTTCTTCGCGGCCCTGGCGGCCCGCTGGTCGCCCGGCCGGTTGCCTCGATGAAGCCGGTCGTGCCGGTTTTCGCGAGGATGAGCCTCAAGCCGAATGTGCCGGCTGTCCGATACATAGAGTGATGACGGGTTCCTTGGACCGCGAAGGGGATGCAAGGGTGGGCCTCTCGCCAGAGGGCGATGGCCAGGGTCGGGTCGCCTTCGGGCGGGCCGGACTTCGGGCGGGCGGGTTGATCCCCGGCCGCTCGGGCCCCAAAGCACAGGACGTGCTTCCCCCAAGCCGCCGACATGGAGGTCAGGGATGACAACCAAGCTGGACGTGGATGTGACCGAGCTCTGGCGCGAGTTCAAGGAACAGCCCACCACGCCCTTGCGCAACCGCCTGGTCGAGCGGTACCTGCCCCTGGTCAAGTACAACGCCGAGCGGATCTGGCAGAGGCTGCCCGAAGGGGTCGACCTCGACGACCTGATCTCCGCCGGGGTCTTCGGCCTGATGGACGCCATCGACGCGTTCGACCTGGGGCGCGGCGTCAAGTTCGAGACCTACTGCGTCCCTCGGATCCGGGGTGCCATGCTCGACGAGCTGCGCACCATGGACTGGGTCCCTCGGCTGGTCCGCTCCAAGCACTCCAAGATGGAGGAGGCCCGCAAGGGCCTCGAAGCCCTCCACGGCCGGCCCCCGACCGACGTCGAGCTCGCCGAGCGGCTCGGCCTGCCGCCCGGGGAGTTCGACAAGATGGCCAACGACGCCAACGCCGTCGGCCTGATCTCCCTGAACAAGAAGTGGTACGAGACCGACAGTTACAAGGACGTCCGCGAGATCGACATCCTCGAGGACAAGAAAGGGGAAGACCCAACCCGTCGCCTCCAGCGCAAGGACCTGATGCGCATGGTGACCAAGGGCCTGAACCGCAACGAACGGCTCATCATCATCCTCTATTATTACGAGGAGCTGACGATGAAGGAGATCGGCGCCACGCTCGACCTGAGCGAGTCGCGGGTCTCGCAGATGCACTCCTCGATCATCCAGCGGCTCCAGTCGCAATTGAACACCCGACGCCCCGAGTTCGGCACCTGATCGGGGCCACGCCGACCGCGACGCCCTCATCCACGTCCATCACTCCTTCCAGGGCCCGCCCCGCCAGGACCCCCGGTCTCGACCGGG
>JAABUK010004713.1_pt1 | contig 21929 bp, 24 predicted proteins | sample 5559141 | NCBI WGS metagenome assembly JAABUK01 (sample SAMN10711869, study PRJNA513367) | rock metagenome | isolation source: Antarctica rocks | place: Antarctica: Victoria Land, Pudding Butte nord | collected 2016-01-03
CCATCCCCACGTCCAACCCACCCCCACCATCACTAGTAGTCGACAATCACCTCCACCATCCCCACCTTCCACCCAACCCCCAGCCCCAGCTTCACCATCTCCTACTGATGAGTTTTTACTATGCTCCACCCAGCTCATTGTAGTCAGCCTAGCTTTACTTCACCACTTTCAACGCCTATTGTACCATTAGCGATCTCCGCCTCCATCAACCCCAGTCCCAGCTCCACCTCCACCTTCATGACCCACACCGCCTCCAAAGTCAGCTCGCCTTTAGCTTCTCTGCCTCCCACTCCACCATCTCCATCCAGACCCTCCCTAGCTTGACGTCCACCTGCTGCATCCCCACCAGCATGGACCCTGCCTCCGCCATCTTTGCCTGCACCACCCCGCCCCCCCTCCATCTGTATCACTTACACCACTTACATCACCCCCCTAGCTCTCCTGCCACACCAGCCACCACCACCTGCATGCTTCCTAGTGCCACCATCTTTGCTTGCACCATCCTCAGTTCCTCATGCACCATCTCCGTGCGCCCCATCTCCATTTGCCTGGTCTCCATTCTGGTCACCATCCCCATCTCCATTGCCATGCGCCTATCTCCACTACTGCCATTGCCACCTGCACCACCCCCAGCTTCCCTTCCACCGTCTCCATCTGCCATGTCCCCGGTCCTGTCACCAAACCCCAGCTGTGCCATGAATGCTCACCTCGACCCTCTTCCATTGTCAGCTGCTGCACCTTCACCACATCGTTGTCACCTACGCCGCCTCCATCATTGCCATCTGACCCACCAGCTCACCACCCCTTTCCCCACCTGGACCTTCACCATCCTCAATTTCACCTCTAGTATCAGGTACACTCATGCCACAATGTGTCACTGTCAGGATTTTGTTGCTGTTTTGTTTGTGTCTATCTGCTGTCACAAGTCAACCTGCAGTTCCTTGACAAGATTGTCAACACAAACAGCAGCTCATGTTTGGCCAGCTGCTCAGCCTCCTTGCACACCCATGCTCTGGTGGCAAAGAACGGAGCTTCATGCACACAAATCTTGCAGGCTTTTGCATTTGTGTGTGTTGTTACAAGTCAGGCTTCCAATGCATCCCATGCCATTTGTGTGCAACACATTCACCTCTTGGCATGCAGGCTTCCTGTCATCACAAAATGGGGGCTACCACGCAGCAGCAGAATGCCAAGTCCTTCACCAGCAATGCGGTTCCTTTGCAACAGGCCCACTGGGCTCCTACAAACTTGAGGACTTTGAGTAAGGATGCAATTTCAATAGCCTCCTCAGCGGCTGCAGCCAGCAAAATTTTGATTGAGTACCTATGTAGTGCCCTGATTAGCTTGTGTGGAAAGCTCTTGCTGCCAGTCCGGCAGAATTGAAAATGCACAGTTTCAAGCGCATTTGGTGACAGCAAACCCTTGGTCGCTCCCTCTTTGCCTGTACAATGTTACTTATCATTTTCCTATTTAGGTCCAAAGTCATTCCTGTTATAGATGTCAATACAGTTGAGGCCTGGACTTGACACTCTAGCTTTCTTTCACAAAGGTATCTATCATTCAACTTATGCACAGTGGAGGAGTGGCAACCTGTGCAGATGGCATGGTTGGTTTTGCCATAAAGTTTGCAACATGTCCAACCCCTATTTCTTTTCCCTATTTCAGGCATGCACACAACCTGCTCCTTTTAGACTCAGCTCGCATTCAGTACCACTTGAGATGGACCGAATTTCACAACCATCTGTTCCCAGACTCTGAAGAGTCTGCACACTTTCTAGGGAATCCCTCTTTATCCATGTGAAATGCATTCAAGACTGTTCAGGTTATTGTTGTTTGGTTTTACACATGTATGAATATGTATCATGAAGGAACATGTAGTACTGATGTTGTTCACTTGACAATTTTGGCACATCTTTGTAAGCTAGTTGATTGTCTGACCTGTAAGGAAACACCTGTTAGAATTTAATGCAGCTTGTTAAGCATCATTTGGTAATGAGCCATGGTGAAGATGAATCGTCCTTCTACCCAGTTGACTTGCCAAAGTCGGTTGCGCGCGATGCTCCGGTTTGTATCCCTGGAGTTGTCGTTTTGCGTTACCTGTGATGCGCTAGCGACGCCGTTGCTTGGAGCGTGCGATGCAATGGCGCAGTTAACAGACCCTCAGGACTGATCAGGAGCGCAACCATGGCTAGCAAGCGTTCGACTCGCACATCTCGTCCGGCCGATCAAGAAAAATCGATTGGCGTGCATGATAGAAGAGACGATGCTGCAACAAAACGACGGCTTTTGTTGACTGCTGCTGCGGTTGTTGTAGTATTGACAGGTGCCTTCGCAGGTAAGCATTTGCTTGGCGACGTATCGCCGATGCAGCATGCGCTGACAGGGCCGACATTTCTGCATTTGCTCTCGATCTGCTTTGAGCGCTGCAACATGCATGCCATGGTAACATGAATTTAGCCGCAAGCCAAACCTGCTCCACCAGGCATGTTTACCGTCTCAGCCGAAGTGACACTCGGAATGACACTGTGCCCGCTGTTGCAGCATTTCGCGTCGGAGGACAGATAGGCGGCCAAGCACTGCAGGGTATGCACAGGTGGGTTCTTAGTGCATGCCAATTTTTGTCCAGGCAATTGTCTGCAGTTTACTCAGCGTTGCCTCCAGCTGCGGGCACAACCCATGTCTCAGTGTGGCTGCCCAACATGTCAGACATCAGCACTAGCTTGCAAACACATCAGATTTTGATGCCTGCTGCTGGTACAACACACTGTCAGATGCCTACTTGCAGTATGTCACGCACACTGCTTCCTGCATGCAGCTTTCCAAGCACATCACTGGGCAGCGAGCAGCTGCTGGATAGTCATGCAGAAACATCAGACACAGATGCGTTCCCATCAAGCAGCTCGCATACCTCAGCTGCAGATTGGAAAGACAAATCTGCACCTGCCAACAAGGCCAAAGGCCTCAGTCAAAACAGCAAACAAGGCAACGCTGCCCACATCACTCAACAGCCTCATGACCCCTCATCCCATGCTCTCCCTGGCGCAGCTGCCTCAGCGGTTTCCAACCTTACTGATGCAGCTGCCTCAGCAGCTTCCAAGGCCGCTGACAGCAACACAAACTGGGCAAGTGCCTTCAAGGATCAGCTGACGGCAGCATCTGACAAAATCACATCAGGTTTTCAGTTGGCCACAGTGAATGCATCTAGCACCCTGTCAGTAGCATCAGGCAAGGTTGCATCCGGTCTGCAACTTGCTGCCAGCAATGTGACTGCCACACTGGCTTCCAAGGCTTCCGGAGTTGCTGCAAAGGCCAGGACCACAGCCCAAGGTCAAAGCACACATGAGATTCATAGCACGGCCAAGGAGCAGCTCACAGCAAAGCAGCAAAGCAAACCAAAGGGGCAGAACACAGTCAAGAGCCCTGCTTCAAAGAAGGGGTCAGCAGGGCCTGTCGTATTCCCATGGGATGTCAAGATGGCAAAGCAGACAGTCTGTAACGACACCTGCCATAAAGCTGTAAGTGCCTTTCAATCATGCCTTTGAGTAACACTTCTCCCTCCAGTCATGATTTGTGAGCTGCTGTCAATAACAGCAATCGTGGCTGAGAAAAGCACCTGTTTTGAGTTGGGTAATTTTGTGTACTTGGTGGTCTTGTAGCGATTTCTATTCACGAGCTCACAAGAAGCATGGTGATGCAAAAATGCTTTTCGAGTCTGGCTGTGCCATTGTGTCCTTGCTGCTTTTACTTCTTGCTGTAGACACCATGTTAGCCTGCAACATCCTGCCATCATGCAGCTAACTCCACCGTCAAATCACTCTCACTGAGGACTTCATGCCACGCAATCAGACTGAGGGGAAGAGTACATACATTCCTGCAAGAATGGGCTTGAAGCGCAGCTAGATATGCAACCAGGTGTCAGACGACTTCGCATCATGGATGCAGCTGACACAACTTTTGCCTGAACAGCTGCTGTGCGTGCAGAAAGTTGGCATTTGCAATCATTTCAGACCAAAAATGGCCCAAAAAAAGGAGATTTCAGACCTTACAGGACGCTGGCAGGTCTTGCTCATGACTGCTCCTGTGTGTGCAGAGAGATGGCAAGTGCGATGATGGCAGCACTGGTGAAGAAGATCAGGTGTTTTGTGATTTGGGGACAGACTGCTCAGACTGTGGGCCCTGGACCTTCAGCGTACCCAGCCAACAAGCCAATCAGACTCTGCCAATCAAGCTGCTACACAGTAGGCAGGTCAGTGCCCTTTGTACACTGCCCTTCCCTGTGAGCTGAGATGCAGCAGTAGGCAGATCAGTGCCCTTGGTATACCACCCTTCCTTTCAAAATGAGAGGCAGCAGTAGGCAGGTCAGTGCCCTTTGTGGTCACCTGTCCCCTTTCATGTACTCTGCCTAAAGGGCAGATCATTGCCTTTGTCTACAAGCGCTCCCTTCCTCCTGCCTCTAATGAAAATGTCAGCAGCATGCAATAGCCCATACAGATTGCACTGACATGACACTGCAGAAATACCCAAGAAAGCAAATTAGTGTGCTTGGTGGTAGCTTGATGTGTTAATGAAGAAAACACCTGGGGAAAGCAAGTGTTTGCTTGGTTGTAGATTGATGTGATTGTGAAGAACACGAGCACTGTGCCCTCCTTTCAAATGGCATACACCGACCCTACAAAAGATGTGGATGGGAACAAGATACCTGCAAAAAGTAAATGTTTGCTTGGTTGCAGATTGATGTGTTTGTGAAGAACACAAGCACTGTGCCCTCCTTTCAAATGGCATACACCGAGCCTACAAAAGATGTGGATGGGAACAAGACACCTGCAAAAAGTAAATGTTTGCTTGGTTGCAGATTGATGTGTTTGTGAAGAACACAAGCACTGTGCCCTCCTTCCAAATGGCATACACCGAGCCTACAAAAGATGTGGATGGGAACAAGACACCTGCAAAAAGTAAATGTTTGCTTGGTTGCAGATTGATGTGTTTGTGAAGAACACAAGCACGGTGCCCTCCTTCCAAATGGCATACACCGACCCCACAAAGGATGTGGATGTGAGCGGCCAGATGGAGCATGGGGGAGTGGTGGAGATAGGGCTCACCATGATGTGGTACCTAGCCCTGAAGGACAAGTGCATCCGGCGTGATGGATCTAGAGCCCTGGTGGTTGATGTCGGCGGCAACTTTGGCTGGTACTCTATATACGCTGCCACCCTGGGATGCAGGTTTGCTCTCTGCTCCAACTTGTTGTCTGGGTTTGGCCTGATGGCAGCAATCAGGGGAAATCACTGACCACATGCACTACATTGGCATCCCCTTGGAAGTAATAACAACACTGGTGACAAAGCTTTGCAGCTCATGATGAGCTGGGCACGTGCAGGACCAGTCTTGTCAACCCTGTGTTTGCATGCAATGCAACTGCTGAGCACACACACAAGCTTGGTGACAGACCTTGTTGTTGTCACAGTCCTGAAGCACAAACCAGCAGAGTTGTTTGAGCTTCCAATATGCAACTTGAAAACCGATGGACTTAAGTGTATGTGCCTGTGCACATTGGATTCCAGAAGCTTTGCCTATTGGGTCCTATAAGCTTTGCCTATTGGGTCTTATTGGCTTTGCCCCTTGGGCCCTATAAGCTTTGCCTGTTGGGTCTCATAGGCTGTGCCCATTAAATCCTATAAGCTTTCTCCCACACATCAAGGCTGGCAGAATCAGTTCATAGCTGTTCAGCTCTGATTCACATTCCTCACAAAGCATGTAAAGCAACCCTATCAAGAGGACCAGCATGTCAACAGAAGCTTCAGGGAAATTACACTGCATGGCAATAGAACCAAAAGGCTGTGGGCAGTCATCCAAACTGCATTGCTCACACAGCATGCCGCAGTTTGAGCGCGTCAACATCATCAGAGTTCTGCTGTTTGACCAAACTGCTGCAGCATTATATGACTGAGATCAGAGTATGGCCGTGTGTATCCTCAGTTTCTTCAGTCAGTGCGACTTCCAATGATTGTTTGATCGTTACGACTTCAATTGAGACACTGAGCTCTTCTATGCCACCACCCCACCTCAATCAAGTGAGTCACGAGGACACAAGATCTAGTCTGACTGGCAGTGCTGTGCAGAGTGATCACATGGGAGCCTGTGCCACACTTCAGAGCCTTTCTGGAGTACAACCGTCAGCTGAACCGTCTTGAGGATCTGATTGACATCCGGGACAGAGCTGTGGCAGAAGTGAGTGGGGTGACGTATGACTTGACAGTGCCTCAGAGGGGAATCTGGGGCACCGCTGGAATAGGCGGGCTCAACATTGATGGGTAGGGCCCCTTGTTGACTGCTGAGACAAAAGCTTGTACAAGGTGCTATTCAGGACCTTACATACCTGCTTTTCAGTGGAGACATGTAGTGTGTGAGTGGATGAGTGGGTGGGTGGGTGGGTGGGTGAGCGAGCGAGCGAGCGAGCGAGTGAGTGAGTGAGTGAGTGAGCGAGTGAGTGAGTGTAGGAACCATGCAGCGTGTGAAATCCACGTTGAGCCAACACGCAGCACTACCAGACATGCAGTCATGATCATGCAGAATTTGATATTAGTCATGGAGCCTTGTCTAAGCAGCATGACAGCAACCAGAAGAGGACCATGTAGCAGTCAATCAACAAAGTTCAGCAGGCAACAGCTTAGTGCAGTGTGAAGACAGCTGCACACTTACACGTTGTTCATATGCCAGCTGTGCATGCAGTGCAGCCCACGATGCATATGGTGCTGGCTGTTCTCCTCACATCATTGCTGGTACACTGACCGCCAGAACAGGACGTTGCTTTCAAAGCTACTCGAGACTGTACATAGCTGAGTCTAGAGGAATGCCTGTTCAATAAACGAATGACTGAATGTATGATTTGGCCTATACAACAGGCATTGTCACTGAGTGTTGTCTGTGCTGTCTGTGCTGACTGTGTTGTCTGATGGTCTGTGTTGTCTGTGCTGTCCGGGCTGTTTGTGCTGTCTGTGTATCTGTGATGCCTGTGCTGTCTGTGTCGTCTGTGCTGCCCATGCTGTCTGTGCTGTCCGTGCTGTCTGCACTGTCTGTGCTGTCCGTGTTGTCTGTGCTGTCTGTGTCATGTGTGCCAGCTAGTCGCAAGTATGTCGCACCATTGCAGGTCAGTGGACAACCAGGGTGATTACGAAATAGTGAAAGCAATGGGAGAAAGGGTTGATGAGGTAGTGGGTGAGGATGTGGTGCTGCTGAAAGCGGATGTGGAAGGCCTTGAACCTGGTGTGATCCAGTCTGCTAAAGGCTTGCTTGAAAGCTACAAGTGGGTTGACTACTTCCTACCTGCTGTCTTGTTGCATGCCTGCATGAAGCGTGAAGGTTGCTTGAAAGCTACAAGTGCGTCAGCTACTTTGTACCTGCTGTCATGTTGCATGCCTGCACACAACCTGAAAGCTACAAGTGGGTCGGCTGCTTCCTACCTGCTGGCTCGTTGCATTTATGCATGAAGCTTCCTGCAATGAACTATAAAGCTTGCTGCAATGCACTATGAAGCTTGCTGCAATGAACTATAAAGCTTGTTGCATGCCTGCATGAAGCTTGCTGCAATGAACTACAAAGCTTGTTGCATGCCTGCATGAAGCTTGCTGCAATGCACTATGCAGCTTGCTGTGATGAGCTATGAAGCTTGCAGTGATAAAGTTTGAAGTTTGCTGTGGCGGACCTATGTTTGACTGCAGAGTGAATCATGTGGTCATGGACCAGCATGCATCCACTTCAAGGTGATTTGAGTACATTGACTCAGCCAAAACGCTAGTGTATCTTCTCACACCAAATCTTCACAATTTTCCACCGTGTGTCACTGCAGAGTGGATCATGTGGTTATGGAGTACTCTCCAGGAGCCTGGGAAATCCACTTCAAGTGGGATGAGTACAGTGACCTAGCCAACATGCTGATGTACCTCCTGGACCAGCGCTACACACTGCTGCACGTACATGACGGCCTTGCAAGGGCACCCCTTCTGCAGCTCCCTGAGTGGTCAGGGGGTATGGGAGAGTTTGAGGAGGTGACAGCTGAGCACCTACAGCATGACATGGCTGATGCTCAGTTGCTGCAGCTGCAAAGTATGGGTTGTCCCAAACCTAAAGAGCTCAAACAAGTTGGCAAGTGAGTTATTGCCATGTGCCCCTGCACGTTCTGGTTGTGATTCTACGAATTTGGGCACATGTGTGCACTCCCATTTGGATTCCCAGGGCTTTCATGTAGCACTCAGTCACGACGCAAGACATCAAGCATCGAATGCAGTCGGTACCCTTAGGGATTTTGTTGCATGGCGCAGAATGCGTACAGCGCATAAAAGCAACGCAGCAGGTGTACTGCATGCAATGCAATGATCAAGATCCTCATCTAATAAGCTTCCAGACTTATCTGCTGCATGTCCAGCGCAACATTGTCCAACATGGTCACAACAGCATGTCAGCAGATGGCAGATCTATAACAGTGTGAATACTGTACTGATGTGACTACTGTGACAATGTGATTGCTGTGTGGTGTGATTACTGTAATGGTGTGATTAATTTAATGGTGTGATTATGGTAATGATGTGATGACAGTAATGGTGTGATTATAGTAGGGTGTGGGGAGGGTGCAATTCCATTCCTGAAGATCTCCATCCAAAGAGCTTCCGGGCCGCCTTTGGCCACAACACCAACATCTGGCTGATGCAAGACAGGAAAGCCTTCAAGGCAATGCTCTCTCTTCTGCTTCAGCCTCAGCCTCATTTCATTCATTCATTGCATGAACCTGCACATACCTAGCTCATCATGAGCTGGAAAGCGTTTTTATTGTTGTTGTAATTATTATTGCATGAAATTTTAATGGTCTTTGGGCCAACCATTGGATCAGTAGTCTGAAGATGCCTCATCTCCTTCTTCCCATTGTTCTCTTTCCTTCTGTTTTGGTTGCGCTGCTGTTCTGTTATGCTGCTTCCTCCTGTGCTTTCTGTTCACCCCTCTTTGTTTTCCAATTGACTATCTCAGATGAGATGCTGCTGTCATAGATTCAAGCTCCTTGTGACTCAACTATATCAAGTAGCGCTTTGTACCATCATTGCAAGTGCAGCCTACAAGCACTCTGCCTTGACAAAACTCACTATGTCCCTTGGCTGGAAAGACATGGACACAGCACTCACAACACTGGTCAACCATTGCTGATTCTCAATGCAGCCATGGAAGGTATCAAAGCTGCATGCAGTTTGCAAAAGTATGCCAAAACATATGAAAAACTTACTTGGGACACACAGTTTGTGTCTTTTGTCAAAAAATCCATGTTGATGACACTGTATTTGTTGGAAATGAATGCAGGTTGGATCTCCCGTAGGGGTGATGGCCTTGGATCAAGACTCAAATGAATGGTATGGGCAGCAGCCCCTCAAGCTAGGTATGGGATACAGACCCTGTGAACTCATCAGCCCAGATGTGCAGGTAATTCTTCATTCTTGCAGAGCTTTTGAATGGTTGAAGAGTGTTGGAATGACGTCGCTTCAAATAGTGTTTGCATGCTGCAGCATGATACTACATTGGTCAGCTGTGTATGGTATCGGTGTAATTGTCTGTCACGTGCATGATGCCACATGTTGTGGGGTGGACAAGCCAAGAATGTGCAGCTGAATGCTTATGACAGCATTCTCGTAACTCAGCATTTTGGTGTTTTGCTGAGTGATGAGTGCCTGCTGAATGCCAAAGGACTCACCAAGTAGCCTTAACTCCTTCTGCTACGTAGTATACATGTATACATATGATGGTTCACCCTTTTTGGCATATGCAGCCAGTCATCTGCACAATGCATGCTAGCATGGCAAGTGTGGTTGAGACAGCAGGTTTCATCAAGAATGTGAAGCCCCCACGGTTGACATGACTACTCTAGATCACGGATGCCTGATATCTTGTGAAAAGCACAGCGCAAGCACCAGATCTGCATCTCTGCGCAGACTTTGTTCTCAGGCAGTTATACACACCTGATTACAACTGTTACCTACTGCAACTGTATGTTACATGTCACCATGCTGCATGATTGGCTGAGAGTCTGCTGATGCAGGTTCAACATCTACACATCTGTATGGAACTGTTACCTGTTACAGCTGTGTGTAACATGTTGTCATGCTGCATCCGTGAGTGTGCGCCGCTGCAGGTTCGGCATCGGTGTACATGCACCAACATGACAGTCTGCGGTGAAGAAGCCAAATTAGTTGAGACTCTAGCCAAGCAAGGCAAGATGCCCCCATTTGCCAGTCAGGATAGTCAGTCTATGACCCTTTCAACGGATTGATTGAAGGGCAGGGTCTTGCCTTGAGCCTTGGTCTGGAAGGGCAAATGTTCTCATTAGCACAGCATTGGTTGAAGGCAACGGCCTTGTCTTGAGCTGGTCTGGACGGGCAAACGTTCCCATCAGCAAATGCCCTAATCCTTTAAGTCACATGGGGAATAAGGCCTCGTTATGCCCTTCGGCAGGAAGCCCTTGCCTCGCAGCTGATTTGAATCAGGCTGTTGACTGTGAAGAGTCTCAAAATTTGTTTGGTCCTGCAGCTTGACTTTGTATGCCAAGCAAAGCTGCCCATCAGACTGACAATGGTGACCTGTCTCAATTTAGGCAGCAGATCTGTACACTAGATGTGTGTCATCCTGTGCCGCGTAATTGTTGAGGTCCCTCAATCAAGCAGCATACTGATATGAGCAGTTTATGTCAAATGTAGGACAGCATCATGCCGGAGGCGTTTGCTTGAACTTGAAGAACTCGAAGAACTCAACCTATGAAGTGAATGAACACTGCAACATCTTACCTTTCACTTTGGCCAGCATCCACAGCAGTAAGTGTCAAACTTGTAGTTGTGAGGCCTGTGGCGCACAGAAGAGTTCTCAAACTTGGGGTGTTTTTGTATGTGATTATTGTTACTTCGTGTGGCCTAAATGGCTGGTGTTTCTAGTACTCGATGTGCAGGTCCCAGACAGTAAAGCACCGGCAGTGTTCTGCCACTGCTTCCTCAGCATACATCAAGCAAGCACTGCCAAGAATATTCCAAACTAACACCTGCAGCTGCAAATCCAGTACTGACGCCACATTCTTCTAAAAACGTGTTTTGACACAGCCTTCTCCGTGGCATCCTTCCTGGACTAGGTTTTGTCTACTGAGATCGCTAGCTGACTACCAATGCCATCCTGAACTACATATGCAGCCGGACAAATGTTGTTGTGACCTTGACATGTATATCATCAGAGCTGAGCCTTCATGCCTGCTCACAGTGCACACGCTGTGTTTGGCACAATGCAATTTACTGCAATGACACCAATTGCCATATCCATACATTTTGTACCAGCAGAAAGTTTGCTGCAAGTAGTTACGAGTAAGCTTCACAAGAACACTGCAAACTCTCGACCTTTCTGGGTGCATCCACGTTCTCAGGCTATATGTCTGAGGCTTATAAGTCTGTAGCTCGACCAACACACATGTAAGAGCATTCGCAAGTCTTCAGATATTGCAATCTTACACAGACAGTCTGGAACAGTTCACTGCTGCAAATTAATGCTTGCACACTTCATCAATACTGTCTCTACACATGAGTATCCTTCAAGAGTCCATCACCCACACAATATCAAATCATCACAACGAAGTCTGCTGCCACTGTTATCCCAACATGCGGCGCAAATCATTTGAGGCAGTGCTGTCGACATGCTGCCGTCACTCTTCATCCTTGCCCACAAAGGGGTCCATGCCGGGCTCTGTCAGGGGTACATAGGCCACCCCCATCAAATCTCTCTCTTGCACTTTGCCCTGCTCATCCTTATCCACCAACTTCAGAACCTACAGGCAGTTGCAGACCTGTTGTGAAATGATTGTAATGAAAATGACCAGGTTCTCAAGAATCACCTGGTTTCCACCTTATCTGAAAAGACCAATTTTTGGTTACGTTGGAAGCAATTTGTGCCAAGCCATTACCACACATCAACATGTGCTTGAGATCCTTGTTTTTGAAAGCTGCATTTGCTGCCATCCTGACATTGGTGTGACAGCTGTGAGATGACAAGTGCCATCTTTGGTTGTTGCACCCTGTCAAAAGCCTTGTTCTATCAATAGTACAAGTCAGCTACAGCCTCAGCCAACACAACAAGCTGTGACTCTCTACACCCCAAAGATGAGTTGACTTGACCCCAAAGATGACTTAACTTGACCCCAAAGATGAGATGAGTTGACCAAAGATGAGTTGACACAGATGTATACGCATGTGGCTAATCACTAGGTCTAGACACAAATGGTAGGTGCCTAGCAAACAGGATAACACACCTATGACTAATACCCTTACTAATCACCACCATGCTGCAGTCAGTAAGGCAGCTGCAGCAGTAGCTGGCCCCACCACAGACCTCAGCAGACTGCATCAAACAAACTGCTGCAAACCAAGTAAGAATTGTGAGGGGTGCTTGTGAAAGGGGAGAAAATATACCTGCATTGCATTTTGCTCGCCCACAGGTATGACCATTCTGCCACCAGGCTTCAGCTTCTGAATCAGATTCTGCAGCGAAGAAACCACCATTGAACACACGCTGCTGCACTTGTATGACAAAGTATGTCATCATCACAGGCAGAAGTTGTTCTGCCAGGTAGGGACATCAGCGTCGATTGGACTACAATGTCATCACGTCATCTGACTTGACTAAGGTCTCAACTGCATAAGGTCTGCAACTTTGGTCACAGTCTTGCTTTTCACATGTTCATGGCAAAGGTAGTGAGAAAGGGTTGAGATACCTGAGGCATTGAGGCAGCTGCAGCGCCCACATGAATGGCATCAAAGGGACCGTACTCGCCCAGGACTTTGCCCAAGACATTGCCAGGCATGATCTTGATGGTGCCCTTCTTCATGAGGTCTGGTACAGCCTGCTGCAGGCTTTGCATGGACCTGTGGGCAAGCTCCTTGTGTTTTTCGACCCCCAGAACTTGCCCGTCGTCGCCCACCATGATGCCAAAGCAGCCGGTCAGGTATCCAGACCCTGAGCAAACAAACAGCCCTGAACATGTTGCCTCTGAGCAACAGCCCTACTGTCAGGCTGAGAACATCAGAGGTATGACTGTACAGGTCGGACTGTACAACACATGTCAAAGATTGTAATGAAGCAATGCTGCCGACATGATTGACACAGGCAACCTTTGACAGCCGCTATGTCAAAAGCACTGCAGAGATGCTGCATGCAGAGCAGTGTACATGCCCATGTGATCATGGTGAATGAAAGCCCCTCCAGGCTATTGTACCCTGCTATTACATTGGATTCTGTACAAACTGCTGACAGCTGCAAATGCTGACACACCCACTGTTGCTTGAAGCCAGTGCACTCTGAAAGCGTGACTCCAGGTGTGACTTTGGAATGTCACACCTGAGCAGCTCAGATGCCGTGGATTCACGTAACTGCTAGGTCTGTATGTACAGAAATGTCATGCAAAAGTCGCATGCACAAGACTATTTGACAGCCATTCTCACCAGAGCCCACATCCAGAACAGATGCGCCGGGCGGACAGTGGTCTTCAAGTAACCTCAATGCCTCAGCGTGCATGTGTGGGGCACTGATTGTCTCTCCATACCCTATTGGGACAGGGTGATCCTGTTTGATAGTATTGCCAATCTGAGGCCTTGCTTGAATTGTTGAACTGTTGGCAAGCACAAGCTTGCATAGTTGGCATCAAGAAAGATAGCCAGTGGCTGGATTGAGGCATGTACCTGATATGCATGATGCAGGACCTCCAGGTTGTCAGGGTCAAGAAAGTATCTTCGGTCAACTTGCAGCATAGTCTGTGCTGTTTTATCTGTCAGCCTCTCTGATTGTCGCAAGCTATTGATGAGGTCTGCATGACTTGAGTTCATGGTTGCAAACAAGCTACGCCAGTCTCTTGTGCGAGTTTGCACAGCGGATCTGAGGCCCCTGATCTGCGTGACTTGTTTGGGCTCTTGCTGACCTGCACGCAAGCATGCAAGTCACTGAGTGATCAAGAGAGTGCACTGACGCCGTTACCGGCTCTGGCGAATCAGAGGCCGCCACAATCCTGCAAAGCTCATGTTGTGTACCTCGATAGGCCACGGTTCGTCTACCTGAGGGTCTTTGCGTGGTATTTACGTCTGCGAGCAAGTCAGGTGTGGTCTGCCGCAAGTACCATATTACAATGGCTGATGCAGCGAATGCAGCAGAGCTCAGCAGATGCTTCCTTGCGTGGAAAACTTTGCTGCGGGTCTCAGCACCTTTGACGTGAGTGTGTTGACTGCGCTTGCACGACAAGGTTCGAGAGATGCGATGCCCTGGACAGGCTGGATACAGAGATTTGGTCGACGCCAAGGTGACCTTGCTATTCGCGAATTTGCTGGTTGCAATTCTTAGCCAGTGTACCATGCTACAGCGCAGCGTATCCGTCTGTGTAGTCCTTGGTAATATTCAGCGATCTGCACCCTTGTAAGCCCCGCCCGTTTAGACCTAATACAGAACCCTATATGCATGCATTGTTCAAATAAACTCTGCATGCAACTCATGCATTGTTGCATGCTCGCATCAAGCCATCAGCTATTCAGCAAAATTCACAGATTTTCTCCACTGACCAGGGTTCCACTGAATTTCAGCCTTAAAAATTTTGATTTTCTATTGATGTGTTGATCTCATTATATGCCACCACCGCCAAGTGCAAGCGATACATCAGCATTCAGCAGCAACCTTATTGACATATGACAGCTGCTTCAGATGACGCAATGTGTGCAGATGCACTTTTAGCCAAGATCCGGCTTGCCCAGGGATGCCAATGTTGTTGCTGACTCACCTGAGTGGACTTCATTGCTGATACGACCAAGTATACGTCTATACAAACAGAGCAGTCTGTTAAGGAAACAGAGCAATCACTTATTGAATAATGCACATGATTCTGCAGCAAAAGGTGCGCAAGAAGACTTTTCAGGTACTAGTACTGCTCTCAAACCATTTGCCATCAGGAGAATGCATGAATCTGTTATTTTTTTCAACATATTCGTTGACTTCCTGTCTGATTCATGATCAGGGCTCTTTTTGCCCTTTTCTTCAATAGGCGGTACGCGAGCAAAATTGTTGTCAAGCCCCCATCAGGGCGGTAAGCATGTTCCAGCCCCCAGCAGGGCGGTCTTGCATTGCCGAGCTACAGGTTGATTCGCAAAGCAGCGCCACGGGACCACGATCTCAATTCGCGTGCAGAGGCTCGTTCTAACTTTGGTATCGATCAGAGGTAAGGCACGCCATTTGCGCAACGCTGTGTTGCTGGCAAGTTGGGTTTCGGGTCATTTGGTTTCTGAGCTTAACCGGTCCTAGCCTGCGCGCGGAGGGTTCGAAGCATTTGTGAGGCTCGAGAGTTCTTTCAGGACCTTTTGCTCTGAATGAGCTCAGTCGTCGTGCGCGAAGCCGACGTCCAACTGTCAAATAATCAGAAGGACTTCATAGTCAAGGTTGGTACCTGGTGTTGCAAGATTCATCGCTTGTTCCACGCGTTGCAGCTCAATCGACAGCGAGTGCAGGCTCTGCTTGAAGAGATACGTGTCGACGGCAGGAGGCCGCACGATTATCGCAAAGTCTCTTTTCAGTATACACTTGATGACAGTAGCTGCACTGTCCTGTTGGGCCAAACTCGGGTCTTGTCAGTTGTGACAGCAGCTTTGGAGGCGCCATACCCTGACAGGTGATAACAAGGCCAGCATCACTTATGCATGCCCCACCATGTGGATTTCTATTGATGTTGAAGAGTGCTGAATGGTCAACTGGAATCGGCTGCCGGTCATGTGCCATTTGCGCCTCCCTGCATGCATCACTGTAAACTCTGCAGACCAGCAAAGACGTGATCACCAAGACGTGCTGAGCTCTGATAGCTTTCCCATACCAGCAGTATTAGCAGCAGCATTCCTAAGACATGCACTGCATTCTAGGCCAAATGAAGGATCTTTGAGGTTCAATGTGGAGTTCAGCCCCATGGCATCTCCAAATTTTGAGCCTGGCAGGCCAACAGAAAACGCCAATGAGCTGGCGCGCTTGATTGAGCGGGGCTTGAGAGAAACCAAGGCAGTTGACTTGGAAGCATTGTGTGTCCTGGCAGGCAGAAAGGTGGAATGCATGCCTGCCTAGGTTTTACACATGATGCCCATTATGAGGCATAGGAGGACCACACATGCGTCGTGCATATCTGGAAGGACAAGTTGTTTGCAAGATGCAGCTTGCCAAAAGTCCTGCTGGCAGAATCATCACTAAATTGCAATGGTCGATGCAAAAGTGACGTCGCTGTCTAAAGTGCTCGTCTGCCATATGTTACAGACGCAGTCCCCTGAGAGTGGTTGCACTCTTTCTGGGTCATACTCCAGACCAGAGTGTGACTTTTGGCAATGTGGCTGCCAGACTTGACACAGCCCAGACATGTCTCAACATGTGCAACCTTGTCTTGGCAATACACTCAACAGCATGTTCATGCAACAGGTGTGGTCTTTGAGGGTGGATGTTCACATCCTGGACCACAATGGGAATCTAGCAGATGCAGCATCCTTATCAGCTCTGGCAGCCCTACTAGCCTTCCGGAGGCCCGAGGTGACCCTAGAGGCGGGTGGGGGTGGGGAGGGGCAGCAAGTGGTTGTGCACCCCCCTGATGTTAGGGAGCCCCTGCCTCTTAGCATACACCACACCCCCCTCTGCATCACCTTTGCCTCCTTCCAGGTACCTATTGCAACCCCCTACTGTACTTACGCCTGATACTGCAGTTACACCTGATACTATACTTACACCTGATACTGTACTTACGCCTGGTACTGTACTTATGCCTGATACTAGGGCCCAGGCGTTTCTGACATCACACTGGTCAAATCTGTGCAAGATGCTTGTTATGCAGTGAGGCTTACACAACAGCCTAAGTGTGCATTTTCTCCTCATGGCTACTTGTGCCATCATCTTCCTGATGACACTCCATCTTTTGGTATCATGAAATTTGCAGTAGAAGTAGCCAAACATGATGGCTCATGACTCAACAGACGACAGCAGCAGCAGCAGCAGCAGCAGCAGCAGCAGCAGCAGCAGCAGTGGCGCAGTTGGTTAAGGCTGTTACAGTCAGCAAAAACCTCCAAGCTGCTGTCTGAGATATGATGGACCCTTCTTAGTCAGCTGCCAAAGGCATCCTGGAAGCGAATGCTGTGGCCTTGACCTTCCAAGGGCGCAAGATGCAACAGTGTCTGTCATGACTGCCTGCCTATGCGCCTTGCTGCTTTCACTTGAGTGCTTTTCACTTGAGCGCTTTTCACTTGAGCGCTTTTGAAACTGAGCTGTGCAGGGACATAAGTTGAGCCATGAGTTGTGCCTTGGATTGTGCCTTAGGTTGTGCCTCAGGTTGTGCCTTAGCTTATGCTGTGTGTCTTGCAGGCCGGTGAGCTAATGGTTGTGGATCCCAACCTTGAGGAGGAAGCTGCAGCATCAGGCCTCATGACAGTCATCATGAATGCCTTTGGGGAGCTGTGCGCTGTTCAGAAGACCAGCGGCATTGGCTTGCCTGCTACTGAGGTATAGTCCTCTGCCTATTGCCTTACTCTGTTCACCGCAAGTGTGAACTTTGGCGGCCGATAAGTACCTATGCCATCGACAAGGAATTTTCCAAGTCTCAGAACAGGAGCTTTGATGTCAGTTAACTCCTCGCCTATGTGACTGTGCTGTAATGTAAACCTGAGCTCAGGCGTAGGGCGCCTGTACGCCTCGGGGTTTATGCTCTCCCCCTCAGCAGTCCTGGTAGTGTATCCTTTGTGTTTATATCTGTCTGTGTGTGTGTGTCTGTGCCAGTGCCTCCGTCTGTCTGCGCACCCTCTGTGTTCATGTCTGTCTATGCCTGTGTCCGTCTGCGCATCTGTACATCTGAGCCTGCTTCAGTCAGTTGCCAGTTTGATTTGAATCAGTCCAGCTGCATGAACACCAGTAACATAAACCAGATAAACAGAGATATAGCCTTCTCTATTTCCGGCTTTTCTGATGGATAAGGTAATTTCAATGTTTCTTTCAGAAAAAGAGACGGTTTGTTTTATCTCTCAGGTGATGCGCCTAATCAGGCTAGCAGAGCAAAAGGCCAAGCAGCTCAGCGAGATGCTGCAAGCCAGCCTGAAGAAGCATGATGTCGAGAGGGTTCAGGCCCGCATCAGAAGGCACAATCACACCCCATCGGCCACCCAGCTACAGGGCAGGGCTGTGACTGTCCTCAACAGCAGTGATGTCATAGGTTGGGCACACCACCAAATTGATCACACACATTACTGTCCATGCATGCCAGAAGCCCCAAATCAATACACTCAGGCATGAGCTGTGCCCTATGGTGACATCAGCATCAATATACAGCTGCTATCAGTGTTCTAGCTGATATTCTGCTGCTTGGAGAACAGCCTGGAATCCCTGTTGAGCTGTTCAACTGTCAGCTTTGGTGGTGAATGACTACACTCAGGCCTCCACATTGAGAGGTTCAACCTGCACCTCGCTGTGTCAAACTTGTGTGCTGCAGTGTCTTGATGCATGTGAAGCTAGAGATGAGGGTGCACATCCACAGCCACAGACAGACTTGCCTGCATCTACATAATTTCTAAGTCACAGACAAGGTTTCTGCATCTTCAGAGCTTGTTGGGGCAAAGTATACCTCAAAATGCGCTGCAAAACTGCCCGACGCAATCATACTTGCAGTTCTGCGTGCCCCTGCAACCAGCAATCTGTGCACATCGATCAATAAATTAGTATCCTCGAGGCAGGTCTCAAGGATGCATGTTTGTTGACAGATGTGCACAGGTTGTCGGTTGCTGGCAAGCGCAGGACTGCAAGCATGTTTGCATCAGATTGGTCACCTGTCACAACTGCTCCTGGTGCTGCTTTTGGTCAGGATATCAATCAATCAGTTTACAGTTTTTGTCTTAAGGACTCATCAGTTATGGTCAGGGTAGGAGGGGGCTGCTCTGGGGTGTATGCACCGGACCCCAGGGGAAGAACATGTGTCGCATGAGTGAATGTACGTATGAAGGTTGCCTACCAGCTTGTCATTTGCTACAGGAGGAGGGGCACGTCTGCGTCAGCTGGATTCTGGCACAGATGACTCAGACCTCGTCAGCACGAGCGAGTCTGAGTCAGATGACCAGGAAGTGGAAAGCGAAGGTGAAGACCAGGTTGAAAATGGAGATGCTGCTGATGTAGAAATGGCGTCAACATCGGGTGGGGCTTCAAGCTGTTTGGTTGTGTACAGATTGCAGGTTGTGTCTGTCACTACCTATGCCAGTCATTTCATCCCACATGTCTTTGTAGCTGAAGTAAAGAGTAAACAATTGAACAGATAAGCCTGCTGATCTTGCTGTGCGGCATTGCTGTGAACACAGCATCGTTACGCTTATCACCTCAGCGTGGCATGCCTGCACAACAGTATCAGCGTTGCCTTAGCATGGTTACATCATGGTTCTGCATCCTTGCTGCAGATGTAGCACCAGTGTCGTCTGTCTGTGTATCTGTGTGTCTGTCTGCCTGCCTGCCTGCCTGCCTGCCTGCCTGCCTGCCTGCCTGCCTGCCTGCCTGCCTGCCTGCCTGCCTGCCTGCCTGCCTGCCTGCTTGTCTGTCTGCCTGCCTGCCTGCCTGCCTGCCTGCCTGCCTGCCTGCCTGCCTGCCTGCGTGACCTGCCTGCCTGCTGCAAGCTGGAACAGGCAAGAGCTACATCATTGCAGCCTGCAAGCTCTTGACAGAATCCCTGCATGGCACTTGATGCTTTTGTGCTTCTGGTGCTACCAGCTGCTGTGAAGGGTTCGCGCAATGTCTGTGCAGCATGTTTATGCACAAACTGAGACTGAGATGTTTGGTTGATTTCTGTGGCAGTCAGGTCCCCAGATGTCCTGACAAAGCTGTAGAGAGAGAGAGAGAGGATTTTACATCTTCAGCCAACCAACTAGGTTGTACTGACACAGATACAAGGAAGCTGTGCGACTGCAGGCAATGTTGCTGACAACATGGCAGAAGGCTATAAGGAGAGCCAATCCCAGCTCAGCAGCGCCACACAGCATGTCACACATGCAAAGGCAAACTGGCGGCAAGCCAGACCTCCCAAAGCTGTTGATGTCAAGCAAGAGCAACCTGACCCTGATTTGCAAAACGGAGCAGAGTTCGTAGCAGGTACTGTCTCTGACTTGCTGAGCTCTGTCATTTGCTTCACTGCTTCATACACAGTGACAACTTTGCATTAGCGGCTAAAGCAGCATGCGTGGTGATTTCACTACACGTAGTTGTGCTGGGCCTTCCTGTCAAGAAGTTGCTGTCAGGGTCAAGATCCTGTAGCTTTTCACAGGGCTGCATAGCAAGCCCTTTCAGCCTTCTGATGTGATGCCCAATGTGCTCTTTGCAGGCATGGGTGCAGACTTGATCACTTCACTGGAAGATGCCGTCAAGCCTGCAGCACAGCGCAACAAGCGGTCAAAGACTGGACAATGAGCAGCATTGACGTGTGGATCTGTGCAGTACCATAAATGGCACATGGCAAAACACTGTTCCATGCCCTAAATTGCATTCGGATGGTACTATCAACCACCCTGCTGCCACAGATTATGGCAGTCTTGCTGCAAGTATAAGCTGCAAATGAGCGATATTTACCAGAAATAGGTGTCGCAGAGTATCAGGAGAAGGGTGCTTACCATGAATAGATTAGGCTGAGGCTAGGGCATCGTGAAGTACAATTATGGACGGTCTGACTAGCAACATGCAAGGACATATGCTGACTCTCATTGGTGGTGAAATTAAAGACATCCAAACAGGCATTTGGGTTGCAAAGCTCTGTACATTACAGGGGTTAACTGACGTGCTACAGTAAGCACTCAGACATCCCACATCTTGCAATCACTCTGCTGGCAGGCATTATGTGTCAGTGTAGTTGCCGGCGGCTTCGCCACATCCACGGTAGCCGTGAGGTGGTATATGGCAGTTGTGTATGCACAGCTCCAGGTGAGCATTGAAGACATTGTCTGACAGGTCAGTGCGGAGTTTGCTTCGACTTTGGTATCTACACAGGTTTGAAGCCAAGCATCAGCATCAACAGGACATGTGAAGCAAACGTACCATCAGCAAAGAAAATTCAAGCTTAAGTCATACACATTCACCACAAACAGCCATCTATCAGACAATATGGTGGTATCAAACAGCACTAGAACATCTCAGCGAATTTTCCAAATTGCCGACAGCAGGGAAAGAGTCTAGCAAGCCTAACTGCCTGGGGAACTCATCAGCAACGAAAATGCTACTTCAGCTTATCAGCTCTCAAATATCAAGGCTGATGCTTTATTGACCTTATGTTCATTTCCATCTAACGCCAGATCCAGCCAATACAGGGAGAGTTTCTAAAATGCTGACACGAGATGGTGGGAACTACAGCTTTGGCTGCCAGGTGCCTGAACACCTACACAGTTCCAAATGATGGTACTGATACACACTACTGGTGTTGCAAATCAATAAAGCAAGCTGAAGCATAAAGAAGGGCACAGTCCTAAATCAAGTCATCGTCAATACAGTCCTATCATCCTAGTGTACACCCTTCAAAGCCCATCTTTCACCTGTCCAATCACCTGTCCGATCACAAACTATAAATCTGCCCAGCACTCTGATACCTGAACATGTCCAATCTTCAAACTACTGCTGTACAGTGCTATCAAGACCCCTGATTTATGTCCATTTCTTAAGGATACGTTTCATGCAAAGATCATCTTAGAACACTGAATCAAGCTTCTACAGCTTGCTGGGGTTTCAACATCCTAAACGCTGAGTGAGACGACTGCTGCAGTGAGCCACAGCCTTGTATGCTGCAGTTGTCAGAAGACGCCGCAGCTAACAATTTGACAAGCTTCTGCACCTCTCCATTGCGCACTGAGGCTCGATAAGCT
>JAABUK010004714.1_pt1 | contig 21928 bp, 20 predicted proteins | sample 5559141 | NCBI WGS metagenome assembly JAABUK01 (sample SAMN10711869, study PRJNA513367) | rock metagenome | isolation source: Antarctica rocks | place: Antarctica: Victoria Land, Pudding Butte nord | collected 2016-01-03
CGTGGGCGCCGACCTGGTCGGCAAGGTCGAGGCCGGCATCCCCGAGGACGACCCTCGCAACGCGGCCACGATCGCCGACAACGTCGGCGACAATGTCGGTGACTGCGCCGGCATGGCGGCCGACCTGTTCGAGTCCTACGCCGTGACGCTCGTCGCTGCGCTCATCTTGGGCAAGGCCGCATTCGGCTATCACGGCCTGGTCTTCCCGCTCATCGTGCCGGCGATCGGCGTCATCACCGCGGTCATCGGCATCCTCGCCGTGGCCCCGCGCGAAGGTGACCGCACGTCGATGTCGGCGATCAACCGGGGCTTCTTCATCTCCGCAGCCGTGTCCGCGGTGCTGGTCGCCATCGCTGCGTTCCTGTACCTGCCGGGCTCGTTCGCCGACCTCGGCGTCGACGTCACCTCGAAGACCAGCCCCCGAGTTGTCGCCATCGGCGCGGTGCTCATCGGCCTGGTGCTGGCCGCCGCGATCCAGCTGCTCACCGGCTACTTCACCGAGACGACCCGCAAGCCGGTCCTCGACATCGGCCGCTCCTCCCTCACCGGCGCGGCCACCGTCATTCTCACCGGGATCTCGGTCGGGCTGGAGTCCGCGGTCTACAGCGCCCTGCTCATCGCCGCTGCGGTCTACGGCGCATTCCTGCTCGGCGGTGGCTCGGTGGTCGTCGCGCTGTTCGCGGTCGCGCTGGCCGGCACCGGTCTGCTCACCACGGTCGGCGTGATCGTGTCGATGGACACCTTCGGCCCGATCAGCGACAACGCGCAGGGCATCGCCGAGATGTCCGGTGAGATCGATGCGGCCGGCGCGCGGGTGCTGACCGACCTCGACGCGGTGGGCAACACGACCAAGGCGATCACCAAGGGGATCGCGATCGCGACCGCCGTGCTGGCCGCGACCGCGTTGTTCGGCTCCTTCCGTACCGCCGTCGAGGACGCGTTGGGCAAGGCCGGCGTCGCCCGCGGCAGCTTCACGTTGTCGGTGGACAAGCCCAACGTGCTGGTCGGGCTGATCATCGGGGCGTCGGTGGTGTTCCTGTTCTCCGGCCTGGCGATCAGTGCGGTGTCCCGCGCTGCGGGCCGCGTGGTCTACGAGGTGCGGGAGCAGTTCCGTACGCACCCCGGGATCATGGACTACACCGAGCGCCCCGACTACGGGCGCGTCGTCGACATCTGCACCAAGGACTCCCTGCGCGAGCTGGCCACTCCCGGCCTGTTGGCCGTCCTGGCGCCGATCGCGGTCGGCTTCGGCCTGGGCTACGCGCCGCTGGGCGCCTACCTCGCCGGGGCGATCGCGGCGGGCGTTCTGATGGCGGTGTTCCTCGCCAACTCCGGTGGTGCGTGGGACAACGCCAAGAAGCTGGTGGAGGACGGAAACCACGGCGGCAAGGGGTCCGACGCCCACGCCGCCACGGTCATCGGGGACACCGTCGGCGACCCCTTCAAGGACACCGCCGGCCCGGCGCTGAACCCGCTGATCAAGGTCATGAACCTGGTGGCCCTGCTGATCGCGCCGGCCGTCGTGCAGTACGGCGTCGGCCGGGACGCCAGCACCAGCCTGCGGCTCCTCGTCGCGCTGGTCGCCGCCGCGATCGTGGTGGCAGCGGTGGTCTTCTCCAAGCGGCGCAAGGTGGCCATCGCGGCCGAGAGCGCCGGCCCCGCCATCGAGCGGGCGCCGGTGGCCTAGGCGACCGGTCCCGGTCCGCTGTCGGCTGTCGGATGTCGCAGCAGCTCTCCCTTTTTGCCGCCGGCGAGCTGCCGCCGGCGGTGGACGATCTCGAGGGGCTGCTTGCCGGCCCCGGCCACCTGGTCCGGCGGCCGGATGCCGCCCGGCTCTCGGTGCTCGTCGCGGCCTCCTGGCGGGTGGCCGCCCTGCTGGAGGAGTTCGCCGAACGGGGGCTCGTGGGAGAGCGGGTTGAGACGCCGGCCGGCCGGTTGGTTGCCCGGACCGCGTTCTCGCCCCGCCTGCAACCGATGGCGGCGCGGTGGGCGCGCGGAGCCCGCATCCTGCCGCCCGCCGGCTGGCGCCTGGATGGCCCGCGGCTACGGCTGTGGACCGCCGCGGCCGGTCACTGCGACGACTACGGCTACCTGCTGCCGCTGGCCGATGACACCGACGCCGGCGAGGGCCGGTGGAGCGCCGTCGGCGCCGCGCTGCACGACGCCGGCGTGCCCGGCACGCTGGTCGGCCCGCGGGCGGGCGGGCCGGCGTACCGCTTCACCGGCAAGCGGCTTACCCGCCTCGCCGAGCTTGTGGGGGGAGCGCCGGCCGGCGCCCCGGTCAGGGATTGGCCGGCCTGAGCTCCGCCGTCGGCGTGGCAGATCTGGCGGCGCCCCACTGATTGTGCAACCTTTGAGCCGACCTGGGCGTTGACAGCCGTCGCGCCGAGCTGACCGACCACCCACAGGAGAGACGGAGCCCCGTGCCCGCGCCCCGCAACAGCTCGCCGGCCAGCGGCCTGCGCCTCGTCATCGTCGAGTCGCCGGCCAAGGCCAAGACCATCGCCGGCTACCTCGGCGCCGGCTACCAGGTCGAGTCGAGCATCGGGCATATTCGCGACCTGCCGCGCAACGCCGCCGACGTGCCGGCCAAGCACAAGGGCGAGAGCTGGGCCCGACTCGGCGTGGATGTCGACCACGACTTCGCTCCGCTGTACGTCGTCAGCCCCGACCGCAAGCAGCAGGTGGCAAAGCTGAGAAAGGCGCTGAGCGGCGCGACGGAGCTTTACCTTGCCACTGACGAGGACCGCGAGGGCGAGGCCATCGCCTGGCATCTGGTGCAGACGCTCAAGCCGACCATCCCGGTCCGGCGGATGGTGTTCCACGAGATCACCCCGGCTGCCATCGCCGCCGCCGTGGCCAACCCACGGGACATCGACGCCGACCTCGTCGACGCGCAGGAGACCCGGCGGATCCTGGACCGGCTGTTCGGCTACGAGGTCAGTCCGGTGCTGTGGAAGAAGGTGCTGCCCAAGCTCTCGGCCGGCCGGGTGCAGTCGGTCGCGACCCGGATCGTGGTGGAGCGCGAGCGGGCCCGACTGGCCTTCCGGTCCGCCGCTTACTGGGACGTCGCCGGCACGTTCGACACCGGTGCCGCCGAGATTGGGCGCCCGGACTCGGCCGATCCCACCGCCCCCACCAGGTTTCCCGCCGGCCTGGTCGCGCTCGACGGCGACCGGGTGGCCAGCGGCCGCGACTTCGACGCGGCGACCGGGCAGGCCCGCTCCGGGGTGCTGCACCTGGACGAGGCCGGCGCCCGCGGCGTGGCAGCGCGCCTGGAGCATGCCTCGTTCGCGGTGACCCGGGTGGAGGAGAAGCCGTACCGGCGCCGGCCGTATCCGCCGTTCATGACCAGCACCCTGCAGCAGGAGGCCGGACGCAAGCTGCGCCTGTCCAGCCAGCAGGCGATGCGAGTGGCGCAGCGGCTGTACGAGAACGGCTACATCACCTACATGCGCACCGATTCAACGAACCTGTCCGAGACCGCGCTCACCGCCGCCCGCACCCAGGCGCGCGAGCTGTACGGCGACGCGTTTGTCCCGGCCGAGCCGCGCCGATACGTCCGCAAGGTCAAGAATGCGCAGGAGGCGCACGAAGCGATCCGGCCGGCCGGCGACGCTTTCCGTACTCCTGGCGAGGTCGCCGGCGAGCTCAGCGCCGAAGAATTCCGGATGTATGAGCTGATCTGGAAGCGCACGGTCGCCTCGCAGATGGCCGACGCCGTGGGGCAGAGCGTGTCGCTGCGGCTGGCGGGCACATCGGCGACCGGTGAGGTCGCCGAATTCGCCGCCAGCGGCAAGACGATTACCTTTCCGGGTTTCCTCCGGGCCTATGTCGAAGGCTCCGACGACCCCGACGCCGAGCTGGAGGACGCCGAGCGCCGGCTGCCGCGGGTTGAGCGCGGGCAGTCGCTGACCGCCGCCGCACTGGAGCCTCAAGGCCACACCACGAGCCCGCCGGCGCGCTACACCGAGGCCTCGCTGGTCAAGGCGCTGGAGGAGCTGGGCATCGGACGCCCTTCGACCTACGCGTCGATCCTGCAGACGATCCAAGACCGCGGATACGTGTTCAAGAAGGGCACTGCGCTGGTGCCCACTTGGGTGGCGTTCGCGGTGATCGGGCTGCTGGAGACGCACTTCGCCCGGCTCGTCGACTACAACTTCACCGCATCAGTCGAGTCCGACCTCGACGAGATCGCGGCCGGTCGGGAGAGGTCGTTGACCTGGCTGACCCGCTTCTACTTCGGCGCGGCCGGCGGCGCCGGCGTGAAAGAGGGCGGCATCTCCGAGGCCGGTGGCCTGAAGAACCTTGTCGCCGAGCGCCTCGGAGAGATCGACGCTCGCGGAGTCAACTCCATCGCCCTGTTCGACGACGTTGTGGTGCGGGTGGGCCGGTACGGGCCGTATCTGCAACGGGGTGGCGACGAGGGTCCCCGGGCCAGCGTGCCCGAGGACCTGGCCCCCGACGAGCTGACCCGCGAAAAGGTCGAAGAGCTGCTGTCCGCCCCGTCGGGTGACCGGGACCTCGGCATCGACCCGGCCACCGGCGAGCCGGTGGTGGCCAAGGCCGGCCGCTACGGGCCGTACGTCCAGGCCGGCGAGCGCACCTCGAGCCTGCTCGCCGACATGTCGCTGGACACGTTGACCCTGGACGACGCCCTGCGTCTGCTGACGCTGCCGCGCACCCTGGGTGCCCCCGACGGCGAGCCTGTCGTGGCCGCGAACGGCCGCTACGGGCCGTACGTCAAGAAGGGGTCGGAGACCCGCTCGCTGGCTTCGGAGGCGCAGCTGTTCACCGTCACGCTGGACGAGGCTCTCGCCCTGCTCGCCGCGCCGAAGTCCCGGGGGCGGCGCGCCGCCGCCGAGCCGCTGCGGACGCTGGGCCCCGACCCGACCAGCGGCACCGAGATCAGCGTGCGGGAGGGCCGCTTCGGGCCGTATGTCACGGACGGGTCGACCAACGCGAGCCTGCGCAAGGGCGACGAGATTGATTCGGTGACGCTGGAGCGCGCCGCCGAGCTGCTCGCCGACCGGCGGGCCCGCGGCCCGGCCGTCCCCGCGGCGCGCAAGCGGGCGCCGGCGAAGAAGGCCGCCAAGGCGCCGGCCAGAAAGGCCGTCAAGAAGGCGGCGAAGAAGGCCACCGCCCCCCGCTAGCTTTCGGAGGCATAGATCCCTACCGACCAGGCGCCGCCGCCCCAGGGCACGGTCACCGATGATGTGGGCCGTCAGGTGCGGACCGTGCTGGGCATCACGGCGTTCCGGCGGCTGTTCGTCGTGCTCTCCCTGTCCAGCATCGGTGACTGGCTGGGACTGCTGGCTACCACCACGATCGCCGCGGACCAGGTGACCGGCACGGCGGCAAAAGGCGCGGCGTTCGGCGGTGTGGTGGTCATCCGCCTGCTGCCGGCGCTGCTCCTCGCGCCGGTCGCCGGCGCGTTCGCCGACCGCTTCGACCGCCGGGTGACCATGATCGTCTGCGACGTGCTGCGCTTCGCGCTGTTCGCCTCGATCCCGCTGGCCGGCGTCATCGGCTGGACGCTGGCGGCGTCGTTCATCATCGAGGTGGTGGCGATGTTCTGGATCCCCGCCAAGGAGGCGTCGGTTCCCAACCTGGTCCGTCGAGACCAGCTGGAGACGGCCAACCAGGTGTCGCTGTTCTCCACCTATGGCCTGACCCCGGTCCTGGCCGCCGTGGTGTTCGCCTCACTGAGCACGGTGACCCGGCTGCTCGCCGAACGACTGCCGCACGGCTACTTCTCGACCAACCGGGTCGACCTGTCGCTGTACTTCAACGCCGGCACCTTCCTGCTGTCGGCGATCGTGGTGGCGACGATCCCCGAGATCAGCGGTCGGCGGGACCGGGCGACTGCTACCGGGGAGCAGGTGGGGCTGCTGACCTCGATCGGCGAGGGGTGGACCTATGTCCGTCGCTCGCCACTGGTGCGCGGGCTGGTCACCGGCATCTTCGGCGCCCTCGCTGCCGGCGGCTTCGTGGTCGGCACCGGGAAGTTCTTCGCCGCCAGTCTGGGCGGGGGGGACGCGACCTTCGGGCTGCTGTTCGGGTGCCTGTTCATCGGCCTCGGCGCCGGCATGGGCTTCGGCCCCAAGCTGGCTCGCGACCTGTCCCGGCGCCGCTGGTTTGGCCTGTCGATCGTGCTGGCCGGCGCGGCGGTCATGGCGCTGTTCGCCACGCCGTTCCTGGCGCTGGCGATGGCCTTCGCCGTGCTGGTCGGCCTGGGCGCGGGCATGGCCTATCTGGCCGGTCTCACGCTGCTCGGCGGCGAGGTCGACGACGAGCTGCGCGGGCGGGTGTTCGCGTTCATCCAGTCGATGGTGCGTGTGGTCCTCATGCTGGCGACCGGAGTGTCGTCGCTGCTGGTGGGACTGGGCGGCCAGTACACCGTGCACCTGGGCTCCGTGCCGTTCACCTTCAGTGCCTCGCGCCTGCTGCTGCTGGTCGGCGGCGCGCTCGCCGTGACCGTCGGGGTGCTGGCCTTCCGCCAGCTCGACGACAAGCCGGGCGTGCCGGTGCTGCCGGACCTCATCTCCTCGCTGCGCCGCCGGCCGTTCGCGGCCGGCGGTCATCCCGGCCTCTTCATCGCCTTCGAGGGCGGCGAAGGGACCGGCAAGTCGACGCAGACGGCGCTGCTGGCGCAGTGGCTATCGGCCGGCGGCTACGACTGCGTCGTCACCCGGGAGCCCGGCGGCACCGAAGTCGGCCGCCGGCTGCGGTCGCTGCTGCTCGACCCCGACTCCGGCCGGATGTCACCGCGCGCCGAGGCCCTGCTGTACGCCGCCGACCGCGCCGACCACGTCGACGCGGTCGTCCGGCCGGCCCTGCACCGGGGAGCCGTCGTGATCAGCGATCGCTACGTCGACTCGTCGCTGGCCTACCAGGGCGCCGGCCGGGAGCTGCCGGTCGACGAGGTGGAGCAGGTATCCCGGTGGGCGACCGGCGGGCTGCGGCCGGACCTGGTCGTCCTGCTCGACCTCGACCCGGCGGTCGGGCTGGCCCGGGCCGGTCGCCGGGCTGGACCGGATCAGGCCGCCGACCGGCTGGAAGCGGAGTCACTGCAGTTCCATGAGCGGGTACGACGCGCCTTTTTGTCCCTGGCCGGGCACAGGGGACGGCATGCGGTGATTGACGCCGACGCCCCGGTCGAGCAGATCGCCGCCCGGATCCGCGCCGTGGTCGGCCCGCTGTTGGGTGCGCCCGCGGGCGGCCGCCGGGTCGACCTGCGGGACAGCCCCGGCACACCGGTGCAGCGGTGAGCGTCTGGGACGAGGTGGTGGGCCAGGCCGACGTGGTGCGGACGCTGCAGGAAGCGGCTCGGGTTGCGGCCGGCGTGGTCGCCGCCAGCCCGGCCAGCCGGGACCGGCTCACCGACGGCTCGGCCGCGACGGCGTCGATGACCCATGCCTGGCTGTTCACCGGTCCGCCCGGCTCCGGTCGGTCGATCGCGGCGCGGGCGTTCGCAGCCGCCCTGCAGTGCCCGGACCTCGGCTGCGGGGTCTGCGGCGCGTGCCACCAGGTGCTGGTCGGCACGTCCGCCGACGTACGCATCGTCGCCCCCGAAGGTCTGTCCATCCCGGTCGCGGCGATGCGTGAACTCGTCCTGAGCGCCGCCCGCGCCCCGGTCGGTGGTCGTTGGCAGGTGATCTGCGTCACCGACGCCGACCGGCTGACTGAGGCGGCCGCCAACGCGCTGCTCAAGGCGATCGAAGAGCCACCGCCGCGATGTGTGTGGCTGCTCTGCGCGCCCTCGACGCACACCGACGATGTGCCGCTGACGATCCGCTCCCGGTGCCGGGTGGCGGCTCTTCGGACTCCGGATGCCGGCGCGGTCGCCGACGTCCTGGTCGACCGGGACGGCATCGACCGGCCGATGGCGCAGTGGGCGGCTCGGGCCGCCCAGGGCCATGTCGGCCGGGCCCGCCGGCTGGCGCGCGACGAGCAGGCCCGGGCGCGGCGCCGGACCGTACTGGACCTGCCGGCGTCCCTCACCGGGCTCGGCCGGTGCTTCGACGCGGCAGAGGAGCTCATCGCCGCGGTGGAGGAGGAGGCGCTGGACCTTACCGAACCGATGGACGCTACCGAGACGGCCGGCCTCAAGCTGGCCCTCGGTGCCGGGGGCACCGGCAAGGGCGCAGCGGCGGCCGCGCGCGGCTCCGCCGGCCAGCTCAAGGAGCTCGACCGCGCGCAGCGCTCCCGGCGTACCCGCAGCCAACGCGACGCCCTAGACCGGGCTCTGGTCGACCTGGCCGCGTTCTACCGCGACGTACTGACTGTGCGCCTGGGTGCCCGGGTTGGCGCGGTGCATTCTGACATCCCGGACGTGACCGCGCGGGCTGCCCAAGCTTGGACACCGGAGTCGGTGCTTCGGCGCCTCGAGGCGGTGCTGGCCTGCCGGCAGGCCGTGGAGCTCAACGTCAAGCCCCGGATCGCCGTCGAGGCGATGGCCGTCGCCCTGCGGGCCGGCTGACGCGTACCGTCGATCAACATGGGTCTGCTGTGTGCGGTGAGCTTCACCCGCTACGGGCGCCTGTACTACTTCGACCCGGGGCCCTGCTCCCCGCGGGTCGGTGACCGGGTGCTCGTGCCGACCGACGACGGGCCGGAGGTCGCCGAGTGCGTCTGGGCGCCGCAGGAAGTCGCCGGCGACTCGCTCGCGACGCCGCGGCTGATCGGTTTGGCCGGCGAGGAGCACCTGCAGCGCGATGCAGACGTACGCCGGCGCAAGGCCGAAGCGAAGGTCGCCGCCAAGCGCCTGCTTCGCGAGCATGGGCTGCCGATGAAGGTGGTGGGCTTCGACCACTCCCCCGAGGCCGGGCGCACCACCATCTACTTCACCGCCCCGTACCGGGTGGACTTCCGGGCGCTGGTCCGCGACCTCGGCGCCACGCTGCGCTGCCGCGTTGAGCTGCGGCAGCTGTCGGCCCGGGACGAGGCGCGGGCGCAGGGCGGCATCGGTTCCTGCGGGCGCGACCTGTGCTGCGCCACCTTCCTCAAGGACTTCGAGCCGGTGACCCTGCGGATGGCCAAGGACCAGGACCTGCCGCTGAACCCGATGCGGATCTCCGGTGCGTGCGGCCGGCTGATGTGCTGCCTGAAGTACGAGCACCCGCTATACACCGACTTTGCAGCAGCGGCGCCGGCTATCGGCGAGGCAGTCACGTCACCGGCCGGCGCCGGCACGGTCGTGGGGCACAACGTGCCCTCGGACTCGGTTGTGGTGCGCTTGGACGAGGGAGGCAGCCGCTGCTCGTGCAGCCGGGCCAGCGTCTGCGGAAGCCGGCAGGCGTTCGAGGCGAGCCCCTCGGCGCACGAGCCGGTCGGCGGTGGCGCTTAGGTAGACTTGCCGCCGGCAACCCGCCGCCTTAGCTCAGTCGGCAGAGCGATTCACTCGTAATGAATAGGTCATCGGTTCGATTCCGATAGGCGGCTCCACCCCTGCGCGTTCCCCGCCCATCAGCGCGATCTTCCGGAAGTTGCGACGGCGAGGCCCGCGACGGAAGAGGGCCCGCCCGCCGGGGGCAGCAGGGCGGTACGAGTCCGGTGCCGTCCGCTAGCTCGACCGGCGGTCAGGATTGCCGGAGTGCAGCTCGCCAGCGTGTTCGGCCAGCCGCCGGCGTGATGCCGTTATCTCCCGCTCGGCTTCGGTACGGCCGACCCAGGTAGCGCCTTCGACGGACTTGCCGGGCTCGAGCTCCTTGTAGACCTCGAAGAAGTGCTGGATCTCCAGACGGTCGAACTCCGGCATGTGGTGTATGTCGCGCAGGTGCTCCATCCGCGGGTCCTTCGCGGGGACGCACAGCACCTTGTCGTCGCCGCCCATCTCGTCGGTCATCCGGAACATGCCGATGGCGCGGCTGCGGATGAGGCAGCCGGGGAACGTCGGCTCGTCAACGAGGACCAGCGCGTCGAGGGGGTCGCCGTCCTCCCCGAGCGTCTCCTCGATGAATCCGTAGTCGGCCGGGTAGCGCGTGGACGTAAACAGCATCCGGTCCAGACGGATGCGGCCGGTGCTGTGGTCGACCTCGTACTTGTTGCGCTGGCCCTTCGGGATTTCGATGGTGACGTCGAAGTCCACCCGCGCTCCTCACCGTCAAGGCAATAGGCGTCTAGTGTCGCCCATCAGAGGCGGCTCGGGAGGCGGGATGCGGCGACGGGCACTGATCGCCGGCCTGATGGCCGGGGCCGCCGCGGTCGGCGCGACGGGCATCGCCGTCACCGCCCGCTCCGATCACTCCCCGGCGCGACGCTCGGCTGCCGCGCCGGCCGCGGTGTCCCAGGGGCCCTCGCCGTTGCTGGCCCCGCTGGGCGCCGGCGGAGCTCAGCCCACGGCAGCCGGACTTGCCCATGCCCTGGCCGGCCTCGTGCACGACCGCCGGCTCGGCCCGCGCGTGGGGTACTCCATCGCGGATGCGCTGACCGGCCACCGGCTGGCCGGCGTGCAGGACGCCCGACCGGCGACGCCGGCGTCGGTGACCAAGCTGGCTACCGCCGCAGCGGTGTTGACCCGCCCCGGCGCCGGCGTCCGGCTGGTGACCCGGGTCATGGCCGGGGCGAGCGCCGGCGACGTGGTGCTCGTCGGGGGCGGTGACCCGACGCTGTCGGTCGGCCCCCGGCAGGCCTACGCCGGCGGTCCCCGGCTCGACCGGTTGGCGGCGGCGGTCCGCCGGGTCGTGCATGGTCCCATCCGCCGGCTCCTGGTGGACACGTCCGCCTATGCCGGCCCGACCACGGCCACCGGCTGGGACACCGACCTGGTGGGCTCGGGCAACGTCGCGCCGATCACCGCGCTGATGATCGACGGCGGCCGCCTGGACCCCGCTCGCCGGGCGCGGTCCAGCACGCCAGACCTCGCTGCCGGCCGGGCCTTTGCGCGCCTGCTCGGCGTCCCGGCCGGCGAGGTCGCCCGGGGGCGGGCGTCCGCGCATGCGGCCGAGCTGGCCCGGGTCCCCTCGCGGCCGGTCGGGGACCTGGTGGAGCAGATGCTGACCCTGAGCGACAACGTCCTGGCCGAGGCCCTGGCGCGGCGGGTTGCCGTCGCCGGGGGCGAGCCGGCCAGCTTCGCCGGCGCCGTCGCGGCGATCAGCGCAACGTTGGACAGGACCGGGGCACCGACCGCCGGCCTGCGCCTCTACGACGGCAGTGGGCTGTCCCGGCGCGACCTGCTGCCGGCCGGCCTGCTCACCTCGCTGCTGGCCAAGGCAGCCGGCGGCACGGCGCTGCGCCCGATACTGACCGGCCTGCCGGTCGCCGGGTACAGCGGCACGCTCGCCGACCGCTTCCACACCGCAAGGTCGCGGCCCGGCGCCGGCGACATCCGCGCCAAGACCGGCACCTTGTCGGGGGTGAGCGCGCTGGCCGGTGTCGTGCGTGACGCGAGTGGCCGGCTGCTGGCCTTTGCCGTACTCGCCGATCGAGTCCCGGCCGGCGGCACGGCCGGCGCCGAGGCGGCCCTGGACGCCGCCGCGACGACGCTGTCTCGGTGCGGCTGCCGGTGAGCACAGGACGTACCGTGGGCCTATGACGGAGATGGTCGACTGGAAGCTCGCGGTCGCGACTGCGGGGCAGCTTGCCGGCGGCGGGCCCAAGGTCAGCTACGTCGAGGCGGCCGGCGTCGTCGCCGAGCTGCGGCGGGCGACCGACCAGGCCGAGACGCACGTGATGGACTTCACCCACCTGCGTCCGGCGGTGGAGCATCCGCCCGTCCGGGTCGTCGACCGGGCCGACTGGGCCGACATCAACGTGGCCGGCTTCCGCACCCTGCTGACTCCCGTCGTGGAGAAGCTGCAGCGCCGGACCGGATCGCAACCCGGCCCCATCGCCACCGCGGTTGGTTCCCGGGTCACCGGCGTGCAGGTGGGCAGCATCCTTGCCTTCCTGGCCGGCAAGGTCCTCGGACAGTACGAGGTGTTCTCCGGCGCGCCCGGCCAACTGCTCCTGGTCGCGCCCAACATCGTCGCCGCGGAGCGGGCACTGGGGGTCGATCCCGGCGACTTCCGGCTCTGGGTCTGCCTGCATGAGGTCACGCACCGCACCCAGTTCACCGCCGTGCCGTGGCTGCGGGACCACTTCCTGGCCGAGGTCAGCGCGTTCGTCGACGCCGCCGACCCCGACGAGATGAAGGAGCGGCTGCTGACCGCGGTGGCCCAGATCGCGCGGGCGATCCGGGAGCGGGACACCCAGCTGAGCATCATCGACCTGGTGCAGACCCCGGCTCAAAAAGCCGTGCTGGACCGGCTGACCGCGCTGATGACCCTGGTGGAGGGCCACGCCGAGTTCGTCATGAACGGCGTCGGGCCGATGGTGGTGCCATCGGTGGAGACCATCCACGCGAAGTTCCAGGCCCGCCGCGGCGGCACCGGTCCGCTGGACCGCGCCCTGCGACGACTGCTCGGCATCGACGTCAAGATGCGCCAGTACGCCGAGGGCAGCAAGTTCGTCACTGCCGTCGTACGCCAGGTCGGGATGGACGGGTTCAACCGCGTGTGGGACTCCCCGGCTGCCCTGCCGACGATGGCCGAGGTGGCTGCGCCGGCCACCTGGGTGGCCCGGGTGCACGAGAGCACCACCGGCTGACTACCGGCCGATGAGCTGATGGGGCTGCCGGCGTCGGTGGCCGCTGTACGCCTCGCCGTTCGGCGGGGCACCGCCGACCTGCCGGATAGCGCGCTGCTCCTGGTGGCCTGCAGCGGCGGAGCCGACTCCCTCGCCCTGGCTGCCGCCGCGGCGGCCGAGCGCCCCGGCCGGACGGGCCTGGCGACGGTGGATCACGACCTGCAGGACGGCTCGGCACAGCAGGCGGAACGGGTGGGCCGCTGGGCGACTGCCGCCGGCCTGGCACCGGTCGAGGTGTGCCGGGTGTTGGTGGGGACCGGAGGCGGGCCGGAGGCGGCAGCCCGGACCGCCCGCTACGCGGCGCTGGACGCCGCCGCCGACCGGCACGGCGCAGCCGCGGTCCTCCTGGGGCACACCCTCGACGACCAGGCCGAGACCGTCCTGCTCGGGCTGGCTCGGGGCTCCGGTGCGCGTTCGGCATCGGGGATGCCGGCCGTCCGGGATCGCTACCGCCGGCCGCTGCTGGGCCTGAGTCGCTCGGTCACCGTCGACGCCTGCCGGCAACAGAGGCTGCAGTTCTGGGTCGACCCGCACAACTCCGACTCCCGCTACACCCGCGCCGGCGTCCGGGCCGTCCTGGCTGACCTGGAGGCGGCCGCCCCCGGCGCGACCGCCGGCCTCGCCCGCACCGCCGGCCTGCTTCGGGCCGACGCCGACGCCCTCGACGACTGGGCCGTCACGGCTCGGGAAAGCGCGACCACAACCGACGGCGGCCTGCGCTGCACGGATCTGACCGCGCTGCCGACCGCGATTCGGCTCCGGGTGCTGCGGGCCGCAGCCGTGGCTGCCGGCGTACCCGCCGGGTCGCTGTCCTCGACCCATTTGGGCGCGGTCGACGAGCTGGTCACGGCCTGGCACGGCCAGGGACCGGTCAGCCTGCCGGGTCGGCTGGCGGCGTCGCGTACCGCTGGATCGGTGGGCTTCGCCCGCCGGGGCTGAGCCGGTCTGGCAGGCTGGCAGTTGGCCGGCCCGGCCGCGACGAGGGAGCCTTGCTTGTACGACGCCGACATCGAGTCCGTCGTCGTGTCCGAGGCCCAGATCCAGCAGCGGGTCGCCGAGCTCGCCGCCGAGGTGTCGCGGGACAACGCCGGCCGTGAGCTGCTGCTGGTCGGTGTCCTCAAGGGCGCTGTGATGTTCATGGCCGACTTCGCCCGCGCGCTGACTGTGCCGCTGACCATGGAGTTCATGGCCGTCTCCTCCTACGGCCAGTCCACGAACTCCTCCGGCGTCGTCCGCATCCTCAAAGACCTCGACCGCGATGTGACCGGTCAGCACGTCGTCGTCGTCGAGGACGTCATCGACTCGGGGCTCACCCTGTCCTGGCTGCTGCGCAACCTGCGCAGCCGGCAGCCGGCCTCGGTGGAGGTCGTCGCGCTGCTCCGCAAGCCCGACGCGGTCCGGGTCGACCTCGACGTCGGCTATGTCGGCTTCGACATCCCCAACGCCTTTGTCGTCGGCTACGGCTTGGACTACGCCGAGCGCTACCGCGACCTGCCCTACGTCGGCATCCTGCGGCCCTCGGTCTACGAGCGCTGACCCACCAGGAGCCGCCAGGAAGCCCCGAAGGCATGGAACACCGGTCGCGCCCAGGCCGTTAGGGCAGGTGGCGGCCCGGTCGGGCCGTTCGGTCGAGCGTGGGCTGCCGGTGTACCGTCGATGACCTGGGAGAACTCGGTCGCGAGGGTCCGGCCGCACACCGCAGAGGATCAGGAGGGCCGGGACGTCTTTTGTCCCGCACGCACATGGACCGCAGCCGTCAGCTTCTCCGCAAGCCCCTCGTATGGGGGCTTCTCGTCGTCGCGCTTTTCCTGTTGCTCAGTCCGCTGCTGCGCGGTGACGGCGGTTACAAGAAGGTCGACACCTCCACCGCCGTTTCGGCGATCGGCGACGGCAACTTCACCAAGGTCCGCCTCGAGGACAAAGAGCAGCGGCTTCTGGTCGACCTGCGCACCCCAGTCAATGTCGGAGGCCAGCAGACCAACCGGGTGGCGACCTCCTATCCGGCCGACGCCAGCCGCGACATCTACGCACTGCTCGTCGCCCAGCGCAAGGAGAGCACCGGCGTCAGCTTCGACACCAAGGTCAGCTCGCCTAACCTCCTGGTCAACCTGCTGCTGACCTTCGTCCCATTCATCCTCATCGCCTTTGTTCTGTTCTTCTTCATCAGCCAGATGCAGGGCGGCGGCAACCGCGTCATGAGCTTCGGCAAGTCCAAGGCCAAGCTGGTCAGCAAGGACACTCCCAAGACCACGTTTGCCGATGTTGCCGGTGTGGACGAGGCGATCGAGGAGCTGGAGGAGATCAAGGACTTCCTGCAATCCCCGGCCAAGTTCCAGGCCATCGGCGCCAAGATTCCCAAGGGTGTCCTGCTCTACGGCCCCCCCGGCACCGGCAAGACTCTGCTGGCGCGTGCCGTGGCCGGCGAGGCCGGCGTCCCGTTCTACACCATCTCCGGCTCGGATTTCGTCGAGATGTTCGTCGGCGTCGGCGCCTCCCGGGTGCGCGACCTGTTCGAGCAGGCGAAATCCAACGCGCCGTCCATCGTCTTCGTCGATGAGATCGACGCCGTCGGCCGCCACCGGGGCGCCGGCATGGGTGGCGGCCACGACGAGCGGGAGCAGACGCTCAACCAGCTGCTGGTCGAGATGGACGGCTTCGACGTCAAGGGCGGCGTGATCCTCATCGCGGCGACGAACCGCCCGGACATCCTCGACCCGGCGCTGCTGCGGCCCGGCCGCTTCGACCGGCAGATCGCCGTGGACCGACCCGACCTGTCCGGCCGCAAGGACATCCTGCGGGTCCATGCCAAGGGCAAGCCGTTCGCCGCCGATGTCGACCTCGACACCATCGCCCGGCGTACCCCCGGCTTCACCGGTGCCGACCTCGCAAACGTCATCAATGAGGGCGCGCTGTTGACCGCCCGCAAAGACCAGAAGCTGATCACCAACTACGCGCTCGAGGAGGCGATCGACCGGGTTATCGCTGGCCCGGAGCGCAAGACGCGGGCGATGAGCGAGAAGGAAAAGAAGGTCACCGCCTACCACGAGGGCGGTCATGCGCTGGTGGCGTACGCACTGCCCAACGCCGACCCGGTGCACAAGGTGACGATCCTGCCCCGCGGGCGCTCGCTCGGGCACACGCTCGTGCTGCCGACCGAGGACAAGTACACCCAGACCCGCTCGGAGATGATCGACTCCCTGGCCTACGCCCTCGGCGGCCGCGCCGCCGAAGAGCTCGTGTTCCACGAGCCGACGACCGGTGCCAGCAACGACATCGAGAAGGCGACACACCTGGCCCGGGCGATGGTCACCGAGTACGGCATGAGCCCCAAGCTCGGTGCGGTGAAGTACGGCACGTCCGACGGTGAGCCGTTTCTTGGCCGCGACTACGGCCACACACGCGACTACTCCGAGGACATTGCCGCTGACATCGACAGCGAGGTCCGCGGCCTGATCGAGTCCGCGCACGACGAGGCGTGGGAGATCCTGGTCGAGTACCGCGACGTGCTCGACGACCTGGTGTTGGAGCTGATGGACCGCGAGACCGTCACCAAGGAGGAGATCGTCCGGATCTTCGCCCGGGTGCACAAGCGCCCGCCGTACAACGCCTTCGGCGGGTTCGGCAAGCGCGCGCCGTCGGACAAGCCGCCGGTGATGACGCCGGCCGAGGTGGCGCGGGTCAACGGCAGCGTGCCGGTCCCGATCGAGCCGCCCAGCCGCAACGGGAGCTCCAACGGCAGCACCACCATCAGTCCGCCGGCGAAGAAGCGCCCCACGCCGTACCCGTTTCCGGAGGCCGGGGCGGTCACCTGAGCGGGTTCGACTCCGCGCGGGTGCAGGCCGCCGTGCGCGAGCTGCTCGCCGGCATCGGCGAGGACCCCGACCGGGAGGGCCTGCGGCGCACCCCGGAGCGGGTTGCCCGCGCCTACGCCGAGGCTTTCGCCGGCCTGGAAGCCAACCCTGCCGACGTCCTGAGCAGCGTCTTCGACGAGGGCCACGACGAGATGGTGATCGTGCGGGACATCGAGGTGGCCAGCTTCTGCGAGCACCACCTGCTGCCCTTCCACGGCGTCGGGCACGTCGGATACATCCCGCGCGACGGCCAGATCACCGGTCTGTCCAAGCTGGCCCGGCTGATCGACGTCTTCGCCAAGCGACCGCAGGTGCAGGAGCGCATGACCACCCAGATCGCTGACGCCCTCGTTGCCGGCCTGAATCCGCGGGGAGTCATCGTCGTCATCGAGTGCGAGCACCTGTGCATGTCCATGCGCGGGGTGCGCAAGCCGGGCTCGAGGACGGTGACCTCGGCGGTGCGCGGCGTCCTGCGGTCCTCGGCCTCGACCCGTGCCGAGGCGATCAGCCTCATCCACGGCCGGTGAGCGCCCCGGCCGGTGAGCTCCCCCGGGCGCCGCGCTGCCTGGTGGTGGGCGTGCTCAACGTGACGCCGGACTCCTTCTCCGACGGCGGGCGCTTCGCCGGCCTCGCTGAGGCGGTGGCCCACGGGATGCAGATGTACGCCGACGGCGCCGACCTCGTCGACGTGGGCGGGGAGTCGACCCGACCCGGCGCGGCGCGGGTCGAGGCCGAGGAGGAGTGCCGGCGCGTCCTGCCGGTCGTCCGTGAGCTGGCCGCGGCCGGCGTGACGGTGAGCATCGACACGACCCGGGCCGCTGTGGCGCAAGCGGCGATCGAGGCCGGCGCGGTGCTGGTCAACGACGTCAGCGGCGGTCTCGCCGACCCGGCGATGGCCCCTGCCGTTGCCGGTGCCGGCGTGCCATGGGTGCTCATGCACTGGCGGGGCCATAGCAAAGTCATGACGGCGCTCGCGACGTACGACGACGTGGTCACCGAGGTCTGCGCGGAGCTGCTCGTGCGGGTCGACGCGGCCGTGGCCGCCGGCGTGAGCGCATCGTCGCTCGTGCTCGACCCCGGGCTGGGCTTCGCCAAGACTGCCGCCCAGAACTGGACCCTGCTGGCCCACCTCGACTCCCTGGTCGCGACCGGCCTGCCGGTGCTCGTCGGTGCGTCCCGCAAGTCCTTTTTTGGCGAAGCGCTCGCCGGCGCGGACGGCACGCCGCGGCCGGCCGGCGAGCGCGAGCACGCGACGGTGGCGACCACCGTGATCGCGGCAATGGCCGGCGTCTGGGGCGTGCGGGTCCACGATGTCGGACCCAACGCTGATGCAGTCCGCACGGTCGCGGCAGTGGCCGCAGCCCGGTGAGCGACCGGATCACCCTGTCGGGACTCACCGTCCGCGGGTTCCACGGGGTCTATGACCACGAGCGCGCGGACGGCCAGGACTTCGTCGTCGACGCGGTCCTAGACATCGACTTGGCACCGGCCGGCGCCAGCGACGACGTGGCGGACACCGTGGACTATGGCCAGCTGGCGCAGCGGCTGGCCGACGTGGTCGCCGGCGAGCCGGTGAATCTCATCGAGGCTCTCGCCGCGCGCCTGGCACAGATCTGCCTTGCTGACTCGCGAGTCAGCGCCGCCGAGGTCACCGTGCACAAGCCGGCCGCGCCGATCCCGCTGGCGCTGGCCGACGTGTCGGTGACGATCCGGCGGCGGCGTCCATGAGCCGGGTCGTGCTCTCCATCGGGTCCAACCTCGGCGACCGGCTGGCCCACTTGCAGTCGGTGGTGGACGGGCTGCGCCCGGAACTCGTCGCCGTGTCCCCGGTCTACGAGACCGACCCGGTCGGGCCAGTGCCTCAGGGTGACTACCTCAACGCCGTGATCATCGCCGCCGGCCCCGAGGACGCGGCCGATTGGCTACAGCGAGCGCGGACGATCGAGGCGGCCGCCGGCCGCGTCCGCGAGCAGCGCTGGGGCCCTCGTACGCTCGACGTGGACCTCGTCGCTGTCGACGATCTCGTCAGCGACGATCCCGCCCTGACCTTGCCGCATGCCGGCGCGCACGAGCGCGCGTTCGTCCTGCTCCCGTGGCTGGACGTGGACCCCGAGGCGGTGCTGCCAGGGCACGGTTGCGTGCGGGAACTGGTCGGCGGCCTGGATCTGTCCGGCGTCCGCCGGCGCGACGGGCTGGTGCTGCGGTGAAGCCGGTCGGGCCGACCCGCGTCCGGGACCTGGTGTGGGCGGCGGTGCTGGCCGGCGTGCCGGCGTACGTGCTGGTCCGCGGCTACTACGGGCGGCTGCCGGCGCTGCCTTGGACGCCGTCGCTGGCGCTGACAGTGCTCGCCGCTTTCGAGGGTGGCACGGCGAGAAGCACCCGCGCGCGCATCGCCCGCCGGTCGGGCACCCAACCGGTCGAGCCACTTGTGGTGGCCCGCCTGGTGGCGCTGGCCAAGGCCTCCGCGCTGGTCGGTGCGATCCTGGTGGGGGGGTGGGCAGGGGCGTTCGGATTCACCCTCGGCGCCCGCGACCGGCTGGCCGCGGCCGGCCGGGACGCGGTGGTCAGCGGCGTAGGGCTCTTCGTCGCGCTGGCGCTGGTCGGTGCGGCGCTGTGGCTGGAGCAAGCCTGCCGGGCCCCCGAGCCGCCCGACTAGCCGTCACTGCCTGCCATTGCCCAGCCGGAGCCGCGCAGCGATCGAGGTAGGGCTTTCAGCCAGCCCAGCCGAGATCAACTGTCGGTCGGCGCTGATTAGTGGAACCGTCAATCCCCGAGCAGCAGCGGCCCAAGCGGCGTCGTAGAAGGACAGGCGGTGCTGGCCACCAAGGATTGCTGCATCCCGCAGCCAGGCTGCAGTGAGGGGAAGTGGCGGACCGCAGATGAGCAGCAGATCGCTCAGCTGGTCCGCGACATCGTCAGGCGACCAACCGAGCGCCCGCAGGCTGACGTTGCCAACCTCGTATACGGCCAGGTCGATGATGAGCGCCTGGACCTCGCCAGACTGGTGCGCACGCAGCAGCGCTCTGGCCTCGATCAGTTCATGCTCGCCCTCGCTGTGAAACCACTTGATCAGGACGGATGTGTCGACGAGCAGCGATGTCAAGGGCGCGCATCTCGGCCGGCGCGGACCAGTTCTGTCGATTCGAAGGGGCCGGCTTGAGCAAATCGCGCCTGTGAGCGGGCGATTGCGTCGTCGACTGCCTGGGGGTCGCGGCGCTCCAGCTCCCGGCGCGCTGCCGTCGCCAACAGCGCGCTTCGACTGACTGCCCGCCGTTGAGCCTCCTCGTCGAGTTGAGCGAGGAGATCGGGGGGGATGGAAACCATAATCTTGGACATACCTGAGTGTAGCTGATATTGTTGCTACCGGGGCCCGAAATCGCCGCAGTCCGTCGGTGGCTGACTCGATTTTCGAGCCGCGTTAGAGCCGGGGCAATTCTCAGATAGTCTGAGCGCGTGCGTACCGTCACCGCCACAGAGGCTAGCCGCAACTTCGCTGCGTTGCTGGATGAGGCCGAACGCGGCCAAACGGTGATTGTCACTAGGGGGGGGCGGCGGATCGCCAGCCTTGGCCCCGCTACCGCAGGTAACGGCGCGGAGGTGATCGCCCTGCTGGCCACGCCTGCAGCCGATGCGGGTTTTCCTGACGACGTCCGGGCGGCGCGCGACGCGGTGGTGCTCAAGGAGCCCGCGTGGCCCGACGGCTGATCCTGGACACCGGCGTGCTCATCAGCTCCGAACGCAGCGGTACGGGACCGTCCGCTCTTGCCGATGACGCCCTTGCCGATGACGACGACGTCGTCATCGCCGCCATCACCGTTGCTGAGCTTCGGACGGGCGTCGAGCTCGCCACAGAACGTCACCGCGACCGGAGAGCGGCCTTCGTTGAGAGGGTGATCCAGACGTTGCCCGTGGAGGCGTATGACGCCACCACAGCTGCAGCGCACGCCCGGCTGCTGGCACACGTCCATCGAAGCGGTGCGCGACCGGGAGCGCACGACCTGATCGTCGCCGCCACAGCCGTGGTCGCTGGTAGGACGATCATCACGACCGACCGCGGCGCCCACTTCGCCGAGCTTCCCGGCGTTACCTGTATCGAGGTCGGCTGAAGCGCATCCGGTAGCGCTCCCGTGGTCGCCAAGCGGGCCCGCTTGCTTGGCCGCGGACCTGCCTCACGCCCTGGCGAGGGGTTGGCGTTCAACCGCGCCCGGAAATTCGTTCCCTGCGATCGTGGTCAGCAGGAGACAGGCTTCGGAGGAAGCAGGCGCGAGCGCACCGTTGAGCCGAAAGCGTTGGCAGCCTTGACCTGTTCGTCGAAGTCGACCCATGCCTTCGGTTCTTGGCGGGGACCAACGGGCACCCGATTGTCGTACTACACTTATCCTGTGTGGAGATCCACCGCTCGGCACATCGGCATCGGATCCATGATGCCGACATCCAGCACGCCTACACGCACGCCATCGCCTGGGCCGAAATTGGTGACGATCCGCCGCGGTACCTCGTGGCGGGACCTGACCGGGTCGGAAACCTTCTCGAGCTCGTGGTGCTCGACGTCGAGCACGACGTGCTGGTGATCCACGCGATGAGGCTGCGCCGCAGTACCCAAGCAGAACTCTTCGGAGCCGACTCGTGACTCAGCGCACCTACGGTCACACGACGGGCGGAACGCCGATCAACGACCAAATGATCGAGAAGCTGGCGGACGAGGCCGAGCGAGAATACGAGCCCGGTCAGTTGCAGGGCCATCGCCGCGGTCCAGGGCGTCCACCGCTGGGCGGCGCCGCCAAAACTGTGGAGTCGGTCCGTCTTGAGCCCTCACTGCGGGACGAGGCGGCACAGCGAGCGGCGGCTGAGGGCATCACCGTCTCGGAAGTCATGCGCCGGGCACTACGCCAGTACTTGCGTAGCGCGTAAGCCTCCAACTATGCGCCGACGATAGGCCGGCTATCTGCGCTGCGCCTCGCGCCATAGCGGTTCGATTGCCTGCTGCAGCAGGCTGCCCACGTCGCCGAGGATGTGCCGGCCGCCCTCGACGACGATGCGCCCGTCCGCGACGACCGTGTGCACATCGGCGGCCGTCGCGGCGAGCAGGGCCTGGTCCGGTGCCGCGCCGGCGGTCCGCACGCTGTCCAGGCGTACACCCACGAGGTCGGCCCGGGCCCCGACGGCGAGCCGGCCGGCGTCCCAGCCGATGCTCTCGTGCCGGGTGAGTGCGTCGAGCAGGTCCGTCGGGGTAAACCAGCCGCGCTGGCCGGAGGCCAGCCGTTCGTCCATCTCCAACGCCCGGGCCTCCTCCAGCAGGTCGATGACCGCGTGCTGGTCGCTGCCCAGCGACAGCGGCGCGCCGGCGTCGAGCAGGGCGCGCGCCGGGCCGATGCCGTCGGCCAGGTCCCGCTCGGTGGTGGGGCAGAAGCAGGCGGTCGTCCGGGTGCGGCCCAGGGCGGCGATGTCAT
>JAABUK010004715.1_pt1 | contig 21925 bp, 27 predicted proteins | sample 5559141 | NCBI WGS metagenome assembly JAABUK01 (sample SAMN10711869, study PRJNA513367) | rock metagenome | isolation source: Antarctica rocks | place: Antarctica: Victoria Land, Pudding Butte nord | collected 2016-01-03
CCTTGGTGTTCTGGCTTTGCTGTGTGGCAATGGCTACATTGTGGGCATCAACCAGATCTATGATGAAGACATAGATAAGGTCAATAAGCCTTTTCTGCCAATTGCTTCAGGTCAGCAGCACATCGCAGCAGCAACCTGTGAGCAGCAGGCGCTCCATAATGTCTCAACACCATATGTCGTGTTCAGCACAAATGGCTTATCACCAGCAAGTGTCACCAGCAAGCGAGTGTAGCTGCTTTGTACAACCTCACACAATGCGTGACCACAAAGTGTGTCACTGCTGTCCTGCAATACATAGCTGCATCAGCAGTAGTGCCAGCTCCTCTTGCTTTCACAGACTCTGCCAAGAATGGAATGTTTGCAGGGGAGTTGAGTAAAGCACAAGGATGGCTGCTATGTGCAGCTCTTGCCGGGGGCGGACTTGTTATAGTTGCAACCAAAGTTTGGCAGCCTCATTACCAAGCTTTACAGCTTTGGCCTGTTTCTGGGCACCATCTACAGTGTGCCACCGCTACGGTTAAAGCGTTTTGCAGTGGCAGCCTTCATGATCATTGCCACTGTACGTGGGTTCCTGCTCAATTTTGGGGTGTACCATGCTGTGAGAGCTGCTTTGGGATTGCCCTTTGTGTGGAGCCCTGTCATAACGTGAGTCACCTTGTGTGTTTTTCCAAATCATAGCCAGCATTGCTGTGACCAGATTGGTGCTTGCTGTTATTTGTGATGTCTTGGTCTGTATGCTGTTCTTGCCAATGCTGCATATGAGGCATGCTGTGGGGTAACACCAAATCTGTGTTCCTGTGTTCTGTAGGGAACCAGGCACAGCACTTGTGCTGTATCAAACATCAACACAGCCTGCTGACAGTGCATCAATATCAGTCTGCTTGACTCTACTCCTCAATGTAACAATGTACGTGCAAAGCTGTATGTAAGGTATACTGCCTGCAAATCAGTATAGCTGCCAATTGTATGAGATCTTTGACTTTCCATAGGTTATCATGTCCTATGCTCATACAGTTGTCGAGCCACTTTCTGCTGTGTTTACAGGTTTGTTACATCCTTTGTGACTGTGTTTGCAACAGTCATTGCAATCACAAAGGACTTGCCAGATGTGGAGGGAGACCGCAAGTACAATATTGACACACTTGCCACCAGATTTGGTGCCCGCACAATTTCTTTTGTAGGCAAGTCATGCAATGAAAGATGTCACTTTGAGGTGTTTGCCACACTGCACATGCATCCAATGTCCCTTGAGCCTGCCTGTGGCAGGATTCCGGCCTCACTTTGCACCCTGGGTATTTGACATGTGCCCATATATGTGTTCTTAAAATCCAGATTCAGCACAAAGCACAATCTGTGACACTGCTGCTGTATCTCCCCATGTCAGCAAGATGCGGGTTTGCTGTGCTTTGTATGACACAGGCAAGTGGTTTTGTGCTAATACGCAGGCGCTGGTTTACTCTTAGCAAACTATGTGGCTGCAATCATCTTGGCCATCAGAATGCCTGGATCCTTCAGGGCTCCAGTAATGATAGGGGGCCATGCAGTCCTTGCACTTGCCCTGGTGTGGCAAACTGCCAAGTTGGAGTCGGAAAAGTACACAGGGCCTGCCATTCAGGCGTTTTATCGATTCATTTGGAACCTATTTTATTCAGAGTACCTTCTCTTGCCGTTTCTGTGAGCAGCAGACAGTTACGTCAACAGAGAGCAACAGACGCACTAGCTGACATTTGGGCAGTTGGCCAATGAGCACGTTTTACTAGCAAACCTGTATGTTCAGTGTATGATGATGACTGTGCAGGCACGTACATTTGTGTGCTTTTGCATGCCTGTCATCTATGGCCACTTCGAGATAGATCAGCTGTGAACGGTGACATAGCTGCTCTCCATGTGTCTGGTCATGTCCTCTTAGACATTCAACATTACCTGTCATGATCATGGCGTGGCAAAGTGTCTAGTGTTATACATTGTTCGAGAGCAGATCTCCTGCGCACCTGTGCGAGGTTGGTGACTGAGCTTACCCACGCAGCAACAACAGCAAGATTTCAGCAACACAAATGCAGTCACACTAGCCGGGAAGCTGCTATGGAAGCTGTGTCGTCAAAGTCTTCTGATTATGCTTGCGGCGATTTGCATGGCGGAGTCAGCAAATCTTGCAGGTGATGCTTTACTATGCAGCCCTGTGTGGCAGCAATGCGCACCTTTGAAGCTCTCAACATAGTCGTAGGACTGACTATAGCTTGTTTCGTGAAGTCGATGCTGCGGCAGACAAGGCTGGGTCCGCACCGGTCTGACCTGTTCAAAGAGATGTTTCACACAAGTGTATGTAGCTGAAGTCGAAGGTCTGGTGTTGCCCTGCTTTGACGTGCCAAGCATGAACGCAAAGCTCCTCCGGCATCACGGCTGGCTCGTCGTGTTCTCTCTTTTGCAGCTTTGGGCACTGCGGTGTTCTGCTTTGTCGATGCGAAGCTCTGAAGCGTCTGGTCGCATTTCCCTTGTTGAGTCTTCCCTGAGTCCGCACTGCATCGGCTCTGCTGCGCTCAAATGCTTCTTGCACCTCGTCTACGAAGCAAATGCCTCAAGTTTGACACTGACACCCACTTCTGCCTCTTGTGAGAATTTTGGGAAGGGTCAAGGTACACTACTTTACTGTACCCATGTCTTTGACACGCTGCACTAGATGCCTCAACACACAAGACGCCAATAGCTGTCATGGGCTCAGTGTGAACATCCACTGCAGGTAAAGTTCTCAGAAACCAAGCGCTTGGACACTTTGAGCACAGTTTGGAAGGGGGCTTGCAGGGGTCATTTGCTCTGAGCCGTGCAACGGTAGAAAGCGTACCAAGTGATGACATCACAGTTGCCAACCTGGTCATCTGGGAGCTGTCACTGAGCTTTGGTTTTGGCTTGGACTCTTGCAGTGGGTAATACAAGGTAAGAAGAGTGTGCGTCTTCAGAGCATACCCTCAGACTGGAACATAAAGACGCCAACAGTGTTGTTGCAGGTCACAGATGGTGATCAGTTGTTGGGCGTCACTCCAGAGGGGACTTTATCAAGGCCCTCTGCACCATTTGTACTTTCAGCTGATGACAGGAAGCTGATTGGCTTTGGTGTTGCAGTCATTGCATTCATGCTAATACAGTATGCTCTGGTAGCGTTGACCCCACCAAGGCAGTCAACACAGATGACGCAACTCAAGGTTACAAAAATGGAGCTGGAAGCATACCAGCGAGCACTGAGCAGTGCATTAGGTTCTGATGCATGTGCAAACTAGGCGCATGTACTGCTGGTGATACCCATACTAAGCTCTTCATTTTTGATGCTGCTTTTCTGTACATCCCTGCCTCAGCACAGCAAACACTTTTACCTCTACCGTTTTGATTTTCTTAGTGTACAGCTAGGCTGTGCTGTGCTTCAGGTTGTTGATATTAGAAATAGTGTGATGCGTCCCCCACCAAGCATTCACTAACGCTCTGTCATTTCAGCATGTGTGCTGCTGTTCAGTGCATGCAGCTAGTACAGTAAAAATACAGTAAAAGTGGTTGTACTGCTAAGCAGTTGCCAACAAGTTGCTCAACCAGCCCTTCCCTTTTCACTTTGCTCAGGTTTGCTGCCGAATACCAGCTGATTGATCACTGCAGTGGGCCAATTCAGCAAGTCCCAGTGGTACAGTATGTGAACATGCATGCACTGTTGCAGAGCGTTGCGAGCCATCCAAACTCTCAGCTATTGCTTAACAATCAGCTTCAGCTACTTCAACTGTTCATAAAGCTCAGCTTCGCTCTCAGACACTATAACAGGCCGCGAGATGCATATCATTGCATCTTGCAAATAGCCATGCTTGTGTGCGAACTGTGTCAGAGTCTGACTGCAAATACCAATGATTCAGGACTTCATTAGCTCCTGCACACCTGTGCATGTTTGTCACACAAAGCAGAACACATGTGATAGGTTCAACACTATGCGTCTGACATCATCAATGCACTGCAAACCTGTGCATGTTTGTGGCACAGACCATGTAGGATACCTATGACAGTTTCATTACTATGCGTTTAATACCACTTACGCACCGCATTCAAGCATGCTGCTGCACATTTAGTAATTTATCCTCAAACCGGTCTTGCTACGGATCATTACAAGTAAAACCGACAAATCTAAACTTCTGAACTGCACAATGCGGGACTGCGTTGTGGGCAGTTCACGCCATTTGCTTCCTCTTCGATCAGAAAGAAATGTGTCCCCAACATACACACAGAAATGGCAGTGTCATAATGGAAAAAATTAGTCATACCCACGGCTGTCCCTTACTAGAACTGCATTAGCCAGCATGTTGCGCACCGCATGCCCCTGTTGCCTCCTGAGCACTAAGGTACAGAAGGTCATGCAGGCACCTCAAGCGTAGCAACATGCCGTGAGGTGCGGCGACCACCAAGACACTGTCTGCCAGTGACTAGTACTCAAGAACAACTCAAGTGGCATCAAGACTCATGGGGTGAGCAGAATGGTGGCACCAATGCCCTGTGAAACCTCCTCTGCGCTTTCAGCGGCACAATAGCTGCCAGCAGCCTGCTTTGCAGCTGCCGCTTTGCTTGCTCTGCCTGTCAATGCAGATGATACATGCACTGCATGAGCTCCTTATTCAGGGTGTGCATGGACTCCCCTCTTTCTGTGCCTGCTCACTTGTAGCCCCCCAGTCCACTCTGGAGGGGGTCCCAGTTGCTGTTCTGTGAGTGCGCCTGAAGCAAACGACGCTTGCACTCAGAAACTCTGTCAGACAGCTGCCATCCTAATGTCGTTGTTTTTGCACTAGCTGACTGACCATGGGCGCTTTGATGACAGCTGAACAACAGTCAGTGTACAAATGGAAGCTAACATCATATGTAACCGTAACATTGCACAGCATTTGTGTACAAGTTAAAATGGGAATAGCAGGTTGCGCCCACATCAGAAATGTGCGTGTGCATGCAGCTGGATCTTCACTGTGCTTCCTGCCCACCTGGGTCTGATAGGATGGGAACTGCTGAGTCATGTATAGGCTGTCTGACTGGAGTGAGTCCTGACTCTTGAAGTCATAGTCTCTGGGCACCCCAAACCCATCTTGGGACAACCCAGAGAAGGACTGGGTGAAGGTGGAGCCTGGGGCCATCTGGGTCTGGGGGCCATCCTGTGACATTGGCCCTCCTGCCGCCACACCATTGGCTGATGCCTGTGAGGACCTGCTGCAGCCGAACACCAAGCTTGCGTTACATCCATCATTCCCAGAAACAGGACACACATCAAATGTGCGAGCATGACAACTTGCTGGCAGGCTAAACCAGAGCTGTTGTGCACAGGAGTTATGAGTCAATGAAATGTCTTGGGCTGTAAAACATATGCAGAATACTGTGCTGACCTGCTGCGCTGAGGCCCAATGGGGCCATGCCTTCCCTTGGGAACAGCCTCTGGGATTGTGTAGGGCTGCTGGGATGGCGGGAGTGCGTGACCAGTGTGGTTGGCTTGAGCGTCCTGAGGAGGTGCAGTGGGGGGTCTGGGAGGGTGGCCAGGGGTGACCCCATTCTGACGGGCAGCTTGGCGGGAAGTGGGCTTCTTGCCGTTGGTGGTGGCAGAGACGTCTGCTGAGATGAGTGGCACAAAGCGGTTGGACTGGCTGCCTCCCAGCCCAAACAGGCGGCTGTCATAAGCCTGCAAAAAGCGTCCAAACGTTGTCAGTGCCCTGACGGGAGAGTGTCATCACTCAACTGAGACAACAGAGCCCGTGAGATGCTGCCAGGTTGCTTGCCACATAGGCATATCAACAAGTCTCCAGCACAATGAGGGATGACTGTCTCTTGTCAGGGTGTTGTCTGCTTGCTACTGGAGTCTGCTGGTGTTCATGCACCTGACCGCATTACAGCTCTTTGATCTATCAGCTTGTTATGCAGGACAGGACTGACTGACCCTCTTGGGCTTAGTAATAGTAATAGCAATAGCAATAGTAATAATAATAAATAATATGCTGAAACAACAACAATAACAACAACGCTTTCCAGCTCATGATGAGGTAGGTACGTGCGGGATAGGACTGACCCTCTTGGGCTTGGTGAGCTGCTGCATGGACTGCTTCAGGTTGCTGAGGGGTCCCTCCACCAGGCACTGGTTCTCCTTGAAGTGGTTCAGCAGCACATTCCACAGGGGCTGCTTGGCCAGCACCTTGGGGTTACCCAGGATGACCAGCCCATACTTGGCTCTGGTCAGTGCCACGTTCAGACGCCTTGGGTCACTCAGGAACCCAATGCCCTGCAGTATGGCCCAGTTGGCATCTCAGCCATCAACATGTTGCAACATAGGCTGCACAACAGAAGGCTGCGCAATCAAAGGCCATTTTGGCGGGCTCGTATTGTACCTACTTAGTTGCGCTAGGTCGCTCCATGCAGCCCCATGCAACCCAGAAACAATGACATGTGCTGCCTTGGAGCCAAGCAAGCACAGCAGGGTATGACTACATCAGTACAGGGTACTGTCTAACACAACAGCATCTTAATGTGACAAAGCAGGGTGCAGCTTCCACATAACTGGGTTTGATCCAATACAGCTGGGTTAATTGTAGCACAGCAGGGTAGGACTACACCACAGCAGGGTATGACTACACCACAGCAGGGTATGACTACACCACAGCAGGGTATGACTACACCACAGCAGGGTATGACTACACCACAGCAGGGTATGACTACACCACAGCAGGGTCTGTCTACACAACAGCAGGGTACAACTACATCAAAGCAGGGTATGACTACGCAACAGCAGGGTACGACTACACCAAAGCAGGGTGCAGCTTCATCTGTGAGGGTGTACCTGGTGCTCATTGGAGCGCACACAGGAGAGGATGATGTAGTCCTTCTCTCTGCCCTGGAAGGAGTCCACACTGGCCACCTCAATGTCGGTGTACAGCTGCTGCCGCATGGTGCCGTTGCGCAGCATCACTTGCAGCACGTGGGCGCGCTGACCCTCGTAAGGGGTGATCACCCCGAGCTGATCGGAGGTGGCCCCACCTTTCAGGAAGTGGGTCACGATCTTCTCCACATTGGCAGCCTCTGCAAAAATCCCCACTTTGTTCAGTCCCTGATGACTGAACTTTACTGTGTTTTGCTGCTGCTTGCACCGATGTTGCATCCAAAGATGCTGCAAGACATGCGCAAAACAGCCAGTGAATGCAGTTCATGGGTTGCTGCTGCCTTTCACACACACTAGGGTGAGATGATGGTAGGTACTGGCCAAACCATAGGAGGTGCTTCAGATCGACAAGGGGTTGGTCAAAAGCATGAGCACCAGGCTAACCTGTTCTGTTAAGATAGGAAGTGCCGGTGACACTGATCTCCTCCTGACCCAGCTGCACATAGAAGAGCATGGGCTTGTCGGGCTGGGGCCAAGGGAAGTTGAGGCCAGGCTGGATGCGCTCAGCCATGGTGACACCATTCTGGAGGGTGCCCTCATAGAAGCTGTTGCTGGGGAACTCTGACAGAGCAGGGTGCATACGGTACTGCACCTGCACCATGTAAGTGTGTGTGAGCGACGAATGCCAGCTGGCTACCGGACGGGGCATGCTTACAAAAACCATATTAGAGATTGTGTGAACATTCATGCCTCTGAACTCCACAGAACAAGGCAAAGAGACGTTTCATGCCGTATCATGCACCAAAAGGGTAAACAGTACTGTGAGCCCAATTGCTGTTAGGCCAACGTGTGCTGCTGGAGGTGAATATCAAGTGTTCAAAAACTCTTTTCAATCCCGAAACGCCTATTTCAATTGAGAAACGTCATCCCTACGCTGGAAATCTAAAGTCAGAAACGCCTGGGACAGTAAAAACACGTTTGTACATTGTAAAAATCCCAGATTAAACATTTCAAGTGCCTGCCAGGGTACCATACCTGCAGGCGGTGGGGTTTGATGCCTAGCAGGACCAGGCGCTCAAAGAGGGACTGGCAGAGGCCGGCCCTGGCAGCCTTCTTGTTGATGATGACAGGCCCCAGCTGGCAGTGGTCCCCCACCAGCACTGCTTGCTTGGCGCCCAGCACCAGAGGGATCAATGCCTCTGGCTCTGCTGCCTGAGTCGCCTCATCCACCAGCAACTGCACACCCATATGCAAGCAGGTCAGCAAAGCTTGCTTCAAAATGGCTTGCATTACAGGCTGTGAAATGACATGCTGCATGCTGACGACAAAGCTCGCTTGTTGAGGTTCATACACCTTTCATTGTGTACATGCACAGGAGCAGGATTCAAAACTGTTTAGTGTGCATGCTCAAAGTTGCAACTCAAATCTGGGTGACTTCAGGCGAGACCACAGCAGTGGCTTGTCAAAGTGAAGGCAGGTCATGTACACACATCGCACTAGAGTCATCTGTGTTGCAAATCAAAGTCTTGTGTGCTGCAGCATGCAGCCAGCACGATACTCCTGCATCTCTCCTGACTGACAATACGCTGAATGTTAGCACATACTGACATGGCAGGTCTTGAATGTAACATAGGTGCCGTCAACACCTTTCTGAATCTGAAGCCAGATATTCTGGGATCCCCAGCACCAACACAGGTGCAGCAGACCACATCAGCGGCTTGCAGGATCTCCCGCTCTGTGGCTTGCTTGAGGGCCTTGTACTTGCGCTCATCCTGGCTGCTCAGCTCGCCCTGCTCATCCTTCAGTTGCTGCAGCTTACGTAGGTCTGCCCTGTCTGGCATGTCCACATGCCGTACCTGCAGAACATGGCAATGTGACAACCAAAGTGGTGATTGAGTGCTGATGACATGGTGCGTACTGTGTCTCGTGGCTGATTCCAATCAGATCAACATCTGAATTTGCCAGACTGCAAGCATTGCACGTGATCAGATTGTGATCAGACTGCAGCTGTTCCGTGTGCTATGACAAGAAAGATACATTACTCATGACGTGTTGACAGCAAAGCAATGCTACACTACTCAGTCTCATGCAGAAGAGCCCTTCAAAACATGATTGTCAGATTGTCAGAAAGCGTGCACCAGTACAGCAAGACTGATGAGGGCAAGGGTGTTACAAATGCACATTTGGCAGCAAGCAGTACCTGGTAATGGAGTGTGAGGTGCTCCACATTGCTGGTGATGGCCTCCCGGGACCTGGCAGCCACCCTGACCACCTTCAGGCCCGTCTGATCCAGCTTCTCTGCCAGGTGGTCCACAGCCACATTGGAAGGGGCTGCAACCAGGACCTGCATACACCATTGTACTTGGTCTACTTCCTGCAGACCTGAGCAGCCCGGTATGATACTTGGCTTCTCATTGATCTGACGCCAAAAGGTGTCATCCTTTTGCTTCTTTTCTTTCTATTTCCTGCAGGATTTGTACTGCAGGTTGTGCAGTCCTTATCTCAGCTTTTAGCTGCTCTCAGCGTTTTGCTGTGCCCTATGTGCACAACAACACATGGAGCAAAGCTGGCGGTAGGAATGCTCAAAGCAGCTTGTTGTGTGAGGTGAAAAGTGGCAGCACTGCAGAGAAGTTGGGGGTTGGGGGCTTGCCTGGCCTTGGCCTTGCTTTGCGAGCTGGTAGACCAGAGTGGCGCTGGTGACTGTCTTGCCAGTGCCTGGAGGGCCCTGAATCAGACTCAGAGGCGACTGCAGCACAGCCTTGACAGCATTCACCTGCACAGACGACAAGAACGCTGGTCTCTGTTCTGCATAGTCCCGACTCTGGGTACACGCAAGCATCAGGGAAGAGAAAAGAAAAGAAAAGAAAAGAAAAGAAAAGAAAAGAAAAGACTACGCCTTTCGGCGTCAATTTAATGAGAAGCCAAGTATTATACCGGGCTGCCCACCAGGGAAGACATGTGCAGCAATGCTCAGCAGTGCTCAGGCTAGGGCTGTCATAAACACATTTCTGTTGTTCCAACGACAGCATAACGCAACTGCAATGTAACAGCACACTGCAATGGTGGACTGTAGTAAAACTGCAATCCGACAGTCAAGCCATTACATCAGCCGGTGAAGTAAGTAACAAGGGCAGACTGCCACAGCATGAGTTGGAGGAGTGCTTTGTACCTGGGAATGATTGAGTTCTGGCAGGCCGGGAGCAGAGAAACGCTTGGGCATGTGTACTCTGAGTGTCTGCTGCTCCACCTCATGGCCAAGCAGGCGGTGGTACAGGTACCCAGACACACTTGTCTCGTCCACAGCAAACATTTTCATTGCGCGCTGCATACGGTCAAAGGAGGTGCTCTTCCACACGTACTCCACAACAAAGCCTGCACCGCACAGCTATGTATGTAGGATGAAGCCCATTTGCATGGCACAAGGACTGACAGATGCTGGTGCTACTGGATGACTGGATGAAACCTGACAGATTTTGATGTGTTATCAAAGTGGCTGTGAATGCCCCTGTACAAACAGCACGTCGTCTGGATTGTGCAGCAGCACTGCAGTATGTTTCTAACCTGTGGTTGTGTCAATGGGAAGCTTTTGGCTGTCTCTGAGCTCCATGGTCACTTCCTCGCTTGAGTCTTGCAGCTTCACAATGTGACCTGTGGCTTCCCATTTGCCTTGCCGTCCATCCCCTGCATCACCAGCACAAAACTACTGTTGCATTTTACATGTTCACAGAAGCATGAGGAATTGCCCTCCTTGTTGCTAACTTGTTCCACAAATGTCAGCTGACTTGTTGCATGGACAGCATGTGCTGGCTAGACATCAGCAGTGAGGAGGCATGTATAGCTAAGCTGACAATCAAGAGACGCATGCACTGATTGTTTGACAAGGCAACTTGTGACTCAATACAGAGGCAGTGATGCCTGCCAGCATATGATGAGCAACACTGGGAAAGGCGAGCAGACCTGGGCAGGGATGCTTGAGCTTCAACTCATCTCCAGGCATCACCCTGAGCTCAGAGTCATCTTTGGAGAACACAAAATGAGCAATGCGCTTCTTGTTGAGGGCAACATCCCAGCGCACAGTTACATTCTCCCTGGCTTGAGCTTCCTTAAGGCTCTTGTCATAGTCAGCCTCCAGCTTGATCAGTGGCCCAAACACATTCTGGTAAACGTATGCATCATCGTACCTGCAGCAGCAGCACAGAATTTTTGCAGCCGGAACACCGGCTGAACTGTGCTAGAGCCAGGTTTTGCTGAACAAACAGACCGAAGCAGTTAAGTATGGCATGTTGCAGCACACACAAGGGATGTGAAGACAGCAGCAAGCCACTCCATGTGTGAGTGGACAGGACCAGCAGCCAGGAATGTGCAGAAGTATGCAAGCTCACTTGAGGGCAACATGAGCTGGCTCATCATCCTCGCCAGGCTTGTCAATATCATCCACGGTGGCTTTGGGGTTGGCCTTCCAGGCCTCCTCAAGCCTGTTGATCTGGGCTGGGGTGATGTGGCGAGCTCTCAGCAGCTCAGCCTCTGTGGGTGTGACAACCAGCCAGGGAACAAAGGCGCGATCCTCTGTAAAGCATTTATTCTGTTAGCGGGTGCATCCTGCTGCGCGCAAAGATGCTGATGCAGTATGGCTGTTGCCATTCGCTTGTTTGTCAACATAGCAGCATGTGTTTGTATGAACCCAACACCACGTGATCATCAGCAGTCTGCATCTGGGCTTGTTCCATGCACTCAGGTTGGTAAAAAGTTTGCTGTACACAAAAAGCCGTATCAAAATCACTGGCCATTCATGCGGGTATGATGCACAGCAGTGCAGATGCTCACTGATCAGCGGCTCCCAAGTAGTGAGATCCAGGTTGAGGTCCTTGATTCCAGCAGCATTCTGTGGCGTGTCACGAGACAGCAGAACCACTGTGTTTTCTGCCTTGACAGGGACAAAGCCAAGAGCAAAGACATTCCTGCTGCCGCTGTTGTAGCACTCAAGAACAGTGTCCCCGAGTGGGCTGTCCTTGTGCAGCTGAACCTCCTTTAGCTTGGCTTTGACCTGCACAAGCAGACAGCCTTGGCTCTGACACCTCATTAAATTGACGCCGAAAGGCATAGTCTTTTCTTTTCTTGCCTTTTCTCTTACAGCTCACACCAACTGATGAAGACAAGTGTGTGTTGGCGGCCTGGTACTGTGTTGTGACTACGTCGGGGAACAGCATGTTGCGGATTGGTCAACTGCCCCTTAAAACGTCCAGCTGGCTTAGACAGTGACAGGGCCCACGTGCTCAAGCAGCATGCATGCATGCATGCATTTGCATGACTTCACTGAATAGCACATAAGTCCTCAATGGGTGTGATGAATTACCAGGTGAGTAATGATGCAGGAGGCTGTTCCAGTGATGCGGCCGTTGCAGAACCATTTGCCAGTTGTCAAACATTTGACAACACATGCAGGATTGTGAACACCACAATACCTGCAGCAGTAGCATCATATGTCAAAACTGAGGGTCATTGATAGCCCTGAGCAGAAATTAATGGACACATACTATGCACACTTACGAGCATGCCCACACTGGAAGCGTGTGGGGCAAATCTTTGCGTTGAGCTTCATCACCCTCTTCAAAGTTGAGCTGCACATACGCAACATTGTTGACACCATTTTGCTCAACAGACCACAGGCATAGGATTTTGCCTATTGACCATTCAGCATGCTGACCTCGCTCAAGCCAGATGTGATTCCACTGCGCTGACTTGCAGCCTCTGCTCCATCCAGTGCTGCGGTGGCCTGAGCATGCAGGGCAGCAGTTTAGTGATCATGCATGAGTGCTTTGCAGGGCAGACATGGATGTATAAGACATGCATGCAAATGTCAGCTGAGCTTTTCTCACCAACGCAGAGGCTTGTATGGCATCGTTCCATGCTGCTTGAGAAGCTGGATCCTGCAATAAGCAGAGACACTCTCGGTTGCAAGCTCTGTCACACCATGCATCAAAGATTCACGTCGCCTTGTGCATCTGCAGCTGGTATTTGTCATGAGAGCAGTGATTCGATGTCGTCGCATGTGACCAGCTGGCCATAAAGGCGCTTTTCAGCGAAAACCTGAGACATGTAACAATACATAGGGCTGTTGCCGCGTACTTGTGTCAAGCCAGTGAACTCCGGAAAGTCAGCATAGCCATTTCCATCTTGCGTGAAATCAGCAAAACTGTAATTCGGCTGGCTGTCTAGCTGTGAGTTGGAAAAGTTGAACCCCGTAGCTTGTGTATGCGGTCCATTCAGGCCGGACATAGCCTGAGAGGCTGCGCCGCTGCTGAACCTGCACGCTTATGAACTGCGTACTGTCGAGTGTGACGGCAGTGGCGCGGACTGCAGAGGCCTCCTTCTGATCAAAGCATCACTACACTTGAAGCTTGACGGATCCAAGGGGCGGGGCGTAATGCAGGGGGCGGGGCGCATTGCAGGGAGCTAGACGAATAGGGCTTTGCAGCACGTGGCTGTACTCACAGATAGGGTAAGTATGCCTAGTGAAATGCCGTCTGGTCTCTCTGTCAGATCGCAAAGGAATCGCCGCCTGATTGTCCGAAGATCTTGCGTAAATATGGCGACATACAAGCTGTGGTCTCCTCCAGGGAACAAAAACGCATTCAAATCATTGATCGCAGCTCGATATGTCGGTGCCAAGATTGAAGTGCCGCCGATGGAGATGGGCAAAACAAACAAGACACCAGAGTTTCTCAAGCTGAACCCTTTCGGAAAGGTGCTTGACATGGATAGAACACGCAACATGGTGCTCTTACGGCAGTCTGCACCGTGGCTTTTTGATACCGTCGCAGGTCCCAACACTGGAGACCCCACAAGGCGGTGTTTGGGAAAGCAATGCCATCGCTCGGTACTTGGCACGATTGGCGGACAAGGGATTGTTTGGAAAAACAGCTATCGATGCGGTCCGTTTTCCCTGTTTTCTGGTCAACAATCACTACATCTGTACTGTAAATTTGCTGGTTCTCATAGCTTTGCTGCGAATTTGCAGGCACACGTCGAGCAGTGGATTGACTTTTCTACTACAGAGATTGATGCACCTTTGTGCTCCTGGCTGTACCCTCTTGTATACCCCAACCACTTTCCACATGACCAAAAGGTACACTTCTGAAGCGTGTTAATATAGAGCACCATGAAGAAGTGATGATGGCTGACAAATGGTACAGATGTCAACACATCATGGTGGCATGACTTACAGTTTATTGATCAATTCAGTTGCAATGTGCAGAAGGAGGAGGCAGCAATTGCTTCAGTGCAGAAGGCACTGAAGGTGCTAGATGGGTATCTTCTGGAACACACATTCTTGGTTGGCGAGTCGGTCACTCTGGCTGACATCATTGCAGCATGCAACCTATATAACGGTTTCACAAAGGTACATTATGGCATTGTATGCTTTGCTGTCATCCAGCTGGCATCCAATATGCAATTGCAAAAGGCACATAGCTGATCCCACTTTATGCTCCTGTGATGCAAACTTTTATCAGCACGTGGGCTGGTTAATAACTCTTGCTGGAGCTTGCCGAATGCTCCAGTGCCCAAGAGACAGCAATGTTTACCTTTAGCACGGTGTAATGGCAGATGCACCATGCGTGCATCCTTGTAGATCCACGAGGAACTCGTGCGCTGTTGATGCCCAGCACAAGTGAGCTTGTGTGGAAGCATTTGTGATCTGGCATGCTTGCATGTCCACAGGTGTTTGACCCAGAGTTCAGAAAGGGCTTCCCTAATGTGCAGCGGTGGTACACAACACTCACTCACTTCCCTCACTTCAGCGCTGTCTTCCAAGTCAAGGACCTAGCAAAGGAAAGGCTCAAGGGTACGGTGTTGTCCTCCACAATGCCTGTGCATACGTCAGACAATTTGATCTGTGCACAAGTTTGCATTGCCAGCAAGTGTTACCCAGCTCACATTGCCAGCAAGGTCAACAACGTCAACACTCCATGTTGCTGGGTTTTTGCAGGCATGCTGTGTGCATGCAAAGGGCGCTTACACTCATCACTCCCATATAATCAAGACAGCCTCCAAACAGTCATTGCCAATTATTGTCATGGCCACTTGTTTATGGTCAAACCAGTATTGTTGTTGGTGGTACCAGTGCCAGTGCTTGAATTGATGTTATGCTGGTGCAGCTCAGAAGCCTGCTCAGCAGCCAAAGGAACAGCAGCAGCAGAAACCAAAGGACCAGCAGCAGCAAAAGCCCAAGGAGCAGGCACAAAAACCAGCCCAGCAGCCAGCGGTGAGCCTACACACATCTAATGCTGCCTTGCAATGCAGTCTGTGCAGTACTGTTGTTCTTGAAGTGATTGTGCCTGCTGGAAACCTGCCAACCTGGCGAAAAGTTGTGCTGGTTTCTTGGCACACAGTCTTCATGTGTTCCATGTCAACGCACAGTCTTCTGATCAGAGGTGCTTGGTGACAGAAGCAGAGAGCTGACAGCAGAGCATACAGCGTGCAGCAGCCAGTGCTATTTGTTGCCCACACCTCTGGTGTCCCTCTGGCTTATTACAGCACATTAACTGATCAGGCATGATTTGAACGCAGGCTGCAGCTGGTGATGAGGAGCCCGCAAAGCCTGCACCTAAGGCCAAGAACCCCCTGGACCTGCTGCCCCCCAGCAAAATGGTTCTTGACTCATGGAAGCGACTTTACTCCAACACCCCAGCTGCCCAGTTCAAGCAAATCTGTGTGAACGGCCTTTGGAATGGTGCTGACATCCCTAACAGCCCCACCAGCGAGGTAAAGATGCTTGTGCATGCATTGCACAAAGTTTCATGCACTTCCTGCAATATGCATGTACAGTCGACAGTGCCTAACAGTGCAAGAAATCAGCTGATCTCTTGCACTGGTCGGCACTCTCGACTGTATATGCATATTGCAGAAAGTGCATGAAATTTTGTGCAGCACTAAGTCCACGATTTACTGGAGCATGCCAGCTCTGCTGTTGCACAAGCAGGCATAGCCTGTCTCTGACACTGTTGCTTGCTTTACCCTGCCTGTTGGACTGCATGATCTCAGTGTTCATGCATGCTGATGTGTTGCTGTTTGTGCAGCACTTTGAGGGATACGACCCGGAGGGCTTCTCCATGTGGCTGTGCGACTACAAATACAATGATGAGAACACTGTCAACTATGTGGTCATGAACAAGGTCAGTGTCTTCCATGCATTGCAAGCCTGTGCTGAATCACCACTTGGGTCTTCTGCAGATCTCTCCACAAGGACATGATAACACCTGCATTAGCTGCAAAGTGTACCACTTGCGCAGACCTTGTGCATATTTAGGAAGCTACATGCACCTGATTGAAGCTACAAAGAGCTGTGCAACAGCCTTTGTAGCTGAGAATAGACAAAGCCAGGACATAGCGTTGGAGGCATGCATGCCAGTTGCTGTGTGGCCCTCAAACCCATTTGCATCTGACACACAATACTGATGCTTGTCAGCATGGCATTCATGCCATGATCCTAGTCTCTGCACCAGTGTCCTCAAGTGCTGTCTCTACATCAGACGCCACACAATCCACAAATCGTCTTCAATGTCTGGAAATCATTCATTGCAGGTTGGTGGCTTCTTGCAAAGGATAGACTATGTGCGCAAGTATGCCTGCAGGTTGGTGGCTTCTTGCAAAGGATAGACTATGTGCGCAAGTATGCCTTTGGTGTGATGTGCATCCTGAAGAACTTAGAGGGGCAGTTCCCCATCAGAGGGTTCTGGATCTTCCGGGGGCAGGACATCCCTCAAATGATGAAGGATGAGTGCTATGACCTGGAGCTGTACAACTGGGAGAAGCTGGATGGCAAGGCCTTGAATGCTGTAAGTACCCTTACCTTGGCGACTCCATCACACACAGGACTGCCTTGCTGATCATGCCCAGCTCACTCTGCTCTTGCTGCTTGATTTCAACTAGGATTGCTCTTTGCAGGTCATGTTTTGCCAACTTTGTCAAAGTTTGTTATTGTGAAATGCACATGCTTGTGACAAGTTCATGTTTGTCACGCAACCACGTATGATCCTCAGAGGCCTATAAAAGTCAGACCTGCTGTGTCAGCATCTGGTGGAGATAGCACCTATTGTACCGTCAGTCCTCTGTAGCCTGGCTGTGGATGCGCTTTTGTGCAAGCAGGCTCCGGAAATCACGGGAACAGTGCAAGTTCTGGCATGCAATGACTTTATAATGCTGATCACAATGATATTGTGCAGACCCAACAGGATTTGATTGAGTCCATGATTGCCGAGGATGACAAGATTGAGGGCTTGGAGCATGTGGAGTGCAAGGTGTTCAAGTAGACATATTTGGTCAACGATCGCAATTCCATATTTCATTGCAGCTGAATATTTACTTGTCTGCACGTTCAGCTGATCTGCACGTTCAGATGATCTGCAGCTGTCCAGTTTAGCCTCCCGTACACATGCAGGATTGTAGCTTACTTGAGATGTATGTACCAAGTATGGTTTCAAATGGCGGAATATGCTTCATCTGCTATGTCTGCAACACTTGCATCAACCACCTCAATCTTAATGCACCTCCCTTTGGCGCAATTTCTGAAACTGAGTATAATCGTGCAACATATCTCCGTTGCACTGTCCCCTGGGACGAACAAATCACAAGGTCGCAATGTGTTGGTGATGATGATCAGCAGCAACATGACGGACAATGACAACGTTGTTAACATTCAGATCTCCATACCACCCAGACAATGTCATGCAGCTCCGGCATTGTACACTACCAGTGGTACATCCACTCCTGGTGACTGCATCTTCGAAGCAAGACCTGTGTGGCTGTTCCACTGTCGTATCACAAAACAAACAGTAACACAAACTTGGCGTGATTGCTGAAGTGGGAGTGTGGGTGAATGTGGACCGCGTGCAAGCAGCACTAGAGTGACCAAACATAGGTACACATTGCAATTGACACAAGTTCGTTTGTCCACTGTATGCTCATATGCAACAGGATAAGACGTGTTGGTAATTGACAATTCAATGTTGTACATGGACTCAGTAGGTATAGCTTCTGTCTGCACATCAGACCACATTGATCTTTTGCCATTGAGAGAGAAGATGTGATTTGGTGACTGGCGTCAAAGGGCTTCAACTTGTCATGTGTGCACAGGGACTGTGCCAGTCAACAGGCTGAGTTGCTCGGATCAGCTATACTGATGCAAAGCTGACAACATAGCCCTGCTGCTGCTGTCTTCAAGGTTGTGTCTGGAGACACAACCAGTTTGGGGACTGGTTCGCAGCTCACTTGGCCTTTTTGGGTTCTGGAATCTGCTGTGAGTCAACTGAAGCTGCAGATTTGTCAACTAGCACAGCATTGCCAGGCTGCTGATGGGGCTTTGTCACAATAAATGCCCTCCAGGTGAGGCCAGCTATTAGCCCTCCCAGCAATGGCCCCAGCCAGAAGATCAGGAAGTGCTCACGTGCAGCAATGGTCCCAAATTGCGCGAACCACCCAAACGTCTGCATGCAACAGCACAGCTATTGCAGCAGGTCATTTATTGACAAGCAGGGATGCAGCTGGTGCTGCAAGCCTTCCAGCATTTGCTGAGAACTGCACTTTTGTTCATGTGCACAAACAAACACAAAAAACACAATGATGTCACATGCATACTGCAAGGCCATCTTGCTCAACTACACACAGCTTGGTAGCACCACATCCACATGACACTCATCATGACGTCACAGCGCGCAGCCAGCAAATGCTTCGCACATCAATTAGTTGCAGTGCAGAAAGCAATTGCTGAGCCTGAGCTCAGAAAAAAGAGTCAAATGCAAGGTTGATGCAGGGGGCTTACAAAGGCAGGGTTCATAGAGGGACCCGTCAGCTCTGCCCCAGTGGTCACCAATGCCACTGTGGCCACCAATGGGCTCCAGTATGCCAAGTACTTGTTTTCTGCACCTGAACAGTCACGCAAGAGTGGGTCATGTGTGTGTATCTTAGTCATGCATATAAATGGCAGGATTGTCATGAGTATGATAGTTGTGTATGACTGTATGGTGGTGCAGTTGTGTAGCCATACATGTATGGCTGACCTCATCAGCAGCCAGTATGTGTGCCAGTCCTGCTGCTGTCAAATGTGAGGGGTGCTAGCTTTGCAGTGCAGCCCCAGGTAGTACATGAGCAAAGAAAGAACTGAGGGCAAAAAAGCTGCTGTGTTTGTAGTTGGCATCAGGTGCTGTCAGTATACATAGAAAGAGTTATTACTAGTAGTGTAAAATGCTTTGATTGGCGCAGTGATCAGGGGCTTGTAATGACGATTGGCAGACTGACAGTCACAGGAACAAAATGATCTAGCAGGTGGCATCTTTCTGTGTAACGCCCACATATGATAGGTGATGCACCCCTGCTTTGAGGCTCTAGTACCCTGGCATATCTTTGAGCATGACTCACTTGTAGCATAGAGGATGACCAGATTGAGGAGGTAGGTGAGCAAGCCTTCTGTCAGGATAGCTACCCTCAAGCTCACCCCTGGCCGTGGCCCTAAAGCCATCTTGTAGAAGTTCCTGCAGTGCATTTGGAAGTGGCTGACCATGGTAAGACCTATCATCAACGTAGCTGTGGTAAAGGGTGAATGCTGAGTCAATGTGGTAAGTGTTGATTTAATCCTTGATGCATGAAGGCACATTTGTATAACTTGTTGTGTGAGTGAACACATATTGCTATACATCAGGGGTGCACCTCCCATCCCTGCTGCAGCTGTACAGCATTCAGCTGGTGTGCATACATCCCTTTTGCATGTCTTAAGGCAGTTGCACCTTGGCCATACTGCATGCATGATGACGGTCTGATCACTAATGTGCAAGGGAGATACCGCTGTGTGGCTTAACGCAGTGTGGGAGTTGATGCATATAACTGACATCCGCAGCACCCTGGGGTAGCAGATTGGATAAGTAGACACTGAGACTGTTGTTGATGCGGATGACATACACTTGAGCAGCAGCTCATACAGCTGATGTAGCACCATGTGTGCCAGCATGCAGAACAGGATGGGGTCCTCACCTCTGCCAGCTGACAGGAATGAAGACCAAAGCTGCCACAGCTCCCAGCAAACCTCCTATGATCTGGAAGACCTGCAGCAAGACAGCTGCTCAAACGGCGAGCACTGCAGCTTGCTGTCACCAGCTGCCAACGTCGCACGGCAGCATGTTGTGCAATGCTGGATGTAATGCAACGAATATCGCCAGGCAGGCAAGCTTGGCAAAGCTTCTGCTTGCAGCGCTGTTTATTCTGCCTTACACAGACAAAAGCTTCAGTTGGCATAACCAATATGCCTTGCTAGCTGCTCAAACCTACCATGCGCATCAGGTGTGTTCGCTTCTTGCCTTGGCCAAGTGCTGCAAATGCAAGGTTGTGACTGGGATTGAACAGAGCACCAGGTCCACCAAGCCAGTCTGCAACTGGTCCAAAGACTATCAAGCCACCCACTAGCACGCTCAAGCCCGCTGCAAGGGCCGGCATGCCTAGCGCAGGTCCGATGATTTCGGCTACCTGTAAGCCAAAGCGAAGCATTCGTGCAGAGTCCATGCTGTCAGCATGTTGCACCGTCGGAATGACCAGTGTTGCAGGCAAGCTGACCTCCTCAAAGGTTGATGAAACGAACACGAAGAACGCTGTTGCAAGGGCATCTCCGACCGCAAGGCTAAGACCGCTGCGCTCTTTCGCTGGTTGGGCTTCTGCTGCCATACGCCGGTCAGCAACAAGTCTCACAGCCTGTGACGATCACAGTACCATGCTTGATCTATTTGTGTGTCATTAGTTCTGCCTTTGACGTTGCGTCCAAGCTACGTCCGCACGCGCGGCGCGAGCCTCACAGCCGATCAAAGACGGAGCGATGTGCCTTGATGCTTGTCGGGCCGAGCTTGCAATATGGTAGTATCAAAGTTGTCGCCTAGTCCTTCTTTGTAGCTTTCAAAGCCGCTTGTTGATCAGGGCCGTGACGGTGCAGGTCGTGCAAGTGATGAGAGCAACGACCAAAGCAACGACCTAATTTCTGCGTTCAAAAAGCAGGGTTTAGCTAAATTTGCCTTGCTCGATTACTCATACCCCCAGTATGCCGTTCCGGTCTTCTTCGCGGCATCGTCGTAACGCTCAGTCTGCGCTTGCAACTGAGCTCATACGTACAATACCTTGACTGAGAGCATTGGGGCGCAAAGGTGGAGGTAAGAAGGCTTTCCTTAAAGGCGTTGTCGCTAAGCCTGATGCTGACGACGTATCAGCGGCCGCGACCGATGGTCAAGGACAAGGAGGCCCTTCCTCTGCTGACACCCAGGCGGAGACAAAGCGATCAGATACAGAGGCCGGCTCTGCTTCCAGTAGTACCGCCCACCTTCCAGAAACTACATCGACAGCGCAAGATTTGGAGTCTGAATCCCGCGGTCAGCTAACGCAACGACATAAAAAGGTCAGAAGGCCGTGCGTGGCTGCCTGGCGCATGGTACTGCAAAGCATTGCAATGACAACACCTTCAGTTCAAGCGAATCGAATTTTGGCACTGCCGTGTGCAGGAAGCAAAAGCACTGAAGGAGGCTACTAAGAGGCTGGGCAAGAAGAAGAAGGTGAGCAGACCTAACTATGACTGTGTGATTCCTGACTGATTGACTGACTGACTGCCTGCCAGGCGTGTGCAAAGTTTGCACGGTGCTCCTGAAGTCATGCTCCTCCTGTGGCAACATTTCTGACCAAAACATAGTGTCACGATCAAAAGTTTGCTCATGATGTTGGTCCAGACTGACACCCTCCAATACCTTGCTTTATAAAGCAACATTAACAGACAACGTACAACTGTGACCAGAGACTGGGCCACATCCTTTACAGCGCACTGGCAGCATGTAGCCACAGAAGACAGTGGTGATGTTCAGTCACTGCCTTGCAGGATGATGTGGTCAAACTGGAGATGGAGATGGATGAGAGGCATGCAGCTGAGACAGCAGCCCTAGAACAGAGAGAGCGTGATGCTGCAGGCCCTCAAGAGGAGACTACTGACATACTGGCCACTGACCTGTACAGCTTCAGTCTGCCTGCTGCTGAGACCCA
>JAABUK010004716.1_pt1 | contig 21925 bp, 31 predicted proteins | sample 5559141 | NCBI WGS metagenome assembly JAABUK01 (sample SAMN10711869, study PRJNA513367) | rock metagenome | isolation source: Antarctica rocks | place: Antarctica: Victoria Land, Pudding Butte nord | collected 2016-01-03
TGTCAGCATTGCAGCAGACTGGCTTGCTGTAGCAGCAAATACCAATGTGCACACTTACGAAGTAGCCCCAGTCTTCACAGCAGTGGAGGTAGAGGTGTTGTCAAAGCTAGCAAGGTGCATTGGTGGTGAGTATGCACACAGCCATGATGGCCTCTTTGCACCTGGAGGCTCTATCTCCAACATATACGGTACATCTCCCCTCCATCTTGTTATGCCCATTGTTTCCAGTATCATGCTTACTGCACTGCTTTTCTTTTGTGTCTGCGGTGAGCTTGTAAACCAGAATTGAGGCGCTGCAAATTGTGATTGTGAAACACCACACGTGAATGATTCTCAGGGATGTCACAGTGACCTTCTGTGATCAAATGATTGCCAGTGCATGCTGTACAGGGATGCACCTTGCACGCAACTACGCAGATCCAGAATACAGGACCCGGGGGGCATTTGGGGGTCCACACATGGTGGCTCTTACCTCTGAGCACGCACACTACTCTTATCTCAAAGCAGCCTTCCTGACAGGTGCAGTGACCAACTCTCTGAGCTGCATCACGCCTTGCAAGTCTAAGTTCCATGCAGCCGGGTAGCAGCGCTGTGCAACCTATTGTGGATCAGTTGTCAGTAGTTGTTAGGAGTGGTTAGGAGCTGTTTCAATGTAGTCATTGTTATGTTTCATGGTCTGTCTTAGGATGAAAGTTGCAGTCTGCAATACCACTTCATGGTGAAGTTCAGTTCAAGTTTACACTGCCGTCACATGTCACCGTTGCTACAGTAACTGGCTGATGATCTGCTGCAGGTCTGGGTACAGAGAACCTGATAAAGGTGCAGTGCAATGATGTGGGCCAGATGTTACCAGAAGCGCTTGACCAAGCTCTTGTTTTGGCCAAGGAGCAAGGTAAGGTAAGAGCAGAACAAGCATCAACAGCTATGTGCTGCAATCACCAGTGGCTTGGTGCGCACACACACACACATGCCATGAGCATTAAGCGTACAGCTGCATAGACTGTTCGTAGCTGGTGAAATCAGGCTCTGGAATCTCTGTACATTGTGAACGACCAGGATTGTCTCACAACATCAGCTGAACGTGGCATGCTGGTGCTGTGGGTGATGTAAGTTGCTCAACGGCAGCCTGAAAGCACCGACACCCTTCCTATTGCTTCAGACGCCGTTCTTTGTGGGCACAACCGCTGGCACAACCGTGCTGGGTGCGTTTGACCCATTCCAAGAGATTGCAGCCATCTGCAAGAAGCACAAGGTGTGGATGCACGTGGATGGGTGCTGGGGGGCTGCAGCTCTGCTCAGTCCTGAGCATCGCCACCTGATGAAGGGCTGTGAGCTGTCTGACAGCCTAGCTTGGAACCCGCATAAGCTCATGGGCCTGCCGCTGCAGTGCTCTGCCTTTCTCACAACACACAAAGGTCAGCAGAGACGCAGTGACGTGCTCATGCACTGCGTCTTGTTGCACACTGCCTAATCTTTTTGATACTGCTCTGTTTGTTCTGCTATCATCCATATGGTCGATGTCTGATCTCAGGTGTTTGCATGTCCCTGTACGGCTGTATGTTTACAACTGTGTCTCTGGCCCATGCAACTCACAGAAAGTTGAGTGACCAACATGAGTGTTTGCTGCAGGCTTACTGCAGCAGAGCAATGCGTCCAATGCCAGCTATCTCTTTCAGCCAGACAAGCTGAACCAGGAGTATGATCTGGGAGACAAGACCATACAATGCGGCAGGCGAGCTGATGCCTTCAAGCTGTGGCTAGCCTGGAAGGTCAGCCGCCCTGCCAATCTCAATGCAGCAGTAATGTAGCCTGATGCTCATACAACTGTATTCTGTACAGCAACACATCATCAAAATGCTTTCCAGCAGCCTGAAATGCACTGCAAAGCACACTCTCCTGTTGCTGAGGTTCATCGCTCCCTGTGAGTTGGAGCCCAACTTTCATTACAAAACTATGCCATGTAAGAAAGCAGCTGTATGTACCAAAAGCATGCTAGAAGGCGTTTACTGGTCACGGCCTTGTCGCATTGGCTGTACTGTGACTCTTCCTCTCACGTTGTATTGAAGGCATACGGGGACCAGGGCTACGGAGCTCGTGTGACCCACAGTGCTGACCTGGCAATACATTTTGAGCAGAAAATCAAGTCATCTGGTGGTGCATTTGTATTGTCCCACCCTCGTAGCTTTGTGAATGTGTGCTTTTGGTGGGTCCCACCGGCCTTGAGACCCTTCAATCCATCTACGGCTAGTGAACAGGACTTGGCAAACCTTGGGAAGGTAATAGTCTTCCATAGCTTGCTCATCATCGTGGCATGGTGAAGTTGCATACAAAGCCTTTGTCATTGTGGGGTGTCACATGCCAAAGAAGGAGCTTTAGCTTTGGTATCCAGGTAGCCTGTTGGTAGTTTTGACAGGGTCTTCGCAGCACTTTGTGTTGCAGCTGTGATATTGCAGACACTCAAAAAAGTTGCAATTGTTTGTCATGGTTTGCACCTTATTGGGCAGCATTGGTGAAGCTGATGCCTCTGACTATAGGTGGCCCCAAGGATCAAGGATGCCATGCAGAAGGCAGGGGATGCCATGATAGGCTTTCAGCCATTGCAAGGCCTGCCAAACTTCTTCCGCATTGTGTTTCCAAGTGCCTGGACTGTTTCCACAGCTGATCTTGATGCCTTGATGACAAGAATAGACGGATTTGGAAGCAAGCTGTTCCCAGCATTGCAAGTTTAGCTCAAATCCATTTTCTTGATAGATCGGATCTGAATACACATTCCCAAACATGCTCAAATCAGTTTCTGCAAGGCCCAGGTTTTGAGTGTCCGTTTCTTTGCAGCACGCATGCTTCAAAGGGACACTCAAGCCCCGTGGTAAATCCGCGCACATGTAAATCAGTTGCGTGTTGCTGCTCAATGACACATGCAGCAACAGAAAATGTCGCTCCTGATTGTCAATGTCAGCATCAGCAACTGAGGCTGGGGCACACTGTGAAGCTTCAACAGATAATCAAACTTTGGCAAATGCACATTTCAATTCAAGTTTTTGGCTTAAAGAAGCACAGTGCTGTCAGATCGAAGAAGCACAGAGGCATATGGTACACAGTGTTGTCCAACACAGTAGATGAAGCAACCATTTACACTATATTGGACTTGATCATGGACTCATGAATTGCAATACAAGCTGCGGTGTTACAAACTTACTGCGCAGCTGCAGAAAGTGCAGGTACTTCATGTGGTCTACTGAGCTGCCTATTGAGCTTGCCGTTCCCTGGCAATGTCAAGGCTGATGTCCAGAAACACATCTCTATCAACAAAAGGGTACTTTGCAATCCAGACACCAGACTCTGGTAAATACACCTCCTTCAAAGCCTGTTCAACAGACACATCAATATCACTGCTGTCATCGCTGTGTAAGAACTTGGAACTGGGACATGCGCAGAGGATTGCAGGGATTTTAGTTGAAATCTTGGCATGCACAGCACAGGCTAGCAGCTGCACTGACAAAGCCAAGCAATGCCTACCTTGAAAGAAGAAAAGTCTGGCGTGTTGGAAAGTAGCAACAGCTCAGCAGACTCTCCCACATGTACATCCTCATATCTGCACAGAAACAAAGCTTTCTGCCAGGGCACTGACCCTGTGGAATCGTCAATTGACCACGCACATGCCATAACAGGTGAATCATGCACAAAACCCACCAAGGCGCGCACAGGCAGGCCTGCTTGGGTCTAGCACAAAACACAGGGAATGCCGACCTTTGGTTATATGGAACATCAACTTGTGTTCTTGCGCTGCTAGCATCTCCAAACAGGAAGTTGATGACTGGAGTGGAGACCTGCTGCCGCAGACCTCCAGCAGGTGCTGCCAAATCAAGAGATAGGACGCTGGTTTGCCACAGACCCACATACCTGCACCACAATGGGTGCAAGCATGCTGTTGCAATGACCCAAATCATGCCCTATGTTACTGTATGGCATGGTTGCATAAGGCAGTGCATGCTCACAACATGTTTGAGAAAGCTGCGCTTGTGGGTTTTGGCTGACTTGGAAATATTTGTGCAGAGCAAAACAGGTCTGCATCTAAGGCCTAGTCATATGGTAATATGTCAAGAGGGCCCACCTATACGAACTTCGTAGCTTCTGGTTCTGTGACCATGCTTTGTATACAGGCCACCATAGGGGGTAGCACAAAGTTCCAGCAGCTAGTAGAGGAATCTTGGAGGCAGCTATTGTCAAGACCAAGCCTGTGCCAACACGCACACCCAGGTCCACTGGAGTGCCGCCATAGTACTGCACTTGCTGCTGTTGGGGTGCCAACTTCAGCAGTTGGTCCTGCACACATATGCCATCAGCAACAACATGTCGCAGACTTGCAGCAGAAGCAAGTCTGATGAGCATGTTTCACCAGGTCAGGTGCAAATATTGCACAGCATTCAGTGAGATGTTGTGTTTCATCCCACAGGCTGTTATCGGGGTGCTATACATGATTGGCTGCGTGGCTGATGCTGAAATGTTGTGAATGGTGACTGCAGTCATGAAACACATCTAATCATTTGCACCACATAACCTACCGCTTCTCTGCTGGACAGTACAGTGACATCAGGGCTAGGTTCAGGCATGTCTCCATCAGCTGATTCATCACCCCAGTCTTCTTCTAGCTCTGTATCGTCCCAGTTGTCTTCAGCACCAGAAAACGCTTGCTGGCTAGAAGAATTGCCATTTCTGCCATTCTGTGCTTGTAGTTCACTCTCATAGCTGCCTGTTGCCGCAGCCAGGGTAGGATTGTCAAGGCCCCAACCCCAGTCATCGGGGCCTCTGGTATCTTCACCCCAGCCTACACCTGCTTCTGTTGTGTTGCTAGAGCTAGACGCTTCTGCATTGGAGTCAGCAGGTGGTGGGAAAGCTGCTCGTCTGTTTGGCTGATGCTGTTCTGTTTCCTGGGGATTGTGCAAGCGCTGCTTCCTATCTTTGACTGCAGCAGCCTGATCAGCCTCTATATTGTCCAGCAAGCTATCGCGATACCGACGGCCACGACGTCTGAAAGGCGCTGCGTACAAGCACATCATTGTCATCAATGTATCTGAGCGATGACTCCTCATGAGAGCGTAGGCTGTGGCAGTCTCACCTGCTTGTGTTTCAGCTGCTGTTGGGGTACAGTAGCGGAGACCTGGGCGGCAGCTTTTCTGGGTGCCTCTGCCGTGTGCCAGAGCACGGCGACGCAAGTAAGACTTGCTTGAGTTGGGACAAAGTGCCGTAACAGAGCAGCGTCTATGGAAGCCGTGCAAGGGTGAACATGCAGATATCTGTTGCCGATGGCAAAATTTATCAAGTGCCACTGCTGCCCCACTGCTACTCATGTCATCAGAAGCGATGGCAAAGAGTTGATTGCTCTGACTTGTCCATCACCTCTGCGTACGTGAGTCGAGAGCATGCCAAGAAAGAAGACGAATGTGAGCCTGCTATGCCCTATGCTGTGCCTGCTGAGTGTCTCATTCCATTTCTCGTTGTGACATTTTGCAGCGGAGGTGAGGGCGGAATAGTCTCTGCCGACTTGACGTTTCGACTGACTTGTGGGTCTGCCGTTGCGGGCGACGTCTCACCTCACGCCAGCTGCAAAGGGAGGCATGAGTGATCAGGAGGACAGCAACGAAGTGTCGGGAAGGGTGGTCAGGCTTGAGGTCGAGAACTTCAAGTCATACCGGGGGTTCCAAAACATCGGGCCCTTCAAGAATTTCACAGCAGTTGTTGGCCCTAATGGCTCTGGTAAATCCAACCTCATGGACGCAATCAGCTTTGTGCTGGGGGTCAAAACAGCACAACTCAGAGGATCACTGAAAGAGCTTCTGTACAGCAACTCAGCAGGCAACTCTGCAGAGGACAGACCACGCAAGGGGTTGGTAAAGCTGGTCTATGAAAGTGCTGACGGCGTGGAAACACACTTCAGCCGCATAATTGCGCCTTCAAGCAGTTCTGCAGATGCTACATTCCAGTCACAGTACAAGCTCAACAGCAAAAGCGTGTCATGGGATGGCTACAACAACCAGCTCAAGAAGTACAACATATTGGTCAAGGCCCGTAACTTTCTGGTGTTTCAGGTATGCAATTGGCATGCCCACCTCATGCTGCGGTCATTGGCATACCCATTGGGAACCACGTTTTGAAAGGCACCCACAAGTTGGGCTGCTGCCTCTGCAGGGAGACATAGAGTCCTATGCTGCTATGTCACCCAAGGATCTGACCGACCGCTTTGAGCACATCTCTGGCTCAGAAACATACCGCAAGCGGTACCATGAGCTGGAGGCACAGAAACTGAAGGCTGAGGAGCAGACCAGCTTCCTGTTCAGCAAGAGGAAGGGTGTCACACAGGAGAAGAAGCAGAAGAAGGAGCAGAAAGAAGAGGCGGAGAAGCATGTCAAGATGCAAGAAGAACTGGTAAGTCAGATTCTTGGCACGTTGTAGTCTCAGCTCAATGGCACATGCCCCACTTGCTGGCATGTTGCCTGTGCATCCTGTTGTGATTTGCATGACAAGTGGCAAAACAGTCCTCATAATCCGGCAGGCTCAAACCCACAACATGCAGTGACCATTGGTGACTAATGAAGTGGGTTTTGAAGGCACTCTGGTTTGTGGGCGCACATCTGCTGACCAGCATATGCTCAGCACAAGCGCAAGCACCATTCAGCAGGAAACTGCCTTATTATGACACCATTTTCCGTTTTGTACACAGGAGGAACTCAAGAGCACATACTTCCTTTGGCAGCTCTTCCACATAGACCAGGATCTGGCAAAGGCTCAACAAGGCATGGCCAAGGAGCAGAAAGCACTGGAGGCTGCTGCCAGGACTGGTATGGTGGCTGACAAGGAGATTGCTGCTAAGCGTAAGGTGCAGGCAGGCTACCACATGGAGCGTATCAACCTGGAAAGACAGCTCAAGCGCAGGCGCACTGACTCAGAGGCAAAGGTACCCTACAACTTGTACATAGACTTAAGGGCCACTGCTGGGATATGGGGCTGTGCCTTGCATTGTGCTGCTGACTGAGTGCAACTATACAACTGGGTGTACAGCTATGCATCAGCAGATGTGGCAGCCATTTGCTTGCTTGCAGGCTTCCTTTCCAGCTTGATTGTCTGCTCATCACCTTCATGCTGCAGCTTCTCCGTTACATCAGCTTTCCTCACATCTGCTTACTTGCCTGCCCTTTACAGTGACGCCTTTGTCTCAGACGAGTGAACGAGCACGAGCTTGTTTGGTGTGTGCAGAATCCTGAAGTGGTGGCATTGAAGGAGGACATCAGGCGCACCAACAAGAAGCTCAAGGTATGGGAGCGCGAGCTGGAAGAGCGGAAGAAGAGCCTAGGAGACCAGCACAGCAAGGTTGCCAAGCTAAAGGCTGACCTGGACAAAATCACGGATGGTATGCCTCCCCCACACCCGTCATCATCACCTTCACTCACCTGCTTTGCGCGATCTAGTGCTGAGCTGTCTTTGATGCCACTATTCTTATGTTTTGCTGCATATCTTATGTTGTCGCTCCTGCCATGTATGGAATGCAGGCAGGCAAAGTAAGGTCAAGTGGTGACATGAGCATGTACATATGTCCAGCACACAGGCAAATGACTATACACATGCAATACATGGGCGAATGGGCATAAATATGAGCTCATATACCTGTGTATATGCAACACACCGTCACGTGGTATACACACATCCATGTCGATATACTCATATACACATTCACATGTGCTTGCATGTTGACAGGACATCATATGTGTGTGCACTTTGATGGCATACATATGTGGGATGGCACTTGGTCATGGATGCAGTGGCATCTTGTGTTTGATTGCTTGCAGCTCAGAGGCAGCTGGAGGGAGAGATGCAGCAACAGCAGAAGGAGGGCCAGCTGCTCCACGGTGACCAGCTTGCTGAGTTCTCCCGCCTGGAGGCAGAGGCCAGCGCCAAGACCAGCAAGGCCAAGACTGCCCTAGACACCCTGGCTACCACACACCAGGCAAGGAAAGAAAAAAAAACGAAAAGCAAAAGAAAAGAAAAGAAAAGAAAAGAAAAGAAAAGAAAAGAAAAGAAAAGAAAAGAAAAGAAAAGAAAAGAAAAGAAAAGAAAAGAAAAGAAAAGAAAAGAAAAGAAAGGAAAGAAAAAGAAAAGCAAAGAAAAGACAAGAAAAGAAAAGAAAAGCAGCGGCAGCAATGCACACTGGACATCTTGCCACTCAATGTTGGGTGGAGAGGCACACATTACAGACCTGTACATAGGTCTGATACTCTGTTGTCAGATATCAATGTGCATCGTCAATGACAGACTTTGACATGCCCTGTTGGAAAACCCATCAGCAGGATCATTTTCGAGTGTGGTTGTGACGCTAGTGTTGGCAATGCTCAAGAAGAAAGCCTGCACGCATGTGTGCATGTGCTTCTTTGACTGCCAGGCGTCATGCTGCTTCCAACATGATCCCAGGACAGAAGTCAAGGTATGTGCTATGCATACAGGCTGACGAGGAGGCTTTACGAGATCTGCAGATCACCAATGATGGATTGCAAGAGCGCCTGGCCCAGCTAGGTGATTCTGCCTTTGTTTCTTCTGTGTCTTGTTAGGCAGCATCACATCAATAATGTGTGGTCACTGCAACAGACTCAAGTGCTGCTGTGTTCTTGCCTGGAATTTGCTGTCTGGGGCATGTTGAGCTGCACTATGTGCTACAAACACCTGATAGACATGATGGGCGCCTGCCATTGCATTTGCTTGTTCTGGCTACATACATTCATAGCAAACATTGGCATTCAGAACTGTCGCCTAATTGCATACTGCCATCCATTCAAAGCTGGTCTTTCATTGCTGTAGTCAACAGCAATGACACTCATCACGAAAGCCCTGGGCCACTTTCAGCTTGGTCATTTTGGCCTGCCTGTGCATTTTGGTTGATGTGCCTCCATCAATCAGCCTGTATGTGCTCTCCATGTGTGGAAAGCAACACAGCAGACACAGTCAGCAAAGGGCAACGAGCTGCTTGTGCATGTCAGTTCAAGCCGATCAAGGTCAGCCAGCTGATGGTCGTGCATGTGTGTGTCTGCAGAGCAGGACAAGGGGCGTGCTCAAAGGCATCATGATGAGCTGGTCATTAGCATCAATGCTGGCAAGAAAGACCTGCGTGAGAAGACAAAGGAGCGAGGAGCTGCAGCTGATGCAAACCGCAAAGCCGGGTGTGCTGCTCTGCTTGTCCTTCACCTCTTTGTGCTGCTGGACTGAGCTTTAGCATCTTGCCTGTCTGTGCTGCCTGCCATCTGTGCTGGAAGATATCACCTTTCCAGAGCTGTGTTGGCTTTTTTCTTACACTTTTTGCTGTTGCTTGTCATGCTCCAAGTGCATCTATCACTGCATTGTGTACTGGTCTTTGCATGCTGTCAAGCTGCTGCTTGCTTGCTTCAGCTTTGGGAAAGGCTATTGTGTTTTGGAATCACAACAGACATGGACATCCCCGAAGGTAGAAACAATGTTCAGAACAAGTGGCTGACCAGAGTGTGAGTGCTGGAGTGATTATGAGTTACAATCATCCGTGAATGCGCCCAATAATCATTGACACGATCTGCTTGACGCCACTCAAGGATGCTAGAGAAGACAAATGTACAGACACTTTGGCCAAAAACCATCAAGACGCTTCATTGTAAGCAACTGTCATCTGCAAAGCAGACATCAGCTGTTGAAATTCTGCCAACAAATAGTGTGAAAGACGTATCCAGCGTGCTGTGTGTGGGATACAGGGCTCAGCGTGACTTTCTGCAGAAGAAGGTGTTTGACTGCGAAGGGAGTCTGGCTGAAGCTAAGGCTGACCGCAAGGAATCTGAGCGAGACCGCAAGATTCATGAGGCTGTAACCAACCTCAAGCGGCTGTTCCCAGGCACGTACACACCACCCCTTGCTAGTATTGTCAGCGTGGCCGTGCTTGCGTTCTCACTGCATCTGGTCATTGGCATTGCATTGAACACACTACAGACAGAGACACAACATGATACAGGATGCCCTGATGCCTGGCTTACCCGATCCCTCATAGCATGTAATCATGCAGAATTCATTTCAGTACATTGTGCCGCATGGGGCAAAGGGGAATTTTATGTCACATTTGCTGCATACACCACATGTAGGGAGGAGTCTTGCACGCAAGCGAGTGTGACTTGCAGGTGTGCATGGGCAAGTGACTGAACTGACCAAGGTCAGCCAGAGGAAGTACAATGTGGCAGTCACAGTTGCCCTGGGCAAAGAGATGGACTCGGTAGTGGTGGACAATGACAAGACAGCCAAGGAGTGCATCCAGTACCTGACAGAGCAGCATGTGGCGCCTCTCACCTTCATCCCCTTGTCCTCTGTGAAGGCACAACCCATCAATGACAGGTTACGCCAGCTGGGAGGCTCTTCCAAGCTGGTCATTGACCTGTTGCAGTATGAGCCTCACCTCGACAGAGCCTTCAGATATGTCTGTGGGTGAGTGCTCATCCACCAAATCATTATCGCCTTGTTGTGAGAGCACAAAGAGTCCGCCTGGGCTGTCCTGTTGAATATGAACCTAGTCTCATCCCGGCGTACCCATCAAATGTGTTGGTGGCCAACTTTTGTTGGTGTGGCATTTGTTGCCTTGGCCTTTGTGTAGGCATGTCCTATTATTGACAGCGCCTGTCTGTCTGCATGTGTACTGTCTCCGTCATTGACCTGCTGGCAGCAGCCTGGTAGGCTTGCTGGTGAGAGGGCGCAACACCTCTTTCTGGAGCACAGACGCACTTTAGCGTGCAATGCTGCTGGCAAGCAGCTGTTGTGGAACCAAAAAGACCCAAAGGGGTTGCCCATGGCAGTGTTTTGGCTGCCTGTAGCGCAGTATACAAGCTTGTCTTGTGGCGTACAGGAACACGCTGGTGTGTGATACCATGGCTGAGGGCAAGCAGCTGTCATGGGGTCAGGGTCCCGACAGGCACAAGGTAGCCACCCTGGACGGCACCCTGTTTGCCAAGGCAGGCAGCATCACGGGTGGGATGGCCGGCAACCTGGCAGGCCGAGCACAGCGCTGGGGGGACAAGGAGTATGAGACTCTCAAGAAGGTTGGACGCCTGGTCTGATTTTGGACTTTGCTCACCATTTGTGCCAAGCATCTGCGTATGATATGCTTATCAACATCAGATAGATGTTGCTTTGGGAAGGCCTGGATCAGTGTGGCATCTGGTTTGCCAGGTGCTTTGACTGCATTGCTGCCATGTTGCCTGACACAGCAAAGTGACAAACAATGTGTTGAGAGCTGCAACAGCTGCTCAGAAGTGAGTGTAATGTAGAATGTACCATCTGCAAGCAAAGAGGCTAATGGCCAGAGAGAAGCACTCACATTTTCTGCAGGGCACACCGTGACAGACGCTCACGCCTCCTGCTGCATCCTCACCTGTGCCAGATGCAGAGGCATCTGTTGACCATATAATGGGCCAGGAACATGCTCAGAACAGTAGGCATCATGAAGATGCACCTTTTGCAGAAAATGGGGGCCAAGACAGAGCAAGTAGCAGACAGCATGACGTGTGTGTGTGTGTGTGTGCGGTGCAGGACGTGGCGGATCACCGTCGCCAGCTGGAGGCTCTGCCTGATGAGCGTGAGGGCCGCCAAGAAGAGGAGCGGCTGACTGGTGAGATGCAGGGCCTAGAGAAGACCTGCCAGTACCAGGACATTGACATGAAGGCCACAGTGGAGAAGCTGCAGAAGATTGATGCTGAGGTCTGACCACCGATGCCCTCTGCAAGTTGCTTCGTGTACACTGGGCACTCAGCAGTGTTTTGCCTGTTGCAAGTTGCTGTTTGTTACTTGTCCCCCAGAAAGTGAGTGACACAGAACTTTGCTTGCGTTTACATTGGCGGACGTTCAAACCAGTGCCATCTTGAATGTCTGCCGGTGTAAAGACTGTTGTTTGGATGCTACATTTGCATACGGTCTGCGATCACGTGTGACTACAGTACAGAGATGGTCAGCAGATGCGCTGCCATCCTTCTTTTGCAACTAGTTGCAAATAGGGGTTCTTGTGTCTACCAAGGCAGCAGCAGCAGTGCCTCACCCCTATGCCTGCTCATCATGCCTCATCAGCATCCACATTGCAAGTCGAAAGCAGCAGCACCAGAGGTTTGCTCATGTTCAATTGCAGATTGCCAGCTTAAGCAAGGAAGCAGATGAGAGGGCTCCTGGCATTGCTGAGCTGGCTGGCGCTGTCCAGGCGAGGCAGGAGAAGATGGCGGGCATGGAGGACCAGATCAACACTGTGAAAGACTCCATGTATGCCTCCATCAGCAAGCAGGTCAGCCCTCCATCACCTTGCCTGTGCCTCAACCATATTGCCTACCTGCCTGTGCCTGTACCATATTGCCTGCCTGCCTGCCTGTGCTTCAATGATATTGCCTGCCTGCCTGTGTTTCAACCATATAACCTGCCTGCCTGTGTCTCAACCCTAGTGCCTGCCTGCCTTTGTTTCAACCATATTGGATTGGAGGCACATCTGGGCTAGTGAAGAGTGCAGTGCCCGACCTTCAGGCAGCAAGCATCTTGCTCAAGTATAGAGGAGCCAATTGTCCCTATTGTCCCAATGAGTGCATTTGGTAATTTGCCTGCCTGCTTGCTTGCCTGCCTGCTGTAAGATGCCTGTGGCAGGCTGGCGCAACCTGAGTTTGCTCTCAGCAGAATGACTCAGCAGGCTTTGGTGCTTCCTTACCAACAGGCAACAACCAACCAGCTCAGATAATGAGAGAGCACCACAGTGAAGCTCACACATAGACTGTTGCACATGCAGTTGGGCGTGAGCAGCGTCCGTGAACACCTGGAGGGCGCCATGACCAAGCTGGACAAGTTCAACAAGCAGAAGATGGCTCTGGCCTCCCAAGCCTCCAAGGTGAAGCAGGCTCTGGCATACGAGGGCAGCAGTGATGCAGGCAAGAAGGTGAAGGAGCAGGAAGGTGAGGTGGCAGATCTGAAGGCCAAGCTGCAGAAGCTGGAGGAACAGGAGGCTGCTGGCCGCCAGTCTAGGCAGGCCCAAGAAGCTGACTTGGAAGAAAAGGTGTGCTGCAATTGCTTCGAAGCTCCTTTCGTCCGCGCCCTTCTGGGTTGAGCAAAGACTTCACCACTCTATGCATAGCATGGCCTGCAGAGAGCATGTTCCATGACATGTCTGGGGTCCGACTAGCAATCTTAGGCAGCAGTCTGCACATGTCTGCAACACTGACTGCAGAAGGTGTGTCCTTGAGTAATCCTTGACTGACGGCAAACTCGGGTCGGTCTGCAGGGGCTTGTCAAGAGTGTGTGTCTCTTTGAACCTGTCTAGTCCAGCTCGTGCTTGTCTCCGCTGTGATGAGCAAGTCACACGGACACATGGCATGACAGATGAGCCATAGCACGTGTCAATTGCGCAATCTCAAGTATGCTTCATGAATTAGTCAAGTCTCATATATCACAACCTTAAAATGTTTCCCAAGCTAAGTATCTGACTCAGAAGAGCATGTGTGCTGTAAACCACTCGAGGATTCAGTTTGTAATGTTGAACAACATCACATTTGGCATTTGACACGCTGTCAGGCTGATGTGATGTGCAACATGGTGGTCACAAGTTACAACCACCTTCAAATTACAGCCACCGTTGGATCACAGCCACCCTTTGATTCAAAGGCAGCTGTAATCCATCACAGCCACCCCTTGATGGGCATATTCGCAGCAGCCGATGGCAACTCCTGCAAAGTCTTGAGGTTGTGGCATACCAGCTGCAGTTAAGGCTGCCTGCTAACTGGCTGAATGCTGAGTGGAAATGCTGACTCACACCATGCCAAGACAGCGTCCTTGCTACTCTTGGACGCTGTGTTGGCATGTTTGAGTCAGCATCTTTGCTACTTTTCCACTCAGCATTCAGCAACTTAGCAGGCAGCCTTCATTGCAGCTCATGTGCCACGATCCCATGGCCATCAATCTTGGCGCTGCATATTGCTGCTTTCAAGTTCCTCGATGAGCGTAGCCTTGGCAAACAAGGAAATGCTCAGGTGGCACATGCTGTATCGTCCTCTTTCTATCTGGTGTCTGATAGAGTGCGGGGTGTGGAGCCAGTTGTGATTCATCAAAAACCCTGGCTTGAAAGCACAGACAAGTTTGATTTGTAACAACACCAAGCTGTTCAGGATTTCTGCCAACAACAAGAGCCGAAAGAGCGTCAGCTTATGCATCATGACTTGCCCTGTATGCTCAGACCGCCAATAAAATGGGCCAAAAGAGTGTCAGCTTACGCATCATGACTTGCCCTGTGTGCTCAGACTCGCGAGGCGCAAGAGCTGCAGCGGCAGGCCCAAGATCTCGACACTCAGCTGAAGGAGCTGAAGAAGGCTGCCAGCAAGCATCAGCAGCAGGGCGCTGCCATCAAGCGTACCTGCAACAGCCAGCAGGCTGCACTGGACGCCCTCAACATGCGGCGTGCTGACCTGCTGGCTGCTGCTGGCATGGAACAGGTCAGACTCCTTTGTTGTATAGACTGCCTAGAGGAAAGAAAAGAACAGACTACGCCTTTTGGCGTTAATTTATTGAGAAGCCAAGTATTATACTGGGCTACCCAGGAGACTGCCTAGACTAGCACTGGTGCATGTTGGCCTGCCATCTGGGCAATAGCAATGACGTGAGCATGCTAGTATGGCTCACGATATGCGTCTTGTGTCTGGGGAAGCTCCAGCATGTGTGTCCTCATGCACAAGAAGACTGTGAGCAGGTGAGCTGCTAGGTGCAGTCTGCTAGGTGGACCCTGATGTGAAGCAGATCACCGTCTCCTGCAGCTTGCTTGGTGTTGTTCTCCTGCTGTCTGTCAAAGATCTGACATTGTGCATTTGTGCACAGTCAGCAAAGATTTTCAGTGTAACAATGTGACATCTCATGTGCAGATTCAACTGCCTCGGGAGGATGGTGCAGAGGGTGAGGACATGGACACTGATGATCAAGTCGCTCAAGCCACCTCCAGCAACCAGGTAGGCATCTCATGGCTCTTTTGTGTCATCCACTACAACCGTGACGCCATGCTGAATCCTTAATGCAGCTGGTTTGGGCAAAAGTATGGGATCATCAGTCTGAACGTGTTTCATTTAGTGGATACCAAGTTGTGTTTGAAGAAGTGCTATGCCTGATGCTGCAGGCAAAGCGTGTCTGCTCAAGGTCTTTGAACTGATCTGATGTCAGCATTGTCTCTATGCTGCCATAGTGTGTGTTGCTGGCATAGCATATGTCTGCTGCCCTTATTGCTGCTGGGGCAATGCTCTTCTGCCTGATGTCACACAGCTGATTGATCACATCATGCGATCGCAGTGTTGATTCTCTGTGTTGCAGGTTCAGCTTGACTACAGCAGCATGAATCGTGAGCACAGATCAACGAGTGATGGCAAGGCGCGTGAGAAGCTGGCAGGTCAGTTCCAGGCTGACATTGAGGAGCGGTCAAGCCTGCTAGCAAAGCTGGCGCCCAATCTGAAGGCTGTAGAACAGTATGAGGCTGTCAAGGTATGCTTTCCAGCTATGTGACACCAGTATACTCGGAGTGTGCAAAGTGTGAAAATGGATTTTACTGAGAGCGAGCTGTAGGTTGTCTGTAAGGCACGCTGCTGTGTCCAGGAGCTGTGTGCATACATTGCAATGTAAGAGCACTACGTTGGGAGTGAGCTCTGGACAGGTTATATGCTAAGCGCTAGGTGCAGGAGCTGCAAGCAAATATCACGTGCAGAATGGTAGATTTTCTGTGCAGCTTTCTATTCTTGAGCCAACTCAAGACTTGTCATGGCCACTGTGCCAACAAAAAACACCTGAACGTCAGATGAACCCTATTGTTCTTTGCAGGGACTGTCTCTGTTTCTGGGTGCAGTCCTTGCACAAGCTCACGTCTGGTGGCACATTTTGCAATTCTGGGTCATTAGACTTGGTACAGATTTGCATTTGCAAGCACACAGAGATGGCGTAATGACAAGTTGCAATCTGTTGTGCAGGAGCGTGAGAGGGGCAGCATGGAGGAGCTGGAGGAGGCAAAGCAGCAGGCCCAAACAGCCACTCACGCCTTCAACGCAGTGCGTCAGGCGCGCTTTGACACCTTCATGAAGGCCTTCTCCCACATCAGCGCTGGCATTGACAGGATCTTCAAGGTACCTGCTGGCCTCCTTGCCTGTCTGGCTCAGGTCATGATTTGCATGGCTTCATTGTACATGCTGCTGGAGCTCCGGGCTGCCGCCTTAGGAGGCTCCCATTATGATCGCTGAAAAGCATAAGCTTTTCTTATTCTTTACTTACATGCTGGTGGCCTTGCAGATATGGTTGGCTCATCTCAATGCACAGCAGCATTGGTAAGAATCATTTGTACATCAGCTCCAAACTTGCTCAGAGACGCATCATCTGCTGCACAGGGCATCAGAAGCAGCCATACATTCTTGATTCACATTATCTGATGGCTTTGCGCCTTTTGACTGCGTCAAACACTGTGAAGATTGAAGGGTACAGCCATGGAATGTATTTCTGATGCAGGACTTGACAAAGAGCAGTGTACACCCAATGGGGGGTCAAGCCTACCTGAGCCTGGAGAACAGTGAGGACCCCTTCTTGCATGGAATCAAGTTCACAGCCATGCCGCCCAGCAAACGATTCAGAGAAATGGAGCAGCTCTCAGGAGGAGAAAAGGTAACAAAAGGCCTTGTGCCCATGTCAAGAGCCATATTCGGCAATGCTTTCCTGCATTCACTGAGGTTCAGCTGAAAGTCCTGCCTGCACATACCTAGCTTATCATGAGCTGGAAAGCGTACAAATCGTTATCGACATAAACTCCTGTTTGAAGTATAGACGTATAGCAAAGGGACAATATGCCATGCACATTTGCGGTCATGCTGTACGCTGTGGCTTGTTATTTCTTCCTTTCTAGCGTTTGTTTTTCTGGCATCAATTGGGTTTGTTTCATTAAGTCACAGCACAGCTTTATCTCTGGCATCATGTCAACACAAGGGTATATTATCCACTTCAGCATTTGGAGTTGAAGCACCATACAGCAAGCAATGCACTGGAATGATTTTGCTGACTGTGATATGTTTGTGCTACAGACAGTAGCAGCCCTGGCACTGCTGTTTGCCCTCCACACCTACCAGCCTTCCCCATTTTTCGTTCTGGATGAAATCGATGCTGCATTGGATGCCAACAATGTGGCCAGAGTGGCAAACTACATCAGGGAGAAGACCAGGGACACAGCACAGGGCGCATTCCAGAGCATAGTGATTTCTCTCAAGGACAACGTCTTTGAAAAGGCAGATGCTCTCGTAGGGGTGTGCAGAGACAGCGAACTTGGCTGCAGTGCAACTCTCACATTCGATCTGAATCGGTTTGTAGGATAAGCAGCGCTACAGCAAATTAGACAGTCATGTCCTTGTGCAAATCATTGTATTGTACCACTTTCTCCTAGATGCAGGCAGGCCACGTTTGTGCTGTGCATCTTATAACAGCCACATATTTTGTGTATATCATCACCCAGCAAAAACACTCATGGCAAGGAGTGCTATGTAAGGCTAGAGACGTTCAGCAGTTCTCTTAGCTAATTCCTCTGTCCAGTCCACACCTCCATACCCAGGTGCAAGCAGCTCATTCTGTAGTCCATCTCCAATGCACAAAATCAGACCAAACTGAAGCGTTTCACAGTGGTCAACAGCTGTTGTTAGCTCGATGGTCCTGACATCTTCAAGTTCACATACTTGGTCGTTTTCGTTGCCAAAAAGCTGGCCCCAATAGCTACCGAAAAACTGTGATTGCTGCTGCAAGCGTCTTGTAAGTATTGAGGCAATATCTTGCCTTGTCAAAGCATACCAAGCTTGCCAAAGTGGATCTGGGTGATGTACATGAGCTTGCAGAGCGTGATCGAGGCCAGTGTTCTTGTGTGCCCAATAGAAGGCAACAAGCCTGTCAGTAACCAGAGACTTTAGGGCTGTCAGCGTTTTGCCCTCCACCAGTGATCTAGGGACTGTGCAAACCCAGGCTCTAGGATCGCTTCTGCCTTTCGCAATGAGAATCTTGAACGGACCAAGAGCCATTCACAGAAAATAAGGACGGTTTCCGCTGTGTTGATGCGAGCCAGCTGTCGTGTGTGGAGCGGAGGGACGCTACAGAGTCCGTTTCAACATGTGCCAAGTAAAGGTCAATGTAACAAAACTAAGCCAAGACTGACGCAGAGCTCGCCTACTGGTGTGGCGGAAGACACCCAGACAAGTCGAGTGCAAAAGACAGAAAGAATAGTGTTTTACGGCGTTGGACCTTGCAATTTTGTGGGTACTGCTCCGAAACCAGCGCCAAGAAGAGCTGTATCGGTCTTGATCAAGCGTGTGCTGACCGAGAGCAGCGACCCCGCTGCATTTTTCTGCGTGACTCAAGTGAACGTTGCTTCTTTTGTTGTGCTGTTAGCGCTGCTCAAACAGCAACTTCCTAGCCGAACGTTTCTCGCTCTGCAAGATACAACCTATTGCCTGCGCCCAACTGAATCGAGGTGGACACACAGGCGGAGGGATTGCTTTGCCATCTTGTTTTGCAATTTTTCGATTGCCGGGCAACAGCTGCTAGAAATTGATACATGGCAGATCTAGAAGCAGACCTCTTCGGGGAGGATTCTGATGAGGAGTCCCCTCAACAAAGGCGACGAGATGGCAAATCACAGGCCGTGCAGCAGCCGATTCAAAGGTCACGGGACGACAGAGACGATGAAAGTGATGAGGAGGAAGACCAGCATCAGAGGCCTCAAAGACCAATTGGGCCCCCGCTTCAGCTAACTGCTGAACTTGTGGACCTGCCTGCTAGAGACAGCATCAGGCTTGTCAGACTTTCCAACATATTGGGCTTGGATCCACAGCCATATGATAGCAACACCTTCCAGGTCTCGCAAGAGTACTACGTTGACGAGCAAGGAACTAGACGCATCAAGCTCACCAACCAATTACGCTGGCGCGAAGCAACAGATGATGATGGTCAGCCAATCAGGCAAAGCAATGCTAGATTTGTGCAGTGGGAGGATGGCTCGTGGCAGCTATTGCTTGGAGATGAGGTCCTAGATGTCAAAGAGCTCGACATGCAACAGGATAACAGCTTCCTGTTTGTCAGACATCAAGGTGTCATTCAGGTAGCAGCACTGCACTTTCTGCATTGCTGCATTTCAACTCAAGGTAGGTGGCTGAAAGACATGTTTGAGCCAGCGCTTCAGGCCTGTCATGCATCTCTCCCCTGGCATGCATTCTGCTCAGCTCATGGGTCTTCCATCTTTCACAAACATCACTATGTTAAACAGCATTTTGCTGTAAGATCTCCCAGACCTGTACTTCAACTACATTATGGGCTCCTGTGCGCCACAAGGCAACTCAGGCCTTGGGCTTTGGTGTGCAGGGGCAGGCAGCACTTGAGACCAAGGTGGCTCTACAGCCAGCTAGTCTGAGCAGCAGACTACACACAAGGCTTACTGCAGCAGTTGACAAGAGGCATACCAAAAAGCATAAGGTCAGTCAACTCAATACAGTGAAGCGTTCACAATACAAACGTTAGCACCAGGCTGCAATCGTGGCTTTTGCTTTGCAAGTGCAAATGACATTGGTCATAGCGTTCACAACATATAGCTTTGAGAAACTTTTGAGCTAGCAAACTAGGATGCAATCCGCAAGGTGTATGTGTAGGTGCGTCACACAGCTACGGTCTCCAACCCTGCTGAAGAGAAGAACAGGCGAGCTAAGGCCGAGGAACAGCGCATTCGTGACAGTGAGAACCTGCAGAGACGACAGGTACAGCCTCAGATTTCCTGCTGACCAACCATGTAATGGTTGCGCTCATGTTACAGAGAAGTCAGCATGTGTGGTTGGCAGATTGAGTGATCTCAAGATACTTGCGGCGCAAAGTGACAGATCCACATCATCCGATTGCAAACATTGGCAACAGTCCGCAGCAACAGCGTAATCAGTGAAGAATGATTTGAGATGACTGAGGTTCTGCAGAGATACTCAGAGCTTGGACCAACGACATCTGCTACTTCATGTGTCGAATGCTGTGGGATTCTGAAAGTGCTGCACTGTGACACAGCAGTGACATAGCAGCTCATTGTGCAGGGGCGTGAGATGCGCAAGTACAGCATGCCAGCAGCCCAAGCCCGCCGGTCTGCAGGCATCACTGCTGACTACCTAGAAGCAGTGGAGGCTGAGTCAGACTATGAGGATGACGGCCTGACTGCCTCTGATAGGGCACGTAGAAGCTTACTATCAAGAGACAGACTGGACGAGCAGGCTGAGGTGAGGACCTATGCTGCCTGTCTAATCACATGCATTACAGCAATCTTGTACCAACTTTGTCGTGACGAACAGTCACAGGTTGCAGTACAAATGCAGCACACACAGGAAAGCATGACTGGTATCACATTCAGCAGCATCAAGCGTGTTTCTCAATGATGATGTCATTCATTCTGACAGAAGTCTTTGATGTTCTCTGACATGCTCGTTCTCGATGACAACATTGGTCACAGTCAATGCCGACACTGCTGATAGCTCGCTTGCCCAACTTGCCAAGAAAGTCACAATGTGATCTTGGCAGTCCTGCAATGTGGCGTAAGGCATGAGATGGCAAATGGGACTGATGGATCTGATTGAAATGCACAGCAAGTGATGTAGCATACAGCTTGACACTCTCTGTCATTGTCAGGCTGAGGCTGAAAGAAGGCTGGGACAAGCCAAAAGGTCAGCTCCAGCTGGCAGGCCTGGCCCTTCTCCTTCAAAGAGGCATAAGCCTGCAGCAGTCAGCAGTGATGAGGAGCTCAGTGATCAGGATGGTAGCGAGCCTGAAGGCGATGCTGATATGGTGCGTGCACATGATACTTGCACCTTTTCCACGTTGGGAATCAATGCTGATCAATGCGGTACCATGGCACTTTGTATCAACATGCCTGAAGCATGTGATGTGTCCTGATGTTGCATTCAGCTTACTGGTGCCCCTGGCAAGCCATTGCAAGCAAATGGCAACCATTTGTACAATGCCGCTTATGCGTTGGTTGTCATGCAGATCTCTGAGGAAGAAGAGGCAGACGCTCCTGACACGTATCAGAAGCCGAAGGCCCGGCGTGGTATCATTATAGATGATGACGATGACGAGTAGCTATAGAAGTTGCAACAATTGAAGCTTTCTTTGAAGTCATAGGCTTTCAGTGCTAAATGCTAATGGCGATGCAGCATCTTCATCTTGTTTGTCTGGTTGTTATCCCAACATCCTTCCTGCGTGAGTGTGAGCAAGTATGTGCACCTGATACAGATCACATATGTGTTGCAAACTCTGCTCATCATGAGAGAGACAGAGAGAGACTGCAATGCTTCAGCCAGCCAGCAAGTCTGACCATACAAGAAGGAGATAAAGGTTAAAACTTGGAAGACATCAATAGCTTGAAAGCTTGCATGTCTTGTTAAGGACCTATGATGTTGGTACCCGTGGAGCACGAGGGCTGTAGAAGAAGTATGGGTGCATAGTAATCTACTTACGAAGGAGTGGCAATCGAGAGCTGGGAAGGGTGCTGGTCAATGTGGTCGTGCACCCGTGCGCTACTGTAGCTGACTCTTGTAACGATGCTGCGCATAACCTCAGGCTGGAATCATGCATGTTACCGCGAAAGCGCTGGCTATTCCGTGACACGGGATGTTGAGTTGATCCATGCATACCGCTGACTCAAAGTGCACGGCGAGAGAGCTATACTCGCTGCATGACACTGTTGCAAGGCATCAAAGCCCTTGCAAGGCCGCAGTCGAGCAGCGACCGTTCGTTCTGGCTGGCGGATGAACGCGTGAAAGCCTGCTACGAGTGTGACGTCCCGTTTAACCTCCTCACCAGGCGACATCATTGTCGTGCGTGTGGGCGCATCTTCTGTGCG
>JAABUK010004717.1_pt1 | contig 21921 bp, 30 predicted proteins | sample 5559141 | NCBI WGS metagenome assembly JAABUK01 (sample SAMN10711869, study PRJNA513367) | rock metagenome | isolation source: Antarctica rocks | place: Antarctica: Victoria Land, Pudding Butte nord | collected 2016-01-03
CCAATCTCTAATCTACCCATATCCCCACACCACCCTTCTCCAGCAATCCCTATCCAGCAATTTCACACTTCCCCAGCTCAAGATCCCCCAATATCCGGCACAATATACCATTCTCAATCCCCTACCCTAAAAACAGCATCAAATTCCCAGCAACCCATTTTCTTATGTAAAGTACGCATATCGTAATGAGCTTATGCGACGCGCAGACTGGTCGATAGCAAACGCAGCCCTACGAAAGTTTTGTGCAGGTCGGGATTTGATGTTCGTGCGTCGATACTATGATGTTCGACTGCGCTGTTAGAGTTGTGCGGATGATGCGATCGAGTTTGTAGAAGCAGAGATTTGGGGTGCTGGATTGGGGGAAATGGGGGTGGAGGGAGTTTGGCTTGTGTAGGGTGGGTACACAGATCAACGGTGAGGATTGTAGGGGCGGTTGTGACTGGAGTATTCAAGATGTCATCTATACTGATCACCATCTCACATCATCTACCAATTCTCGCACTGCCTTCGGCTTGTGGCCGATGAGAAGGGCCGGATATGTTCTTCTGGCTGCTGTCCGCCTGTATTGGAAATCGGCCGTAACAGTCCATGCTCTGCAATTTGGCTTTCTGAACAATCACTCAATCAATACCTCGATCTCGTCGAAGTGCACGTCGGTAATGTTAGGAGAGTATGAATGGTCTAGCTATTTGGTAACAATTATGAAAATAGTCGAAGGAATGACTAGATAGATGAATGACAGCGAATATAATTGCTAGCGATGAAGAGAGTGATGAACTAAGCAACCATGACATCAAGCCAATATGCACGTAAACCGAATGAGAAACACGCCGACACATCATCCGAATAATCGTGTCATTATCAATCCAAGTTTGGTTGACCGGCCCCTACCCCCCTAAAGCATGATCGGCTCGATGTTCCAGCGTAAATGAGTGAAGAATGCAACGGTACCTTTTCGCTAATGTGTCTCTCACCGCATTCATACACGCACAGCACCTCATAGTTGTCGCGACTGCAGAGACGGCAAATCTCCGCAACTAGATAATGACCCAAGATCTGCACATCCAGACTCAACAGCGATGCACCCCCAAACCTCACCACCTCCAAATCGCCCTTCCCACCCCTACCCCCCCACCGAAACATTCGCCACACCCCACCCCCCCATCTCCCCACTCCCCCCTCCCCTCCTAAAACTCCCATGCCCAACCACAACCCCCCCAACAACCACCCCAACATCCGCCTCCCTCCACACCCCCTCCTGCGCCATAATCCGCGGCAACCACCCCACCGCCCGACTAACAAACCCAAATTCCAAGCTAGGCGCACTGGCATGGAAACCGACTTCCACTCCGTCCGTCACCCCGGGAGAGGAAATGCTCCATTCACTGACGCGCTCGCTGGCGGTTTTGGGGGCTAAAGCTACGAGAGCGTTTACGATGGCGGCGAAGTAGTCTTCTTGATCGATAGTGACGGCGGTGAAGGAGACGGCGAGTTGCAGCGTCGTGGTGTTTAGCGTGTTGTTGTTATTGCTAGAGGGGCCGTCGAGGGTGTATACAATAGGAGCGTTTCTCGAGGTAGGTGAGACTGAGATCTCCGTCTCTGTGGTGCCAAAGGGGCTAGACTCGGCTTCGATTTGCGGTTTGGTGATTGGCGCCGCGACGGTTTCTGGGGTTGAATAGTTTGCGAAGCCGACGGGGGTGGTGCGATAGGTTAGAGCGAAGGAGGCGGTTTCGTAGTGGTGGGTGGCGAGCATGGTTTTTATGGCGGATGCGATGCCCCAGATGGCCCAGCGGACGGTGGGTTGGGCTTGGTTTGGGGGCGGGGCTATGGAGATGGCTAGGTTGGGGAATGAAGAGGTTTGCCATGCGTTTGTGCTGATGGTGGATGTGAAATTTTTTAGGGCGAGGTCGAGAAGTGCGTAGATGCTTGTCAGGGAGGATGCCGTGGTTGGGAGTGTGGTTCCATTCCAGGTGGGAGAGACGGCGAAGTCTTCGATGCTTGCATTTAAGGGTGTGGATGTGTTTGTTTTTATTTGTGGGAAAGACTCGAGGGATGTGGATTTAGTGAGAGATGTAGCTGTGTTGGATTTGAGGAGACAGAGGACTGAGAACAAGTACGTTAGGGAGACACGCAGAAACATCTTTCTATTGAGACCAAGTCTTCCTAGACCTGGTTGAAGGACTTTCGTACAAAACCTGGAGTTGGGGGAAGAACGTGGTCAATATCTTCAAAGTATTCCCTGCAATCCGTATTTCGATATTCATGTCCTTTGCGCTAGACAATTTAAGCGTAATTGTCCACGAGGCATCTGTGCAGATTAGCGACACATTTGGATCGCATAACGAAACCCAAGGCATAGCGTAGCGCTAAACTTCTTGCCGCGTAATACAAATAGAACACACTTCAGAAGCGCCGTATGTTCAAGCAGTCGATTCGCAGACTTGCTAATCCCTATGAGCCGCTACCGTGCCACGTGGGTTGTGGACGTTCATTTGCACGTTTTTGAATCTTTGCAGAGCACGGTCTGCAACGGCTTGGCTCCACCTGCAGTGTACATATTCATAGCACTAGCAGCATGTCTCGAGTTTCATCGACCCGAGCCTTTGAGTAGAACCAAGTAGCGTATCTCAATGCTTCATTAGAGTATTAGACATTGGACTTACTAGGTCCATAATCCATGCCCATCATAGATCCCCTAGACATCCCTGATGTTAGAACCCCTCCTACCATTTCCACCTTGTCCTGCTACTCTAGAACCCACACCCAGGCTCGCTACACCACTAATGAGCCTCGACCCAACCGCATCCACAGCCCCCATCGGCTTCATCAGACTAGGCCCTGTAGAAGCAGCGGTCTCAACTTTGAAGAGCCGTATAGCCGTACCATTCCATATACCTACTGTACCTTTTTGCACGACCATCTCCGAGGCGAAGATGAACCCCCAGAGTAAGGACTCGTACCATCCCAGAGATAGAGGCGTCCATTCAAACAGATGAACGCGAGGTGGCGTTGGATCCAGACCTGGTGGCAGTGACCGCGGTGGATTACAGCTAGACAGAAGGGTGAGTATGGTGTGAAGAGGAAGGGTTGGAAGCCAGGAATCTATCCAATTTGCCGTAGGGTCGAAACCGCCTGGAGTTGGCGACATGATTGTCGTTGCGTGACTATTGAGGCTCGTTGTGCTGTTCTGCCGTTGAAAGGAGGGCTGCCCAGCTGGCATCTTGCCGCGGGCTTTTTCGGACATGCCCCGTAACTGGGTAGGCAGTGGTTCCCCGATTGATGATGAAACCGAGGCCGTTCGTGATGTATGGCCAGAAGGGGAGGACTGGGAAGGTGTGGGTACCATATTTTGGTTCTCATCGTCGGAGTCATCGTCACCTCCAATCGCGAAAGCGCTGTCTTCCTCTGGGACGTTGCTGAGTGTAGGTGTTCTTGCACTTTGAGGGCTTCGGATGCTGTCACTAGAGCTATTTCGTGGTGTCCGTAGGGGACTCGTCGGCAAGTCAGATGATTCAGCTGCTTCCTTGTTTCGTTGTTTCATGCGCTCAATCTCCTCTTGACCGCTTTCTAGAGTGAATGAGCGTAGTGCTTCGAACTTTTTCCGCATTTTGAACACCCCTTGTACGAAGACCTTGTTACCTGGTCACTGGTCAACGTTGACTCGTACTTTTGCAGTCGGTAGTACTTACTAGTATACTGGTGTTCTATGATGGCATTCATTGATTCGAGTAAAGATTGCAACAAGGGGTAATTCGTCTCGTTGGCGAGTAGGAAGCTGGGCGCAGCCATGGATGCAAATAATTGAAGTAAACTTGAGCTTGCTCGGTGGCTAAGCTGCTCTATGTATGGGGCAACATTATTGACGGTGGCAAGGAGCGAAGGGTAGATGGCATCCAACTTCCCTTTACTGGACGTGATGAGCGAATGGATCGACTACACCATCAGCTTCATGGCACCGAGCGTTGAAATATATGACTCACAATAATTAGGAAATCGCCATATGTGCCCTTGAACTCAGCTAACTTGATTGTGGCTGGGAGCATATTCTGAGTTTCAAATTCTTGATTGAGAAGCTTTCCAAAGTTCGGCTCTGAGCTCAATGTCTGCAGAATGAACGCGCACATTCGGACCACCCCTTGTTTTGAAGGGTCGGTCTTGTATTCTGTAGCATAGAATATTACTATAATCATAAATTCGTGCCCTCGATCGGTGTCGATGATGAACGAGCGGAATCGCTTGTTGCATTGCAGAGTCTCCCAAAACAGCATTACCATCTCTGACGACCACTTCAACGACTTCTGACTTCCAGGTAGGTATGAAGACGTTGCTTGTAGCGACTGGTTCAAAGTCCATGTCATACCATCCGCGAGGAATCCAAAATCCTGTGGTCGATGTAATCGGCCAAGGAAATGTCGGAAGTAGTTCTTAGGTGCTGTTTCTTTATCATTTTCGGGTACTGAGTAGACGATAAGGACAAGCAGAAATTGCAAGCAGTAAGAAACAAGGATTTGCTTTGGATCCTTGTAGACCACATGATCGTACGGTACTCGCCAAGCTGTAGGATTGTAATTCAGTGCAGTATTGAGCTGGGAGCACAAGAGCGAGAGCACTAGCTGTTTATCTGGACAAGTGGTAATGTACGTGACTGCCCTTACACCTTTGATCGGTAGTATATGAGCGGGCATATACAGTGCTTTACTCGACATTGTCAATAGCAGCCTCAGGACCTCGGTCCTATTGTTTTCCATCTCTATGCTCGAGCTCATTGAAGTATTGCACCCCACGCCTTTCTGCCAGATCGCATACGTGACTCTGTTGCGCGGCCTTTCGCTGATAGGGAGCGTGAAACCCACGTAGAAGAGCATGTCGATGAGTGTGTCGACTAATTCTTCTCCTAAGGGCCTGACATCCTCGGTAGGCTCCTCGTCATCCGGCTTCGGATCTTCCTCCATTTGCGAGTCGTCAAACAAGACTTCTGGTTTCCTTAACCTTTGCCCCGTCCTCCTCTTTCTCTTTGTCCAGAAGAATTTGTCTTCCCATACTTCGAGATGGTCTGCTTCGTAGAGGAAAGGTAAGATACGCGTGAGCACTCTTATGCAGTTCAGGGCATGTTTCCCTGGTGCAGCTTGGGCATTAGGGAAGGACCGATGCTGGCGTAAGGTGAAAAGTCGAGTAGTCAGAGCTTGGATAAGAGTTTCGATATTGGAGAGGGAGCTGTCTCGCGCACGGCGGACGTCGATAGGGGAAAAGAGGCTGAATACATCTTCAGTGGATTCGGGAAGCTCCCAGAACTGGCACACGTTAGTAGAACGAGCTAGATCTGCCAGCGAAACGCACTCCTCTCCAATATGGATCCTCAGATGTTATCGCATCGGGTTCTGAAAGCTTGAAGATTCCTTGTTTGAAGACAAGCTTTGAATCCGAATTCCCCATGGCGTAGTACTGAATCCTTTACCATCGTAAGGTGTTGATGCCTGGGCGCTCATTCACGGTGTCGTGAGATCAAATTTCCTGTATGTGGTAGAGGCACGGAATAGAGTGCCTGTATATCGGATATAAGACCGCCAAGGCTGAGTATGTCCGTTGCTCGATGAGGTTGTTTTAGACCGGCTAGGATGCGAAACATAGCAAGATAGTTCCTGATCTAGCACTTCTTCCAATGATTGGTATCACTACGGACGCACAAGCAAGCGTTGACTCTAAGCAGTGGGCAATTATCGAGGCAGATACTCATCTGTATTACGTGTTTTATCCTAAAAGCGTACTGCCGGAATACATGCCCGAGCTACTCCTCCCTTTGTTATACAGCCACTTGCTATTTAATCCGACTGACGCACCCCTCCCAGCTGTAGGACTTGGGGTACTTGGAGCACCAAGGATACTGCCTTCCCTTCCTCCAAACCCTGGCCCAAGCGGCGATGGTGAGCCATAGCTTGACCTCCTTGCAGGATCCCGTGTCCTCCCCATAGACTTCTGGCCCCACGGGCTTCCTACAGGCGAATCGCTTCGCTCTCGACCGAACGACGGACTCCTCGTGATAGGGGTGCTGTAGGCGCTGTTATTTCTGGTTGCTGGAGACACATTTCGTGGGGTAGGCGAGCGTGGATATCGAGGTGGTGTGATGTATTTGGTGTCTGGTGTGGGGGGAGGCGTAGCGGTAGGATCGAGACCCAACAGCGATCGTTGTGTTGGAGTCAATGGGATGTCGGTGAGTTCGTCTTTGTTCTTGACAAGTGGTAGTAGCGCTCGGACGATGTTGTAGAGGCCTATGAGCCAGAAGGTCCAATATGAGATTGTTCCAAATGGTCGGATAGCAGCATGCCCGAGAAGGCCTTGGAACCACTCACTATGAGCTTTGATCAGTCGATGTTCCGAACAGAAATCAGTGTGAGCTTACTGTGAATAGACGAGGAGGAGTAGAGCCCCTCCATTCCATGCAATCCTCGTAAGGTTGCTGTCGTCGAACGAATTTGCTTTCTGTCTCTGCGCAATCTCGCCAAATTTAGGATGGCGCCAGGAGCCAGGTGAGGGTGTTGAAACCGCAGCCTGCAGAGCCTGTGACTGAGGTTTTTTGGGGGGTGTTGCCGTCGACATGGCGGTAGAGTGACAGGCTGCTATAAATCATGTACAAATAGTATTGTCGTTGATGGCTTCATGCGACTGTTGCTCAGCATGGCGAGGCCAAAGAATCAAGACAGACTGTCTTCAGCTTTTCAATTGCTTGTGCAACGTCAAATTGGGTGGTGATCACAATTCGTTGTTCAAAGAGCTCTTTGACGCGGAGACGCGCAATCTGACGACGTGAAGCCGGTGATAGCCCTACCCGGGTGTTGTTTTATGATTGTCCCGGACAGTCATTTCCTCTCATAATGGACACAACAATGTTCGCCGGTCTAATAAATTTCTAATCAGGTTCGGTTCCCACTGGCGCTGGTTCCATAGTGGAGGTCTTGTCATTTTCTAAAACCCCAAGCACTTCTGTATGTGGGATAATCTTGAACCTCGATCGCCGTCGAGCATACCCTATGGAGGGATCTGTGCTGTTTGTACCGTAGGTCATCACAGCAGTCCACTCGGGCGGAAGGCTCGAAACATGCGATATCATTGTCACTGAAGACTGGCTGCCATCCTAACGAAGCCTTGGTATTTTTGCATGTGCGCTTTGACTATTCATTTGCAATATTAGCCTAAGCTATCGGCTTCCGCAGCATCTTTTCCCACACATATGAGGTGTCCGCGCATAGGACTTATTTACGCGGACATTGTTGCAACATCTGTTTTTCCTCGACAACTTCTCCCTGGCACTATCTACGCAATAGCTTCGCATCTTACCAAATTCCATTCTCCCTGAAGCTGTTTTGCCCGTTCCTTCATTCAATGACACCACCGTTACATTAGCGATCAATGATGTACCTTTGCACCGTGGCCTGCTTCCTATTATACTGCTTGACGCATATAGTGATTGCGAATACTACGACGCGCGATCGTGCTACTCGGGCCGCCATTACTGCCTGCCGAACGTTCCACTCCACCACCTCTCAACCCGATCTGGAATGCTGGGAAAGACTGCGCGTGGACATCTGGATGTCAAATTGGAACGTCAACACGACGCGATGTGGCGCAACCCAGGATTTAGTCGAGCCGTGTCAATGCATGTTTGAGGAAGCCTGGGCAACATGCTTCATGCGCTTGACCTTCGAGGGGAATCGGAGCGCCGACTACTATTGCACCGACGTTACCATGCCGGAAAATTGCACAGAGCCGTTGCCAGGCCACGTCGTACAGGGGCCTGCAGAGATATACTACGGTGCATATGCAATTTGGAACCTCGTACAGTATCTGGGTAATTGGAACACTGCTTTGACCGCAGCCTCCGCTATACCAGCGATCGAGACTACGCTGAAAAATCCCAACAGTGCTGCCTCCGCAAATACACTTCTCACTGCTCTGATGAACCAATACGGCATAGACGGAATTTTGTTCTCTTATCTCAACGCTATCCTCACGGAAAGCGTGCAGGATGCTGGGAACCAAGTGAGACCAACCTCTGCCAATGCACAAGTACTTCTTGTCGAGCTGCTGCAGTCGACTTTGGAAGCCATCACGAGTGATTGGGGATCTGGGGATTTTATGCTACTCTCTGGAAGCGGGATGCTTCTGAATGATACCGGAGAAACATCTCAGATATTGACCGGGCGATTGAGTCAACAGTGATGGGGAATATAAGTATCCGGAAGGAGATCTTTGAGCTACGATACTCGAGGCCATAACGATCTTAGGTGCCATCAGCTGAATAACGAAGCCTCTTGATGGCGAAAATGGCGCGAATGTCAGGACAGGAAAAGCTCGCTGCGTAAGCGTCTGTTTGATTTGAACGAAGGCTGATAGTCAGCTTCTTTGGCGATAACAACTCTTCATGAGTATTGGTTCTATATTTCTGATGCCCATATCTCAAGACATTCTCCTGCAAATGCAGTCAGCACCCTCGTCATATATCATGCTACCAGGCTACGCCCTCTTTATGAATTCGACCCTTCCTGCCCAGTACCTCAATGCACTTCTATCGATTACTCCAACTCTGCCACCATCGCTAGTCCTGCTCTTCAGTCCTCCCCCACAGCCCCCCGGGCGGCCCAACAATGTCACGCCACTCCCCCTATTCCAGAATCTAACTCGATACACCCCAACCAACCCCCCACCCTCCGCCATCGGCAGCATCTGCACCGCAAACGTATACAACCACATCGATGGAATCAGAACCGGCGCACTCATCTCCAACGACAACCGCCCGAAGCGAAAATTATCACGGGAAGAGGGTCGTGGTGGATACATTCAACGGTACCTATATTTTGGATGTGATTGTAGAGGGATATGAGATTCGGGACTGATTCTGAGACTGGGATGAAGGTGAAGAGATCGTTGAGGATGAAGTCCCAGTTGGTGGTGCCGAGGGGGAAGGTTAGGGCGCGTGATTCGAGGGGGGAGCGGAGGAAGGAGATGGTGTGGAGACTGAATTCCGACGCTAGTGTGGTAGGGTCCTAGTTGTGACGAGGATGGGGGTGGGTGGCCACAGATGGAGGCTTGGGAGGAGTTGGATAAGAACTAGAGTAAGGCCAGTATACATCTTCGATTCCTGGCGTATGCGAGGAAATGTCCTAGCGCAATACTAATATGTTATTGCATCATTTGCATCAATCTTCACCAACGCAGTGATCGACCAACAATTTGGTAGAGTCTTAGGTCGTAAGCAGGACGATCTAGAACCCTTACAACATGACAAAGAAGGCATCTATCAATCTTGCCAACTGGCGCTTGTCGGATCCGAGAGAGCACAACTCCAAACCCTCCCACCCGCTTCCAACCACCGCCCTCGCTTTGATCACACCCCAGTCTGCCCTCTATTTAGTAAAATAAATGAACATAAGTCTCCGAGTGATATACCCATCTCAGCAAAACCATACACTCTTTGAAAAGTAAAAAGCTCACACCCCATCTCACACTCCTCATCATCCTCATTACACTAACATCACATCGCAGTCGTCGCGGACCATCGCAATTATTATCAAGAAGAAAATGAAAAGGCTCGATGACTAGATGTTGAAGGCAAACGAGGTCAAATGATCGTCTTTTTACGGAAAGGACCAGCTAATGGCTCTGACCAACTGCATAACTTGTTTACGGGACGCTTAGTCTTCCAGCTGATTAGTGAGGAAAGAAAATCTCGTAATTAGGATGGGCGCGAAGATTGAGTATATCGTCGGAGGATTTGTTATGGATGAAGTTGTATGGCGGAGGATAATAGTAGGGGCTATAGTCGGGCTATGAGAAAGTCATGAATGCCAGGTGAGTGCCGTGGTGTTTCATCTCACAATATGTAGCGTTTCACTTCGCAAGTTTGTTGTAGATGATAAGATTCATGCGGAGTATTCGGATAAAGAATGTGTACTCGCATTTGAAAGTCATTCCCTCCGAGATTGTCTCAGCATTACATCTCCCTGTTCATGTTCGTAAATCTGTTTCCTGATTATTACCCCAGCATTACATCTCCCTGTTCGTGTTTCCAAATTTGTCCCCCCCCCAACTCATATCCCTAAACTCTAGGCCCCAGATGATTTGATAAGCCATCAATTGGTCCAGCACAGAACATCTCTGTTGTACTTATTGAGCGTGAGCTGTGCAGCCGTAAGCCTCGCCAACGCATCCTGCGTCTGCTTGACAATCTGCGGCCCATACTCCTGCACTTTCTTGAAATTCCCCTCTTGGAAATCGTGCGCCCCTTTGGAATAGATTCCATTGAGCTGCGTGCTGACTTGCTGGAGACCCGACTCCAGATCGAGCAGCCAGCCCAGCGCGCATCCCGTGTTGATGTCCAAGTTGGCCAACGAAGAAGAGGCCGCGCCGATGGAACCGGTGGTGGAGCTGATTTGGGTGTTGAGGGTGTCGAGGATGGTGGAGGCGTCGGTTAGGGACATGTAGGCCGCCTTGAGGGCAGAGCGGGTGGTTATGTTGCCGCTGATCCCTGTGGAGAGCGAGCTGAGATCGGTCCTGACACGAATGAGATTGTCGCAGAGACGAGTGGCAGATTGAGGGTGAGGAGGCTGGCGACAATGGGGAGAGTGAACTTCATGGTGGGCGAGTGTGGATACTTGAGAATGAAGAAAAGTGTTGTAGCGAGGAGTATGATACTGATGCAGGAATCCACGGGGCAATGCTCGTGATTATATATTGTAGCACAACTTGTCTGGATTCTTCCTTGTGTAATCGTGAGTTCGGCACCCTCTACGGGTCAACCCACCAAGACGCCAGTGGTGCTATCCCGAAGTGAGTGCTTCCGATTTCATCCACGGAGTTGCGGAGGTCCAGAGGAACAGCTGTATCCGAGATAGGTGTTAGGGCAAGCATCGACGCAATGTTGTCATATTCAGTGGTGAACAGTCAATGCCGAATTCTAGACTGTCCATACTTGATGATGAGACCAGTACAAATAGGCGTTAGCCAAGCCACGGCGTTGCTGGCGCATATTTGGCGCATCTTTACCAGAAGAAATCTCAGAGAGGCGCACACATTACTCTTCTGACGTCCGATACCGAAACCCAGCTTCCTCGGTACGTGACAGGCGTTTGACTCCGCACTACTTACCCCAGATCTGAGGACTCCCGTTTACCTTAGGGCTTCCAAAGCCTGTGACTGCAAAGGCTCGTTGATGGTGTAAAGGTACACAGGCACCAGCGCCACACGCCTCCAAGTCTGGTCGCAATTCGATGATGACCCTCGACAAGACTGGAGCCGGCATACTGGACAAGCCAACTACGACAGGTGAGCTTGAATAGCCGCTGACAGATAAACCGATGCCGAATGCACGAACTTCAAGATGCCCTAGCTTTACGCCCATTCACGTATATTCAACCAACGAGACTCCAATCCTTCCACGATAGCGTCAGCGTTAAGTGGGAAGCCAGCCATCGTCCCGTACACATGATAAATGCTTCTCAACCTCTTGTTCTGTGAGCTTTCATCTCGCTCGAGAAATCTCATCGACCTGCTGAAGCTCCCAATCGCTACTTTCACGCCTTCTCATAGATCTAGGAGTCTGCTGCAAATTTTCTTACCTTACACCATGTGGAAAAGGAGCGCTGAATACTCTGTGACTTGAAAGCATGAAGGCTCATTAAAGGAATGCTTTGCCGAATTAGTCAGTGAATCTAGGACATTGGACCCTGATATTTCCAAGGACATCTGCTCATTGTGGCCAAGTGTTACTCAAGTATTACGGCTGTGATTGTGTTGAACTCGATTCCGAATAGCGCTGGTACAATGTAGTGGCGAGTTGCTGTTCTGTGTGTCATATTCTACTCGTTCCTGCAGATTCTTGAGCCTTTCTATGAATAGGCTGGTAGAGAGAGCTCTGTGACTTTCATAAGCAACGAGAGTATAGTATTCGAGCATCTAGAACGGAGAGTACCTTGAGTCGTGCCTAAGGCGTTGGAAGCGCAAGGGAAACAACTACGTGACTCCTGGTTTCGCAGATCACAGTCTTGACTGATTAGTCACAAGATTGCCTGCGCATGATGCCATCGTCGTAGATTGGTTTACCCTAGACTGAGTACGCTACGGTGTCGGAAAGCTTGGCCGGCTTTCTGGCCTCGAGCCAGGATGGGTGATAGCCCGAAATCGTGCGACAAAGTTCTAGTTCGTTGAGGCCCTTTTTCGAAAACACAAGCCCCGGCAGCGACATCCTCCTACGGACAATCAGTTTTGGCAGCTCTTGTTTTTTGGATTCTTCAGATCAAAGCCTTCCTTGAGACGTCGCATGATTTTGTTCAACATAATTCGTTTCGAGTGCCACATGGCGAATGCTGTGCAATGATGCATACATGACCAACGAATTCGCTATGTCGTGTGCACATTCCATAAGACCGTGGACTCCTAGTATCCGTAGTCCTCACCCTCCCATTGTGGGCTTTGGTCAGCGCTCCCATTCTCGCCTGCTTTCTGCCGGTCCCCAATGATTCTCCTAGTGTCCTGGTGTTGTACGCCGCCCACATCTTGGCTAGCAAAGGTGCTTCTGGCGGCCATGATATTGAATCTCGCGCACTGCAAGTCTGTTTCTCCAGGTGGCAGTACCACTAGGACATATGTGTTGTTCGTCAGTCTCGATATGATGAGGTTGAAGCGCGGCGCTTTGATGACAAATTCGGTGAAGGGATTAGATGTAGAAGGCGAGTTCGTATAGTTCCTGGGCGCATGTCAGCGCCTTCCACTGCCAAGACCTGATTCGTTAGGAAGGACTCACGATAGCGAATGCTTGAAAGTCTTGATAACATTGCTCAACCTCTCTTGCCTATCCCCGTATGGATTTCTCTCCCCCACCTTCCCTACCACGCTCAGGACTGTCAGGAACGTAGCCCTCTCAAAGAGCACTACCTCCTCTGCCCTCGTCTCGGCGCTCAATATCCTCAAGCCCTTTTCCATAACATCCAGATCCGGAATAAGCGCATTCACAATACAGCCCCACGCCCCATACAAGCTCTGATCCCAGATACTCGTTCCATATGTCTTCAACCTGCCCGCAAACTCTTCACTCCGCTGTTCAATAGCAGCTGTACGATCCGCGATGACCTTCTCCCGGTAGTCGGTTTGCACAAGATCCATTTTGTGGATGAGACAGAAGACGTGGGCTTGGGGACTGTATTCGTCGAGGGCGGAGATGATGGCGGAATAGGTGGTTAGGTCGCGTGGACTGGAGCCTTCGAAGGAGCGGGATTCGACATCGAAGACATAGATAAGGACGCCGACAGAGGAGAACACATGGGGTTTTTGGGTCGTGAGGTAGGTCTCTGTGAAGGCGTCTTGTCTGCGATATGTTGCTTGTGTTAGCAGGCGCAAGGAAACGAGCAAGGGGGAACGCAAAGAGTGAGTGCGGGACATACCCTCCGCAGTCCCATAGATTGAGCACAAGGTTTCCCAGAAACTTGATCGTGCTATGCTCGACATCAATGGTCGCCCCGAGGCGGCGCACGTCTTTGGCGACATAGTTGCTGAAGATGATGCTACGCATGGAGGATTTGCCAGAGCCACTCTTGCCCATCAAGAGGACTTTCTTTTTCTTTGGTTTCTTGAGAGGATCCATGATGCGAAGTGGATGTGATACGTATCTATTGGGCTAATTGGCCGGTATGGTACTTCGGTTGTGGGTCATCTGGTGAGCGTCGCAGATTTGGGGGTTCTAGTAAGTGTCGATGGTATACTCTTCGACGATGATGTGTTCGACACAAATCCAACACCGTCCGGCTTGGTGACTGGATGTGACATTAATGAATAAAGCTGAGCGTTCGCAGAGGTCATTGGGTGATTGGGCAGCAGCTCGCCTTTAGAGATCACAATGCCAAGCCTTTTCCATGAACCGAGGCTAGGGCAATTCCATATGGGACCTAACATTCTACAAGATGGCTGGGTTTGGATAGGACATTGGTTTGAGTAACGCAAACGTAAGCAAAGAGGTGAGCTCCCCTCTTCACGACATACACCAACTGCTGATATTACTTGCATAAGGACTCATACTACCCGTGTGGAAACGTTCCCGTTAGTAGATGAGTCGTTTTCATATAAAGCCCAATAGCTAGAGACACCAAGCCGCCCAATATCAATACCCACCATGTAAGCCGAATGAACGGGCAGAGATTCCCACAGGAGAAGTAAGATAAAGCAAAGCTCAGGATTCTTCAAGCCCATCAAAATACCGTGCCGTCAGACATAATCATAATAGGTGGCTCTTTGGTGTTCGGCCTCGACACCTCTGCCAGCTCTCGCCCTCCCTGCGGATACGAAATCAGTAAACATTGTTGGTACGTCGGAGCAATTCATACCTTCCAGCTCCCAGCCTCCAGCATCTGGGCCAGGCTCAGTTTGTCCCCGCCAGAAAGTCCCAGAATTCCATTGACTTCAATGAGTAGGTCGTCCAAGAATCCAACCGTTACAGCTCTCCATTCCACAATGACATCATCATCCGTTGAGAACAGTGGCACGACTTCCATGTTTGGCTGTCCTTTCACCATGGCATTGTCTTTATAAGCCGCTATTCCTCGCCTTGTGTCTTTCTCTTTGAGCGTTAGAAGCCCGGTGTCGACGAGTAAACCTCCATTGCGATACTCAGGTAGCCCTGTCAGAAGATTCGTACCGGCAAAGTGGATATTCATGACCCGCTTCATGGGGATCATGAGCGAATAACAAAGCCATTGTGTGAGTTTGTGGAAAGGGACGATGTTTTCCCAGGGCGATGATGGTGGCGAGGGAGGCATGGATGAGCAAGGCCAGGCGTCGCCGATAGATACGCCATTAATCTGAGTTCGCGATGAAGGCCAGACGCTTGAAAGACCGTCACTGAGGACGGCCCAGAGAGTCGGAACAGTGATGACCGGGACAGAGGCAGCTTGGGTGGTTGGGTGTGAGAGGAGGTAGTCTAGCGATCTGTCAGTCACTACTCCTTCGCTTAGTGTGTGCCCATATTACCGAGCATGCGACCAGGTCTTCCTCTAGTGCCAAATAGAATAGTGTTCCCGAGTGCATCACCAAGCCTAACCATCAGCCCAGCTCGCCCTTCAAGTCCCAGTATTGGATTTGCCTCCGTCACTTGTAGTCCTCTTGCCAATTGCTGTACGCTTAGCTTTCGAAGTCCCATACTATCGACCTGGCAGGGCTCCGAATTGTCACTACTGAAATAGCCAGCCTTGAACATCTCCAGACTCGCAACAGCCAATCCTTCACTGCGTTTGTAGACCTTGCCCGACTCCTTCGATTTGTAGGACCATCTTGTTCCGGCGCCAGCATCGAGGAGGACTGAGACGAGGAAGAGATCGATCAAGCGGCGGGTGCGTTCTTGTACGTCTACGGAGGACGGCCAGGAAGATAGTAATTGCTCTATCCTTGGTCGTCCGCCGGCTTCGAAGTGCTGCCATCGTCCGTGAGCAGGTATCTGTTTGTAGTTTGGCGCGTAGTCCCTCTGCAATGAACGTCGTCAGTTTGTATGAGAGTAGATACCGTACAGAGGCTGCTACCTTGATGATGGAGACCAGATATGCAGCGGTCTCGCCGAACTTGCCTCCGTCGACATCGAAATGCGCTAATTGGTTTCGTTTCGCTCGCTGATAGATCAGACCGCACCGAGCTCTCACGGCATAGATACTCCGGAGATAAGCTGCAGGATCGAGTGTGGGGTCCGGAGGAGCAGGGAGCGAGACGTCCAGTGCGGAAGGTGAGATGAAAGACTCCCCATGTGAGGTCTTCGTAGGCGGAGGCGACTTCAAAGAGTTGGCATTGCTATTGAGGCCTGTGCCGTTTGACGGGGTGAGGTCGCCGTTGGTATCGATGTTTTTGGAGCTTTTCCTACTGAAGAGGCCCATGGTTATGCTGTAGACAAGCCTAAGCGAGGAAGGGGAACGATCCCCCGGCAGTCATAAGGGAGAATGGATAGCTGCAGAATGCAGGTGAGGCTATTTGAAATGGAAGGATCTGACCGATTCACTCTCTACTCTCTTCGCCTAACTGTACTGGGCCATGGGTTACTTCGTAGTAGTCCTAGTGTCCAACTGAGGAGAAAGGGAGAAAGGGCCGGGGCCTCGCATCACCCTTCTGGGACTTCCGAATTCCCATGGCCCGTGGCGTTCATGCAGGTACCAAAGTCTAGTCTCACCAGATGACAGGGACCGGGGTCTCGGATCGAACGAATAATAGCGCTGGGACTGGCGGGTCGGATGCATCTCCCCGTGGGCGCCATGAGCTCTATCTCTACCTTACCAATGGGAGTATTCCGCACAGCAGCCCACCTTCTACTCTAGGCTTAGAGCATACCCAGAGCCTGCGGAGAGCGCGCCGAGCCATGCTGCTGCCGTTCGAGTGAAGTGGGAAGTCTTCTGTTCGTAATTTCCGCCCACCCCGCTATCTTTTTAGGTTGATGCTAGATACACAGAACGCACATCCCCGACCCCTATCGTTCCACACTTCCACCCCTGCGTGTATGCGCTCCAACGACGAGCACGGTTGCAATCGTTCAATTCTAACGGGCCGGCGGAGGGACCGATAGCCCATGACGGCCTGCGACTAATTGGAACAATCCTAGCAATACCTGAACGATCCCCTTTACCCCTCTAAAGTGTGGGACAACCCAACAGACGTTGAAGGCACTAATTGTCGAGGGACACCACATATCATCCGTAGGTTGCTTTTCGAAAAGCTAGACGGCTATCGAAAGAGCGATGCGGAAGCTCCATAAGGTATTTACTGATTCCGCGCTGGTCTCATTTTATGGGATCTCATCCTTTACATGCAAGAATTGCAAAAGCATTACCAGGAGGCAGATCCAAAGGATCACGAAATGACATGCATCCACCCATATAAGAGCAGTAATGACCTTTCCAACGGGACTAATCCTCACAGCAGGCTGTTACAAGGGAATTCTTTAGGTTGGAAGGTCAATGGTTATCCAAAATGCAAACGGATTAAGCATGTGACCCACACCATTGGAGCTTGGATACAAGTTGTGAGTTCACATTTGATGGCTGTAATTCGACTTGGCGCCGTCTCTTTAAAATTCATGATCACTTTGCCTTGCTGTAATCGTAATGAGATTGTAAATAGACAGGAAAGAGGAGTAGTAAGCGATACCTACTTACTTTAAAGTGGCGTTGTAGCTCGAGTCTTGGCAGAGGCTTGGCGCCCCAAGCCACATCACACAGATCGCGAGCGAGAAAAATGAGCATCCATCCGTGCCATCCTGCATACTACTTGTTCAGCTCACTCCATATATTGCCTTACAAGCAGCGCCTATGCATACTGCTGTCACCACCCAAACTTCTCAGGTCAGTCCGCCTAGTGCTCGCCCATTACTACCGTGATCCTTACTGATGCGTTTATTAGGATTACATCTCTGGTATGCCCAGTTTCTGCCTTCGTATCAATCTGTGTCTGAAATGACTAGATCATCTTTGGAAAGCGCTGGCCAGGTGATATTCGGCAAGAAAAGTTGGATCATTGGGATTTGCTTGATAGCAACATATTTGGACATATCTTCAAGCAACCAGCCGTAAATCGTACATGTCCACAGAGATACGTTACTACCGTACTCCGCCACTTCGCAAGTGCTGCGGATGGCGCAGTCGCTTCCCAGCAACCAGCTATACTTTCGATCAGAGGAGGTACAAATTTCACTGGTTGGTGCTCCATGAATTGGCTCACTCCAAGCCGTCGTTCGAAATGGTAACGCTAACCTAAGAGCGGCTTAGGGCTCAGTTTCGGTTCCAACAGAGACGTATCAGGGGAAGCAGTCTTCACAACGTCCTTAGTTGGCTATCCCGAATCTCTTACCGATCCCTCTTATCGTGGCCAGATATTAGTCTTTACGCAACCATTGATTGGGAACTACGGTGTACCTTCGATCAAGGCTCGGGACCAGTTCAATCTATTGAAGCATTTCAAGTCGGAATATATACAGCCAGTAGGTGTGGTCGTCGCAGATATAGCGAGGAGATACTCCCATTGGGCAGCGGTACAAGGTCTCGGGGAATGGTGTATACAACAAGGTGTTCCGGCTATCACTGGAGTGGATACCCGCGCGATTGTTACGATCCTTCGTGAGCAGGGCTCCACATTGGGTAGGATTACAGTTGGAGACGAATACGACGCCGATCAAGACGGTAAGCGATTCTTTCATGATTTAGGTAGTATGTTGAGATTCAAGTCAAATCGAGGGATCTCAACGCTTCGGAGGGGCTAAATTACCCTCATTCTGCTCTCGGGAGCGTACCGCTAATTCAGAAATCCGCAGAAGCCTTCCAAGATCCCACAACAATAAATCTCGTCAAACAAGTTAGCACGAAGGCTCCTTTTCACGTGCCGTCTTTCGGTGATTTACACATCGCCCTGATAGATTGTGGTGTCAAAGAGGGTATACTTCGGTCTTTATCCCAGCGTGGTGCGAGTGTTACAGTGTAAGCAATATTGCTCATTTTATCATTGCTCGTTTCATAGCCCGGATAAACGCTAGTAAAGACCAGAAGCTACTTGAGAAACATGCCGAAGGAACGCCAACCGTTCAGTTCTCTTCAAGGCCAAGTTGTATTGCAAAGAGCTTCGCCGGCTGGTCGTCTCCATCGTCCTTTGAGTGCAGATCTTGTGCAGAAAATTCAAAACCAAGACCCTGTGCTCGTCTAATCCGACAGCCAGGTGGTGGAGCGACTTCATATTCACTCGCAGACGCTGTCAGATTTCAAGACTTCTTAAATTCGATTCACCCTTTTAGCAATCCACATGAGAATCTACTCAACAGCTTCATGGAAGTGGCTAATGAAGGATTCATCCAGGTTTCCATGGGATTTCCCAATTGACAGAGTTGCTCATCATTTTGATGGTATATTCATCAGTAATGGGCCTGGCGACCCGACTCATTGCGTTCCGACCGTTGAAGCACTTCGGAATCTCACATCTTCGACTGCGCTTAACATACCAATCTTCGGTATATGCCTTGGTCATCAACTTTTGGCATTAGCTGCTGGGGCAAAGACAATCAAGCTCAAATACGGAAACAGAGCGTGGGTCATGTTTTCTCCTTGGCTCCCACTCTTAATTTTAGCCCTATGGTGTAAAACATGTCTTGGGATTAGTTGTAATCACTATGAATGTTTTCTGCAGACTTGTCTCATGAATTGTTCGCGATCTCCAAAAGTAAATGCTGACTCCGAAATTTGTATAGGCACAATATTCCGTGTTTGGATCTAACGACAGGCCGCTGCCATATCACTTCGCAGAATCATGGGTTTGCGGTAGATACTACCACTTTACCGACGGAGTATAAAGAGTACTGGATCAATCTAAAGTAGGCATCGCATAATCCTATACCAAACGTACCTAACCTACCATACACAGCGACTCTTCCAATGAAGGGATAATCCACAAGTCGCGGCCAATATTTAGCACTCAATTCCACCCGGAGGCCAAAGGTGGGCCAACGGATACTGCCTTCCTCTTCGACATCTACCTAGATCGCGTCCAGAGGCACAAGAACAGCAGAGACAGAAACTCATTCAAGTCACGAGCACGGTGTTGGATCTTTGCTGTTAAACTCCCTTGCCAAAGGACGAGTCGGTGTGCAGACCGATTCTGTTGAATTTGCCAAAGCTCTCGAGAAGTAGAGACACGGCCACAGCTCTATTTCATCTATGCGGCCCTTCATATCAGAATCACGATTCTGAAACCATGGGCTGCATCAATAAGTACCCCAGTGATCTCTTACATGCTGAGCAAAGAGGGCTTGAAATATGTCTCTCGGACAGAATCCCAGATCTTCGCAAAATCCGGTGCGCTTCCTAATGTCTCAGGCTCTCTGATGTGAACCAGGCTGTGGGCAAAACACCGAAGTCACTGTGGGCCTGCGATCAACATGCCAACCTGATTTCTACCGAAATTACCAACTCTAAAACAAGAGTGCCAAGCCAAGCACAGAGACTCATACTCTTTTCGGATGTCGAGTGGTTTGAAGAGTCATTGTACCTTTCTGCTTTTCGGAGTCTAGCTTATCATTGCCTCATCAATCAGCCCTCGAACTTGACGAACTTGAAACGTTCTTTTCGTTCGAGAGTCTGGACAGAGGACTGAGTACACCCCTGTTTTTGAGCTTCTCAGTTTCCCATCACTAGCAACGGATGTGAGATCGTTTTGCGTTTCACGGAAAATGCGAAGGAGTGAGGTCTTCCCTTCATTGTCCGCTATGAATTGAAATAATTGTATTGCCATAGCGTGAATCACTCCTTCCACTTCGTGTTGTCTGAACCTATTACTAGAAAAGTCTTGCCCTATAGCGATGGCAATAGGACTAGAGCTGGAAGCCAGGTCCCGGAACCGCTTGCAGTTAGCGCAGAATTACCTCAGTACCTCAGATGTGCTAAGCCGGGTAAGCCGGCGGCTAGGCAAGCTGGTAGCTAAGCCCCTTTAGATTAATAAGGCTAACTACGTAGTTTAAGGGCGGTATATCTAAATATAAACTTCTATAATTTTATTAGATATCCTATTTTTTAGTAATACATTATATAATTTTTTTACTTATTATTAAAACTTAATAATATTATACTTTATAGTATAATTATATATATATTATATCTTATATACTACTTAATATATTATATTAATTGATTTATACGCCTATCCTAGTATCTATTTATACTAATAAGGGAGATCTGTAATAATATTCTTAATAATAGCATGTAGATTTAACCGCCGAAGCGTATTATATACTACTGTAGAAGAAACCGTAGGAGGAGGATAACCTACCTCCCTAGATAAGAACTCCCGCTTATCTATAATAATTAATAATATATATAAACCTAGATATACTAGGCTTTTAATATTATTAAGATCTCTTATCTATAATATTATTCTTCAATTAATATTATATATCTATAATAGTTATTTAATATAATTAATTAATATCTCTCTTAAACCTTAATCCTCCTCTACGTCTTTCTTATTATATATATGTTACTAGTGGCTAATAATAATATATATTATATGTATATTCCCTGTATCCCCTTTTCTTTCTCTTATAAGTAGCTAGAGCTAATAGCCGAAGCCTTTTATACTACTATAATTTAATTAATAATAATTTAATAATAATTTAATAGGATTAATTAGATAGTTAATATCTTATTAAAAGGAGGGAGGAAGGTAATTAACTAGACCTAAAGTAGATTAATAGTATAAAATACTATAAGGATAAAGCGGCCCTAATATTAGATTTTTTTAGATAGATTAATAGGGCTATAATATTAATAATACTCCTTATTAATATAGTATTATATTAACTATTACTTAATACTATAGTTATATTAATATAAATTATAGATAGATATTATATATACCTATTAATAGGCTATAAGCTATATTTGTTACAAGAACGCGTTTAAATCTAGATTAACGCTATATATTTAAGTATATATATATATATTATTAATATATCTATAATAGAGCTTTATCGCCGTCGCTTATAAGGTCTATATTAATAAGAGGTAGAGATATTAATAGGTAAGTATCTAGGTAGGAAGTCTATATACCTAGGTTAGAGTACGTAGGTAACTACTCCTACGTACTCCTTATATAGAGCTAGGGGTATAACTTTTAGCTCTATTAAATTAATATAATATTATTATTATATCTTCTAACTCTTCTCTAATAATCCCTTAACGTTGTAATAGTATTATAGTTCCGGGGGCTAACTAATAAGCGCGTAAAAACTCTATATAAGATAGAATTTATAACTACTTTATAATTATAATATATCCTGACTCTATTCTAGCTATATTAGTTTAAGATCGATTAGCTCTTCTATATTAAGATAGAAGGTTCGTAGCTAGTACTACGTATAAGCTAATCTTATTA
>JAABUK010004718.1_pt1 | contig 21919 bp, 26 predicted proteins | sample 5559141 | NCBI WGS metagenome assembly JAABUK01 (sample SAMN10711869, study PRJNA513367) | rock metagenome | isolation source: Antarctica rocks | place: Antarctica: Victoria Land, Pudding Butte nord | collected 2016-01-03
GCTGGCTACATATGTGTGTTTCTCAGTCGACGCTAGACTCAATAGAAACTAGTCAAGATGACGAAGCGAGAATAGATCTGACAAGGCTAGAAGGCTGAGTCTGGCAAGGCTAGAATCATGACACAGTTCTTCATTGACTTCTGCAATTTCTATTAACATTTTATAAAGAACTTTTCGAAGATTGTTCATTTTCTGATTCAACTAACTCAAAAAGAAATGATATTTGAATAAGATTAAGCTTGTCAAATGATCTTTGATCATATGAAGAAATGAATGATTGAAGCTTTTATTCTTCGTCATTTTAATCAGAATAAAGAAACTATTCTTGAAACAGACTCATTCAACTACGTTAACAATGACATACTTTCTCAGTATGATGACGAAGAAACATTGCATTCAATGATTTACTACAGCAAGAATCTGAGTCTTGCTGAGTGCAATTACAAGATCTATGACAAGAAACTACTAGCAATCATTTGTGTCTTCAAGCATTGACAATCTGAGCTGAAATTGACTGAGCTACTCATTAAGATGTTCATTGATCATTAAGCTTTAACATCATTAATGAAAGATAAAGAGCTAAGTAAATGTCAAATGCGCTGAGTATAAAAGCTTGTTGACTTCAACTTCAAAATCATGTATTGCTTAAGCAAATAAAACATCAAAGTTGATGCATTGACTTGTTGAGTCAATTCAGTTTCTAGAAGTCTTGAGAATGAATAATGTTGCTATCAGCGAACTACAATTCTCACGTTGAATCGAATAAAAATTGCTGATCTAGAAGAGAAAGAGAACAATGAATCAATTTATCAATTGATTCTAGAAGTTAACAGAATCAACAAGAATTGTATTTTACTTCGTAAAGTCGTATTAAAAGATGAAGCTCAATACAAAGATATTAAATTAAGAGATTGTTGAGTTCAGAATGAAATACTATATCGAAGTGATCTTTTATAAGTTTTCTTTAATGAGCATCTTCAAATGAAGCTAATTCGAAAAGTTCATGATCAATCTTCTATTGATCATTTCGAAATTCTCAGAATGATGAAGATCATAAGAAGATACTACTATTGATCTTCAATGCAAAAGACAATAGATCGATATATTTGAAACTGCTACATTTGTCAGCGATCAAAGACTTCTTGAAATAAATTCAATGAACTACTACATTCTTTACTCATACTTGAACAGCAATGAAAGAACATAGTCATGAATTTCATCATCAACTTATCTCTTTCAAAAGACAAAAACATCATACTAACAATGATATGTAAACTGACAAAGAAATGACATTATATTTCTTGCTTCACTGATGATGAGAAGATCACAGCAGAAAAAACAGCTGAGCTAATGCTTCAGTGAATATATCAAATACATGATTTACTCGATTTCATTGTTTTAAATCAAGACTCTCAATTTACCTTCATTTTATGAAAGTCACTTTGCAAAAGACTAGACATTAATCTTCAACTCTTCACAGTCTATCACTTTCAAATCAACAATCAAAGTGAAGAAGTCAATCAGAATGTTGAAAGATATCTTTGATTCTTCTGTTCATACATGCAGAATGACTGAGCTAAGCTACTACTCATGATTGAGTTCATCAACAATAATGCTCTGTTCTCAGTCATCTTCTTGATTTCTTTCTTTCTAAACAAAGACTTTCATTCTCGTATGAGCTTTGAACTCAATGTCATCGAATATGAAAGTTCTTGTGAACGCTTGCAGATGACTAAAGTTGAGAATATATCTGAATATATAAATAAAACACTGAAGTTTGCTTGCGAGTTGCTAGTCAAAACACAAGAATAAATGATGAAACAAGTCAATAAACATAGAAAAGAAGTTAATTATAAGATTGAATCAAAGATGTTTCTGAATGAAAGAAACATCATTACAGCGAGATTTTTCAAGAAGCTAAATGACAAAATGCTTGATTCTTTCATCAATTTAGATCTCATCAACTCTTCATATAAACTGAAATTATCAAAGTTTATGAATGTTCATAATGTATTTCATTCTGATCTGCTTCGCTTTGTCGTTGATGACTTCTTGTCTGATCAAAAGAATGAACTCTTAGATTCAATAGTGATAAATGACAAAGATGAGTGAGAAATCAATGATATATTGAATTTTCATTGATATTGAATTTTCGTTGATATTGAAGATGACTTCAATATAGAATCAAATGAAATGACTATGACAATGATCTCAATTGATACAACGCTGATGACGATGAATTTATGAATGCTTAGAAGATCATTGATAATTTTCATATTTGATACTTGAACAAATTGCACTAATTAACAATTCAATCAATCATGATTTAACAGATTTGAGTCTGTGAAATCATGATTAAGCAATTAATCAAGTTGAGCAGAAAATACATTCATGTGAACATGAATTGTTGAAGAGAAAGAGTAATGTCATGATTTTAGTCTTGTCAGACTCAATCTTCTAGTCTTGTCAGATTTATTCTCGCTTCGTCATCTTGACTAGTCTTTATTGAGTCTAGTGTTGATTGAGAAACACACATATGTAATCAGCTTCTTTTCTGTAATTATTTTTCTTTCTTAGCATTTATTTTTTAGTTAAATGACATCTTTATCTGACTCATTTTAAACAGACTTTTAACAGCTATTGCTCTGAAACTTTTCATGATGATGACAATTATTCAATAGTTCAAGAAGTTAGCATCTTGTAGCATTTTTGATCGCAGATGCAATCAGTTCAAGCAATGCATGAGTACATGCTTCGTCATCTGATGACTTCATTCGCAGTCACATTGCAAGTTATTCATGCTTTATCAAAAATATATTGTATACGTTGCATGTGTTGCGAGCGTGCATCTTGAGTTAGTCTAACATAGATTATGTTAGACTATCATAGACTAGTATAGAACTGATGTTGACACGCTAGTGATTTAGCGCGTCTTCGTGAGTATAAGACTCTTGATGTGTTTCATCTTCTTTCTTCTTTAGCTTTGAACTTCTAGTTAGAATACACTCATATGATTCGCTTTATGCAGACTCATAATATTAGTTCAAAGCTCATTAATCTTGCTATCGACGTGTAGATGATATAAAAACAAGCTACACAACTCAGAAGTTGAAATCAGAAATTTTGACAGCAGAATCAGAACTTGAACTCAGAAAGCTCAATAGAAACCAGAAATTTCTAAAGAAGAATCTTGATTCAAAATCAGAAATTTCGATAGAATCAGAATTAAAAAACATGAACACGTTGCTCTTGACTAACTCTTTATTGAGCTCGTCATCAGAAATCAGAAATTTCAGCAGTACTTGAACTCAGAAAGTTTGATAGAGTACTAGTCATTGCTTAAACTCAGAAAGTTTGATAGAGTAACATCAGAATTTCTCGATCAGCAATTTTCTACTCATATCATGACTAGAAGCTCAGAATCAACGAGCATTGCTCATTATGATCTTTGAAATGCTAGAAGAGAATCACTTTTATCACAGAATCGAACAGCATCAGAAGAAGAAGACATGAATGCATCATCAGATACAGAAGAAAAGAACATGAACGTGTTGTTTTTTGATCACGAAATGATCAAGATCAGCATCAGCACTGAATTGAATGCTTGAATAAACACTCATGAAGCAGACGACATTATTGCCTTTATCAAGTACATATGTCAACAGCATGACATCGAGATCAAGACTCACAATGACATGATTCAGATGTTAGAAGATATCAACGAGATAAACATCATGTTGAAGATTACACAGACGCGTTTGCAGAAAGAGAATAGAAACAAGAACATGATTATACATCATTTAAAAGCTGCATCAAGTTGACAAAGCACTTTGATTTCTGAAAATCAATCTTTAAAGTTGATCAAGTTATTCAATTCATTTCTGTTCAAAGATTCGTCGCAGAATGTAAATAATTAACTATCGTGAATGCAAAATAAGCTAAAGACAAACAAGAATCACTTTTCTATCAAAGAGTTAAAGATTGTCTACATCAAAAGTCGAGTCAGTGAAGCTGCAATTAAGCACATAGCATCATGAATGAGAAACACATCTCTGAATCTCTTTCTAGAAGTCGAAGAAGTACTATTGATCATTAATAAAATGTACGATGATCTCAATCATCATCATACAACTCAACAACAGTACTTGAAGCTGTATTAAAACAAGATCTTCTTTCATGAATTTTGAATAAAATTTCAGAGATTTAGCGCAGAACTAAAGTATAATAATGAGATTCTACTAAATGATCTTCAGCATAAGATCAGCTCAGATCTTCAGCGAGCAACGCTCAATGAACAAATCACGAATTTGAATAAGTTTGTTGACATCTGCATGCAAGTCAATGTTAGATTGATTGAATTGAACGTTTGATCAATCGTCAAAGCATTAATGACTCAAGCTGCTCAATCTGTCTCTAGCACATTGACTGCTCAATTCACGTCATCAATCTTTTCGTGAAAGAAACTTAGAAGATTGAATCTCAATTTTATTCAGAAAGAGTTGTTTAAGAAAGAACTTTGCTTCAAATGCAAGAAGTCAGAACATAAAGCATATGATTGTCTTGAAACAACTCAAGTGCATGAGATCGTTGCAAATTCAAAAAATGATCTATTCTCGTCAAAGTAATGACTGAGAGTGATATACTCATATTTTGTTTCATTAGCATGTCTGATGATTCATTTGATTTCAAGTTGTTCACTGTTGACATCATCTTGAGTAGTTTAGAAAAGATATTCAGGTTTTTCGCTCTGATAAATATTGAAGTCATTGACATGACTTTCATTGATGAATCTTTGATGTCAGAGCTATGTGAACGCTTTGATATTCAATCAATATCGTTGTTGAAATCAAAGTTAATTCAATCATATGATGAAACTTCTGATTGAAAGTCAATTACACACGCTTTGTATACATCAATCATGATACAAGAACATAAGAATGAAATGATGTTTTTATTAATAACTTGTCTAGATCAGCACAAGATAATCATTGAAAACCTCTGATTAAAAAGAAATCAAATTTTGATAAATTCTGCAAATGATCAATTAATATCATCATTGAAGATTTGAACATCAAAATCTGTTGTTTCAAAAGCAAGCAGTTAATCAGCATTTCACAGATCTGAGTCAAATAAGATCTGTGAAATGAATTAAAAGAACTTGAATTCAATTGTTATGTTGACTATCATCTTGAAGCGACTTACGAATCAGAAACTAGTGAATCAGTTCATTGAATTTATTCGATTCATTGAATTATTATTCTTAGTGAAGTTAAGCACTCAAGTCAATCTCGATCAATCTCGACTCATTCAGTCATTAGAGAAAGAAGAGTTCATCAATATTATCATGATTGAAGTTGCTGCATATTGAACTCTAGTCAAGAATAAGAAGATCAAGATCTTCTTCTTGATCATTAGTGAAATCAACAAAGTGCTTAGCTCAGTTGAAGATTTCGTGAAACTAAATGAAGTGATCTCTGTCATGTCACTGAGTGAACTGAAGAAGAAGCTTTCAATAATTTATCACGACTTTCTAGATGTCTTCGATAGAGAAAAGACAACGCAGTTGTCTTCACATTGATCATATGATCACAAGATTGAATTAGAAGATGAGAATTAATCTTTTAGAAGTTGATTGTATCTCATGTTGAGCTACAAGTTGCAGAAGATCAAGAAATATTTAGAAGAAAACTTGAAGAAGAAATTTATTACATTCAGCAAAGCTCTCTTCGTCTCGTCAATACTATTTGTTGAAAAGAAAGATGATAGTCTTTGCTTTTGCGTGAATTATTGAAAACTGAATGCTTTGATCAAAAAAGATCATTATTCAATACTCTTGATAGACGAAGTACTCGCTTGAATTCAAGACAGTAAGTATCTGACTCGACTCAACATTATCATCACGTTCAATAAACTGTGCATGAGTTCAGAAAGTGAGAATTTAACAACTTTTGTTACTTTCTTCAATGTTTACAAGTATAGAGTAATGCTCTTTGAATTGATCAATGAACTCACGTTCTTTCAGCACTATATCAACGATGTATTGTTTGACTGTCTGCACAAGTTTTGTCAGACATACTTGAATGATATTCTCATTTATAGTAAGATCTTGAAAGAACATAAAACTCATGTGAAAGAAGTGTTAAACAAGCTTCGTGAAGTTGATCTGCAGATAAACATTGACAAGTGTAAATTCAAGATTCAGAAAATCTCATTTCTTAAACTACTGATATTCATCAATGATCTACGAATGAACTCTTGAAAAGTAGATGTGATTCAAAGCTGAGAAGTGTTGCAATCATTGACTCATGTGCAGATCTTCATTGACTTCTGCAATTTCTATTGACGATTCATAAAGAACTTTTCAAAGATCATTCAATTTGTTGAGAAGTGCAATGACAGACTCATTTCTAGCAGCTCTTCATAAACTAGCGTCAGGAAAAAAATCATGCATCACGACTCAGTCATGTTAGCAGTATATAAATAAAGCAGTCTACAACTTCTCTCTACAATCTGCATAAATTTCATCATATGTAATACTGTTCATTCTACTCTTTAAATAGATTATGAACTCAATTAGCAAGAAGCTTTCAACGTAATTAAATCAAAACATTCTAAGCATTTGATGCTTAACAACTCGATACAAGACTTATTCAAATGAGCAATCAGTGATCACTTACTACGCGTCTCACAAGAAGACAAATAAGTACATTGACTTAAAGAAGTTCAGTGAAATTCGACAGCTTACTACACATCTCATGAGAAGATAAATAAGCACTCACATCAAATCAACAGTTTATTACGAATTCTTAAGAAAGTGAACAAATAAACATACTTGAATGCATTGAAGAACACATAAAATTTTCATCATCACTGACGAGATTACATTCTCTTCACTTCACTCATCAATCTATTTAATATTTTTATTTTATTCTTTGATTTTAACAACAAGCTGAGTTTACATCAATGTCATGAACTTCGACGACTTTTTCGTTAAACGATGATCTGTTTTCATTCTCACTTGTAAGAACTGCAATCAATGATTTTCTCTCATGAAGAGATGACTCATTGAAGAAGACTTGTGATTCATCATTGAAGACAAGTCTGACTCAAACACACTTGACAGCATCATCAACATCATCAGCAAAATTCAATCTTTCAATTTTGAAAGTCAAAAAGTTGATGCAAAAGCTCACTACTGACTGATCATCTGCATCATCATCAATGATCAAGAACACATTGCAGACAAGATATCAGCAAAAGAGGTTTAAGATACTTTGAGTTACAAATATAAAGAGAAGTTACAAATCACTGAGAGACAATATTTAATGAACTTTATCAACTATAAAATGTCGATGAATATCTTTATTGAAAAGACATGAACACATCTCGTCAAGCTGACTTGAAAGATCGTTGCAACACAGAATGACATGAGCAATTTATTCAAGTCAGAACGTCGTTTTCAAGTTTTACTTCAATCATTGTCAGATGAATACATGATTATTTAAAACATTATTGATGCACAGAATAAGTCAAATGTTGAGAAAGAACTTCAAAAGCTATAAGAGAAGAAAGCACAATTGAAAACAACAGAGACTGCGTTATGAGTTAAGTGAGAAAACAAACGCGAGCGTACTGATCAAGAGCAGAACAAACGCAAAATCAGTCATCGTCACAAATGCTTTTCAAACTTCGACAATAATCAATTGCGTCATTGATTTCTAAAATGTTTTCTCTGTGAAGATAAACATCATTTAGTTGATTGCTTTCATCTGTCTGCAGCTCAAGAGCTTGTGAAGAAATGCAAAGACAAAGATAAAACAAGACACAAGAACATTGATGATCTTCAAACTTTTGCTGAGCTTCTGAAGAGTAAATACAAGAAGCACAGAGTCTACAACGTGAAAAGCGACTTTGAAATCTCTGATGATGATGAGAATGATGAGAACAAAGAGAGCGAGAATATTGCAGCTCTGTCAAAGAACATTATCAGTAAGATTTCTGAATTTAATTGAATTGCAAACTCTGATGTCTTCTTGCATATGATTGATCAACTTCAACTTTTTAATAAGTCTTTAATTTGCATTAAGAAATGTATCATCAAAGTTGAAGAAGAAAAATTGTATGTCAATCACTGTGACACAGCAGTTATGCAAGATCATCACGAAAACTCAGTCAAGCTGTTCTCTGTTCTTCATGTTTCTAAGCTTGAGATGAATCTTCTTTTTAAAAGAAGAATGTATGAGAAAGATTTGCAAGAGAGCTTTGATGATAAAGATCTGTACATGCACGACAAGCAAAAGAAGCAGATGATTGAGACTTTAAAATGTGAAAACATTTACATAGTAAAGAAAATTGCAAATGATCTTGATGAATTTGCATTACTATCAGTTATGTAACATGACATCTCATCAGCATTTTCAGCGATGCACAGTTCAATGAATCTTGATGATTCAATGAATCTAGATCATTCTGCATCTTACACTAACATGATTCATCATGAGAACGAGATCAAAGTTGATCATGATCAACTTAGCTTTGCAAATGACAAAAGCTTCAAGTTGTATAAGCTGTGACATCATCATTTCACTCATTTTGAATCAGCAAAGCTTCATCAGCTTCATAAAATCATCACTCTGAAAAAATCTATTTTCATCAACAACAGTCATGAGAATGTGTGTGAAATATGTGCGCTCATCAAGTTCATTAACAAATGAGAACACAACGTCAGCGATTGAAAGACAAGTATCTTGACTTTCATCTTCATAAACATCTGTGAATCACTATCATTGTTTCTCGATAGCGAGTTGTACTTTCTAGAGATAGTGAACAATCACTTCAGAAAGACTTGATGCATTTCTTTGAAGTAATGATTCAATGCATCAGATGCTTTGCGAAAATGAAAACTCAGCGTAAAGCTTCACAGCAATGTCAGACTTCTCTCAGTACGCAGCGACAACATCATGAAACTTAAAGTCATCTTGAATAGCTGATGCTCATCAGTTGACATTGCTTCTCAATACACTGTTTTACACATGTTAATTCAAAATGAAGTAGTCAAAAGAATCATACACATCACAGAAAACTCAATGTGAGTCATGATCAAGAATGCTGAACTTCTCATTGAGTTCTGAGCAAAAGCTGCAAAAACAGATGTTTATCTGTGAAATTAAATCATCATGAAACTCTTGATCAACGAAGTTCTCATGATTTCAGAGAAGATATTCATCGAAATCAAGCTTTCAATTGATCATGTACAAGTATGAGAATGCAAATGCTACTTGCACATTGATCTCAAGTCGTTGTCAATTGAAGACAGATGAGACAAATTCATGAACAGAGATAAACTTGATGCATTCATGAAATATGTAAAAGACATCAATAAGTAATATCATCTTTGAGTCTCAGATCTTAATTGAATCATCAAGAATCATGCTGTTAAGTTTGCTGAAGATAAAAAGAGTGAAAACATGAACTTGTGACTTTGCAAACAGACATTCAACGTTCTTTCAGAGCAAAGATCTGTGAGAAGATCATCAAAGAATAATATGTTAACTGATGTTTCAAAATCTGATGCTTTCATAATTGATGTTTTGTTTGAATCAACTAATGCATTGAAGACTATCACAATCAACTTGAATGCATTATTCAAGATCATGTCACAAGCATCAGATGATCGCGAAATTCACTTGAATGTTCAGATCACTCAGAAAGTCTTTGCATCAAGCACATTGAAGTCAGCAGTTCAAACATTTCTGCATGTAGTCATTTTAAAGAGAAAAAGAGACAGCGAAGATCAACAACTGAAAGATCACGCATTTAAGATTTCGCGAACTATGATAATTTAATTTGTCATAGAGAAAGTTGACAATGATGAGAGTGATTTTGACATAAGTATGTTATAAACATTATTCAACGTTGATGAATTTGACTCTTCTAAAGCAATAAGAATTCTTACATTGAACATTTACAAAGATGCAGTGCAAAACTCAGTTTGGAAAAAACTTTAAAAAGAAGCAATCAATGCAGAACTTGTAACACTAGTTGTCAACAAAATCTGACAAGAAGAAGTGTCACTCAAAAAGATCAACATCGTAATAAGCAAATGAGTTTTCAAGTCAAAGATGCATGTCGATGATTCTTTTGATAAACTGAAGATAAGACTAGTGATCAGAGATTTCTTTCAAATTCATGAAGTTGACTACAAGAATACTTTCACGTCAATCATCAAGTTTGACACTCTGCAAGTCTTTCTAGCTATTGCAACAATGAAAGATCTTGAACTTCATCAAGTTGATGTGAACAATGCGTTTACTGAGTCATTTCTCAAAGAAATCATCTACATATTTTCTTCATCTGAGATGAAAGTCAAATCTGACTGTGTTTTAAGAGTTCTTCGAAGTCTTTATAATCTCAAGCAAGCTGCACAAGACTGACATGATCACTGTGTAACAACGTTGTCTGAACTCAACTTTGCATAATGCATTGCAGACTCATGTCTTCTGATTCATAAATCAAAAGAAATCATGTTGCTACTATATGTTGACAACATAGTCATTATTTGCAAATCATTGAGCAACATTAAATGATTTAAGCATGAGTTTCAATGTATTTTCAAAGTCAAGAATCTGAGAAAAATGAAGAAGATTCTTGATATTCAAATCACTTGCAACAGAAAGACATGAATCTTACGAATGAATCAAACTCACTATCTTCATGATGTTCTCAAGAAACTCAATATGAAGCAAGATAAGCACAAGATAACAGATCTTTCAATGAATGAATATGATACTCTTCGCTCAGCTGAACTCGAAGACGTGAGAATCAATCAGCATGAGTATCAACAAGTCATTGAAAGTCTCATGTATGCTGCAATTCACACTTGACTCAACATTATTTTTGCTCTCAATCAACTAAGTCAATATCTCAGCAATTCTGCAAAACATCATGAATACATCTTGAAGAAGTTGATGCAATACGTTTGTTTCATCATTGATTTAAACATCACGTACAAAGTCAGTAAAAGCATGAAGTTAGTAGAATACTCTGACTCAGACTACGTCTTAAACAGACTAGATTGCAAGTTGATTCTCGTCTACATCTACATGCTTAATGAAGAATCAGTCTTCTGAATGAGTCAAAAGCAAAAGTTCGTTGTCACATTGATCATCAAGACAAAGTACATGACTTTATCAATTTGCGTCAAGAAGAGTTTATGAATCAGTCAAGTGCTCAAGAATATGAATCTGACAAAGTACTTAAGCATCAATCACAGTCACGTTGATATTTTTGAGAAGATTACTCATCAATCTGTCTCACTTACGCAGCTCAAAGAAAATAATCAAGCGACTTTTATGCTGATTAAGAATGCTCATATTCACGAATGATCAAAGCACATTGATATTGCTTATCATCATATTCGAGATCTGCACAAGAAGAATCAGATCTCAGTGAACTTCGTTTCTAGTCAAGATATGATAGCAGATGAATTGATCAAGTCACTATTTCAACAGAACTTCAAGAGATTCATTGAACAACTGAGACTGAAAAGCAGTGAAAGTTGAGAAACTTGCAAGCATCGAGTGAAAGTGTTAAGAAGTGCGATGACAGACTTGTTTCTAACAGCTCTTCATAGACTAGCGTCAGGAAAAAGATCGTGTATTGCAACTTAGTCACGTTAGCAGTATATAAATAAAGCAGTCTACGACTTCTCTCTACAATCTGCATAGATTTCATCATATGTAATACTGTTCACTCTATTCTTTAAATACAATTCATGATAAAGCTGACTTGAAAAGATCATCTTTTTGAATGAACAGAGATCTGTCAGATGATCTTTGAAGAATTAAAGTAACAGATGACAACAGTTCTTGTTCTGAAGCATTTCAACTCAATCAGAAAAGTTATTCTGAAAATGAACTTCTTGAACTATGTGAACGACAAAGTATTGTCTCAGTATGATGATGAAGACATTCTACATTCAATGATCTTCTATAGCAAGAACATGATTTTCGCAGAATGCAACTATGAGATTTATGACAAAGAACTGCTGATCATTATTTGCTGTTTGAAACATTGATGCTTCAAATTGAAATGTACAAATATTTTGATCAAAATCTTCATTGATCATCTGAATTTGAAGTACTTCATGATCATCAAAGAACTGATTCAACAACAAGCTAAATGAGCTGAGAAGTTATTTGAATATAACTTCAAGATCATATATCAGTTGAGAAAACAGAATCTGAAAGTCGACATGCTGATCAGAATGTCAGACGTCAAGTCAGTTGAAGCAAATGATGATCGAAAGCTATATCAGCATCAGATGCTATTGTCAAAAGACAAATTTGAGCTGCAGTCAATAGAAGCTGATCAAGATCTGACTTAAATCTTGCTCAGATCTGACTCAGATTTGAAACAAGAATTGAATGCTAACGAAAATTCAATTGAAGAGATGATTTCTATTCAGAATCAAATTATAGTCGAAAATCAAATGAATCAACTGTGTTTCAATATTTGAATAATCATGAAACAGAACAGAAGAACTTGTCAAGATATTGATTTAGACAATTGCAAAGTACTTGATGAAGTACTCTGAAAAGATGATAGACTATGAGTTTCTCAGTCAATGATCACTCAATTGATAAGAGAAGCACATGATCTTTCGATCAGTGATCATTCTGACATGAATCAAACGTTGAACTTGCTGAGATGATCATATTGCTGATCAAAGATGAGAACGATGATCAAGTGCTACATTTGAAACTGTTACATTTGTTGTAGGTCAAAAGCATCAAGAGATTGAATCAATAAACTGCTGAAGTCATTGCTCATATTCAAGCAGCAATGACAGAACATATCATTAAACTTCATTATTAATTTATCAGAAAGTGATGAAAACAACGCGATTCTGACAGTCATAGATTGATTGTCTAAGAAACGACATTATATATTGTGTTGATCAGATGACAAAGAAATCTTCGCAGAACAAACAGTCAAGCTACTGTTGATATGAGTCTTCAGAACTCATGAACTATCAAGGTCAATAATGTTCAATCGTGATTCACAATTCATATTGATTGTCTGAAAGTCTTTATGTTTGAGACTCAACATTAAGATGAAACTATTTACAAACTATCATTCGCAGATCAATGATTAAACAGAAAGAGTGAATCAGAATGTGAAATGATATTTACGAAGCTATTGCTTATATATGCAAGATGATTGATTCACCTGATTATTTATGATTAAATTCGTTGATAAAAATGCTATTTCGTCGTCAATTGAACAATCAACGTTCTTTCTGAATAAGAGCTTTCACTTTCATATGAGTTTTGATTTGAACTCAATTGAATATGAGATCATTCAAGCTAGAATCGAAGCAGACAAAGCAAAGAATATATTCAAACACATGAAATGATCACTAGCATTGATCAAGCAAGTCTTAGCAAGAGTCAGAGTCACAATGAAGAAACAGATTAACAAGCATTGAAAGAAAATAATTTACAAGATAGATGACATGATGTTTCTGAATTCTAGAAACATAATAATCTTACGATTGTCAAAGAAGTTAAACGATAAAATGTTAGAACTCTTCAAGATTCTGATTGAGATTGAACATGCTTATCGACTGAAACTATCATCGACTATGAAGATTCATTCAAAGTTTGCATCAAATCTGCTGCAACTAGATTCAAAAGACGCTTTAGAAGAACAATGAAATGAGTTGTTTGATTCTATAATGATTGAAGATGAAGATGAATGAAAAGTGAAGAACATATTGAACTTCAGACACTATGAACAAAGCAAATGACTACAATATCGTGTCAATTAAAAAGAATACGACGTCGATCTACATTGATACAACATTGATGAAAGTGAATTTGAAGATTGCTTGAAAGTCATCAATGACTTTCATGAACGTTATTTGAACAAGTTAAGATAGAAATTGACTCAAGAAAGATCAACTGAACTGCAGCAATGAGAACATTGTTAAATGAAGAAGAAGAGTAATGTTGCAAGCGTGCATTTCAAGTTAGTCTAACATAAATCATGTTAAACTATTATAGACTAGTATAGAGCTGATTTTGACACGCTAGTGATTTAGCGCGCCTTCGTGAGTATAAGACTCTTGATGTGTTTCATCTTCTTTCTTCTTTAGCTTTGAACTTCTAGTTAGAATACACTCATATGATTCGCTTTATGCAGACTCATAACAGCATGCAACATACATATAGCACAATCTTTATGTTGATTTTTCTCTTAAACTTAAGAAATTACTCAGAGAGAATTTCTTGTGACAGATTCACAGTTCAAGATGAATGAGATTTCTCATTGCTCAGATTTTGACAGTTTACTTTTTAAGCATGAATTGCAGATGTTTCATCTGCAATACACATGTGTATTGCAGTCAATTTCTTCTTTAATCATATTAACATGCATTACTGTTCTTTTGAGCAATACAAACGATGTTTTTGACTAGAGATTGATTTTATCATCAAGACATTCAAGAGTCAGAGTTCAGTGAAGAAGTAAAATTCTTAAGATCAACAGTCATCATCATTGTATATCATGTTTTGCAGACGCTCACTTCGCTTGAAAGCATGCAACTCATCTGTTTCACATTATCTGTAAAGATCTTTCTTGTTACGATTCTAGCTACGCATCTATGTTGATAGCTATGTTGATGACTATGTTGATGACTATCATCGATCACTCATCGCTAGGCTATAGAATTGTTTTGAGGTCAACTCTATTCAGAATTAGCTTATGTTCTTCTGAGTCATATAGATAGTCAACTCTTCTCTTCTAAATACTTTTCTTTCTTAGCATTTATATACTCGTTACATTACACTCATATGACTCGCTCTATGCTGACTTCTAACATTTCTCATGCAGATTAATCATGTTTTGCAAAGATGTTCATATGCTACACTTTTAATCAGATAACGTAGTTCAATCATTCTTTACTAATTCGCTTGTGTTTTTCTTCTCTTAATGAAGTCTTTTCGTTAATGTATCACTCATGTATAAAATGTCTGTGTCTGAACATTTGTTAAACGATATTAACAAGATTCTTGAGTTTATTTATGTCAAACTTAATGAATCTTGTGAGTTGCTTATGTTGTAGTAACAGACATGCAGTCTTAACAAGATTTATACATAGTTAGCATATAAATTTAAAAAATGTTCATGATTTGAGTTCTTTCTGCTAATCATTCTCAACAGATCAAACGCAAGAATGTTCTGTCTTAATTCTCATCATCATGATAACAAGATACTGAATTGAATGATTTTCATAAGCGATTTCTCTCGTAGTTCTGCGTTCTATTTGACTTTCTCATCTGCATGCAGATTGCTTGTAGCATGTGCATTGAGATTATCAAAGTCTGTGCAATCACAAAAACTCTGCATGCGATCAATGCACAGCGCTTCATCATCACGCAGTGTCTCAATGTCATTCAAACTTTTGATAATCTTTAGACTTTACTGTAGTTAAACAGTAGATTCATAGTCAGCATCACATACAGATGAATTTCATCGCTGATTGAATGAGAATGAATAAACTGATCATGTTGAGTTAAATCATCGAGATTGAGTCGAGTTCTTGACTCGTCAAGACTCAATTCAAGTCAGAAGTTTGAAATTGAGTATTCAAGTTAAGTCATGATGTTTGAATCAAGTATTTAAGTTGAGTTAAAATGTTGAAATCAAGTATTGACTTGAATTCTCGATTTGATTCGTCAAGACATGAAGCGAAGTACTACTAATATTTATCTGAGTGTCTGATAATGCAACAGAGTAATGCAATTGATTGAAGAAAATTCATGCTTGTTCATTTACTACTGCTAATCTGAAATCACTATTATCTCATCATTCTTCTTCTTCTTCTTCTTCTTCTTCTTCTTGTACTTCTTCTTCTTCTTCTTCTTGTACTTCTTCTTGTACTTCTTCTTGTACTCGTTCTTGTTCTTAATCATATCTGCATCATCATTTTTCTTGCTAAATTTCATCTTCTTATCATCATTGTCAATCTCAATGATATCATCAGATTCATCATTTGATGAATTTAGTGAATTAACTATCTTTTGATCAATCGCATTTTTTTCATTCGAAAATACACTCATGAATTTGTTGAATTCTTGTATGACATCTGAATCATTCATCATCTTCAATTCATTCAATTCTTCATGATGTAAAATGCATTGCTAAATTAATTCAATAGTAGATATCATGTATCTTGACATGTTTTTCCCAAGTTCATCTTGTTGTGCAATAGTTTAATGCATACATTAGTCTTGTTTTTCACATCAAACACAGTATATACATTGACAGTAGAAGTAGTATTGAACGTCGTCTTCATGATTATTGCTTCAAACTTCGCTCACTTTGCAGTCTTCTTCTTTCTCATCTTCTTCATCAAATTCATCTTGAAGCATTAAGCTATTATACAATCAGCTTTTGAAACATATATGCATTACTCAAATGCATTATTATGCAGACTCTTTCTCACTCAATCATTCATGATCATATCTTGCATATTGTTCTTCATTTTCATCTGCTTCACTTTGATGACTTTCTGATAAATGCTGATGCTTCTCAATTTGATGAGTTGTTTATAAAGAATCACTCAATCTGCACTTTGTTTGATATAAAGAGTTTTCTGATTTTCATTTCATCTCATTGCACAATTTCTACTCGTAATTGACTGCAACTTGATTGATAAATTGAACATTCTGCGATTTTGATTAGTCTCAATGATAATGCATATAAATAATGCTTAACAATCTTCTTATCTGATAGTGATGTTGAAGTGCTTTTTCTAATGAACTTAGTCACAATAAATGAGTGCAATGAATAGATGTGAGACGTAGAAAAAGTTAAAGTTAGAATAAACATTGAGCGTAGATAAAGTTAGAATTAGAATAGATGTGAGATGAAATGTAGATAAAATTAGAGTTAAAGTTGAATGTTAGAATTTATTCATCATCTTAGAATTGCAATCAACACATTCATCATATTAGTGCTAATATCAAAACATTCATCATATTGATTCTACTATAAATACAGTCAACAATCATCATTTCTTGTTTACACATTATCTCTTGTTTACATTGTACTTCACTTTGCTTTCACTCAACTCAATAGTCTCAATTTTTCAAATTATTGTCAGTTGATATACATCATGACTTGTTGCAAGCAAACAGATAATGCATTTAAATAATGCATTTCTTGTTGCGCATTGCTGATAGACTTGATTTAGAACGAAAGTTTAAAGATGCATCATGTGATGATTTGAAGATTTCAACTCATGATGATATGACATCAAATAATTGAATCACGAACGAATCAAAAGCAGACTTAAAGACTTTATCTGAAAGCAAGATCAATAAAGTTCAGAAAATAATACAAATAAATAATGCATCAAGCTATCAACAGCTAATTTATTGCAACAGTTAAAGAGAAAATGAAAGTCAGAAATTGTTGCACTTTGAGAGATACGTCATTATCAGAGAGATGCAAATTTGTTGATATCAAAGATCTCATTCAAAAGAATAGTTTGCAAAATCATGCAGAATGAGACTGATATGAACAAGATGAATCAGAAAATGAGTGATGCAAACTATAAAATTCAGACTTCAACACTGCTTGCTCTTCAGAAGATCACAAAAGCGTTTCTATATGAATTTCTTGTCAGTAAGTGCATTACTCATTTGCATTATCATTGATGTTTTACAACACTTACTGATATAATGCTTTACATATGCAAATAGCAATCTTCTTGCTATTTATGTCAAGCGAGTAACTCTTCAGCAAAGAGATTTGATACTCATGAAGACTTTAATGTGCAATCTTGAAATTCAGTTGAGTCATGAATAGAAATAGCATTCGTGATAACTTGATCAAATCAAGCTATCTAGCATAGTAATACACTTTATGAACTGCATTATCTCTTTGCATTATCTTGTAAGTGTGTTATCATACTACATACATTAACAATGCAAAAGCAACTTCAAATGAAATGATATTGAACATTTAAACATTAATAGAATGTAAAACATTCTGCAAATCTGTCTTGAAAGAATCATCAGATTCATCAATTGCATTATCTTCATCTTTTTCTCTGCGATAAATATTTCATGCTTCAATGATAGTTTTCTCAGAATTTAAGTTCATGATACAATTATAATACTTGAGAAGCATTATCTGTTCAACTGATTCTGAAGTCATTTGTGATCAATTTCATCAACAAACTCTTCTTGCAAGATTGAATGTTCATTCAATATTTACAGAGAATATTGAACATGAAAGAACATTCTTAGTCATTTAAGTCAATCTTGAATAATTCGAGACGTTGTCTCTTTAATACTCTCATGTTGAAAACTTCTTGACAATAACATCAGTGCAAAGATATTGATCATCTTTACTAACAGATACAGAGTGACGTTGAGTTCTTTGAAGAAAAGTTTGTGTAATCATCATATCAGACTATAGCATTGTTAATAAATGATTAATTGCATTATCATATTGCATTATCTGATCAACATTACTAGTCACTTGCGCTCTGACTTCTGCAGTTGTAGTTTTCTCTTCATAATGATGATGAAAATAGTTCTTGAACTCTTTTCTGTACTTGTCGTAATAAAAATGAGAATCATTCTCATTTGCATCTTAATCTTGATACAAATTCAGCTTTTGAGTAGAATTTAAAATCATAGTGAGATTGTATATCAGTTCATTTTTGCTCTTCATTTTGAAATAGTACTTTGCAAGCTTGTTAAAAGCTAGTTTGCAAGCTCAAAGAACAAGTGCTTGTGAAATACATGCATTATCGCGTACTATCATCTCAATAACATTGAGATGATTGAAAAGAGCATCAAACATTTGAAATTTTAAATGTATATCAACATTGATGATTTTAGACACAATCAGAGTTAGCTCATAGAAAGAATTTAACATATTGTCAACAAGCAATACTAGTGATCATTCATTCTTCTTTAATCAAATAGCTTGAATCTTTGCATCTGTCAAGAATTTCTCAACTCATATATTGATTGTGTCACGCAGTTGATATGCACATCAAAGCATCAAATAGATAAAGTTTCAATGAATGCAAATGTCTTGTATCAATTTTCAAGATCTTGTGACTTGAAGCTTTAAAAAGCGAAGTTTTCATTGAGAAAAACTGTTGATGACAATAGTAAAAGCGCGAATCTGTTTCATTGATTAGTAAATGCATTATCTTTTTGCATTATCAACTTGATAAATATCTTCTTGACAACAATGCAAAAATCATTGCTTGTGATTACATTCTTGACTTGATCATCATTTAATGACACAACGAAATTGTCATTTAAAGTCTTTGATTCAATAGCTTTGATAAACTCTTGAGTCATTAGATTAATGACATGAGTCATACAAGAAATCGAGTTTTGTGCTCTATTTCATGAAATGTCACGTTGATTGAGCGCTCTTTCAAGCTTCTTCTTTAGAGTTTCATTATTGCTTGCATTATCAGTAATAACATTAAAAAGCTTGTTCTTGATGTTGTATATATTCAAAATCTTGAACAGCTCTTGCATCAAATGATGATCAGTATGCTCAACTTCAAGAAATGTAAATTCAATGAAATGTTCATGATATTGAAATGCAGCATTCATTCAATATATCAAGACTTTCAGATAAGCGACTTTTTAAGAACTAAATCATGCATTCAATGCAATAAAAACACGTCGTGACTTTTTTAAATCTTGCTTTATCTTTGCATGAATCTCATCATATTTCAAGAAAATCATGTTTGACAATTTAGTGCAATGCATGAGAGTAATCTCTGAACGAAGCATTTGTAGTAACTGTCAAAAATGCTCATTTTCGATGATTTGAAAAGACAAATTCAATGCAATGAAGATCTGACACAATATTCTTTTTCAATTCTGTTGATTGAATTGAGATGATAAGTCGATATGACTTTTCTTTTATAAATATGTTAACTTTGCATTATCTATTTGCATTATCATATTGAACTTACACGACTGAAATCTATCTCAAGCTGTGAAAGAGAGTTAAATCATTTTCGTTTCATGCAAGCATTTGTCTTAAGATGCTTGATCATATTGATTGTACTAGATTCATCAATAACTGTAGAATGATTTAGAATTTTAAGACAATTCTTGCATGAAATCTTAGAATATTCTTTCAATGTTGAGATCATTTGAATAAACTGATTTCAAATGTTGAATTGTTTATTTACTTCGATCTTCTTAGTTCAAAGTGAATTATCTATCTTTCTTTGAATCTTGTTGATGATACTTTCGTCAACAAACATCTGTAGTCATCATTATTGAAATTGAGCATTGATATCAGAACTTCACTCAACGTACTGATTATTCTCTCTTAATATTAGAAGAGAAGTATCGCGATGAATTCTATTCATCACTTCTTGAAGAGTTTATTTCTTTTCAATGAAAATTTGATTGATGTTTTGTAAATCTTGACTTGCGAAATCATTAGAATGAAGACTACTGAAAGTAAATGAATGAATGATCGAGAAATTAGATTCTTTCTCGATCAAAGATCTTGATAATTCATATGTTTTATCAGAATCAGACATCTTGCAATGTATTTTATTGATAATGCAACAAGATAATGCAAACAACGAGAAAATGATAATAAAGAAACTAGAAATAGTTTCTTTTGTTGCACGTAAGTCTTTCAAATATAATGACGTAATAGATTCAAAAATAGTAAATCTTGACATTTGACATCATTTTCGATTGCTTGATGAGTCGAATCGAGAACTTGAATTCTGACTCAACTCGAGATCAATATCGAGTTGAATTGCAAGATTGATATCGAGTATTCGAGTCAAGTCACGACATTGATATTGAGTACTCGAACGAGTCAGAAAGTAGGTATGAAAACTCGACTTGACGATCAGTCTAAGAATGAATAGATTGTTTCTTTGAAAATGAGTTTTTTTGATGTTTGTGAGAAGAGGTTGAATGAGAAAGATGGGAAATGAAAATGAAAATGAGCATGTATCAAGTTCTTCAATACTTGAAAAAAAAAACTTTATTTCTTTTTTCAAGAGTGCTCATTTAAATTTTGCAAAATCAGAGAGTGTTTTTTCAAATATTTGAACTTTTCTCGAGCTGAAAATGAGAAACTATGTGATTTGAGACATCTATAGTCAGTAATACACTTCTTTTTCTTTCTGCTCTTCGCTTCGCTTCATCAATTTATATCTATCTTTCTTCTTCTTCTTCTTCTTCTTCTTCTTCTTCTCACTAATCTCTCTTTCTCTTTCTCTTCATCTTCTCTTCTTTTTTCTTCTACCTTTTTCCCTTTCAAGAAACATTATCATTGATCTTTAATATTCAAAAATTTCACTAGATTACAACTTCTATCTCTCTCTCTCTCTTGACTCTTCTTTCTTTCAAAAAAAAAAAGAACCTCGAAAAACCCTCGGAATGTATTAATGACATTCAAAAACCTTAAGTTCATCATCATCATCGATTGCATGCAGAAACCAACCAAACTCGCAACAGCTGATGTTCGAAGAACGTGGGTTTGTAAAATCTGAATTCGAAGAAAGAGAGAGAAAGAGCAAAGAGAGAGAAAGAGCAAAGAATTAGAGAATTAGAGAATTAGAGATAGAGATAGAAATAGAGGTGGTGATTTGACGCCGAATAAACAGCCACGAAACTCAAGACCAAAGGGAACGACTCGCCGCACCCCCAACCTGCCAAAAGAGTCCCCCAGGAAAAAATGGGCGGGAGGGGTATTGAGGATAGAGAAGGTTGGGTGGGTGTGCTGGGGGAATTATTGTTGTGGGGGTTTAGAGGTCGGGACGGTGTGGTTGAGGGTTGATAATGAGAGGGTTGAGGTGGTGGAGGATGGATAGATAGAGCGGATGGATGTG
>JAABUK010004720.1_pt1 | contig 21911 bp, 22 predicted proteins | sample 5559141 | NCBI WGS metagenome assembly JAABUK01 (sample SAMN10711869, study PRJNA513367) | rock metagenome | isolation source: Antarctica rocks | place: Antarctica: Victoria Land, Pudding Butte nord | collected 2016-01-03
TAAACCCTAAACCCTAAACCCTAAACCCTAAACCCTAAACCCTAAACCCTAAACCCTAAACCCTAAGCAGCAATAATGCACTACTACGCTTCTGACTGCAGACCGATCCTAGAGACTTTTTAGCTTTTTGGCTGAGTCTCAGGGGGGACCGCATACAACAGTTGCAGCTTAGTGCATAGGATCAACCACTGTGTGCGCAGCTGCTGCTTGCAAGCTGAATGACTCACATAAGTTGCTCTCTTGCTGCCGTGCTGGCACACCTGCTATTGCACTGTTGGTATCATGCTTATGAAGGTTGCTTGAGCTAAGTGATGAAAATACATTGAAAACTGCTGCAGTAAAGTGTTGCTGAGACCTGAATTGCTGCATGTTGCTGCAGGTCGATCCTTCCTGCTTCAATCACTGCTGCTGAGACTTGAAGCATTGTCAATTGCGTGACCTGATTGGCAGTCATAGCAATTTCAGATGTGTGACTGTCATTCAATTGGCAGGTTTTTGGCTCAGTGACAGCAGCAGCTGCAACAACAAAAACTGTTATAGCGGCAGGCATTTGACAGTGTTGTAGCTACGTTGGCATGCACCACAGCTTGCAGGTAGTGCTGCACTTCACTGTCAACCTGCACGCAAACCAGCTCAGCTGTGCAGTACTGCATGTTTGCAGCAAGCATAAGCTTTGGCTGCCTGTATGGCGTTCATTGCATTATGATGCTTTCTGTGCGTACCTGGAGGGCTCACCTTCTGCAACTGGTGAGGGGCCGCTCTTAAAGTTGCCTGCTTTAAGTTTAGTTCTGCTCCCATTTCACGCGACAAGACAGCTGCCTCAAAGCGATGCCTGCATGCATTCAAGACACTGCACAATTGATTGGTGATGCAGATGCCTAGCTGGCTTTGAGACTGCTGTTGCGGTGGAGACCTGATTCAGATACTGCCAAGCTGCTCCAGGTCATCAAGTGGGCTGAGACTGCTATGTCCACAGATGGACTTTCCTCATTAGGTTGTGCAACCCAGGTAGACCTCAGATCGACACAAATGACATGCTTTACCACGATCTTTGTGCCTTCTGTATACAAGTACCGTGTTGCATGGCTGTGCCGTGATATTCATATAAAGCAGCAGTGACAGACATAAACATTTGCTCAGACCTGAGGCAGCGCTGGTGATGCCGTTGAGAACGTCACTTGCAAGCTGCAACACGCCTTCGCAGGTTCACAGCAGCTTCTTGCATGCAACCAATAGCTGCTGGCAATCAACACCCATAACTGCTCATTTTAAGCTGAGCTGCTGGCCAGGTTTGTTTCGCTTACCTGCCTAGCAAATTTCTTGGATCAGCAAAGCTTGCCACTCACTAAGTAGAGGCCTGCTGCCTCAGTGCACATGGATTGGGTGTCCCTTGATGATGTACATGCCATGTGCAAAGGCATAGGCCAGCATCATGAAAGTCTCGTAGGCAGTCTGCATGCAAAGCTGAATTATGGTATGCCTTCCTGAACCATAATGCCAGTGTAGCCTAAGGATCCCTGCAAGCACACAAGGCAGTTTCAGAATGACCTAGGGCCATTGGCAACCCGTCAAGCACCCCCTCACACCCATCCCAGACTCAACTTTGACCCCTCACTTGCAGGTATGCGCAGTCAACTCAGATTGAGGGGCTTGAGTCTCAACATTCAAGCAAAAGCTGCACAAAGGACATGCTTATACATCTTAGAACTTGGCAATACTTTGTCACAGTTTGATGTCCAAACTAGCACAACGGGATACGGGACATAAAGTGAATATGTGATCAACCCCAGTTGGTAATATAATGTCAAGGTGAGTGCAGGCAACCACACTCATACAAGCATTCCAAGCAGTGCAAGTGGAGCATTAGGTACATCTTACAATTATTGCCCGTCATCACATGTGCTTGCTGAGAGACGCTGCTCCTACCTGCCAGAAAGTCAGCAAGCAATTACATGCAAGCCTAATCAGAGCAAGCCATGTGCGTATTACCCACAGCAACATAGACTGGACTGATGCAACTGAGCATCCACATAGGCATGCAAGCATATTTGAGCATGCTCAAGCTTGACTGCAGGGCTGGCTGCAAGTGCCCTGGTGTTGGCCCTATCCTTAGGGACTGCTGGTAGTCTGTACTGAAAGCACCTGCAAACATACACAGCATCAAGCAAACAAAGCATTGACGATCTGCAGCCTGCGCGCTTGCTATGCATATGCTGACATTGTGATGTCTCCAGCCAATTGCAACACTGACATACAGATGAACTTCTTTTGGCAGGGCTGCTGATGGATGGATGCTGGAGCCAAGTCAACCATGCGTATGCCGGAGCCAAGTCAACCATGCGTATGCCGGAGCCAAGTCAACCATGCGTATGCCAGGGGTGATGCACATTCACAACCAAGGCGGGGACTGTCACAGTGTTGGCAATTGTGATGTTTGTATTGTTGTTGCAGGTCTTCAGAGTTGAATATGTATCCACTTGAGCTGCATCGGAGCCTTAGCAGCAGGCCAGGGTGCATTACTATATCATTCCACAAAACATGAGATGCATGATCTGCATTGATGATGACCAATATAGGTGACCAATAGCCTCATGCAGCACTGCAAACTTTATACGCTGGTGCTCGTATCCGCACATGCATTGGCAACTGCTCTGATTCTCATTGGTGACTGTTGTGGTGTATCACCAAAGGCACATTTATTAGTGACACATCATTGAGGCAGTCAAGTGTCAGTGTCCTTGTAAGTGTGATGCACATTCACTAGTGATACACAAACTCAACAATGAGGCTGCAAGGCTGCTCATGAGTGCTGGTTCCAGGCATGCTAGCGCTTTGCATTCATCAAGACTGTTCAACAGCAGCAGTGTCGCTACAACTGCTTGAAAGGTGTGACTTCTGTGCACTTCCAGCATGTGTTGTACAGATGTGAGTTGAGACACACTGTCAACTGCTCCAGCAGCTCTGAAACAGCAGCATCTGATCTATGCTGGAGACTGTATCAGTAGAAAATGCCAGAGCTGCATGTTCTGCACTAGTCTTGTACTTGGGGGCATGTGCTGAATGCCACAATTTCAGCACGCAGTCCGAAGGGCTGCTTGCCGCTACATAGTCGTCTTTGAGCTGGGACGCGTAATAGTGCTGCTAGGGCTGGCTGCCTTACTTGGTACCCATGTTCCAGTGAGCAGCTGTTGTCTTGCGCTGCCACCGCCATCCTGATGGTAAGAACCTGCAGCCCTGACATTTGTTTGTTTTGCTGCTACAGGCTATCAGCACTGGTCCTTGGCATGTACACATTGGTCAGCTCTGTGGCTGCGTGTTGCCTGGACAAAGTCTGCACGCTGACATCAGGTCCGTCATGTTGCGTTTGGCCGGACCACGCCACACCAGCATGTATGGCAGCCTTGTGTTTTGCTGCCATGTTCAGGCTCATGCAATCCCATGAGCCTGCAACACAGCAGACTGTGACTGTGCTTTCATTGCATGTGTTGCCTCACAAGCTTTACATGATCCTTTCAAATGCATAGCTGTGCACTGACTTTGTTGTTGAGTGTTCTGACTAATGCAGGCCTTGAAAGCTGGTTTCAGCAGGGAGGGCAGAGTACACTGATGTGCCTGTTAGACAAGCCTTTCAGGTAAGACTTGCATGGAACAGGTCTTTGAAGCAGCCCTGCATGGTAGCTGTTCTTGTCTTGCCACCATGACTGCTGCTTACTATGCCACCAGCCATTTACACAGCTGCCGTGGTTGGCAAAAGCTGCACTGCCTTCAATGCTGTGGGCCGCATGTGTCAGCTGTTGAGCAGTCATTGCTACCTGCCTGGCAAGCTTGTCACTAACAGTCAGCTGCCTTTCAGCAGCAGACCTTGCAGAGTTGCCCGGGCTGTGCATTGGCGGTTTGGCTGAGTCTCAGTCAGGACCACTCACAAGCATATGCTGACAAAACTTGTATACATCAGTCACAGCTGTTGTGCATTAGACCTGCTGTTTGTGCAAGTGCCGCCTGCTGTTGCAATGTCATATAGGCTGCAGTGCATTTGAGCCATTTGACAGCAGCTTGTGTAACCCAACAGTACAGCCTGATTTGTTGCAGCATGCTACATGCCAATGTAGCATCTGGACAGCTGAATGTCTACATAAGTTGTCTCTTGCTGCTTTGCTGAAAATCTATTTTTGCAATGCTGTTACCATGGCTGTGAAGGTTGCTCGAGCTGAATGACAAACAGTATGGTACACTGAAACGTGCTGCAGTAAGTTGCTTTCGTGCATCAGAGCCTTGTTGCATGTTGCTGCAGGCCATCGCTTCCTGCTTCACTCACTGCTAGTGCACAAAGCTGCTGCTGTTTCAGCAGAGTTGGAGGTTGGTTGATTGCTTGACCTAAACCGCAGCCACAGAAGCTTTCAGGTCTGCGACTGTCGTTTGCATTGATCAATGCATCATGATGGTCAGTGAAATGCACAGCAGCAGCTACAAAACCTTTCATAGCCGCTGCTAACTGAGAACGCTGTAGCCGCTTTGACATGGACCACATCTTGCAATGTAGTTCCGCAAATTTTCTGTCGAGCTTGAATATACAACGAGATCTTGCATGCAAACAAGTTAGTTGTGCAGCAGTGCATGTCTGCAGCAGTTGGAAGCATCAGCTGTGTGTCCCTGTATGGCAATCATTGCAGTACAATCATTGCATTGTGCCTAATGTGCATGCCTGGCTTTTGTCAAAGTCTGTATGTCATGAGTGCAGGTTGCTGCTGGCAGCTCAGGCTTCCTGATAACAGAACGTTGCAGCCTGATCAGCATTTCAGCTTGTCTATGCTGACAGCTAGCAGTGTGCTTGAAATTACGTACGCCAGCAGTTTTCCACCTGCAACCAGCTCTTTATGCAGAATCTGCTGCAAAACAGGTAGCAAATTTTGGTACCAAGAGTCTTGCGTCAATGCGTACAAGCTTTGGTATGACTTGCATACAATGCTGTCATACCACATACAAATTAAAACCTTGTGTGTATTGTGCAGCAGTCATCTGCCTACTTGGTAGATCAAACTCAGGTTCACTGCAATAGTGTAGTGTTGCAGCTATCACAATGCTGCTGCTGTTTATGCATATATGCTGCAATTTTGTACCTGCTAATCAGTATCTGCATTGCATGTCAGGGGCTGCATTGACTGCTGCTTCTGTGAACACAAGCTTCGTGTTGCTGCAGGCACTTGCGTTCTATTTGAATCACTACTGATCCGCACTACCGCTGCTGCTGAAGTATATTCCATCTATGATAGAGATAATCTTGCATCTTTGGTTGTGTGACCTGGTGTCACTAGCAAGAGGCAGTCATGGTCATTTTCAAGTATAAACTTGTTTCTTTCATTATGTTTAGCTTATGCACACAAACTGCACAGCAATATTACCAAAGCTAATCACAGCAGCAAGCATCTAACAGTGCTATGAAATGTCAGCAGCTCCCAAAGTTGCGCGGCGCGGCGCAACTTGAGCCGCAAACTTGCTGTCATGCTGAAAGAACTTAAAATTCTGCATCTGAAATCAAGAAAAAACTTGCCAATTTTGCACCCCTGCATGTAAATCTGTCTTCAGGTGACGGTCTGTTTGCCAAACAATGTGCCAATCCATTTTGATCTGCGAGTACTCGCTTTCTTTCCAATGCAATCATCGCAGTGTTCTGCCTAATGTGCAGATGAACTCTGTGACACATTGTAAATGGGTGCTGGACATGTCGTTCACAAGAAAATTAAAATTGGAAGTTTGAAAAATCTGTGGTACTGATGCCAAGCGCAATTTACTGTTCAAGTAAAGATCTTGCAACTAGCTGTCTCAACTTGTTTGAAGCATCAATTTGAAAGCAACAGTACATCAATGCATAACAGCCAATTGTCAGAACCGGTATATGTAGTGTTTTGCATTCATTTCTGAAAGCAGATGAGATGACAAACGTTTAACGGCCGTACATTCAGGAATTGCCATCCCAGCACCTCCTTGGCACCCAGAGTTTGAGTTTCCTCCAAGAAAACCAGTCCTGTTTTGAGTCACAACTAGCAAGTGTCATCATCAAAGCAGTGTATTTGCTCTGCAATTTTTGGTACATCAGAAGAGAGATCATCTTCCAGTGTGTGACCAATTCCTGCTACCACTTTCAACACGTCCCGCATGAGGTTCACATTGGACAGTGCTTCTACGTGGGCGCTGGCTAGTGGCCCGCCCCTGCATGCGACACAACACTTGACAGACAGCAGGCACAGTGATGCAGCAGGATGTCTTCATCTGCAGGTTCATGCAGCAGGAGCAAAGGTTTTGGGCAGTAAGCATGGCCAACTCTTCAAAATATTGTAGCTGCACTCCATTTAGGTGCTATGTCACACACAGCAGATGAGAGGGCAATGGCGCCAAAGTCATATGTACGCACATGCTAAGCAGCGAGTACCTGAGATCTTTAAAGGCAGATGTAGGCTGATGCACATATTCCCTGGATACTATGGGGATATTGGAGGGGTTGAGACGCTTGGTACGCCATCCTTTGTAGCACATCAAGCCTGTGCTGATGATTGGCACAGTACCGTCTCCATCACTGAGTCTCACACCACGCTCCTGCAAAAAGTTGGGGTCATCATGGCAAAGTTGGCATCAGCTGTGCGAGGCCCTTGCACCTTCACAACAACAACATGTATGCAGACTTGCAAGCTGAGCAGGGACATGTGATCTTGCCAGCTTTCATGTGATGCATGTGCAGGTTGCTTGACAGGCTGTACGACTGCTCTTTGTGTGGTGGATGAAGCAGTGCAAGGTATGAGGAGGAAGAAGAAGCAGCAGACTCACTATGCCGAGTTCCAGATCATGCACTTCCGTATTGATCTTCCAGTGCATATCCTCCCGTCCTTCATCGCGCCTTGCTTCCGTCTTGTCCTCGTTAGACAAGTCCTGAGTTACAGTGCAGAACAAGAGTCAAGCGCTTGCTCCCCATGTGCAAGCTGAGGATCATGCTGATGGACAAGTCCTGAGTTTCTATGTGGAAGAAGACTCAAGCAATTAAATTCACGTGTGCAAGCGGAGGATCAGGCAGGCAAGTGACTTAGTATGCAACACCACATGGGTGGACATGAGCACAGAAGGGTTCTGACATCCATGCTTGAGCCTTGACAAACAAAGCAAGGTATGACATGCAGTGAATTGTGTGTGTATGCAATCCAGTCTTGGACAATGTGGAGCATACTTTAGCGTCCTCCACATGCTGGTAATGGTAGCTCCTTTCTGCAGGAGACCCCACACCGTACATGTACATCCTCATGCTGGGAGCCTTAGGCAGAGGGTCCTTCAGAGGGTTCAGAAATTCCTTCTCTGGCCACTGCTTGGCTCCTGTCTCACTGCAAGCAATCCTGACAGTGTGATAGTAGCAAAGAGACAAAAAGATGCCCCACAAAATACTGTGGCATACGGTGCACACTTGCACTCATTTTGTGTTTCTGCAAGTCCATCATCTACAACAAGTGATCATGGCATCCGCAGCACCCATTTTGTCCTTGACACAAACATCAGAGAGCAAAAAAATACCCACAGGGGCGCAGTCATTGCAGGAATGACCCAAGGCCATGGCCAGGCATTCATTGCTCAGCGTCTTGCATCAAGCAAAGGGGCTATGACAGTACACCCATCCTGACAAGCTGCATAAACGACACAATGTATACCTGAGCTCATCTGTGTGCACTGCGCCATACAGCTCTACATTGTCCTGAAACTGTTTTGAGGTGACATTGAGCAAGATAGCCATGGCCTGGTCAATGTCATTGGTCTCCACATCATGATCTATGAAATTCTTCTTGCGCTCCACTCTTCCCTGTGTACAGTCAACTCAAGGCCTTGTGTATACCTTAGTCAACCTTAGAAACTGCATCAAGCAGGCAGCCTATGGCAATAGAAAGGGGGCAATGCCAACAGGGTACCATGCAACTCAGGTCAACAAACAGTCAGAGTGTGATGCATATGGCTAGTGGGAGCACCCTCGCTCAACAACAACCCACAGGGAAGGGAAAGGCATGCACATGTTCTGCAAGCGTAGACATGATGCCATACCGCCCTTGCCTAAGGTTCTGCTTGGCACACCTTTAGATTCAATTTGGAAAGTATCAAATCTGCCTTGTCATGAAGATTTCTGACAGTCAAGGCGTCCTTGATAGTTGTCCAGTTGACTGACCAAGGATATGGCCCCTCTTTTTTGGAAATGAACGATCTGCATGGTGAGCCACAGACGCCATCAGAAAAGGTTTCAGCACAAGTTGCCAAAAACAAAACAAGCAGACTCCATACAGCAGTCACGCATGTAGCAGCTTCATAACAGGCAACCAGTTGCATGCTGCTATAAAGAGCATCAACACAAGCAAATGTGCCAACATCCCATGGCCTGTCACTGGAGAGGTCTCATTGACATTCAGGGCACATCAAGCCCCACTGTCTGTATGCAAAGGCAAACAACCAGTGACAAAAGAATTGAGCTGTCCAAGAACAGGGCTTGCAACACACCAACTTAGAGACACACCCATGTGATTCATTTGCTGCACGCATTGCAGGCGTGTCGTCAGGTGCCCAGGTTCCATTGCCCCAGATGTTGGGCCCTCCCACCGGCAGCATACCAATAAGGCTACCCCAGGATCGGAAAAGGCGGGAACGTGTGGTGCGCGGCATCACCCGCTCTACCATGATGGCAGGTAGGGAGCCTAGCTGGGCTGTATCCCTCATCTCACCTGTGCACCATTCACTCCCTCATGCTTTCATTCACGCTTGCATTCATGCAATCTTCAATTCATCAAGTGCGGCAAGCCAGCACTCATACAGGTTTATGTTTGTATTCAGCGTGTAACACACATATGTAACACATGTAACACACACCTCTATATGTTTTACCTGATACTACATACACTGTTTGCCTCATGCTTGTTTACCACAATGCTTATTCCCTTGTGGACTCATGCGTGGTGCAAGCAATCTAAGCATGTGCAGCTGAACAAGACACTGAGCCAGCTTTTGGTGCTGGCTAACAGTGAAACATGTCAAGCCTGAAACAAGGTGTATCATACAACAGTGAAGCATGGATGGGGAGGCTGACCAGAAAGACAAGCTGTAACAGCCTTGGGAACACCCAGCACAGGTCCAGCAATATTGACATATGCTTCCAGATGCTTCTCGCACCAGCCAGACTGTTCATTCTCTGCCCACCTCATAAAGTTGCGGAACACATTGTCGCCCCACGAGTGCGACAGAACTACAACCTGTCATCAATTACATCATTACTTTGCATGCATGAGACAGGATCTGCTTGCATATGAAAGGAACATGAAGCTTTCTCATTGTGTCCAGTCCTTACAAGCATGAATAGCTATCTCATTGTGTCCAGTCCTGACAAGCATGAAATTAGGGCTTGAATTGTGCAAGAAGACAGGCTCCGTATCAACATATTGGCATACAAACATAAACTACTGCAACAGGCTTCAAAACAAAGCTGAACACAATAACATGTGTACAGCAACACCATGAATGCTTATGACACGAGTTTGCATGCAGCAATTAGCGTGGCAGACCTTCTGCTTGTGAAGCTTGTGAGTACCCTCTATTGCAGCTTTGAGCTTGGTGAAATAGCCATCTCTTTGCTCTAGCAAAGGCACAGCCAGCCGCCAGTCATATGTGACACCTACCTATTGCCACAAAGAAGCATTGCATTAACCAAAGGATTCCACAGATTCACCACAAGCAGCTTCTTGACAAGAAATCAGCCATGAGGCATGACTGGCAGGCAAAATCAATGCCGGTCATCATTATCGACTCACCAAATTATTGGAGTCATAGCCAAAATCTCCAAGGGATTCAATCAGCTTGGCCCACACATGATAACCAGGCATGAAGAAGTCCACAGCTTCCAAGCCTTCTGCTGCCCTGAGTCTGATTGCCCTATCTTCAGGATCCATGCCAGTCTTCTCGTCAAGCTGCATATGCTCAAACCAGCATGAAGTGTTCTGATAGAAGCTCTGTGTCATGGTCAGGCTGCCCCAAATGCGTTCCCTGTCACAAACATGCCAACCAACATCAATGGCATGTCACATGGCACGTTGCACTAGCTGTGCATTCCAACACAGATGTTCAAACTCAGCTATTGAGCTCTGTGAGGTACAATTCAGCACCACACTCCTGTTTGACGATTGCTAAACAGCAGTCGAGAGGTCTGACAGTACCACACTCTGGTTGTGTGAGAAGAAAGTAGCACACCTGAAGTAATCTTCTGCACATTTGTGACCATGCCAGAGCTCCAGTCCAGACGTCACAAAGCCTGTGCAAAGATGCATCTAGGGATGCTCAGTCACTTCTCTGGACTAGTAACACTTACAGCTGAGCTGCACTCATGGGTATCCTAACTCACCAGGCACCACAACAACTGGATGCTTGGGACGCAGCCCTTCGTCAAGCAGTACTTTTCCAGGCCTGACCCAGTCCTTGGCAGAGTACTTGTCCCTTGCACTTTTGGCCTGTAGCACAACACTTTTTTGGTTGGCACTGAACGTCGTTGGTACTGTACTGAACAACAGTCTTGTGCCATGAGAAGTGCAAAACTAGGCGCACCGCCAGAAACAAGCCTACGAACGCAGCCCAAGCAAGCAGGCATTGCCACCATGGCATTGCACATCCACAAGCTTTGTAGACATTTCCACCTATCCTCTTTGCTGACTTGTAAGCAGAGCGTTTCCTTTTGGCTGGTTTTTCAGCTGATGAGCTGTGGTCGTCTTCTACACTTTCCTCTGCTTTTGCATCTGTGCTTTGGACCTGTTTGCCTCTACGTTTCATAAGTACACTGCTATTGCAAGTTGCGTTCGTTCAAAGAACGATCTCTGTTGGTCAGACGTAGCTGTGTGCAAATCGCAGTCGCTGTCGAGCTCCTACACCAGCTGTAGGACTGTCGGCCTTGAACACAACTGCGGGGCTACGCTTGGTCTTTTGCAAGGTGTATCAGTTCCACAGCTCTACGATGTCGTCAAACGCTGCAAGATTAAGGTCACCTTTAAGGTCACCACATCATTGACTAAAGCTCGCATGCCGAGCCTGAAGCATATTGTCCTCACTCAATTAGCCATTCAGCCATCCAGGCAGACCTTATCTTGTTGGTAGCAGCGTGTAGCAACATGAGTAAAGGTCTGAAGAGCGTAAAGTCAAAGCCACTGGCAGGGAGGATCAAGAAAGTCATGCAGACAGACGAAGATGTTGGCAAGATAGCGCAAGGAGCTCCTGTATTGATGTGTACGTTATGCTCAAGCCCAGCCAAGCAGTTCTTCTTATCTGAACGCACACAGGACGGGCACGTGTGTTGCAGCCCGAGCAATGGAGCTTTTTCTTAGCAAGCTGTGTGAAGGAACTGCGGCAGTAGCGACGGGCGGTTACGCTCGGACAGCAACGCCAAGCCACCTGTAAGACGTCTCTCTTGCAGTCAGGAACCAAGTGTTGCAGGCTTGTACTTTGAGTTGATCTGACCATACAGGAGAAATACAGCTGTGGTGTTTTGACTGCAGCAAGGCTTTTGTGACCTCCAATGGTAAAATGGACTTCCTAGCAGAAAAGTTCGCGTCTGTGCCTAATTATGTTGAGCCGGACATGCCTGCAAAGAAGCCAAGGTGACCAATCAGCTTGTGAATGCCTGTGAAGCCCAGAATTTATAGGCCTGAACGCGGCTGTTGCAGGGTTCAAGCCGACTTGACAAGTAGTTCATCTGGACCACAGCTGTCTCCAGGTAGCCCGCCTGCTGGTGGCAAAGCAGTCCGGGGCAGAGGCAGGGGCAGAACTCGGGGCAGAGGTTCAGTACGTATCAGTGCAGACGACAGCAGGCAAGTACAATTGAAAGAAGAACAAGAAGAAGATGCTGCAGCTGACGGCATGTCAAGTGCTGTGCATGCTCAGCATACTGTAACTTCTGAGCCTGAAAAGACCGTGATGGATGTATTTGCCAAAGCCAAACCTCTTGCATCAGACTCAATGGAACTGCAAGCACAAGGGTCTGGACAAACAGCTGCAGACAGAACTTCAGATAACAGTGTGGCACCTGCACGAGCGCTGCCCACAGCAGTCGTGCAAGTATCTGTGGTGCCCAACACAGCAGACCGTGACATCAGCATGTCAGCTGTTCCTGAACCAAACATGCAGCAGTCAACTTCGTTATCAACACAGCCATTGGCAGCTGCGGCAGGTAGCCTGACTGCTGGTTCAACAATGCCCGCCAAGCACTTTGACTTGCTTGTAGAAGAGGATGATTATGATGCTGATGAGGTTTAAATGCATGCCTACTGTACCTACGGTACTCATATTGACATCCTTGTTTCTTTCTGCTTATTGAGGCCAATGATGACTGCACACTTGCAGTCACACTGCATTTGATGACCTTGAGCTCATGATTTCTGCTGCTTTCGTGTATCATGAACAATTGGATGCACCCTGTCAGAACGTGTGTTTATTGGACATGTGCATGTTCATTTGGGAAATTGGCTGTTTAATAGGTAATTTTGTGTTAGCACGCAGATCTGCAAACATGGTCATTATGTGAGTGCAAGGTGTTTTGCAAATTCTTCAAGGGCATGCGTGGTCACATATGATTGCATATACCCTACATTCCAAGCAAATGCAAAGACTCGCCAGTCACGTGGTGCAAAGGCACCGATTGGAGCAACAAGCACAGCTGCCTCACACTGATCAAGTAAGAGGTCTGCACATAGGAATGCAAACCAGCTTCAATCACATCTATGTACAATGTTCAAGGTGATGCAACTCTGACATCACCAACTGCTCACTTTCTAGCTTTTGCATTTGTTCAGGCGTCAACACGCTTCCATCACCAGCATCTCGCTTATCTTTCAGCTGTTGAATTTGTTTCAGTTTCTTCTGCAGATTCCGAACCTTCTTTGCTGAATCAGTCCCTTGATTACTGCTGGTGTCAGCTGCTGCCTGAGTGTCTGCTGAATCATCATTGATTGTTAGTGTTTCCAGACCTGCATGCCAGACCTTGAGTTGAGTATGGTGGTCCAAGGTGCCTATACTTGCAAATGGCTCTCGCCCACACAGATGCAGAAGCTGCAAAACATGCCAGCACATCACACTTTTACGAGCTGTGCAAAGAAGGGAGGCCTGAAACTAACCAGATGATGATGTGCCATTGGTATGTGGCTCAGGTGCATCATCTGGTGTTGTTGCATCATCAGCACCAGCTCCTGACCCCTTTTTCTTTGACCTCCTTTTGGAGTTTTTGGAGGCAGCTTTAGTATCAGGAGGAGCAGCTCCAGGTGGCAAGGCGCGCCCTCTTGCTGCGCCCAACTTACCCCCTGGCCCATTTGAGTCACCAGATAAGCTGAAAGATGAAGCAGTGGATGTGCCGTCTCCCCTGCGTGAATGTGGTGGAACATAGCCTGCACACGACATGTTATGATGTTCATGCATCTGCCAGCAATCCTTCGCATCACTACACACATGCTGCATTGCAACTGGCAGCCAGAATGAATGTGCTCAACACCGGGTGCTTTGACAGCAGTACACAAGCAATGGTTGAGACCGCCACCTAGGCAGTTTGCTGCACGCAACAAAAGGATTTGCTGGAGGCTCAGTCAATTCTACACATTGCATGCAAGCCATGGCAAAGCCAGCCCAGAGCAGGAATGTGTGAAGCATGGTAGATGACCTTGCTTCTGTGGGGGTGCTGCAGAGGTAGAGGCTCTGCCTGCAGTGCTGGCCTGGGCGCACGGTGACTGGGGCAGGTCCGGGTATGTGCCGGCAGGGGCAGGCTGCCAGCTGGCCTCCAGCAGGCCTTTGTCTACACGCTTGTCCAGAATCTTCTCACCAGCATACCTGTATGACACAATTGCTTTGTATTTTCCTTTCAACTTGGTGGCAGTCGGGCCTACCTTGGCCCTGCTTCATGGACATCACAGGCAACTGCTGACATCAAAGTGCAGCTCTCACAGACTGTGAAGGCATTCTTCAAAAGCCAGAATGCAGTGAGCCGCACACTTAACATTGCTGAGTATTGCATTGATGCACACTCCATGTGAAGCCCCAAAGGCTGTGCCGCTGCACTACCACATGCATTCGGACATCACACATTGCTGCGCTTTGCATGCATGCTCCTCAATAAGAGGAAGTGCTAGCAGTCACCTCCATATCTGGTAGCCATTGTCGACATTGAGGCGGGGCGCTACAGTGGCTGTCAGGAAGTGGCGGCCATCTGGAGCCCAGTCACATGTCACTGCCACATCATTCCTGCATACAACTTTGTCTGTGAGTCATGCCCAAGCCAGACTGCCAGGTCTCATTTCTAAGTGACAAATGCGCATTTATGTATCAGGCAGGCTAGGCACGGGGTGTCTCTACATGCTGTGCTTCATGATGGAGTCACTATGAAAGATATTGATTGGCTTGTGGTATTGAACTGCTTGCCTGTCGTCTACCTGACTGGTAGACTGGGGGACTGCATATTCACTTGTACGTCTGGCAATACTGAAGCAGCTGCCAATAATGGCTGGGGCTTGTAGAACAACCATATTGTACAACATGGAAAAAAGCCTGCCATAATAAACCTGGGACCTCTTTCCAAATTGCTTCCCAGCTTATGCTGTCAAATAGCCCAGGCTCAGCAATCAAGGTACTGCACCTGACTTGGCTGATGACTTTGCACTTGCCATCTGCCTTCTTGTCCAGGAAGGTTATGTCTCCCGGCAGGTTGCCAAATCCACACAGAGCCAGGAAGCGTCCCTGTTCAGCAGCAAGCCATGGTTGCTGCTGATCTTGAAGCTGATTTTTGCCGCTTGTCTCAGCCAGAACAGAATGCAAGATAAGTTGCAGCTGCTTGCTGGACAAGCTGTGTGGCTAATTGCTGAACACCAGCTTGCAATGAGCTTGCCTGGGGGTTCCACTTGATGATGTTGTAGGGTCCGGTACCCAGGTCAAACACAGGCTTGCACTTGGCATCAAACAGCACAGTCTTGGCTGGCATGAAGCCTGCCACCACAACGAAGAAGCAGCCGTCAGGTGACCACTGAGCATCATGAATTGGCCCATCCTTTAATCATACATTGTAAGTTTCAGATTGACAAGGAGAACAGTGCTTTGATCAGCCAACAAAGGTAACGAAGCCAAATATGGCAATGTCTTTGAGCTGGAAGTACTGATGGTCTGTGCAAGGCTATCAATATGCTGCAAGATGCAACAATGTATGTTGATGAATTCAATTTAATACCTTGAGATTGGGCACTAGGCAATCATTGGTGCCATCAGCAGCTAGGTAGTGAATCTTCTGCTCCCCATAGTAGCTCTGGTTGGTGACATCAACATCAGCAGCTGTGATGGCCAGTAGTGCTGTTCCGGTTGAATTCCAGTACATTCGCACACTGTTTGCCTGCAACACACTGTACTTGAGCAACTCAACACATCACACACACCTGGCTTCTGAGCTCAGCAATGTTGTGAATGGTACCTTTTAATTCACTTGGCAATTTGGCTGTGGTCGCAGAATTGCACATGAAGGTCAAAAGCAATGTTTTGCTACATGGTGATAGACCTTGCAGCATGAAGCCTACTCTGAAGAAACTCCTCCTGGCAAGTGGTGCAGGGGCATCTTGAGACTTGCCCAAGGAGTTCACATCCCAGATGCCAACAAAACCTGGAGCGCCTTTGCCCTCTGGCACCCATGCAGCTAGCTTCAGCTTTGAAGTGTCAGCTGCAGGGGAAAGACCAAAGCCTCCCACATTCTTCAGCGGCAGCTTGTACTGCACTCCTGCACAACAGGCAGCTTGGGTTTGCAGCTGCCTGCAAAGTTTCAATCTGCATCATGACATTAAGCATGATACCCAATACTCTATAGGTAGCGAAGATACAAGGCTATCAGAACAACTCACTCCAACCCCACAGTAATGATACACGTGCATGCAATACACACACATACTCTTGAGGGGCAAGGCATGCATGTTACGTAGTACAGACTTGCCTTCTGCAAAGGCCCTGGTCTTGTAGATGTTGATGGTGTTGTTGACCATATGTGCCAGTAAGGCCTCATCAGAGGTCAGCTGCAATGCAGGCCATGCCTCTTTGCTCATGCCTTTCTGGTATAGCTGCACCACCGTTTCCCCAGATTCCAAATCAAGTAGCTGCACAGTGCACCAAAACTATGTATGAGCTGCCACACCTTCAGGCACAGCTTGTGCAGACAGGTCACCCGCAAAGGGCATGACCTCCTACCACACCATGCAACTGCAAGCATATATGAGCAAGCAATATGCTGCACATTTCTGCCACAAGAAAGGATAGCCTGATTCAGCAAATACAGGAATCATACAAATGGAGGAGTCTGTAGTTGCCTCACAGGTATATCAACATGCAAAGGCACAATGTGACATGCGCTGTGAGCATGTTTTGCTCCTTCGAGTGCATACAGTGCAGATGATGACACAAGTGAGTAAGCCATGCAGTTTTGTCACCTTGAGGTTTTTGTCTGCATTGCCTGCTTCCTTCTGTGGCCTCTGAAAGGTCTGCAAGAGTGTGCTGCCAGGAGAAAACGCCACAGCCACAATCTGGGGCAGCTTGAGGATTGAATCCTGTAAACAATGCAGCATGTCATGGTGCCTGAATTAAAGCATGAAGTTGATGTCCACAACTGCAGTTAAGCAATGATGGTTCTGCTTGCCTTCTGAGATGCCCCGAAGCGTGTGATGGACACCTGGTCTGCTGAAACAGCCGCCAGCAACTGCCCGTCTGTTGACCAGGTGACAGATGAAGCAGGAATGCTGCAAAGACAGGCAGCCACTTGTACATCATGATTAACACTTGCAATGAGAAAGACATGATGCGTGACAGGAAGCGATTCACCTGTCGAAACTTTCGAGCGAATTCACCTCAGGCAAAGCATCAAAAAGCGTTGCAGCTGTTCCTCGGCGAGCTGCAAATGCAGAGGCGTGTCATTGAACGTATACTGCAACAATTCAATACTGATAGACATGGCAATACCCACTTATCAGTCGGTGCGCCTGCGTCTGCGACATGGTGTAACGCCTAAGAGAGCACTGATCACGTCAGTGTTGCAAATCAATCAGCTTTCGGGCCTAGCTTTAGACACGGCTACTTCCGATCATCGAAAATAAGCATAAGAAAAGCGGATAAACTTCACGATCTCACGACCGTGCATCGGCATCGCGCGACCTTCTCCAGCAGCTCGAGATTGCTCGTCTTCTGCAAACACGAACAAGTTTTGCACTGCCCAGGGCGCTGCCTCTAAATCTCTGATTCGCGACTGTCGGGTGGGCTTACAGTGAACGCTCTGTTGGGTGGCTGTAGTGTGAGAGTACAGTGAGCAACAGCTCAGCCCTGGTCGTGTTGATTGCCGCTGCACAGCACACTCTGGCAACAAGGTTGCCCTATGATATGTTTTTCTACAAGACAGTGATGGAGCTGGACGACCGCTGAGTGTGACCACTTTTCGGCAGGATTTTAGTTCAGCGGAATGGGTCGTGGTAGAGGAAAGGGAAGGGGCGGAGGAGAGGAACGAGAAGATCAGTATGGTGGTGGATTTGGTTCTCAGGATAGAGAAGAGCACTTCAGCGCAGGGCGTGGTGGCAAAAGTGGAGGAGGCGGCGGAATGACCGGAGGTGGCGAAGCAGGTCAGCCTGCTGATGACTTGTTTTTGCTGCGTGTACTGTGACTGGCTTGGTAGCCTAGCACTCACTCTTCCTCCTTGCAGGGGGTTCCAAAAAGGGAAGCCAGGTGTCATACACAAGGCAGGTCCCGAAGTTCCTGCAAGCTCATGCGCACCTTCTGGGCAAGGGAGCCATGGCTAGCATGGCAGCACCTGAAGGAGCAACGTTAGTGCAAGATGTCGACAGTGACAAAGAGGGTGATGTTGAGTATGATGATGGGGTGAGCATAATTGCTATCAACATGTATGCAATAGAAGTATAATGGCCATTGAAGGCTTCCGTTTTTGTTGCACTGCTTTTGGCTTGCAGACAGCAGACCAATGTGCATTGTGGCATACAGGGTGCATTGCAGCGAGCAGTTGCTGAGAATCCCAGTCTTGTTCAAGATGACCCTGCTTTTATGAGATTAGCAAACAAGGTGAGCCGTACCACTCTGGCAGCAGAGCAACCTGTGGCATGCGTATGCTGTTGCACTCTGTATCTGACAATATTCAGGGTACTTTGCATGCACAGTGAAGGAGTCTGTACTGAACTGAGATCGGACGCAGGGCAGGGCTGCTGAGATTAAAGCCAAAGGGAACACTGCATTTGCAGCTGGCACATTTGATGAGGCTGTGATGCACTTCACAGCCTGCATACAGCTTGATTCAGAGTGAGTCCTGAGAAGACTGCTGCTGTGCAAATCCACTGTCTTTGCTGAGCTATTGCAGTTGGTTGTAGTAGTCAGTATTTGTGTGCTGTGTCAGCTGAGTAATAGACAACCTTGTGCAGGAACGAGATTTATTATAGCAATCGTGCTGCAGCCTACATGTCACTGAAGGAGTACACCAAGGCCATACAAGATGCCCGCAGGGTGATAGCTATAAGACCCAAGTGGGCAAAAGGCCATTCACGCCTTGCAGCTGCCCACTTGGCTTTGCAAGACTACTCAGAGGTATTGCTGCTGGATCAAGACCATCAACATTCAACAAATCTGCAGGCAGGACAATGGACATGTTATATCTTTTGCATGCTCTAGCATGCTGAGCTGCATTGTTATCCCTTCACAATTGGCGTACATCAAATCAGACAATGTCGGTTTCCCCTTTAGGCTAAAGAGGCGTACCAGAGAGCGTCTGAGCTGGAGCCAGATGACACTCATTTGTTGGAAGCATTACAGAAGGCTGACATCATGGAGCGCAAAGAAGCCGAGCAGCACAAGCATAAGTTCAAGCGAAAAGATATATTGCCTTCAAGCAAAGACAAGCCATCAAGCAAGAAGCAGAAAGCACAGCCCAAACTGTCGTTTGATGATGACTAGATGTACATCAAGATACACTTTGGTGCAAAGCATGGCAGAGCTTGCTTGTCTATTTGTCTGGTGCCATGCGCAAGCACCTGCTTACTCAATCAATCAATTCACATTCCTACCTTTAATATTTATCTGGGGAGTCAACAGACCATGATTGGGAACAGAACATAATTGAAGCAATCAGTGATTGAACGTTCACGGCGTTTGACAATCAGGAACCAGAGAAACTGCAGTAGTGATGCTGTAGTGCGCGATGCCACACGCTCTACACTGATCTAAGCCAAGCTGAAAGTGCCATTGAAACCTGGCACGTGCAGGCAAAAAGCTGTAGGGTTTGGTTAGTAAAGAAGTAGGGCTGCACTGTGATTCAGTGCTCGTTGCGCGCTGCTGTGTATGGCCAGCGCGTGAGGCCTAAGCTCTTCAGAGCAGTCAGGTTAGTATCGCGGTGGTGACTACGATAGACATAATCATGCAGCTGTCTCAGCACAAGTTGGATTTTGGTCTTGACACTTGCTATTGCAGACTCTGAAGACTTTAGCTACAGGAACACAACGCTTTGCTCAACAAGGCATCAACTGAAGGTTACTGTTGCTGAAGCCATACCACAGCTTTATCTCTTGTGTATCTGAACGCTGCTATGCGATCAGCTAGCAGGCAACACATTACAGGACTGACCAAAGCTGCGCGTCAGCTCGAAGGCAGAGTACATCAGGTGTGACATTCGCTTGTGTCGTCGATGACTGCTCCACGCCTACCACTTACTCGGCCCATCATCAACACACCAGTTCTTGGAGAGCTGCCTATTTCCAGCCAATATGAGGGTGTACTGTAGGTGCTGGACAGCAGCAACTGCTTCACTAGGTCTTCTGCAACTAATGCCGCCCTGCAGCAGGAAGCGGTGAGCAGCAAGCTTGTATATGCTGTGTCTGGTGCTCCTCAGCATGACAGGCAACCCCATCCAGAGACAGCCAAGCGTGTGCCAGCCATTCTTGCAGCTCTTGAGCGCACAGGCGTGACGTCTTCTGCTCATGGTGACAAGGTAGACGACAGACTGTTGCTGCTACCCATCTGATGTGCCTCATTGGCTAATCAAGGTTCAATGCTTGTGTAGCTGAGGCTGTTGCAACAGCCTAGAACAGCTACCATGGAGGAGATTACTGCAGTGCATGACCTGGAGTACATACAGCAACTCAAAGACACGGCTGAAAACAATTCCCCAACTGTGGTAGCAGACTTTGATGACCCTGATGGCTTTACCTACATGACAAGCACCTCATTTGATGATGCTCTCAAGGTGAAAGGCTGACAGCTGACTCTCTTAAAGCATGCCCAAGACTACTGCTCACACACACGATCAACAGCAATGCACAAAACTGCAACTGGGCAAATCAAGCTGGCAAGTGAGTGGCTGATGTGTCCTCAGGCATCAGGAGGGGCACTGGCCTTGGTGGATGCTGTGGTTCATGCCTCCAAGCAGCGCAGCACAACAGGAGAGGTGCCTGCAGGCTACTCCATAGCAAGGCCGCCTGGTCACCATGCAACAGCCAACCAGTCAATGGGTTTCTGCCTGCTTAACAATGTCGCCATTGCAGCCAGATATGCCCAGCAGCACCATGGCCTGAAAAAGGCAAGACCACTTGTCACATGCTCATGTCAGCTGCACTTACTAGGTCAATCATGAGCACCCTGTTGACATGCTTGCTCCTTAAGCGCAGCCGCTGCTGCTGCTGCTGCTACTGCTGTGCTTACTTGTCATGCAAGTTTGCATGCAAGTATGCTCATGGTCTGCTTGTGTGCTGTCATGTGCTGACTTTCATGAGTTACTGTTGACTGCAGCTTCAGCTTAACCGTTGTCTGTACAGCTATTGATTGTTCTGACAGGTGATGATTCTGGATTGGGATGTGCATCATGGCAACGGTACCAATGACCTGTTCTATGATGATGACAGCGTGCTGATGATCGACATGCATGAGGATGGTGTGTGGCCTGGCTCAGGCCTGCTGAATGAAACTGGGACAGGCAGGGGGCAGGGCCATACCATCAACATCCCCATGCCAAGTCAGAACATCCCCTACTGCTAGTTGTAGATGTGTCACACAAAACATTGCCCAAATTCTGTAGCTCCTTCAACCCATGTGCAAGTCTGCCATGTAAATGCATGTGAGCTGGCACGATTTGCATTCCTGCATTTGCACAGTGCCATGCACATCATGTGCCTGCAGTACTGTGTGCTATAAGCCAATTCAGCAAGCACAGCCTTGTTCCATGTTGTGTCTGATCAATATGACTAGCAAAATTGGCAGCACATTTGTGCCTGAGTGTATTGATAAGGTTCCTGCGCCAAGTCCCAGGCCTGCATTCATACCCAAGTTGTTTTGGGATCTGGAATTTGTGGCAATGCAGTTGGCTCTGGGGACGCAGCAGCTCGTCTTGCGTTTGACAAGATCATCCAGCCGGCAGCCATACGCTTCCAGCCAAACATCATCCTGATCAGTGCCGGGTATGACGCCCACTGGCGGGACCCTCTGGAAAAGCTCAATTTCTACAGCAGCACCTACCACTTCCTCACCCGCCGCGTCAAACAGCTCTCCAACAAGTTGTGCGGTGAGCTTGGCTTGCATGCACAAAGGCTGTCCAGCCATACACCTTACGGTAGAATTTGCTTTCCCTAAATGTTTTGATGGACTGGTGGTCATGTCAGTGAGGCTTGTCAGTGGCCTACTGGCGGAAGCCCACTGCCCATCATGGTCAGATCTGGCTGTTTGCATGCAACAGACTCCTGTGAGTCACACTGATAGAGCTTAAGTTTGGCTTGTGGTCAGCATGACTCCTGGTCTTTCATGCCTGCCAGGACGTCCACTGATTTGCAATGGTAGTCTGCTAGTTTGGTGTCCACTTGCAGCAAAAGGTATAGCTGTAT